>JAABVA010001402.1_pt1 | contig 25986 bp, 30 predicted proteins | sample 5560331 | NCBI WGS metagenome assembly JAABVA01 (sample SAMN12812661, study PRJNA571458) | rock metagenome | isolation source: Antarctica rocks | place: Antarctica: Victoria Land, Mt New Zealand sud | collected 2016-01-07
TACCTGGAGCAACCCCGCCATCGACCGGCCTTGGCCATGCGCCTGTGGCGAGTGCAGTTGGTGATCGCGGCGGTCTGGATTACGGCGGAACTGGTGCTGCTGGTTGCCGACGCCGCCGAGGCCAGTTCTGCATCCTTCGCAACGGTGCGGCCCGCGACCGTGCTGGACTACGCCCAGTTGTTGATCGGGGGACGGGTGAGCGTGGTCGTGCTCGGCTGCGTGAGCGCCGCGCTCGTCGTGTTGGCGGTGGCGCGAGGTCCGGTGTGGTCGACCGCGTCGGTGCTCGCCCTGGGCGTCGTGGCCGTACTCGCGCGGCCGTTGACCGGGCACGCACAGATCGGCGTGCTGGCGCAGCTGAGCATCGGCGCGCACGTCCTGGCCGCCACGCTGTGGTGCGGTCGCCTCTGGCGTCGCGCTGGCCGCGGGCCAGGCCCGGGGCGCGTGGGCTCGGTTGTTGCCGCGCTTCTCCGTACTGGCCGGCGGCTGCGTCGCGGTACTGGCGGCCAGTGGAGTGCTGCAGGCGTGGCTGCAGCTGAGCAACGCCGCGGGACTGTACGAGACCGGGTACGGGCGGGTGGTGCTGGGCAACGTCGCCGCCCTGCTCGCCCTGCTCGGGATGGGTAGGTTCGCCCGTCGGCGCTGGGTTCCGGAGGTGTCCGGACACCGCGGCACGGCTGAGGCGTCACTTCGCCGGGCGGCGGTGGAAGTGGCCGTGATGGGGCTGGCGCTGGGCCTGGCTACCGCCTTGGCGACGACGGGCTAGCCGCTGCGGCCGTCTTGACGGCGTGCAGGGTCTGCGTCATCCCGTCGATCAGCTGCCCGTCCCGGTTTCGACCGAGCAGCCCGACCTTGGTGATCCAGGCGCTGTACCACGGCGGACCGCCCCGGCTGTGCGGGTACTCGGTGAGCAGGGTGCCACCATCAACTGCCTCCAGGCGGAAGCCCCATCGCATCCGCGACTCGCTGACGTCGAAGGCGAAGTGGCTGGGTTCGTCCGCCGCTACCACAGTGCAGTGCGTGGACCAGCGCACGAACCCGTGCCGGTTCGATCCAACGAAACGGGCGCCGACGGCGGGACCCGCGCCCCGAGTCCAGCGACCGCCGGTGCATTCCGGACTCCACCGGCCCATCTGGATCACATCGGTGATCAGCTCCCACCCGCTCGCGCTCGGCGGAGATGTGCACGCTGACGTCATCCACGGTGGTCTTCTTGGCTGGCTACGGCTTCGGCGATGGGCGTGTCACCGGAGGTGAGCATGAGGATCTGACCCGCGGTCTCCGGTGCGTCCAACAGCGCCATGAGTACGGCGGCGACGTCGGCCCGGGGTACCTGCCCGCGTCGCAGCGGAGGAGCGCTCAGCCGCACCGTGCCGGTCGGGTCGTCATTGGTGAGTCCGCCAGGGCGAAGGACGGTCCAGTCCAGCTGGGACCGGGCGGTGAGGTCTTGCTCCGCCGCGGTCTTGGCTGCGAGGTAGGCGGCGAACACCTCGTCCGTGCCCTCCGGCGCGTCTTCGCCGGCGCCGAAGGAGCTGACCTGCAGGAAGCGCCGCACCCCGGCCTGATCGGCGGCGTCGGCCAGCAGCACCGAACCGGCCCGGTCCACCGTGTCCTTGCGTTCGATGCCGCTGCCCGGGCCTGCCCCCGCGGCGAACACGACGGCGTCGGCACCCTGGAGCACGCCGGCCAGCTGCTCCGGGCTGGAGTTCTCCAGATCGATGACCACGGCGTCGGAGCCCAGGGACTGGATGCCCGCGATCTGCGCGGGATCGCGGATCATCGCGACCCCGTCGTCGCCACGCTCGGCGAGCAGGCGCAACAAATGCTGCCCGATCTGCCCGTGACCGCCGGCGACAACTACCCGCATGCTTGCTCCCTCTGTGGTCCCCCCACTGCATTCAGCGGGCTCAATGTCGTTTTCCGGGTCATTTCACGGCATTCAGCCCGCTGAACGCGTTGCACGAGGCGGCGGTTCAGCGGCCGGGCAGGTGCTTGAGCAGCTTCACCGAGGCGAACAGCGCGCTGGTGTACGCCTTCTGCGAAACCCCCTTCGGCGGGGCGACCGGCAGCAGCCGCTGGGTGGCCACCGTCTGCGACTCGGTGTACTTCAGTAGGCCCTCCGCGCCGTGCCTGCGGCCCATGCCGGAGCTGCCCATGCCGTCCATCGGGGCGTCGGTGCTACCCCAGGCGGCGGCACAACCCTCGTTGACGTTCACCGTGCCCGACCGCAACCGCGCCCCGATGGCCTCGCCCTGCGCCTGGGTCGCGGCCCACACGCTGGCGTTAAGACCGTATTCGGTGTCGTTGGCCAAGTGGACGGCCTCGTCGACGCCGGCCACCGGGTAAATCGACACCACCGGCCCGAAGGTCTCCGTACGGGCGCATTCCATCTTCTCGGTGACGTCGGTCAGCACCGTGGGCTCGTAGAAGAACGGGCCGAGATCAGGCCGGGCCTTGCCGCCGGCCAGCACCGTGGCGCCCTTGGCGACGGCGTCGTCCACGTGCGCGCTGACCGCCTCCAGCTGGGCCTCGGACGCGAGGCTGCCCATCTCCGGGCCGTATTCGTAGCCGGCGTCGAGCTTCACCGCCTGCACCCGCTCGGCGAAGGCCTTACTGAATTCCGCAGCGATGGACTGCTCCACATAGAGCCGTTCCACGGAAATGCAGAGTTGGCCGGAGTTGGCGTAACAGGCCCGGATGGCGGCATTGACGACCTTGGGGATGTTGACGCCGTCGGTGACGACCATGGCGTTCTTGCCACCGAGCTCCGCGGAGAAGCCGATCAGTCGACGCCCGGTCTGCTCGGCCAGGGTGCGTCCGGTCGCGGTAGACCCGGTGAACATGAGGTAGTCGGTGTTCTCCACGATCGCGGTGCCGACGACCGATCCTGCGCCGGTGACGACAGCGAAAAGCTCCTTGGGTAGCCCGGCTTCGTAGAGCAGCTCGATCGCGGCGAGTGCGGTGTGCGGGGTCTGGCGGTCCGGCTTGAGCACGATCGCGTTGCCCGCGGCGAGGGCGGCCAGCGCGTCGGTGACGGCCAGGGTCAGCGGGTAGTTCCATGGCGAGATGACGCCGACGACGCCCTTGGGATGGTGGCGCTCGACGGCCTTGGTGAGGCCGGGAAACAGTCCGGCGCGCCGGCGGGGGCGCAGCAGCTTGGCCGCGGTGCGTGCGTAGTAACGGGCCGTGATGGCCACGTCCATGATCTCCTCGGCCGCCGCCATCCGGGACTTGCCGGTCTCCGCCTGCGCCATGTCCAGCAGCCGCTCCCGGTTGGCCAGCACCAGGTCGTGGTACCGGTTGAGGATCGCGGTGCGCTCGGCGACCGGCCGGGCCGCCCAGACCTGTTGCGCCGCCCGCGCCCGCTGCACTGCCCGCTCGACGTCCTCGGCCGTCCCCATCGGCACCGAGGCCAAGGTATTGCCGGTGAACGGCTCAATCACCGTGGAGCTGTCGCGCTGCGCCTCGGCGGGGATGGCGATGTGCGCGGCGAGGCGCTTGAACACATCTGAGCTGGGAACAGGCATGGGCTCTCCTAGCGAACGAGTTCCTTGTGACGGCCGTTCACATCAACCTACCCGTGGGTAGCCTCAGCCGCAGCGCCTGCCCGTGGGGCAATCCGTCATGCTGCCCAGATCCGCGGCGGAGCTCTGCTCGTTTTGCGCCATGCTGGAACCGCCGCGAGCCGCACCGCCGCCCGCGCGCCTCAGAAGGACTTGACCCTGACGCCACGTCAGGCTGCACGCTGGTGGATGTGAACGGAACGGAAGCCAGGCGCACGGTGGGGCAGGTCGCCGAGCTGGTCGGAGTGAGCGTGCGGACGCTGCACCACTACGACGAGATCGGCCTCGTCCGTCCCAGCGCGCGGAGCAGCGCCGGATACCGCAGCTACTCCGATGCCGACTTATCCCGTCTGCACCAGGTGTTGCTGTACCGCGAGCTGGGCTTCCCGCTCGAGGAGATCGCGACCCTCCTCGACGATCCATCCGTCGACGCCCTGGCGCATCTGCGCCGCCAGCGGGCATTGCTCGACGAACGGATCGACCGTTTGCATCGGATGGTCGCGGCTGTCGAGCAGATGATGGAGGCGCGAACCATGGGTATTCAGCTGACCCCGGAAGAGCAGGCGGAGATCTTCGGCGACAACTGGCTGGGCGAGGAGTACGCCGCCGAGGCCGAACAACGCTGGGGTGACACCGACGCGTGGAAGCAGGCCCAGACCAGGCAGGCGAGCTGCAGCAAGGACGACTGGCGCCGGATGCAGGCGGAGACCGATGCGCTGGAAGCCGCGTTCGCCGACGCCATGTCCGAGGGAGTGCCTGTCGACTCCGACCTTGCCCGTGCGCTGGCCGAGCGCCACCGCGCCGGCATCGAGCGGCACTACGACTGCACCTACGAGATGCACCGCAACCTGGCGCAGCTGTATGTCAGCGACGAGCGCTTCCGCCAGCACCACGAGGACCGGGCGCCCGGTTCGCGCAGTACACCCACGACGTCATCGTGGCCAACGCCGACGCGCACAGTCGGTAGGGGAAGTCGTGCTCAGCCCCCCCGGATTGGCCCTATGGAGCGGCGCGGGGAAGCGGTAACGTGAGGATCATTCTCACAAGGAGCAGCTCATGTCCAGCATGACAATCACCTGGATCATCGTCGCAGTCGTCGTCGTGCTGATCTTGGCCGCGCTTGCCCTGCTGTTGCGCAAGCGCCAGGAGAGCCGACGCCGCGAGGAGGCGGAGAGCCTTCGCGCGCACACCAAGGAACAGTCGTCGGTCGTCGAGCAGCGCCAAGCGTTGGCCGACGAGACCGAGGCCAAGGCCCGGGGGGCGCAGGCCGACGCAGACGCCCGAGCGGCGGAGGCCGTCCGTCTGCAGCATCAGGCGCAATCGCGCCACAGCGAGGCGTCCTCCTCACGGGAAGAACTGCACGAGAACCGGGAGCGCGCGGACCAACTCGATCCGGACGCACAGCCACGCCAGACCCGGCGCGAAGGCTCGTCGGAGCAGAGGTCGGAGCGCGAATAGCCATGAGCATCGGCAAGAGGTTCTCCCACCGCGCCGAAGCGGCCAAGGGCAGCACGAAGAAGGTGGCCGGCCGCGTCACCGGAGACAATCGCATGCGGGCCGAGGGGCGCGGCGGCCAGATCAAGGGCAACCTCAAGCTCGCCGGAATGAAGATCAGGGACGCCTTCAAACGCTGACCGCACGCCCCCGTCCGCCTTATTCGCTGCGCCAGTTCGCCGCGCCCACGATCACCATCCGCAGCTGTCGTTCCGCCCGGGCGATGGCGGCTTCCTCTTGGCCGGGAGCGTCCAGGATTCGTTCCGCCACCACCACCATCTGGTTCACGATCATCTCGGCCAGCAGCACCCGGTCGGACTCCAACCAGGACTCGAGTACCGGAAACCCGGTGAGGTCGGCGGCCAGATCGGATACGAACAGGCGCAGGTGCTCCTGGACCGACTGCCGGATCTGGCGTACGCCGCCGGAACGCTCCCTGATGATGAACCGGAAGTGCGCACGGTGCAGGTGGACATAACGCACCAGCACGACGGCTGAGCGGCGGATCACCTCGGTGTAGTCATTGGTCTCCGACCGCACCGCGCGCATCATCCCGCGCAGGGTGGTGAAGGACTCCGTCACCAGAGTCTCCCCCAGCGCCTCCATGCTTTCGTAATGCCGGTAGAAGGCGGTGGGCACGATGCCGGCGGCCTTGGTCACCTGACGCAGGCTGACGCTGCTGAAGCCCTGCTCCTCGGTCAGCTCCAGGGCGGCATCCAGCAGCGCGCGGTGGGTCCGCTGCTTGCGCAGCTCTCTCGGGCCGCTGCCGTGATCAGCTTCACCGAGAGTACGACTGTTCACTGAGCCACCTTCCGCGTAGCATTTGAGCGAACATCTGTACTGCATGGCTGTTCACTGAAGACGGGTGACGGCACCTCTCCACCAAGGAGCAGCGATGACGACACAAGCACCAGCAAACCAGATGCCCACCCCGAGCAACCCGCGCCGTGGCCTGCTGGCCAAAGTCGGCGTGCCTCTGCTCGAGCGATTGGCCACCCCGCACAGCCCCGATCGCTACCTCGAGATGCTCAACCCCACGTGGTCGCTACGCGAGGTGCCGGCCAGCACGTGGTGTTCACCCTGCTCATCGCCGGAGTGCGGCGCAGCCGCTGCTATTCGGTGACGAGTTCCGAGCACCACAGCGAGGGGCTCCTGGAGTTCACCGTCCGCAAGGGGCCCGACGGCCTGGTCTCGGGGTACCTCCACGACGAGCTGGCCCCCGGCACCGTCGTGCACCTCACCCAGGCCCAGGGCGACTTCGTCCTCCCGCTGCCACGTCCGGAGCGGGTGCTCCTGATCAGCGGTGGCAGCGGCATCACCCCGGTGATGTCCATGCTGCGCACCCTGTGCGACGAGGGATACCAGGGAGACGTCACTTTCTTGCATTACTCCCGCCGCGCTGAGGATGTCCCGTACGCGGCGGAACTCGCCGAGCTCGCCTCGCAACACCCGAACGTGCAACTGCTGCAGGTGACCACCCAGGAGGAGAGCGCGCTGCAGGGCCACTTCTCGCTCGAGCAGCTGGGCCGCCACGTTCCCCGCTGGCGCGAAGCCACCTCCTACGTCTGCGGCTCCGCCCGCCTCGTCGAGGAGTTCCGGGCACTCTGGGCCGAACACGAGCTCAGGGACCTCCTCAAGGCCGAGCAGTTCGACCCGCCGGCGGCCATCGTGCCCAGCGACGCCGAGATCACCGGCGAGGTCACCTTCGCCCGCAGCGGGAAGACCGCGGAGAACACCGGACGCCCGCTGCTCGAACAGGCCGAAGCCCTGGGCCTGAATCCCGAATACGGCTGCCGGATGGGCATCTGCTTCTCCTGTACCCGCCGCAAGACTGCCGGCCAGGTGAGCCACCTGCACACCGGCGAAGTGACCACCGAATCCGAAGCCGACATCCAGCTCTGCGTCACCGTGCCCGTCGGCGGCGACGTCACCGTTGACCTCTAAACTGCGAACCATTAGGAGCCTTCCGAATGACTGTCACCACCATTCCCCAGCACCCGATCCTGCCGAAGTCCACCACCTCGCTTCCGCTGCGCAACCCCAACCACCCCGAGCACGAGGCCGGCCGGCCGGATCTCACCCTGGAGCAAATTGACGCCTTCGGGGCCGAGATGGACGCCCTGCGCAAGAAGGTCGTCGAGGACCTCGGCGAGGCCGACGCCAACTACCTGCGCGACGTCGTCGACAAGCAGCGCAAGCTCGAGGTGCTCGGCCGCGGCCTGATCGCCGTCGGCATCTTCCCGCCCGCCTTCGTGGCCGGCGTCGGAGCCCTGGCGCTGTCCAAGATCATCGACAACATGGAGATCGGCCACAACGTCATGCACGGCCAGTACGACTGGATGCGTGACGAGGCGCTGAACTCGCTGGTGTTCGACTGGGACACCGTGTGCCCGGCAGAGAACTGGAAGCATTCGCACAACTACATGCACCACACGTACACCAACATCGTGGGCAAGGACCGCGACGTGGGTTACGGCATCCTGCGGATGAGCGAGGCGCAGAAATGGAACCCCTACTACCTGGGCAACCCGGTGTACGCCATCGCGCTCGGGCTGTTCTTCCAGTGGGGCGTGATGCTGCACGACATGGAGGTCGAGAAGCTCCTCACCGGGGAGAAGAAGTGGGCGGAGACCTCCGAGGTCCGCAAGAAGATCGCCCGCAAGACGGTGAAGCAGGTGGGCAAGGACTACCTGCTGTTCCCGCTGCTTTCCGGCCCGTTTGCGCCGATCACTCTGGCGGGCAACGCCTCGGCGAACCTGATCCGCAACGTGTGGAGCTTCTCCATCATCTTCTGCGGGCACTTCCCGGACGGGGTCGCCACCTTCACCGAGGAGGAGGCGGAGAACGAGAGCCGCGGTCAGTGGTACATCCGCCAGCTGCTCGGCTCGGCGAACATCAGTGGTAGCCCGTTCTTCCACGTGCTCACCGGCAACCTGTCCCACCAGATCGAGCACCACCTGTTCCCGGACATCCCGGCCCGCCGCTACGCCGAGATGTCGGCCACCGTCAAGGACGCCTGCGAGCGTTACGGACTGCCGTACAACACCGGCGGCCTCACCGCGCAGCTCGGCTCCGTCGCCAAGAAGATCGTGAAGCTGGCGCTGCCGTGGACCGGGCGGAAACGACGATGCGCCGAAGGCCGCGCCGTTGCCCAAGGCCGCCTGACCTCAGCCGCGCAGCAACCGCGTTCAGCGGACTCAATGTCGTTTTCGGGTATTTCCCACGACATTGAGCCCGCTGAATGCCTTACTCGGCAGGTCTACGTCCTCCCGTCGGCCGGCGCGCGCACGAGGGAGCGAAGCAGGGCTGCGAAGCGTTGCCGGTCCGCGCCGAGCGGCGCGAAGTAGTCGCGGTCGACGGCTTCCACCGCGACGACCGCCCGGTTGGCCAGGTCGGCGCCGCGCGAGGTCACGGCCAACGCCCGGGCCCGTGAATCGGTCGGGTGCGGCAAACGTTCGAGCAACGACTTGCCCTCCAGGGCGCGGACGACTTGGGACGTCATCATCGGATCGGTCCCCGCATGGACGGCGAGATCCCGTTGCGTCACCGGCCGGTCGCAGTCCAGCCAGGTCAGCGACGCCAGCAGGACGAATTGCACGTGCGTGAGGCCGAACGGCTTCAGCGCGGCGCGCTGAGCGGCCTGCCAGGCATTCGTGACACGCCACAGCAGAAGGCCGGGACTTTCCTCAGCCTCGGTGTACTCGGTCTGCAGCCGGGGCATCAGGGGCCCTCGGCGTCGAGCATCGCGCACGCGATGACGTCGAAGTCCGGCTCGCTGAGCGGAACCAATCCCCGACGGAGCTGGTAGCCCCAGTTCGGGGCGGCGGTCAGCTCGAGGCGCATGGTGAGCTGGGCGAGCGCTACCGGGCGCGCATAGCGGTCGTAGTCGACGCGGCGGCGGAAGGGCCGGAAGCTGCCCTCCTCGGCCTGCCAGATCACCTCATCGGCGATCGTGCCCAGTGCCGTGAACAAGCGGAGCCGGGCCGGCTCGCCGAGCCGTTGCTGAGCCGAGTAGTAGACGAGGCGGTCGCCCGCCTTCATCCGCGCCAGGCCGGCGCGCTTGCCGTGCCCGATCTGGGCGATGCCGAGTTCCACGCCGCGCGCGACGTGTTCGGCCGAGACGACACCGAGCCACGCGCTCATTGTTCGTCCTCGACCAGCCGGACGAGTCGATCGAGGTCGGACTGGGCCGACTCAAGGAAACCCTTACCCATGGTCGCCGCCCAGACGCGGGCGAGCGGTCCGCCCCTCGTGACCCGGACACGCAGTTCGGTGCTGCCGTGCACACGCTCGGCGGTGTGCTGGAACACCAGTCGAGCCCCGAGGAGCCGGCTGGTGTCGGTGTACTCCCGGCCCGGTTCGCAGGCGGTGACCTCGAACGACGTCTTCGGTCCGCCTTCGGGCTTGAGGACGCCCCGGGTCCCGCGGGCCACCGGCCCCTGCACCGTCACCCATTCCGTGTCGGGGCTCCACTCAGGCCACGAGTCGTGGTCGATCCACCGTCCGAAAAATGCTTCCGGGCAGGCGCTTGACCTTGCCTGTCCCCGTCCCAATTCCATCATGCCATTAGTATGCGCGCTTACCAATTTCGCGCAAGACTCCCGCCCGAGGCCCACATGTAGCGGGCTGAATGTCGTTTTCGGGCACTTGCCACGACATTGAGCCCGCTGAATGCGTACTGAGCGCAGCGCGATCTGGTCCAGACCCTCCTCGCGCAGCGTGCGCACGAAGCCCCGGCCGAACGACCCACCCAGCGCCCCGCGGACCACCGCACCGAACACCGCGATCAGCACGGACTCCACGTAGATGGTGCGGCGTCATGGGAACGATCTTTCGCCACGACCGCGGCCGCGCACATCAACCGTAGGGATGAATGCCCTCTCAGGGACTGACCCCGAGAGTCGTTCGGGGTCAGCCTAGGGAGTGCCGACCAGCAGTGCCCGCAGCGGGGCAGTCGCTATCAGCGCTGTAGGTCGAGCCCCCGGTCGACCTCCTCCTGGGACACCGACGGTTGGCCAGCACCGGCGCCGTGCAGGCCCTGGTCGAGCAGCGACGCGCCTAACCCCTTGCCGCCGTCCTTCAGCGCGTCGCCCGCAGCCTTCTTCAGCTCGCCGGTGAAGCCCTTGCCCACCGCGCTCTTGAAGCTGCCGAACTTGGACAGCGTCTGGGCCTGAGTGCCGACGGTGCGCTCGATCCGGACGACAATCTGCTCGATCCGGACAAGTACGCGTTCGACCTCCATAACTTTGCCGCTCACGCGCACGCTGGTGATCTCGATTTCCACCACCGACGCCTCTAAGGCCACCGCCTCCGAGGAACCGAGCGAGGGCACCGCCGCGGCCTGAGCGGCGACCCAGGTCATGATCAGCCAACTGACCAAGTCGCTGATGATGCTCTTGACGATGTCCAGCGCCGCTTCCATCAGCGCGGCGCTCGCGGCCAGCAGTTGCTGCATGTTGCCGGCCTCGGTACTGATGCCGCCGATCGCGGTTACCAGCTCGGCCAGCTGCTTGCCGGCGGCCTGCGCGCCCTGGCCGCCCCAGTCTTGAGGCCGGCGCCGACGGTGTCCTCGGTGTTCTGCGCCAACTCTTGCAGCTCCTTGGCGATGTCGCCCCAGGTCTCCGACGCCTTGGTCACCGTCTCCGAGTCACCGGCTCCATGGCGTGCTCGAGGGTGTCGCAATGGTTGAGGAGGAAGCCGAGGCCGTGGTTGATCAGCATCGCCAGCGGGTCGTTCCACTTGCCGCCGCCGGCCGCGCTGGCGAAGTCGCCGATGTCGCCGACGACGCCTTTGACGTCGTTGGCCGCGGAGACGAGGTTTCCCTCGGAGAGATCCTTGCCGATCGAGTAGCCCTCACCGAAGAACGGAATCGACTCCAGATCGTCGGCGGTCAGCGGACTCATCGGGTGCCACCCTGCCCGCCCGAGAGCTGGGAGCCCACTTTGCCGAACTCCTCGCCCAGTGCCTTGTCCGACTCGGTGTAGGCCTCCGCGGCCTGCGTCAGCTTGTCTCCCGCAGCGCCGAGCGTGGTCTGCACGGTGTGCAGGTGCTCGTGCAGCGGCGGCAAGGAGCTGCTGTAGCCGGCGTAGAGCGTCGCCATGCCCACCAGGCCCCACGACTTCGGGTGCACCACCGCGGTGGCGGCCCTGCCCAGCAATCCGCCCGCCTGATCACCGAGCCCCTTCAGCTGCGCTCCCGTCTCCTGCAGTGCCTGCGGCTCGACCTTTAGTCCCGGTGCCATGACGGCTCACGCCCCTCTGCCTTGTCGGTGTCCCGTGGGAGCTTGCTTACGGCCATGCATCGCCGGCCGTGTTGCTGAGACGCACGACCCGGCGCCGCGGTTCCCCGCGCGATGGTGCTCAGTGCCGGTCGTCGCGCCACCAGTCCTCTTCGGCCGGTTCGTCCTCGACCGACGACGGTGGCGGGAAGGTGGGGCGGTCGGCGGGGCGGCCGCGCTCGGTGGCCATGGCTACCGGATCGCCAGCGAGCACCTGGGCGGCAGCGACCCGCTCAGTGATGTCGATCCCCGTGCGCTCGGCCAGGAGGGCGGCGCTCTGTCGGGCGACGTCCGCGGTGGCCTGGGCGATCGCCGCGACCAATGCGGACCGAGCTGCGCCGGGGAGCGCCGGAACGCGTCCGCGCCGATGTCGATGGAGCGCACGCTTCCCCCGGCTCCCACGGTCACCGTCGCCTGCCCGTCGGGCGTGCGGGCGACCGCGGTGATCGCCGCGACCTCACGGCTGGTCTGTTCGATCGCGGCGAATCGCGCTTCGGAATCGTGCAGCAGCTGGTCGCCGGTGGTGGTGTGCGGCTCAGTCATCGGTCGCCCCCGTGCTCTCGTGTGCCATCCAGGCTGATCGGGCGCCACGCTACGGGCCGAAGTCGCCACGCGGTCGGGGTTGGCCAAAACGGGGCCGTCGTTCCCGGTTGCAGGGCGCCACAGGTGCGCGGATGGGGCCTGATGTCGTTTTTCCGCCAGACCGTCGGCGTCAGCGCCGGGCATGCTGACGGGATGCACGAGGACGCGGAGCGATGTGTGCGGGCCGTTCAGTCGAAGGACGCCCGCTTCGACGGCTGGTTCTTCACCGCCGTGCTCACCACCGGCATCTACTGCCGATCCAGTTGCCCCGTCGTCCCGCCCAAGGCCGCGAACATGCGGTTCTACCCGAGCGCGGCGGCCGCACAACAGGCCGGGTACCGGGCCTGCAAGCGGTGCCGGCCCGACGCCAGCCCCGGCTCGCCGGAATGGAACACCCGGGCGGACGTCGTGGCAAGGGCGATGCGGTTGATCGCCGACGGCGTGGTCGATCGGGTGGGGGTGCCCGGCCTGGCCGCGCGCCTGGGCTACAGCGTGCGGCAGCTGGAACGTCAGCTGGTCGCCGAGCTCGGGGCGGGGCCGCTCGCACTTGCCAGGGCCCAGCGCGCGCAGACCGCCCGGGTGCTCATCGAGACCAGCACGCTGCCGATGAGCGAGGTCGCCTTGGCCGCCGGCTTCGCCAGTGTTCGCACGTTCAATGAAACCGTCCAGCAGGTCTTCGCGCTGCCGCCTACCGAACTGCGACGTCGGGCTGCCCGCGGGCACCGCACGGTGGGGTCCGGCGTGCTGAGCCTGCGGCTGCCGTTCCGTGCGCCGTTGTGTCTGGACAACCTCTTCGGCCATCTCGCGGCCACCGCGGTACCGGGTGTGGAGGAATGGCGCGACGGCGCCTACCGGCGCACGCTGCGGCTGCCGCACGGGCACGGGATCGTCACATTGCGACCACTGCCCGACTACATCGGTTGCCAGCTGCAGCTGGCGGATCTGCGGGACCTGTCCATCGCGATCAGCCGTTGCCGCAGACTGCTGGACCTCGACGCCGATCCGGTCGCCGTCGACGAACTGCTCCGGGCCGACCCGCTGCTTGCCCCGCTGGTACGCAAGGCGCCCGGCCGGCGGGTTCCCCGCACCGTCGACCCGGAGGAGTTCGCGGTCCGCGCGGTGCTCGGGCAGCAGGTGTCCACTGCCGCGGCGCGCACCCATGCCGGAAGGCTGGTCGCCGCGCACGGGCGGCCCGTCGAGGACCTCGGCGGCGGACTGAGCCACCTGTTTCCGGACGTCACCGCGCTGGCGGGCCTCGACCCGGCAGCCCTCGCGATGCCGCTGCGCCGGCGGGAGGCCGTACGGGCGTTGGTCGCCGCTCTGGCCACCGGCGGGCTTGACCTGGGCGTCGGTAGTGACTGGCAACGCGCGCGGGCCGAGCTGGCGGCGCTACCCGGACTGGGGCCCTGGACCATCGAGGCGATCGCCATGCGCGCCCTTGGTGACCCCGATGCGTTCGTGGCCACCGACCTCGGTGTCCGCCTCGCCGCCCGGAGCCTCGATCTGCCGCAAACCCCGGCAGGGCTGACCGCGCATGCCACCGCGTGGCGACCCTGGCGCGCCTATGCCGTCCAGTACCTCTGGGCGAGCGGGGACCACCCGATCAACCTGCTGCCGGCCTGACCACCCGCGCCATCCCTCCTGGCACCGAGACCACCTCACCGCCGCGCAGCTGCCGGCCGCGGCGCAACTCCACCTCACCATTCACCTGCACCAGCCCGTCGGCGATCAACGCCTTGGCCTCCGCACCGGAGTCCAGCAGATTCGCCAGTTTCAGGAATTGACCGAGCCGGATCGACTCGTCACGAATAGGAACGTCCACCGGTTCTGCCACGACACGATCATGCACGGGTGGCGAAAACGTCCGCCGCAGGCAAAGGTAGGCGTCGTGGCCGACCCCGACGAAGCGAGTGCCCCACCCGTCAACCGACCGGGACCGACGCTGTTCGTGTTGTTCGGCGCGACGGGCGATTTGGCCAGACGCATGGTGCTGCCGGCCTTCTACGAGCTGGCCATCGCCGACCTGCTGCCCGAGGATTGGCGGCTGGTAGGCAACGGCCGTGGGGACGTCTCGCACTACGACTTCCAGGCGCACGTCCACCAATCGCTGACGGAGTTCGGCCCCCAGCCCGAGCAGGGCCCGTGGGAGGAGTTCCGCAAGCGCCTGCTGTTCGCCGGCGGCGGCTTCGAGGCCAGCGACCCCGGCTCGCTGCTCGACGTCATTGCCGAGGCCAAGAAGGATTTGGGCGAGGACGTGCAGTACGTGCACTACCTCGCCGTCCCGCCGGCTGCGTTCGGCACGCTCACCGAGGGCCTGGGCGAGCACGACCTGGCCGCGGGGTCGCGGGTGGTGTACGAGAAGCCCTTCGGCACCTCGCAGCAGAACTTCCGCGATCTCGACGCCACCGTGCACCGGGTGCTGGACGAGAAGCAGGTGTATCGAATCGACCACTTCCTGGGCAAGGAGGCCACCCAGAACCTGCACGTGCTGCGCTTTGCCAACGGGATGTTTTCCGGAGTGTGGAACCGCGAACACATCGCGCAGGTGCAGATCGACGCCCCCGAGACCCTGGACATCGCCGATCGGGCGGCGTTCTACGACGCCACCGGCGCCGTGCTGGACATGCTGGTGACGCACCTGTTCCAGGTGGCCGCCGAGGTGGCGATGGAGCCGCCGAACAGCCTGGATGCCGACGGGCTGCAGTCGGCCCGCGAGGAGGTGATCGGCCATTTCCGGCCCCTGGACCCGAAGGAGGTGGTGCTCGGTCAATTCGAGGGCTACACCGACACCGAGGGCATCGCGGACGACTCCACGATGGACACTTTCGTCGCGGCCCGGATGTGGGTGGACAACGACCGCTGGCGCGACGTCCCCTTCCTCCTGCGGACCGGCAAGAAGATGGCCATCGGTGAGCAGCGGGTGAGCATCGTCTTCCGCGCTCCCGACGACGGCCCGCTGTCGGCGGCAATCCCCGAAGACGGCGCGGTGCTCGCCTTCTCCCTCGAGGGCAGCGGCGAGCTGGATTTGTCCATGGTGGTCAAGGAGCCGGGGCCGGAGTTCGACCTGTCCGTGGGCACCACCACCCTGCAGCTCGGCACGGTGAAGGGGGGTGAGCCGCTGCCGCCCTACGCCCGCCTCATCCACGACGTGCTCTCCGGCGACCGCTCGCTGTTCACCCGGCCGGACGGCCTGGCGTACGTGTGGGAGGTGGCGCAGCCGCTGCTGGACAACCGGCCCGAGGTGCAGCCCTACCCGCCGGGCTCGATGGGTCCGGCGGCGGCAGAGGAGCTCCCCCTACCGAACCGATGGCTGCTGGCCGGAAAGTCGCGGACTGACTGAGCTGGCAAAGATCGTCCGCCCGGCTTAACGTGCTTTCATCACCCAATCGAGCCGGACGTTACGTAAGGATGGGTTGATGAGCCGCAATCCCGGGCCGTGGCCGGAGGGCACGCCCGCCTGGGTCGACCTGATGGTGCCCGACCGTCGACAGGCGCAGGACTTCTACGGCGGACTGTTCGGCTGGGAGTTCACCGAGGGCGGGCCGGGCACCGGCTCGTACGCGATTTGCCGCAAGGACGGCGAGGCGGTGGCCGGGATCGGCGAGCTCGTTGCTGAGACGGCCGTCCCCGCCTCGACCTGGACGACCTATCTCGCGGTCGTCGATGCCGATGAGACCGCCTCCCGCATTCGCGCTGCCGGTGGTGAGGTGGGCAGCGGACCGAACACCATCTCCGGTGGCCGGGTCGCCGTTGCCCGCGATCCCGGCGGGGCGCACTTCGGCATCTGGGAGTCCGGCTCGCACACCGGGGCTGCCATCGTCGACGAGCCCTCGACCATGTGCGGCCACGAGGTGCTCACCAGGGAGTTCGCCGCGGTGCGGACGTTTTACACCTCGGTGTTCGGCTACCACGCCAGTGACCTCAGCGATGCAGATTGGACGTACTGCTCGCTGGAGTGCAATGGCGTCACCGTAGGCGGCATCGGCGAGCTCCCTGCCGAGGTACCCACGGAGATTGCGGCGCACTGGATGACCTACTTCGCGTCCGCGGACACCGACGCGGCCGCGCGGCGCGCCGAGGAGCTGGGTGGCCAGATACTCAACGAGCCGACGGACGCCACATTCGGGCGCTTGGCCGTGCTCCAGGGACCCGCCGGTGAGGTGTTCGCGGTGGTGACCCGACCCGGGCAGTAGATCCGCCGCGGCCGGCTACAGCACCGCGGCCATCTGCTGCAGCGTCTCCGCACTGGTGTGCTGAGGATTCCATTGCAATCCCTGCTTGGCTCTGCTCGTGTCCATCACGACGGACGCGCGAACCACGTGCAACCACTCCGCCGCGGCGGGCACCAGCGGCAGCCGGGCAAGCACACCGGACGCGGCCGCAGCCAGCGCCTGCGGCACCGGGACTGCCGAGGCGCCGAGGGCACGGGCGACCTCGGTGAGCGTGACCACCCCGTCGCCCGCCAGGTTGTAGGCCCCTGGACGCCCATTTCCCAGCGCGGCGGCGGCGATCGCGGCGGCAACGTCGTCGTGGTGCACCAGCTGCAACGGAATACCCGGGTCCGGGATGATCGGACGCAGGCCCGGCGCCGCGCCCAGCAGCTTCACCACCGCGTCCGGCAGACGGTCGCTGACCTTGCGCCATGGCATGTTGTCGGCCAGGGCGGTCGCATGCGGACCGGCCACGATGCAGGGCCGCAACACGTAGACATCGAGTCCCGCTCCGGCGGTGATCTCGGTGAGCAGCTGTTCGCATTCCGCCTTCTGCTCGGAGTAGTAGTGCTCCGGTGAGCCCTTGGCCGGCACGTCCTCGGTCAGGGGAACCGGGTTGTCGGCGTGATAGCCGTACGCCGCCACCGAGGAGGTGTAGACGAGTCGCTGGGGACGGCGGGCGGCGACGGTGGCTTCGAAGACGTTGCGGGTGCCGGCGAGGTTGATCCGCCTGCTCTCCTGGCGCGAGCCCATGATCAGGTACGCCAGGTGCACCACCACGTCGGCCTCGGCGACGAAGTCCCGCACTGCGGACTCATCGAGGATGTCTCCCTGCCGATACTCGGTCTTGCGCCATCCGCGTTCGGCCGGGTCGAACGGCCGCCGTGCCATCCCGAGGATCCGCCCGACCTTCGGCTCCCGTTCCAGCGCCTCGACCGCCGCGGCGCCGATCTCGCCGGTGGGTCCGGTGACCGCGATGGTGATTCCGGCGGTGTTTCCTTCGGTGCTGCTTCCCTTGGTGCTGCTTCCCTTGGGGCTCATGAGTTCGCCGCCCGCTTGATGTCGAGGCTGCGCCCGATCCGTTGTAATTCGGTCAGTGAGTCCCCCAACCAGCCGATGAGGTTCCAGAGGTCGGGCATCTGGTCACGGTCGGCGAGGATGCCGAAGTCCAGGTGTCCGTCGTAGCTCTGCACCGTGATGTTCAGCCCCGTGCCGTCGGTGATCACCGAGACGGGGTAGTTGGCGACCAGCCGGGCCCCGGCGCAGTACAGCGGGAACTGCGGGCCGGGGACGTTGGAGACGATGAGGTTCCACATCGGGGTGCTCATGGCGGCCAGCGAGAAGGTGACGCGTGCGGCCCGGCCGAACAGGGCCGGCGGGATGAAGTGGTTGGCGTCCTGCAGCACGCTCGCGGGCACCGCCTTGTGCCGCTGCTTCATCACCGCCATCGCCTCGGACGTGCGGCGCAGTCGCTCGGCCGGGTCTGGGATGTTGGTGTACAGCGTGGTGCTGCTGAGCAGGATGCGGTTGCCGTAGGTGCCCACCTGGTCGGAGCTGCGCACGGACACCGGGATCTGGGCGATAAGCGGCTCCGAGGGCAATTCGTCGTGGTCGACGAGCCAGCGGCGCACCGCGCCCGCGCAGAGGGCAACGATCACATCGTTGATGGTGCAACCGAACGCCGTCTTGACCTCCTTGAGCGACTCCAGCGGCAACTGGCCGAACACCCAGCGCCGGTGCGGCGAGATCTTGCCGTTGAACGAGGTCCGCGGGGCCTTGCGCGTCGGGCGCAGTACCCGGTTTCCGTCGCCGCGGGCGAGTTGCTCCACCTTTCCGGCCACCCGGCTGACCACCCCGGCGCCGGGCAGGGTGGCGAACGGTGTCTCATCCAGGTGCGGCAATACCGTGGGCAGCGCCCGCGCCGCGCGCAGCGGGTAGCGGGGCAGCCCGAGCAGACCGCGGCCGAGCATCTCCAGCTGGCTCGGGGTACGTCCGGCCCGGACGGTCTCACCCGGCGGCGTGGGGCGCACCTCCGGGGTGAGGTCGAGCAGAAGCCCGAGAATTTCCGCTCCCGACACCCCATCGATGATCGCGTGGTGGATCTTGGTGTAGAGCGCGGTGCGGCCCGATTCCAGTCCTGAGATCACGTACATCTCCCAGAGCGGACGCGTGCGGTCCAGCAGTCGGGAGTGCAGCCGCTGCACCTGCTCCGCGAGCATCCGGTCGTCCCCGGGGGTGGGCAGGGCGATCTGGCGGATGTGGAACTCGAGGTCGAACTCGGGATCGTCCACCCAATGGGGGTAGTCCAAGCCCAACGGCGTCTCGATCAGGCGCCAGCGCAGCGGCGGCAGCAGATGCAGGCGGGTGGCCAGCAACTCCGTCATGTCCTCGGCGGTCAACGTCCCGTTGGGCGCCGTCGAGGTATCGAAAACGGTGAGACTGCCAACATGACCGGTCTGACGGGAGTTCTCTAGAGCCAAGAACTGTGCATCGAGACTGGTCAATTGGCGCACGACAGTGTTCCTTTCGCAGCGGTGTGGTCGCCTGACGTTAGCGTAATGTGACGTGCGTCTCTGACCGAGCGGGTCCAGGGCCGAAGTCTGACGTCAAACGGAGGGAAGCCCCATGTCCAGCGAGGAGCTCGGCGAGGACGCCAGCGCGGAACACCTGGAGAACGCTCAAGACACGATCGATGACGCGAAGGCGGCGGCGGCACGCGCCGGGAACCTCATCGAGGATCACGACATCGAGGATCACGACGGCGGCCACGAGGACAGCGACACAGAGGACGGGGACAAAGAGGACGGGGCCGAGCGAGCGGAAGCCGAAGACGAGCTGGAGGTCGAACGGGACGGGAACCCGGAGGAGCCCGCGGAGAGCGAAGGGCCGTAGCGCTGCCCCTCGCCTGCTCCACCCTTAAGAACGTCCGGCAATTGAACCTTCGGCGAGCGAAAACCGGGCGGGCACCGGAAAGGGTCCGCACGTTACTCATGCCGTGTTCGGGGCAGTCGCGTAACGCTGGGCGCCACGTCTTTCGGGACCACCGATTCCCACCCCTCCCACATTCTAGAATTAACTAGAAGTTCAGAGGCGCCGTCACACCTATCCAGGCCAAGCATGGATAGGACACCGGCGGCGCCCTCCCCGCACGCGCTCAATTGCCGGACACCCTTACGACTCCTTGGCTCGACAAGCGGTCGTTGGGCGGGGCCAGCCGCTGAAGCCATCGGGTTGCCTCGTGTTGGTGCCTGCGCTTGGTGACCTGTCACGCTGTAGCCCTTGTTCGCGATCGAGGAGGTCGAGAGTCGTTGTCTGTGGTGGATGCTCGCGCTGACCTGCGCGCAGACTGCAGCCGCTGTGTCGGCCTGTGCTGCGTCGCGCCGGCCTTCGCTGCGTCGGCGGACTTCGCCATCCGCCGCCGACCAGCCCGGCGCGGGGCTCCACCCGGTCGAGCACCAACTTCGCCGCGACGGCCCCAACAGGCCGACGAGTTCCCCAGCATCTGAGGTACTGAGGGCGAGAGGCCGCTCCAGCCCACTACTGCTTGCTTGTCCATGAACATGACAACTCCCGGCCAGACCGACTCTGACCGGGAGTTCCGTGAACGTGATGGCAGTTCATTCGTAAACTACCCCTGGTGGGCGAGGGGGGACTTGAACCCCCACGTCCCGAAGGACACTGGCACCTGAAGCCAGCGCGTCTGCCATTCCGCCACTCGCCCGAGCGACGCGGGAGAGATTATCACGCGGGCAGAACACCGTATGCCGACCGCCCCGACGGCCATGCCGATACGATCAAGAGGACAGCCAGTTCCGGACAACTCGGTAGGGAGGTATCGCCATGGGCATCGTGCAGCGCTTCGAACGCAGGCTGGAAGGAGTCGTGGGCGATGCCTTCGCCCGGGTTTTCGGTGGCGGCGTGGTTCCGCAGGAGCTGGAGCAAAGCCTGCGGCGCGAGGTATCCGACGGCGTCCGCCGCCTCGCTGGGGGCCACCTGCTCGCCCCCAACAGTTACGTCGTCACGCTGAGCAGCACCGACCACATCCGTTTGGCCGAGGATCAGCGCAAGGCAGCGGACATGCTCGCGGGCTGCGTGCGCGACGAGCTCGTCACCCAGGGATGGCAGACCTATGGGGAGGTGGCCATTCGCCTGGAGGCAACCGACGCGCTGCACACCGGGCAGTTCCGCATCAGTTGTTCTGTCGATCCCGATGCAGTGCACGATCCGCCCGAGCACAATTCCGCTGAGCACAGCCCGAGCGCAGACCAGAGCGCTTCGGAGGTTCCGTCTTCCGACCCAGGAGCAATTCCTATGAGCAAGGACAACGGTTACGACCAGCACGGCGGACGGCCTGAGAACGGTGGGCAGTCGGAGGCCCGCGGCGACGAGCCGCAGGAATCTTGGCAGCAGCAGGATCACCCGGCTCCGGAGCAGCAAGAACACCAGGGCGGCTACCCCCCGGCCGCAGGGCAAGGCGGCTACCCACAGCAGGGCCAGCCGCAAGGCGGGTACGCGCAGCCCGCCGAAGGCGGATACCCGCAGCACGGTGGCTACCCGCAGCAGGGCTACCAGCAGGGCGGCTACCAACAGGGTGGTTACCCCCAGCAGGACGCTAATCGCGAGCACGGTGGCTACCCACAGCAAGGCGGCTACCCGCAACAAGGTGGTTACCCCCAACAAGGTGGTTACCCCCAACAGGGTGGTTACCCCCAACAAGGTGGTTACCCCCAGCAGGGCGGCTACCCCCAGCCGCCGGCGCAGGCCGGGTACCCCCAGGCTCCTGCACCGCAGCATGGCTACGAGCAGCACGGCTACGCACAGCCTGGTTACGGGCAGGGATACGGCCAGCCCGGGTACGGCCAGCAGCCAGCCGGTCAGGGCGGCTGGGATCCTCAGCAGGGCTACTACGACCAGGGCTACGGGGCAACCGCGCCACCAGCGCAGAGTCAGGGCCTCACGGCTTCTCTGCGCCTGGATGACAGCAGCGGGCGCACGTACCAGCTCAAGCACGGCAGCAACGTGATCGGCCGCGGCCAGGACGCCGACTTCCGCGTCGCCGACACCGGGGTGTCACGTCGCCACTTGGAGATCAACTGGGACGGCAACGTCGCAATGCTCGCCGACCTCGGTTCGACCAACGGCACCACCGTCAACAATGCGGCCGTGCAGAACTGGCAGCTGGCCGACGGCGACGTGGTTCGGGCGGGCAGCTCCAATATCGTTGTGCATATTCAGAACTAGAGTTTGCGTCCGTAGCTGAGCGGTCGTGACTGCACACCCATCTCCGGTGTGCGTCACTGCCGCTGGCTCAATGCGACACTGCAATCCGGGCGACACTGCAACCAGCCACACCAGGAAGGAGGTAAGAAGCGACCGTGCAGGGACTGATCCTCCAGCTCACGCGTGGTGGCTTCCTCATCCTGCTGTGGCTGTTCATCCTCGCGGCGTTACGCGTGCTGCGGACGGACCTCTACGCCGCGTCGGGCTTGCGGGTGGCGCTGCCCCGTGCCGCCAGCGCGCGACCCCGTCGCTCGCCACGCAACGCCAAGGTTGCTCGCCAGCTCGTCGTCACCCACGGCGCCCTCGCCGGTACCCGCATCACCCTGGGCACCCAGCCGGTGCTACTTGGCCGCGCCGACGACTCCACCCTCGTGCTCACCGACGACTACGCCTCGACCAGGCACGCCAAACTTTCGCCGCGCGGAACCGACTGGTACGTCGAGGACCTCGGCTCCACCAACGGCACCTACCTCGACCGCGACAAGGTCACCTCCCCGGTCCGGGTCCCGCTGGGGACGCCGGTACGCGTCGGCAAGACCGTGATTGAGTTGCGGCCATGACTCTCGTCCTGCGTTACGCGGCGCGCAGCGACCGGGGACTCGTCCGCTCCAACAACCAGGACTCGGTCTACGCCGGTCCCCGGCTCCTCGCGGTGGCCGACGGCATGGGCGGGCACGCCGCGGGAGAGGTGGCGTCGAAGATCGTCATCGCTGCGCTCGCCCCGCTGGACGACGAGGATCCGCGCCACGACCTGCTGCTGCAGCTAGAAGACGCCACCCTGGCCGGCAACGAGGCCATCACCGAGCTGGTCGCCGACGAACCCGAGCTCGACGGCATGGGCACCACCCTGACCGCGATGCTGTTCTCCGGCAACCGCCTTGGCATGGTCCACGTCGGTGACTCCCGTGCCTACCTGCTGCGCGAAGGCGTGCTGAGCCAGATCACCCACGACGACAGCTTCGTGCAGTCACTGGTCGACGAAGGACGGCTGACCGAGGAAGAAGCCGCCAACCACCCGCAGCGGTCGTTGCTGCTACGCGCGCTGACCGGCAGCGACGTGGAGCCGAGCCTGACCCTGCGCGAGGCCCGGGCCAATGACCGTTACCTGCTGTGCTCCGACGGCCTCACCGGGCCGGTCAGCGACGAGACCCTGCAGGAGACGCTGCGGATCAGCGACCCCCAGGAGTGCGCGGACCGGTTGATCGAGCTCGCGCTGCGCAGCGGCGGCCCGGACAACATCACTGTGATCGTCGCCGACGTCATCGACGTGGAGTACGGCGAGGACCAGCCCATCGTCGGCGGTGCGGTTTCCGGTGACGAGGACAGCGACGACACCCCGAACACCGCCGCCGGCCGCGCCGCCGCGGTCAATCCGGCCCGGTCCGCACCCCAGCGCGTCGGCGCCACCGTGGACGTGCCGGTGGCCAAGCCACGCAAGCGTCGCCGGCTGATCGCCGCGGTGGTGCTCGTCCTGCTGCTGGTCGTGGCGGCGGTCGTCGGGCGGGCATGGATCAGGTCCAACTACTACGTCGGCGTCCGCAACGACCAGGTCGCCGTGTTCCAAGGGGTATCCGGAAGCATCTTCGGCATTGCCCTGCAAGGTGTGGCCGAACAAGCCTGCGTGACCCCGGCCGGGGAGCTTCGGCTGGCCGCGCCGAAGACGATCGCGATGCCCGGCTGCACCCCCCTGCGGCTGAACGATCTGCGCCCCTCGGCCCGTTCCCAGGTGAGCGCGGGGCTGCCCGGTGGGTCCCTGGACGACTCCCGCCATCAGATCAGCCAACTGACCAACACCGAGCTGCTCCCGGTCTGCACCGCGTCGAGTACCAGAGCCACCCCGGCCACCCCCCCACCGTCGAGTCGCCTCACCCCGAGTGCCACACCACCCGCCACCACACCCCCGCCCGGCACGGTTTCCGCCCCGCCGGTGCCCGACGGCAGCACCGTCGCCCCGACCGTGACCACCACACCCAACGGGACCGAGCTGCCCGCTCCGAGCCAGGTGGCCGGCCAGGACTGCCGGGCCGAGAGCTGATGACGGCCAACACCGGGCCGGCAAGCCCACCGGGGGGTATCGCCGCCGCCCCACCGGCCCGCAAACGGCGCGGCGCCGAGCTGCTCATGCTCGCCTTCGCCGCCGCCATCACCACCACGGCCCTGGTCCTCGTCGAGGCCAACCAGGAGCAGCAGCTGTCCACCGACCTGTTGGTCGTCGGCGGCGCCTACCTGGGATTGTTCACGGTCGCGCACATCGCCGTCCGCAAACTGGCGCCCTACGCCGATCCGCTCATCCTGCCGTGTGTGGCCCTGCTCAACGGCCTGGGCCTGGTGATGATCCACCGCCTGGATCTGGCTGCTGCGGCCCGGTCGGCACAGCTCGGGCAGCCGATTGCCGCCGGGGACGCCCCGCACCAGGTCGTCTGGACGGCGATCGGCGTGGCCCTGTTCCTCGGCGTGCTGTGGTTCGTCCGCGACCACCGCAGCCTGGCCCGCTACGGCTACACCTGTGGCCTGGCCGGTCTGGTGCTGCTGGTCACCCCCGCGGTGCTGCCGGCCCGGTTCAGTGAGGTCAACGGGGGCAAGAACTGGATCCTGCTCGGCGGTTTCTCCATCCAGCCCGGTGAGTTCGCGAAAATCCTGCTGCTGATCTTCTCCGCGTCCTTCCTGGTCGCTAAGCGGGACCTGTTCGACACGGCAGGCAAGCACATCTTCGGGATGGACCTGCCCCGCGCCCGCGACCTCGCTCCGATGCTCTTGGCCTGGGGCGTTTCCATCGCAGTGTTGGTCTTCGACAAGGACCTCGGGTTCGCGTTGCTGATCTTCGGCACCGTGCTGGTCATGCTCTACGTCGCCACCGAACGGGTGAGCTGGCTGCTCATCGGCGGCGGGCTGTTCATGGCGGGCTGTCTGGTGGCCTACCGGCTGTTCGGCCACGTGCAGGTGCGGGTGCAGACCTGGCTCGACCCAGCAGCCACCTACGACACCACCGGCTACCAGATCTCCCAGTCGCTGTTCGGTCTCGGCACCGGCGGACTCGGTGGCACCGGGCTCGGTGCGGGACGGCCGGACACCGTTCCGTTCGCCAAGACCGACTTCATCGTGGCGGCCATCGGGGAGGAACTCGGCCTCATCGGCGTCGCTGCAGTGCTGATGGTGTTCGCCGTGCTGGTGACCCGCGGGATGCGCACGGCCATCGCCGTGCGCGACACCTTCGGCAAGCTGCTGGCCGGCGGACTGGCGTTCACCATCGCCTGGCAGCTGTTCGTCGTCGTCGGCGGGGTCACCAAACTCATCCCGCTCACCGGCCTGACCACGCCGTTCGTGTCCTACGGGGGTTCGTCGCTGCTGGCCAACTACATGCTGGTGGCCGTACTGCTGCGCATCTCCGATGCCGCCCGCCGTCCCGCGCAGGTCCGCAAGTCGCGGGTGGGTCCGGCCACCCCGATCGCCGAGGCCCCGACCCAGATGGTGAAGCGGGCATGAACAAACCTCTCCAGAAGCGGCGGAGCCGCTGTGAATAAACCTCTCCGTCGGATTGCCTTCGCGGTGATGGTGCTGGTCATCGCCCTGCTGTGCAACGCGACCTATGTCCAGGTGTTCCGGGCGGACAGCCTGCGCGCCGACCCGCGAAACCAGCGGGTACTCCTGGACGAATACTCCCGCCAACGAGGCCAGATCTCCAGCGGTGGCCTGGTGCTGGCGTCCTCGGAGCCCACCTCCGACCGCTTCAAGTACCTGCGCCAGTACCCGACCAACCCCAAGGTGTACTCCCCCCTCACCGGCTACTACTCGATTCAGTACTCCACCACCGGAATCGAGCGCGCCGAAGACGCAGTGCTCAACGGGTCCGACGACCGGCTGTTCGGCCGACGGCTGTTCGACCTCATCTCCGGCCGGGACCCGCGGGGAGGAAACGTCAACCTCACACTGGACCCCCGCGCCCAGCAGACCGCCTACGACCAGCTCACCTCGAAGGGCTACACCGGCTCGGTCGTCGCGCTGCGGCCGAGTACCGGCGAGATCCTCGCGATGGCCAGCACCCCGAGCTACGACCCGAATCCGCTGGCCAGCCACGACCCGACGGTCCGCCAGCGGGCGTGGGCGCAGTTGCAGGACGATCCCAAGACGCCGCTGGTCAACCGGGCGATCGCCGAGACGTATCCACCCGGTTCCACCTTCAAGGTGGTGATGACCGCCGCAGCGCTGGCCAACGGCAAAGTGGCCCCGAACACGCCCGTCACCACCGCGCCCCAGATCACCTTGCCAAACACCAGCACCACCCTGGAGAACTACAACGGCAGCAGCTGTGGGTCCGGGGCGACCACGACCTTCGCCGAGGCCTTCGCGCGCTCGTGCAACACCGCGTTCGCCGAACTCGGCGTCGCCACCGGTGCCGATGCCCTACGGGCCGAGGCCCAGGCGTTCGGCTTCGGAGTCCCGGCACCCGATATCCCGCTACCGGTGGTGGGCTCGGAAGTCGGCCCGCTGCCCGACAAGGCGGCCCTCGCCCAGAGCAGCATCGGCCAGCGCGATGTGCGTGCGACCCCGCTGCAGATGGCGGAGGTGGCGGCGACCGTCGCCA
>JAABVA010001403.1_pt1 | contig 25979 bp, 21 predicted proteins | sample 5560331 | NCBI WGS metagenome assembly JAABVA01 (sample SAMN12812661, study PRJNA571458) | rock metagenome | isolation source: Antarctica rocks | place: Antarctica: Victoria Land, Mt New Zealand sud | collected 2016-01-07
ATGTATCTTTAAATTCTGCTCAGATGTTTAACTGATTTGCAATCATAAATCAAAATGATAACATGATCACTATTGATACATCTTCAAAGAATATAATTGAGATAACTCAATCAACTGCTGCAAAGAGTAAAAGAGCTGCTGCAAAGATAATGATTAAACTCTCTTTTTCTTTAAAGACTTTAACTTTCAGCTCTGAATTTAATCATCTGATAAATTTGATTACATCAAAAGAATTAAAACAACAGCAAAAGTAACAGTGATAAAAGCAGAAGATAAAGAAGCAAGAAAAGAAGAAAAAAATGAATAAGATCAATCAAAAAATGAAGCTGAGAAGATTGAACAAGCTGAGAAGATTAAACAAGCTGAGAAGATTAAACAAGCTGAGAAAGTTATCTTCATCTGAATAATTATTGACTATATGATTTAGCAGTTCTGTTGAAGATGATGATTTACTGAAGTATATTCAATGACATATTTTATTGAAGAAGAAGAGAAAAGAAGTATTCATGACTGCATACATTAAGCTGAATGCTTAAGACTACAATTTGCAAACATTGCAATTCTGAAAGAACAAGTCTGAAGTTCATTGAAAGAACATGCATATACAATCTGACATTGATATACAGTTAGCTTGTGATGTCAGTAAATATGATGTCTGAAGACTGCAAAGATCTTTCAAATCAACAATTAAAACTGTGTCTGTATCATAATTATAAATAAAGACTTAAAATCAGATTCAGAAGCAGAAGCAGAAGCAGAAGTAAAAGCAGAAGCAGAAGTAAAAATGAAAATAGCAGCAGCAGCAGAAGAAGAAGTACTTTGATGATTTAAAATATGACAATGATGTTTATGAAAAAGTCTCAGAAAATGATTATTACTTCTGAGCTTAAATATCTGTTTTCTTTTTGTAGCAGTTTATTTACATTTATGAATTACAATTTATGTTAGCAAGTTGAAACAGATTGTCTGAATCATCTTTTATTTATGATTATTATGATTTCACTGCATCATGTAGAAACTCATTAAATTCATCTCTGAATTTTGTGTAGTATTAAATCAGTTTGATGTTTTTCTTAATTCAGATCTTCAGCATTGCAAAGAAAATTTCTATAAGATTGAAATCAAATGAATATGATGATAGTTTAATCAGCAGTACTTCAAACTTTATACAAAGCTGATTTAGTTTGATAGATTGATGAATTCAAGCATTATTCATGATTATGATAAAATGAGATTCAGAATCATCTGAAGTGCATTGAAAAAAAACTCTGATTCTCATGAAGTTCAAAAAGATAATCTTGATTATGAAGTTATAATGCATCTCTCATGTCATATATTTCTTTATCATGTATATTAACAATATGCTTCATCTTTTTGATTGCTTGAGCATTTGACTGATGTGTAAAGAAATTTCAATAGAAGATCAGTCATACTTTTGATTGTTTAATCAATGAATCAACATAAAAACTTCAAGTGTTGATTTTAATTTCTATCTGTTCACTTGCATGCAGCACTTTCATTCAGAAACATCAGCTGATCTGTTATTTAATCAGTCAAACAAAGCTTTCACTTCTTTCTCAAGATTTCACTTTGCTGAGTTATTGTACATTTAATGAGCTTTTTGCTTCATTTTCATTTGACTAGCAATTTGCATACATTACTGACATTGATGATGATATTAAATTCATCAAACAGAAATTAAATTATTTCATTCTGATAAACAGTGAGATGTTGATGCAGATATTCAATGAGCTGCTCTGCATAATAATCACTCAGCTTAAGAGATCTTTCGTCTATGAAAGCAGTGATCATGTCAATGATGATGTATGCTCTTCTTATTCTTCTGATCTGAGTCATGCTGACTTCAATGACTTTAGATATGAAGGCAGTGAAGTCTGAACAATTAAAATGAATATGAATATGACTTTGCATCACTGAAGAGAGCGACGGCGGCATACTGAGACTGACAGCAGTGACAGCAGTGATAGGGCTAGCCTTAAGGTGAATATAACTTCAATTCCTAATGCTACGGCATGAGAGAAGGCAGTGGGGTTGATTTTACAATTTCTGTTTTCTTATTTTGCACTTTTGGAGATTTTCCACTAATTTTGGTGGGGCTCTCGGCAAATCCTAAAAAATGAACAAGGTTTCGCAATCAACGATATCTTAAATAAATACCTAGCCATTGGAGATAGAAGGTCATAATCTAAAATTACAATCACCGCACGAGGTAGAGCTCTAACATCAGCACCCACGCCATCATGGCAAGTCTCCCCACCGCCGCAAGGCCTAGATTACCCAACGATTAACCCTTCCCCACAGGCGTCTACCCACGACTCCAAAAAGCGTCTTGCCCTCGCCATAATTGACTTCCTCTCCACCTCCCTGAAAGATGGCACTCTCACTCCTGAAGACGCTGAATCAGTCGAAGTCGCTCAATCCTGCATCGCCGACACCTTCCACGTCGACCCCACCAACAAAGCCGCCATGCAAGATGCTATTGGCGGTCAATCTCTCCTCAGCATTTACGGTGTCTACGAGAAACTCAAGGGCAAATCCACTGCTAGTACTGCAGGTGCCAGCAGCGCGAGCGAGGGACGACCAAGTACACCTATCACGCCCAGCGCATCGAAAGACGGTGGAGCCAAACCCGCCGGGCAAAGTGGTACGAACAAAGAAGCAGAAGGGTGCAAGAGTAATGGCAATGCGGCTATGGCGAGGAAGGACTACCCAGCAGCAATTGACGCGTACAGCAAAGCTATTGCATTGGAGCCGCTGAACCCTGTCTACTTATCCAACCGCGCAGCAGCGTACTCTGCTTCACACAAACACCACGAGGCACAAACAGATGCAGAAATGGCAGTGGTCGCGGACCCTAAGTACACCAAAGCATGGAGTAGGCTGGGCTTAGCGAGATACGTGCTCGGAGATGCGAAAGGAAGCATGGAGGCTTACGCCAAGGGCATAGAATACGAGGGGAATGGAGGAAGTGACGCGATGAAGAAGGGCTTCAAGACCGCGAAGGAGAAAGCCGATGAGGAGGAGAAAGAGGGTCACGGTGATGAGAATGAGGATGACGTGGGAAGTACAAGAGGAGCAGGCGCTGGTGGCGCTGGTGGCGCCGGAGGAATGCCAGACCTTGCTTCGCTAGCAGGAATGATGGGAGGAGGAGGAGGCGGCGGCGGCGCAGGAGGCATGCCCGACCTCTCCGCCTTGGCTGGCATGATGGGCGGCGGACGAGGCGGAGGGGGCGGGCCGGATCTCAGCTCCATCATGAACAATCCGATGTTCGCAAACATGGCGCAGAACCTGATGAGCAATCCTGGTGCTATGAGCGGCCTGATGAACAACCCGCAAATAAGGCAGATGGCAGAGCGTTTCGGGATGGGCGGTGCTGGTGGAGGACCAGGGGCAGGAGCATCAGCAGAAGAGGCTGGTGGAGAGGCACGTGGTGGCGCTGGAGGAGGGGGTATGCCGGATCTTGGAGCGTTGTTGCAGGACCCGAATATCGCGGAGATGTGAGTTCATGCTATAAGCTACAAACCTCACTCAAACACTAATACATCTTAGGGCGCGAAATTTGATGGGCGGAGCAGGGCGAGGTGCTGGCGGGGGTAGAGGATCTGGTTGAGGCTGTTGCATAGATACAGTTCGAATAGAGAACAGTCTAGTAAATTATGAGTTTAACGTAGTACGAAGCGCTTTGTTCCGGTCGTGCAGCCAATTATCGCCAGCATTGCAGGATGAGCTTGTGCCTCACCAGCACACATTTGGTTCTCGAGTGGGCATGATTGATCTTAGGCTGAAACAAATCTGACGTCTTGACGGGCAGTACCAATATCTACCTTCTAGTGCACACAATGGTTTTCCGCACCTATGCGTCTATACCCACGCTTATTTCCGAACAACATCTCTACTCCGCAACCCTCAACCTCTCCACCCCCTCCGCCTCCACCTCCTCCCCCTCCTCCTCCTCCTCCTCCTCCTCCACCTTCCCCACCAACCCCCTCTCCCACAACTCCCTCCCCGTCATCCTCTCCTCCCCCCTCCCCCCCTTCCTCCTCCCCTCCCCCTCCTCCCTTTCTCTCCTCTTCTCCTCCTCCCTCCCCTCCGCCTCAGCCCTGAACCGCTCCCTCCACTCCCAAAAGCTCTCCCGCGTAACCGCCTGCCCGTGAAACTTGCGATTCTCCTCTTCCTCCCTCTCCGTCGCTTCTCGATCTCTTTCCGCCTGCGCGGAGGCCTGGCGGGCGGCGATGAGGGTTTCGGCGTGCTCTTTTAGCGCGCTGACGAGGGTGAAGATCATGGCCATGCCGAGGTTTTCGGTTATGGTTGGGGCGAGGGCGGTGAGGAGGTTAGGTTTGTCGGAGTGGATGTCTAGGAGGGGGGTTTTGGGGGCGTTGGGGGGGGCGGAGAGGTCGAGGAGGGGGGGGTCGTCGGGGTAGGTGGGGGGGAGGGTTATGGTGAGGAGGATTGTGGCTGGGGTTGGGTTAGTGGGCGGTGTTGTCGGGAACGGGTATTCCGAGCTTACGGGGTTCGGATTCGTCGTCATCGTGCTGTGTGATATCTAGTGCTATCGAGATCCGGTAAGCGGTTTCCGAGATATCTGATAGCTGTCAGCGACAAAGGTCGTAAGGCCAAAGTAGATATATATGGATACCTGTGATTTCGTCGGGGAATATCGAGTCGAGGACTTCCCTCTCCTCTGTCTGCTCCTCACGACCCATATTTCCATTTCTGCCTCTATGTTTCTTCCCACCCCACCAAAACTTCACGACATGAAGTCCATAAGGCTAAGCGACAGCGGGACCGGCCCGCGCACTATAAAAGGGAGTTTCCGCAACTCAATCTAATCTCCAACACAACAACATGAACGCTCGAAGAAGTATTCGCAATCTTTTCGCCAAAAAATATGATAAGAGTGTTCCCCCTCTTGTCGTCACATTAATATCACTTGCAATCGTTGAATAACGATGGCAAGGTCCCGAACCCGAAGTTCTGCGGCAAAGGGGCAGAGCGGCAACGCAAAGGAGAGAAATGCAGCAGTTCTACATCGAACAAGAGACCCGCGACCTTCCTCCTTCAAACCCAGACCAACGCCCGCCTCCCTCCTAGCTCAAGCCACAACTTTCCTTCACACCTCTCAACCTGATGACGCTCTTCCGCTCGCTCTTCGCGCCCTGGCACTTTCTCAACCCGACCCCTCAAGCCCCACACCAAAGGCCCTCCCCGCCCTAAACCTCCTCGCAGAAATCAACCTCGAGCTCGGCGATGCCGACGAAGCGCGCACTTACTTCCTACAAGCCGCATCGCTCGACCCCGACGGTACGACCCCCGAAGCCGACGGCGGCGGGGCAGAGAAATTCCTCTGGCTCGCCCAACTGAGCGAAGAAGGCGGCCACGACAGCGTGCACTGGTTCGAAAAAGGTGCGGAAATCCTACGGCGCGACACCAGCACTCTCCTCGACGAGTCCCTCTTACTAGAGAAACGGAAAAAACTCGCCGGAGCCCTCTGCGGCATCATCGAACTCTACATGACCGACCTCTCCTGGGACCCCTCCGCCGAACCCACTTGCGAATCCCTCATCACCGAAGCCCTCCTCATCTGCCCCTCCTCGCCCGAACCCCTGCAAACCCTCGCCTCCATCCGCATCTCGCAGCAGCGGATCCCAGAAGCGAAATCTGCGCTCGGGGGCAGCATGCAGCTATGGCGCAATCTCCCGCCCGAACACACCTCCGTCCCCGATTTCCCCACGCGCATCTCGCTGGCGCGCTTGCTTATGGAAGTCGCGCTCGAAGACGAAGCGCTGGAGGTGCTGGAGCGGCTCGTTGGCGAAGACGACGGCAGCGTCGAGGCGTGGTATCTGGGCGGCTGGTGCTTGTATCTCTCCGGCGTCGCGAAGAGAGACGATCCTCGGAACGGAGGGGATGAGAATGAGGGGGAGTGGAAGGCGCTGTGGGTGGAGAGTAGAGACTGGTTGCAGAATGCGCTGAAGCTGTACGAGATGGTGGGGTATGAGGATGAGCGGTTGAGGGAGCACGCGGTGGAGTTGGTTGGGGAGATTGGGGGGGTGGTTGGGGATATTGGGGGTGTGGTTGTGGAGGGGGATGAGGGGGATGAGGAGTTGGGGATGGGCGAAGAGGGGTGGGAGAGTGAAGGGGAGGATGGGGAGGAGGGTGATGATGATGATAATGATGATGATGAGATGCATGATGTTTAATATCACGATAGAATCGACTACTAAATAGATATGGCAAGGACTTCAATATAGCCTTGAATTTAGCCTTAGCTGCCAACCGTCGACTTCCTAACACCAGAAACCCAGCACCGAAAAAACCGCCATGACAAACCAAACCCCCTTTAAGACCTACCATATCAACAAGGTTACATACACACCCACAACCTCTGTGAACCGCAGAGCATAAGCGCGATCTTCTAGCACGGAAAGCCCCATGATCAGGACCCGCTCGCTGCACCAATAAAATTTCCATAACCACCAAAAACCCTTACAAATCGTTCCAAGTGTGTACTTCGTATGTACTGTACGTCACCAAGTGGGCATCAAAGAAATACTAAGCCGTAGCCAAGCAGCCTAATTCTCGACCGTTTGCCGGGTAACAGCATGCCACCAGCATATATTAGTATTAGTGCATTTCGATTCTCGATGGCTCGGTCATTCCCCTCAATACAATAGTCAGGCTTTCTCAGAGATGATCAGGCTTTCCGTTCGAAAGCTTCTTCAAGAAGGAGAACTAGTAAAGTAGGCCCGGGCAAGCAAAAGGGCCTTTGTTGAACCTATCAAAGGGGGTGTAAAGCAGCGACTGTAGCCACATTAGCCTGGAGTGCACGTGAGTGTGCTGCTGCCTGTATCTTCTCCTTATCCCAAAGGCGCAAAATCATCGAACCCGACTTCTCCGGTGATCTCTTTGGTATACCTCTGCAACCGCTGCAGTTGCTCGATGATATCTGTCAAGGCAGACGAATACGCATAATGATAGACATCCGCCCACCTCCTTGTCTTCCCACTGCTTACTTCCTCCACTCTGTTCGCTGGCTGCTCAGCCTCAACCTGCTCCATACGATCCAGCAACCGCTGTCTTGCCGCCGCTGCCGACGGGAGATACCGCGGCACGGGACGGTCGGTACGAAGCGCGCAGGCGAGGATGTAAAGGTTCATTAGAATGACGGCGACGGCGTCACGGCGAGGGCCCATGAGGGAAGAGTTCGCGGAAGGGGAGTTGGCGAGCATGTGGGGTTGGAAGTAGAGGCTCGATTGACGGACTTCGACGAGGTGATCAAAAAGTCGCTCGCAGGCGTCGATGAGGGCGCTGTAGGGGAGAGGGTCGAAAGGGGCTCGAAGACGGATCTCATGCCTCGTGAGCTCCATGAGCTGCCGTATGCGGACAAATCCTTCTCGTAATCGAGCTTCAAGCATCTCAGACCTTGCGACATCCTCTGGGCCAGGTTCTTGACCGTCGGTGTAGTATATGTATTTGGCCACAATGCTTCGGTAAAGAATCGCAGAGTGTAGCATCATGGCTGATAGCGACTTTCTGAGCTCGTGACGGGCAACGAAAGGCCACAGTACCCAATTAACCAGTAGCGCCGCGACGACGCCGACAATGAAGGCCACACCTCTGGTCCAGGCAAATATAATTATCGTCGGCTTACCGCCTTCGGTATAGGCGCCCAACGAGATGATTATGAAGCTGATGCAACCGACTACGCCTGAGCGAGGATGTGAGCTTTGCGTATATCTGTGCAGCATCGGTATCATAAACAGGGCAGCAAAGACAGCCATGATGTACGGGTTGCCACCACCCGCAGCGTAAGCCAACGCCGCCCATATTGCTCCGATAGCAGCATAGGCAACCCTCACCGTAAGGTCTTGGAAAGTACCGCCGACCCGAGGGTGCATCATCAGCCACACTGTAACTACGGCCCACCAGCTTTCATGAGTATTCCACCAACCACGGCTTTGTACCAGCCAAGCTGGAACAGATACAAGCGTGGTGATTAGTGCTACTTTGAAAGCAAATCGAGACTCGAAACCCTGAAGGTTATGGAGAAATTTCCATATTCCAAATCGGAATTTTATTCTTCTAGGCACACCTTCATCTTCTCCCATGGCAAGCTTTTTCTCTTGTTCAAATTGACCAATAACAGGCATTTGATTGGTAGGGACACCAGAAGCATCGTTGGCCGCTGGATTGCGAGGCGTCGGAACAAAGACTTTGCTCTGAAGCTCTCTCATTGTCCTCTCCAACTGGTCTTTGCTCTGGAAGTAGAAGCCAGCTGTCAAGCCACCTCGGTCGTGACGAACCTGTGCGTTGCATCGAAGTAATGCCTTTGGCAAAGGGTATGATGGAAGTCGTAGTCTTAACGGTCGGTCTTCCAGCTGAATGTGCAGGATCTTCCCTAGGAGGGCTTCGACTTTGTCCGTTGCCTGACGGACGGGGTGAACGAAGAGAAACAATTTCACGACTTCGGGATAATCCGAGTACATAGACGGTAGCTCCGAGTGATTGGTCAATGAGGTTTCGGCAGAGTCGAAGATATCTCTGGTCACTCTTAGACGGTCGAGAGCTTTAGGTATGTCTGGAGTGTTGTTGGTGGGTTTAGCTTGCTTGTATCCACCCGCAGCCATAATGAACACGTTACATATATCGATACCACCTGACATGGCTTCGATTAGTTCTTTAGTTGGTCCGGCAAGAATCTGGCATATCAAGCGTAAAACAGAAGCATCATCTGGTGATGAAATTGGACCATCATCGGTTTCGTCTGTGTTTTTTTCAAATGGACCTATAATGTCGAACAGCGTTGTATCTGGTCTGATTGCCAGAACTGCACTAATAACTCCTTGCACGAGATTGCGCATTGATCTGATGTCATCTGGACGAAAACGAGAAATGGACAAGTCGATCGAGAAGTCTCGAACCGCTTCTGAAAGATTGACAAAGTTCCATGTTAGATCTCGCCTTGAGCGGTCTTTATCCTGCTGTGGTAGGAAAAGTCCATTTTGCAATGCGTTGAGCGAACGATGGAATGCAATACTACCTAGCAGTGAGATAGTCTGCTATATCAGTATCACGAAGAAAGCTTACCTGATTGAACGAGAACCGGTATCGGGAAATACAAAGACCGAAACCAGAAGGCATATTGCTTGTCCAAGAACCCATGGTATACCATAATCAAACAGTTTCTTCCAGCCTACAGCTCCAGAGGTATCTGCAAGACAAGTATAACATATAGCTATGCCGGCTGATATCACAGCCTGGAAGAATCTCATATATATACAACGTAACCAGGCAATAGCAGTATTGAATAACACCAGGAACGTAGCTAGGACTCCACCATATCCTGAACGAGCTGGGTCTGTTGATGTCGAAACGTAGAGCGCAAGAGACCCCCATGCGAGTCCGGCTACAGTGCCAATGATAGTCAATATAGCACCATCAATCTGAGAGCCTACTGGTCTTCCAGGATGGTTGACGATGGCTGATAAAACCATTATATAGTTATATCTTCCCAGCCAGTCTCTTGCAGCGGGAATGAGACAAATCACGTACGTAATGAAGAAACCTAGGAATGACTTGGCAAGCTTGATCCCAGCTCTGGAAGTGGTAAGCTGCTTGATGATATCCGATATTTCATGCCACTGCAGCGGGAAAAACCGGCGTATTGATAACGGATCCTTCTTTCGAAATCCATCTGGTAAGGTTTCAGAGGCCTCCTTCATCATCTGCACATGATCACGGTTTAGTGGACGATAGAAAGATGCATCGAAGAAGCCATCTCGTGATTCTTGCACACCATAGGTTTCAAGATCAACGTCAACTGCCTGCAAGAGATGCTGCAGCTGAAGATGGCTCATGCTCGCTCGAGGGGATGGAGCAACGGAGCCTCGAAGAGCTCCATTGTCCAAGGATCCTGGCAGAGATTCCCTGTTGCGAGCCAGATCCCTGGCGTAAGAACCGAGATAGACATTGGGAGTGATAGGCCGTGAAAGGCTTGACTCTCTACTCTGTGCGATGTCAGGAGTTTTGTGCCTCAGCTGCGGTTGCTGTTGGGAAGACGAGGAAGTGCCAGATTCATCTGCCTTTTGGTAGGTTGGGGCTCTGAAACGGATGCTGGGTCCATTGTTGTTTCCTGCCATTGCCTGGGATAGAGCAAGCGTGGTGTTCCCACAGTTCCATTTCCGAATAACATACGAACGAACATGACCATCTTTTCGTCACAGCTTCCCCAGAACTTCATTCAGACAGACGGCAGAAGCGGTTTCACATGTTCTCATTCATAAGGCTGGACTCTGCCGCGTCAAACTACTGCATACGGCCTAGCTCGAGCACGGTTATCTGGCGGCACTCGAGTCCATCAGTAGGGCATCCCAGAAGGCAGTCGTCTTCGGTCAACCTCAGACATGGCGAGTGTTGACGGGACTCTGGCCGAGTCTCCGCTTAAAGTGCGTGCCACCGAGATTATAGACCTCTCCGAAGACAGCTCGGTCGATCAGCTCATAGGCGCAATTGAACGAAAAGGCGAGCGCGACGCGTTGACAAATATCGACACAGATCTTTCGGAGGAGGAAGACGATGATGATCAATGGTCTCTTTACGAGGATGCTCTGGAAGGTATGGGGGATGAGGAATCGCTTGATGGCAGTGTGTACCCTTTCTCGAATGTCAATAGCATCAATTACTGACCACGTGAAGTGCACGACGCATGTACTGTTGAAGAATCTCTCGCTCTCCGGAGGAAGGTACGGCTAGTTGGCCCCGATCAGTTTATCACGGAGACTATCGAAGCTCGCAAGTATACGGCGAAGAAGCTATGTACTGCTTTCGGCATCAGACCGCCATCATTCTTACATGGAGAGCCTGACGAGGCATACTACTCTCTACTGGGTCTGGGAATCTCTCGAGAGCTTGCAAAGAGGGTCAAGCTCCCTCAGTACAATACGATCGACGATGCAGTGTCTTTGCTGAAGAAATCAAAGAACGTTATCGTTCTCACCGGTGCTGGGATATCAACTAGTCTCGGCATACCTGACTTCAGATCGAAAGAGACCGGCCTCTACTCACAGCTTCAGCACCTCGGCCTTAGCGATCCACAAGAAGTATTCGACATCAGCCTGTTTCGAGAAGATCCCTGCATCTTCTACTCTGTTGCCAAGGACATACTACCAACAACCAACAAATTCTCGCCCACTCACGCGTTCATAAGGCTCCTACAAGAAAAGGGCAAGCTTCTCACCAACTTCACTCAAAACATAGATAACCTTGAAGGGCATGCTGGGATCCTTCCCGAGAAGTTAATACAGTGCCACGGCTCATTCGCAACTGCCTCTTGCGTTGAGTGCAAATACAGAGTCAAGGGAGAAGAAATCTACAAAGACCTGAAAGCCGGCCGGGTAGCACGCTGCGACCGATGCATACGCCGTTTAAGGCAATCAAAGCCAGGCGGTCTCAAGCGAAAACGCAGCTCAAATGCAGCCTTGCTTGGCAAAAAAAAGCGCCAGGAATACGAAGACAGTTCTGACGATGAGGACTTTGACATCGCCGTTGCAGGGGTAATGAAGCCCGACATCACCTTCTTCGGCGAAGACCTCCCAGCCACATTCCACGACCGCCTCGCCAACCACGACCGCGACCTCGTAGACCTCGTCCTCGTCATCGGGACATCGTTGAAAGTCGCCCCGGTTTCAGAAGTCGTGGGCTTCTTGCCACCGAATATACCTCAAATGTACATCTCGCGCGAGCCCTGCTCACACGTCGATTTCGACGTCGATATGCTTGGGGATTGCGATATCGTGGTTACGGAGCTCGCCCGCCGCGCTGGCTGGGACTTGCGGCATGAGATGATACCCGAGGAGTCAGGTGTTGAGGTGAAGTTGCACGAGGGATATGAATCTAGGTTTTCTTTCAAGATTGGCAAGGCGTGAGTCTGGCGTTAACAGCTTCTGTCCTCTTTCGGCCTATTGTCCATAACCGTTTGCATACTCGAGGGGACTTGCAAGCGAGGCGTCTGGCGAGTGGCTTCTTCTAATATAGCATCTCTGATGCTCCATATGTACTATGTTGGTTTCTGTCCCGCATAGAGCTCATACCCTAGACTGCGAATTTAAGCACATTCTTGCCTTGAAATCTACTAAACTTGAAGGGGGCATTATAGCATTCAAACGAGCTTCCCAAAAACGCGTCTGACACAGGGAGCTTTCCCGCACCGTCTCATCTCTAGAATCATTCCGCGAGCGTCGTCCGAAGCGACGAAGATAATCACGGTGCATTTTTAGCCCTGGCTAGGCGGTGATCTTTGCTCCATACCTCCACCACTACTCTCGGTACCACCCACCACCTCCCTCCCAACTCATTCAATCCACACTCCTCATCACGATTCCCAGTAGTGCTGTTATCTGATACGTTCAGTCATTGAACTTGTTTATGTTGGAAACAGGGAACAGTACTGTTACCCCTGTTGTCAGTAATCTCCGCTCCGAGCCCCATAGGGCTGGGGCTACGGGATTCAGAGTTTCCCTGGTGTATTCCCTTTTGGCTGCTGTCGTGACGTTGAATGGTGGGATTACCGGTATCTTCAGCTTCCCCGAGATTATTCATCAGAGACCTTTGGATCCATGATTCATCATTCTCGTTCCCCTTTAGTTTAGAAGACCTGTAGGTATCTGAGCTTTCCATTTGTGGTTAAGGTACGAGTATGAGAGTCAGAAGGAGCATATGTGCACGTGGATATGTTGACTGAACTACAGTAGAAGGTGTACAAAGGAACGAAAGACGAAAACTCTGAATCCCCTAGCGTCAGCCCTGTAGGGCTCGGAGCGGAGATTACCACAGGGGTAACAGTACTGTTCCCTGTTTCCAACTCTCCCTCTTAGTGATTGAGCGGAACTCCCTGAGTCCCTATTGATTGTATATACAATCCGCTGGCGGCTGTCAAATACCGTATCTGGTTGCAGCACAAGGCTGAGCGCTTAATAGGGTCAAGTCGTTGATTCTAAACTTCCTTCGCTTGGAGTGTTCAAAATTCTGGAATTATCTACTATGCCCTAACTCCTAAGGGGCCGGGAGATTCAAGGTGTCAACAAGTCCTAACAACGCGAACTTCTATACGCATTGTTTAAAAAGGGAAGCGTGCATTTGCGAGTATGCTCGAGCGACGAATAATACGAAATTAGAAACGTTGAATCGAGAATTAACAACGCCTTTCTACACGAAGAAATCGATAATAGTCTTAATCCTATCAATGATGAGTCTTTCTTTTTTATACTACTCAGGTGTTATTGTCTTCTTGAATCAACGAATCGATCTATCTTTCCTCAGACACGAGCGATGTGTTTCCAGTTCTCATAAGACGAGAGTTTTTTCAGAAGATGTAGTAGATAACAGAGCAGACTAATGTGTTTGGATATAGTTGTCTTGTTAGCGAAGTTTCTTGAACATAACCATCTCGTCACAGAATTTGTCAACTAAATCGACGTACATTAAGACCTTGAATTGAATCAGTCAAGGGAACGGACGAGCCTTAATTGTTCAGTTCAGTAAATACTTCTTGTCTTTCTCTTACGTTACGACTTTGCTCGTAGACATAGCGAGACTGCACTGCAGACTATGACGCAGCATGAACCTATCAAATGAGTTTACAATCAAAAGGTTTTCAGTTTTACATATACTTAATCGGACATGGTCAGTAGGTCGAGTAAAGGTTTTCTACTAGAGGGTGAAGCTCCCCTTCGAGTAGCAATCACACAAACACACACACACACACACACACACCATGTCCTAACGCATGTGCCTGGCACCTGTCCAACAAAATAGCCATACGGGACCAGAACCTGAAAAGTCATAGCCACCTTCCCCCAAAATCATGGCTTACTTAGTGGGGCTATGCTGGGGCTTCTCCGCATACCACTCTATCATCGGGGATCAGAATGCGTAGGGACTTTGATCCTGTAAGGAGGTTGTACACACGGCTTCCAGCTCTTGTCCGTTGACCTCCCGTTCTTAGTAGTAAGAAGACGTATCCGAATGGGCGTGGCTGAGGATGGATGTGATAACGTTGCTGATAAGATGCTTGCCCTCGACTGGACGAGGATCTTCTATTGCTACAAGCACATTTCGTACATACAACCAACTACAGTACGGGCCGGCTCATTTTCTGGCCCCCCTATCCATGATTCATCTATAAGCATGCAGCAATGTTTCAGCCAATAGTGGCTGTATGGAAATTTTGAGCTCGCGAATCGGCCGTCAACCTCGATCTGTCAGTAATGATGATAGCAACATCTTATGCATCTTTGAATCTACTTTACCCACCCCCAATAGTGCAAGGGGGAGAGCATGGCCGGAGCTGTCTTCAGCCAGCCACGGCGCATGAGGAGTTGAGGGGTGCTTTACTAGTGGGAAAACAAAGAACGCATTCAGTTTTGAGTCTTTACCAATAATAGGGCACATCTTACTCGACGCGTACTGATTAGAGCTTCCCGGTGTCGCCTACATTCATTAGCATGAAGATCGGAGCGCCGCTTGTCCACCACCAAACTATGTCCGTGGTGCTGAATGATACTCGACTGGATACTCGACTGCCTGTTCCCACAGCTCCGTCCCATGATAAAAGAGCCCAAAGCCCCTGACATTGCTCCGGCACCTCGAAATCGCTTTCAGCTACTTAAGAAGCCCTTAGCATAACCAAGCATTTACCATGACCTCCTTCGACGCCAGCACTTTCGAAACCAAATATGAACCGGGCTCCAGAAGTGAACAACCGATCTCTTTCTCCCAACCAGGTACTAAGTTCGTCGCCAAGAAAGCTCAATGATCGCCAGTAAAAAGCTATCATAAAAACCTGGGGAGACAGCAAGCTGTATAGTGCTTCGATGCCTTGGCTGCGGTAACCAACGACAACCCATACGGGCTGCAAGCTGGTCGCTTTGATGGTTCACCCACCACCCGTACGGCAAACATCAGCTTCTTGGATGCTTACGAGAAGCCGCCGTGTGTTGTTATTTGGCTTAGTGGACTGGATCTTGGATGCGGCAAGAATCAGCGCCTCAAAACAGAGGCAGAAAATGTTACACGCCAAGGCTTCACTATCAGTCTTAATACATGGTTCGATACCGTGCGGTACTCTGCAAGTGAAAACTAGATCGCCTATCAAGCCGACCATCCTCGAATCCGCAGCGGTTCATACGATACCGAGCAGGTCCGACCCTGCAACAGCCCGACCCCTCAGACTCATGGCACCTTGAGCTTTTTCAAGCCGTTCGAGAAGCCGCCATTTGTTGTCACGGCCGTTTCGTCCGTTGACTTCGACCAAGGTCAGAATATTAGGTTCAAAATGCCAGTGACAAATATCACCAACCGTGGATTGCCTTGGGGTCTTGATACCTGGGGGATTCCACCTTGTACTCTTCCACTGCATGGTATATTGCTATTGATCAGATATGAGTACTCGCTTCTGGACTGGTTGATACTCTCCCGAGCGACCTTGATCTGGCATTGATAAACAGAGTGTGAGCAATCCGCAACCGATCATTTATCCAGCTCCTTCTTTAGGCACAGGGTCAGTCGCAGCGCCATCAAAACCGCCTTCTTCCGGGAATGCTCAATCTTCTTCAGGCGGAGGAGGGTCAGTCACAGCGCCACCAAAATTGCCTTCTTCTGGAAATGTTCCACCTTCTGTTCCGGGTGTCCAAATCAACCTGGTTTGCAACCCTCTTACTATCGTAGTTGATCCTTGGACCAACATCCGTCGTCATCAACGCCATGTCCAATTCAGCTGCTATTCAAATGCTCACCATCACTGAACCCACCAGCGGCACCAACATAATTTTCCAGGGATCGGGTGAGGGTGTTCACATGAAAACTGTCCACGGCCTTCGGGTTGTTCTTGTTACACCTACCAACAAAACCCGTCTTTTCACCTTCCACTTCCAGTATCAGGCGACGGATACTAAACAAACCGACCGCAAAGTTGGGAAAACTCGAGGACAATACCGTCGGAAAATGAGAACTATTTCAGTCGAGTCGGAGGATTATCGAGATATGGATTTCAACGACACCAAAGCGTTCATTATCTGCGAATCTGGCTTTTATTGAAAATGAATTTTGCGTATGCAGGAGCACTACCGCATCTTTACATGTGAACAGTCAGCGTTGGAACACGAGAGAGTTTATGATTGTGTTTTCTGCAGTGATATTTACCAGCAGTTTCTGTCATTTCCGTCGATGTTTCTTTGCTTCAAACCGAATTATACGACTTGATCTAGCCATGTTACCGGCAATTTCTGTCTTTCCCGCCAATTCATCCTTGCTCAAAACCAAACCATACGCGTTCACCTAGCCACTCAAACCTTCAGGGTCAGACATGAGTCTCAGAAAAGTGGCGGAAAAACGCATAAAGAGTGCATAACGTATGGTTTCATCTTCTCGAACGACTATATTTCATTCGAAGTAGTCCTATTATTTTAGAATGCAATTGAGCCCCGGCCGACCCTTAAATATGGTTGCACAAGCTCTGGCAATCTTCAATCCGAGCTGGGTTATTTTTTTTCGTTGAAATATGCTATACATACCTGAATAGAATTGTTCCAAAGTGTATTCACATTTTGGCCGATTCGTCAACCAACATTTGCTTGCATTCGTGCATTTGAACTGTGTCAATGCCCCTCTCGCACGGGAGCAACATCTCGATTTGAAGGGCATTTTGAAGTAGATTCCAACTCTATATCTCAACGTCACTGGGGCAGCTGCGGGTAAGCTTTCGGGGGTGTAGATGCTGCGTTTGATGCGTTGACTGTAGAGAACATCGACATGTCGTCCGGGCGTAAACCGAGGACGCTGCGGACATGCTTCTCGCCAGTTACAGACTAGTGCGGCTTTAAGACAGCCGCGGTCGAGCGCTAGAGTTTTTAGCTTTTGGGCAGAACAGACGACCGAAGGCTCTTGCTTCGCTTGCAAAGTCAACCACTGCATTACTGCAGGCTTGACATTGCACTGTCTGGAGCCTCGATCGAAAGCCGGCAGACCTGCAAGCTCCGAGGGGGATTGCGCCCCTAGACATGCCGTACCGAAGCCACTATGGTACTCACGATGCACAGCTGATTCACGTCTGCTTGCACGCTGCCATGCACAGAGATTATAGCGGTGCCGAATGCATCTCTCATTCCATACGGTATATTGGGAAGCTCCAAGGCATCTGGCCCGAGGCTGAGATTGTATTACATTACATGTCCCGGTTCACTGCCTCAGCGTTACTCAGGCCTCTCGCACTGGCGCTAAATCGGTGCTTGACTACCGAATCGTCAGGAACGTCATGCGTGTCAGGAAGTCGCGTAAAAAGCTCGCTGCATATGAACGCTGCTCGTGGCTGGCTGAGCAGCAAACTAAGAAAAAGAAAGAAAAAGAAAAAGGGATTATTGCTCGAAGCGTTCAGCGACAACGAAGTTGAACATATTTCTTGATCACGATCGTAGAGCCGTGAAAGCTCGTTCACCAGCGGACTTGTGATCGTTTCAGGAATTGGTTTGCTCGTGAGGATTGCATCGCGTTCAGTGCAGCTAGTCTGTATCTGAATCATTGATTGAAGCGGAATATTGACAAAGTTGTCTGATGGGGGAAACCGCAGCCATGGCCAGTATGTAGTGTTTCAAACATGCAGCCAGCGTCCATTATCCCCTAACGCTTCCACTGATCTATATCTACGTTCATCTGCAACTTCAGCCATGCTGTTTTGGTTTCTCGCTGTGAATTCCTTGCGTTGAAACACAAGGTCATATAAGAACATTGATATGTAGGCAGAAGCTGAATAGAAGTCTATCTAGAAGAAAGAAGGTGAAAACTCTACTAGTGCTTCAAGCAGCATCGAACAATAGATTTCAAGGCCAGAATCGACATGGCATCGGCTTCCGGGTTACGAAACAACAGCTCATTGGACGAAGGCCACAAGTGGGGAGGTTGAATTATACCATCTCTCTCCCGCCTTCATCGCCCCCTCGATCTGCCCCTCCACCTCCTCCTTCCCTCCGCCCCCTAGCTGCTCTCCCGTTTCCCCCTCCATCTTCCCCCTCGCCTCTCACCTTAACCTCCTCCCCACTTCACCCCAACACACCCATCACCACGACCACCCCAACACACCCACCCAGTGCCCTTACCCGAACCATCCAACCCCCACCCAACCTATCCCTCAAAAAAACCCAACTGCCAACAAAACTGCAAAGAGGGAGGGTAGAAGAAGACGAACGCTCTAGATAACAATCATATAAAGCTGAGAACGAAAACGAAAACGAGGGAAGGTTGCGGAGCGCCGTAGAAGAACTAACATAGGAGAGAAAAGAGCTTGTCATGCATGGGTTTGGGGAGTGGGCAAGGCCGATGGATACCCGTTCTTGCTCCTGGTAAGATTCTAAGAGATACTGTAACGCAAGATGGCAGCGCAGTTAATAAATCTACAAGGACAGGCAGGGTGTCTGTCCTGATGCGGTGAAATCTTGTTGGAATGGGCGTGTGAGGAATTGGGAATTGGGGTTGATTGGTGGGTTTGGGTTTGTGGTTTAGGAATAGGGTTAGGAATGGGAATGGGAATGGGAATGGGAATGGGAATGGGAATGGGAATGGGAATGGGAATGGGAATGGGAATGGGAATGGGAATGGGAATGGGAATGGGAATGGGGCGGATGTGACATAGTCGGAACGTATATATGATGGCTTTGAATGATCGGCGATAGGAATTGACGAGGTGGTGGTTCTATGCCATACGAGTTGGTAAAAAAAGTGTCTTGGGTTGGGAGACGGGATATTAAATGATGCTACAGTATCTAAGATTTTGAATAAAGAACGCCTACAGTCGCTGGAATGATCCGGTACAAGCATAGTCAAGATTTGTTTTCGTCAATCTTCTGGTCGGTGGTGGTGTTGGTGATCGGGGAAGAACGATCTCAGACCCTCTGTGCTAGGGCACCATACCACCATTATGGCTGACACCCAAAAGGTCTCGTTCCTCAACGCGGTGGAGGCGGATACGCCATGTTATTCCCGTTCCCAGCATTGAATAACCTCGAATCCTCAGCACCGCTGCTGACTCTGTTATGCGCAGGATCATTGGTCATCTTGCCTAGCTCCACGTCATTCTGCGTTGCCATGCGCTCCTCCTCATCGACGTAGCCTCCGGCTCCAACTCCGACACCAAATGCTCTCGACGAGCTCCTGGGTCCCCATGCCCATCCTGCTGATCGGCGAATTGGAAGGTGGTAGAGTCGGAAGGCCGCCCATGCGAGGACGAAGCCCATGAGGGAGCCGAAGAGAATGTCGAAGCCGTGGTGTCTAAAGTCCGAGTAGCGGGTTGAGGAGATGTAGATGGCGACGCAAAAGGGGAGTAGTGGGAGAACGAATAGGTAGAGCGGTGGAGCTGCGGCTTGGTTGCGGAAGGCGGTCTGCGTGCTTCTGCCATCGGCTTCGGCGCTGTGGAAGGCGGAGGACATGGCGTGGTGGTTTGTGTGGGAATAAGGGAGGAGGTAAGGGATGTTGATGGCGAATTTGGCGCAAAGGAAAAGGGCGAAGAATGTTAGGCCGGAGGAGGAGACTGGATATACATTAGCTAGATGTGATTTAGAGATCACTGACGGTACATACAGGACGAGTGTCCGCTAGGGAAACTTTGGAAGCCATCTTTAAGGATTGCCTCGTCGGTCTGGGTGCAGATTGTCCATGATTGTAGCTCGTTCCATAATGGCACAGCACCTCCCAAACCACCAACGGAGTTTCCGACCAAATTCGCCAAATTCGGCTTGCAGCGGCTGATCAAGTCCGGTCTTGGATGGCCAAACAGGTTCTTCATTCCTTGGGTGAAGAAAAAAGCGGAAGCGACGGCAAGACATAGTCCCATGAGAGCGGTGTTGAGTTCCCATAGCTTCCGCCTCCAGAGCAACGACTTCGGTACGCCCCGGGAAGCACTAGGTCCTGGCACGAAGATGAGGCAGATTGGCACCATGAGAATGGCGGGGATAATCAAAGAGACAACGACCAATACACCGGTTGATATTTTCTCTTTGGCGACATAGGGGAAGGAAATGTCCGGATCTACCACTGAAAATGGCCGTCGGTTTCCGACAGCTCTATAGAAGCCCGCGCCGATTGCTGCGATGATGCTGCTTCACGTCAGCGGTATTCTCCAACCGAGAAAGTTGTATTCGTACATGATCGCAATCCAATCGAAGACGTATGAAAGTATCAAAGGGGTACTTCTGCCACCACCAGCTGACTGGGTTTTGGCCATGGCAACGAGTGAGACTCGGCCGAGTACTCCAGCAGAATTGAGGAAGAGGAAATTCGAGTCAATGAGCGTAATGAAGTAAGATGAAAGAGGTGGATTTTGGAATGTGTAGTTGAATGACTTGTAGCTGAGGTGAGTGTTGATAAATTCGTTGCTTTAAATTAGGAGTGGCGCATTCACACGGCGACAGCGAGTCTTTAGTGATTGATTCATCCACGTCATCGCCAAGGCACTTACTCGATTAAACAGATCGCTCATTGGCCAGAGTCGGGCGCTTGCATTAGTAATCCATCCCTTTGTCGAATGAAATGTCCGATTACTAATTATAGGATTCTTTACCTGTCACACAGAGAATCCAATACGCGTCGTCAGCGTTTATGTCCAAGGGCTCAACACAACTTGGTTTCAGTTAAAGGTAACAACTCAGGGGCTTTCAGCCCTTCTCCGGTGTGCCAGTCTATCCTGCCACGCCTGCCCAAATTTAATAGACAATCTTTGTCAATTTAATAAACGTATTCATCATCTCACTATCAATGAGCAGGTCTTGGTGTGCAATCGGTATTCTCATCTTCGGCATGTAGACCTGCTCGTTGCACATACCATCAGGCTAATTGGTGGTGACAGTGGCTTGGAAGACCAGGATAGACCGTGACTGGATCGTTACATAAGTGCCGCTTGTTTTAATGGTAAAGTAGTTATGCTCTGATATCTGCAATACTCGTAGTACCCGCATCACGAAAGTACTGCATCTGTCGAAACCTCATAGTAAGATCAGAACAGAATGCTCTTCATGCAAGACATGAAAGAAGATACAGATTCGGTGATGAGAGAAGTTCTTCAAGCTCGAAATGACAAAAGTCACCATTTCTAACATCATATAGACAATACAAGTACACATGCTTTTTCTGCACCTCATATACCAATAACTTAAATTTTCCCAACCAGAAGAGGAAGCGCGTAAGCCTTGATATCGGCCTTTCGAAAAGTTGGTGCTCCTGGGACCAGCCCATCGCTCCCGCTTCAATTGTCCATCTCATGAAGCCATCTCCAAGTACCAGCGGTATTCGTTTTCGCCGTCGTGCTGCGTCACTCTTTTGATCGCATCTTTGTTGGGCTTGTATCGCTGTCATTATAATTAACCCAATCAGCGCAATCCATTGATAACCGGTTGGAGCGAGCTGGCAACCCTTTCCACACGATATGAATATGGCGGCTGAGTCGTAAAATGATACAACGAGAAGGTTTCGGATTAGAATATTCCCATTGCTACCGCCGAGGTCATTGAAATTCCATTTCAAATGAACAAGACGAGGGTCTCGGTTGTGGACCTCCAAAAAAGGGAGCATGCGAGAATTATAGGTATGACGGATGATAGGAGTCTATGTAGGACTTTTCTTGCATTAGCCGGCCAAGACTGTCAGAGGGCAGCGGTCGCCAAGGTCTTTGACCCCAACTTCAACTATGGAAGAAGGTAGGCGCGGTTAGCTGCATCAAGAGAAGAAGGTGAGCCTGAGCCAGAGGGTCATATTTCGAGTACTTGGAAATGTTCGGTTATTTGTTCGTCGTAATTATGGGTCCAGACATTGCACTCGTAAAGCTGAATTCAACGTTTTGGGTAGAAAATTGATTCAAGGTCGCTTTGAGTGAAAAGCTATGGTTTTTGTGTAAATAGTCGCCAGCGTTTTTCGTCGTCAGTAGCTCTTCTTAATGATGCGTTTCGCTGTAAGTAACTAGGTCTCTTTTCTGCTGGGACTGCTATGCCGTAGTGGATCGTAGTGGACGGACCAGACAGTGTGAGTAGAACTCAGCGATCTGTCCCTTTTCCTTGAAGATTTAGCACACTGTGCTTGTTGTTCTTGAAGAAATCCTGCCGGCCGAAGCACCTTTCTAATACAGTACGAATATCTTTGAAAACAGAGCTGAAGAAGGACGTCAGTCTTTGGGTAGCACATCATGTTCTTGGAGTACTGAAATTGAGCGTAAATTTTATAAACCCTCTTTTAGTATACAGGGCATATTGATATATTGATTGTTGCTGTTCTTAGGAGACTAACTCTTCTTGTTGGCCTCAGCCCTACAACGCGGAGATTATCAACCTCTGGTGCTCGAATAACCCCAACACCCTCCGAAACACCAGCACACCATAGACGGCTACGAAGACAGGTCTGGTCCTGGTTTAGCCTATTCGATATGAGAGATGAGGGGTAGTCGAATATCTCATGCACAAACCAACGCATCGCTGCATGAATCAGCAAGACTAAGTGGCCAGAAGCTGACCCAAGAATAAAGGGCATTAACATGCAACCACTATCAGATCGACAATTTCCGTTTCAAAGCACTTGTCTACTCTCTGGCGCTACTTTCCTTCTGTACATGTACACTTCTTCAGCTATATCATCAGACACTTGTATTGCTTTCTCTGCTTGTTTCTTTCCAAATAGCACGGGTTATGGTGTCTCCATCACCACAAGAAGTTCAATCCCAGATGAAGCATCAGCGTCAAACAGTATTAATAGTATCATTGTAGCAGGTTCAATCATGCTTGCTGCCGCATACCTTGCCGTCGCTCTTCATTTCATATCACGAAGACTCATGCATATTAAGCTAGGAGCAGATGACTGGATGATGGTGCTGGGCTTGGTATGTCCAGACTTCGAGTAACCTTCTGGAAATAGGCATTTCTGACGCATGGCAGTTCTTCACGTCATGCGTTGTTGTAGGCTGTTTTGTCTGTGAGTCGCAAAGTCTGGCCTTAACTTCACAGCATCAACTGTGACTCACTGCCGCTCGAGGCGCCTCATTGGGACTCGGAAAGCACTCAATTACACTTACGAGGCTCGTTGTCTTTGCTCAGGCAATTTTAACCACGCAGATCCTGTTCGCACCAGCAGCTACTTGCGGGTTTGCTCCTGTACCATCGTCTCTTCCCTATCAGAAAGCTCAAGATCATGTCTTGATGCCTCGCAGGATTTCTTATTGTGTTTACGCTAGCTCAGAATCTAAGTGTCATTATTCAATGCAAGCCTGTAGCAGCTCTCTGGGATCCCTTCTCTTACCCGGACGCCGTTTGTGACGATTATCACCCCGCTCTCGTCGTGTGCGTTGTGATTAATACTGTCACTGATATTTTGATTCTGTGCCTGCCGTTACTAATCCTGTGGCGTCTGCATGCCAGCAAGACTCAAAGACGGCAATTGATGGGCATATTTTCACTGGGAGGCATGTGAGTATATTCATGTTAGCGGATTGAATGCTACAAAAGCTTAGAAAACACCAGGGTTTGCGTCGTTAGTTTGTGCAGAAGTATATATGCTGGCCAAGTCAGTTCGGACGATCCAAGTTGTGAGTCGAGACTTTGGCCTGAGTACCGTGGGTTGCTATGTATACCAACTGATCTTAGGGCCTCGTAGGGTCTGATGTTAATACAGCCATTTTGAGTTCAGTCGAGGTTTGCGCTGGCGTCATTGGTGGCTGTCTTCCAACATTGTTGCCAATATGGCGACGTCTTCACTACGGAAGGTCTCTACAGCCGACGCAGCGACATACAAGAGGCATAGTTTTTTCAATGATAGGAGACCATTCGCAAGGCTGTCGAAGTATACTAACCAGGTAGACTCAGATGATCACGCAGCTCACTCGCTTGAACCCATATGCTTAACGTCGGATTATGAAGATGACCGCATTGTTGTCAGTCGACGTTGAGGTAGGGAATCCGATAAGATACATGTCAAGAGCCTACTCTTTTTCCTTCGACCTCGAGAAACGATGAGAGTGACTTGGTAATGTGCCATGCAGCTCTTGACGGGCTACGCCAAGCCTTTCCACTACCTTCTTCGCCGTGTAAAACGCTGAGTGTAACGGCGGCAGTCCTGACATGGCCAGGGATTGTTCTCCGGCATACATGCAGCTATTGCAAGAACAGAAACCGGAAGCGCTGATCTTTCTGGCACATCTTGTATACTACTCCATCAGGTTATGATTTCTACATTCTCAATCTATGTATAGGTTACAAGTCATTTAAGGATTGAGCGAGAAGAACATAAAGACCAACCTGCAAGTCTTTTAAAGAAGAAATAGTAGCGTTTTTGGTTGGAACCTGTTAATCTTAGCTTTGGTTGTCGTACTTCGCGTCTGTCTCGCTCTCGGTTTCGTGCTCGTACTCTGAACATTGTGATTAATCAGAATTGCATCGTCATCGATCGACAGCCAACAAGGCCACGAAAGTCCGAGCACGAAGACTCGGTAACAATCTGGTGGATAGTAATATCAAACATCTCTGGTCTCCCGCAGTCTACCCGATAAAGGGCCTTGGATAGTCTAATCCAAAAGAAGCGTTCGACCCAGATATCAATTGACATCTGCAAATCCCAACGATTCCATTGTGTCTACGTCTTCTCTCGTTCAATAAATCATCTCCAACCGGCTTCATTCTTCACTCTACGTTTTCAATCACACAATCGTCCCATGATCCTCTCAAAAACACGCACTCCTTTCATCGACCGCACATTACAGCAGCCATTTCCGTGTCCGGGCTCCCATAAACCGCCGGCAAAAGAGCGTTCTTATTCTGTTACATTAGAAAAATCCTTGCAGCACATAGTGACCGGCCAGACCCATTAATCAATCACCATTGCCACAACGCCCACATTCCGTATATCCCCAAACTCACAATTCCCCCGTCCACAAAAGCGCGCCTGCCAAACCCCTAACCACTCACACCAAAGATAGAGGTTATACCACCAGAAGTTTTCGCTCATCCAGACTTAATACCAAAAGGGGTTTTCAATTAGACCTCACACCCACCCCCCCCTAACCCCAAAATCCCAGCCCCCATCTCCCACAGAATCAGCCATGCCACAACCGACCAAAGCGAACAAGTGACACATCCAACCTTCCGCCCCCAACCCTCCCTATTATTCTAGCCCACACAAATCTCAAAGTCCGCCCGATCCCCTCCCTCCTTACTTACTTACCTACCTCCCTACCTCCCTACCTACCTACCGACCTCCCTACCTGCCTCTCTACCTCTCTACCTACAGCCCTCCCCCGCAAACCCATCCTTCGTACCTTATCTTACATTACCGCCGCTACGCTACCTAACGAAAAAAAAGAAGAAAAAACATGCAAGGCAGCAGCGCCCGTATATGTACTGTACTCGTACGCCTGGCGTGGGGGGCGGTGGTATAGGTGGTTGTGTGTGTGTGGGATGGGATGGGATGGGATGGGATGGGTTGTGTGTGTGTGTGGGATGGGATGGGATGGGATGGAGAAGTGGGAAGGAAGGAAGGAAGAAGAAGAGGGAAGAAGTAAGGAAGGAAGGAAGGAAGGAAAAAGAAGAAGGAAGAATAAGATGGAGGGTGGTGGCTATTTATTGAGTTTTTTTGTTTCGTACAAAATCATCCTTTTGCCTTCATACCCGCACTACTACTACTACTACCACTACTCCCACCGCCACCACTCCTTACCTCACCTCAACCCACCTCACCCCACCCCACCCCACTCCGCACCTCTCCTCACCTCACCTCACCTCACCGCACCGCACCGCACCCCAACCCACCTCACCTCACCCCACACACCCCACACCCCCCCTCCCAGAACCGCACCTCCAACCAGCCCAACCAGCCTACCAGCCTACCAGCCTACCGCCACCACTCCTCACCTCACCTCACCTCACCTCACCTCACCTCACCTCACCTCA
>JAABVA010001407.1_pt1 | contig 25952 bp, 27 predicted proteins | sample 5560331 | NCBI WGS metagenome assembly JAABVA01 (sample SAMN12812661, study PRJNA571458) | rock metagenome | isolation source: Antarctica rocks | place: Antarctica: Victoria Land, Mt New Zealand sud | collected 2016-01-07
GAAAACCGGTCCGTCAGAACAGATGCTGCATCTTGCATCTGCCTCCAAAACCAAGCCGCTCCGAGCGGGTCAAGCACAATTTTAGCGCCTATGGGGCGCGCCCCGGCCGGACATCGGCTCCGTGGACGCGTTGAGGCGCACGCTGCTCGCCGCCAAGTCGATCGCCTACTCGGACAGCGCCAGCGGCGTGTATATCCAGAACGAGATGTTCAAGCGCATGGGCATCGGCGACCAGATGGCGGGCAAGGCGCGGATGATCCCCGCCGAGCCGGTCGGCGCCGTGGTGGCGCGTGGCGAGGCCGAGATCGGCTTCCAGCAGATTAGCGAGCTGCGGCCCATCAAGGGCATCGACCTGGTCGGCCCGCTGCCGCCCGAGGTGCAGCAGGTCACGGTGTTCTCCGCCGGTGTTTTATCTGATAGCCGCGAGCCGGAAGCGGCCGCGGCGTTGATCCGCTTTCTCGCCTCGCCAACGGCGGCCGGCACCATCGCCGCGAGCGGCATGGAGCCGCTAGGCACTGCGGCACGGCAATAACCCGGCTATTGCCCCAGGGTGATCCCCTCGCGCCGGTAGACCGCCTTGATGATATCGAGGATCAGCACAAGCTCGCCGGAACGATCCTCGCTCCGGTGGCTCATGATGATGGGCGAGATGGCCAGCGCGTCGTCGAGCGCACGGTAGGCCACGCCCTCCCGCTGCAGCCGCTCGACCGCCGCAGGCACCAAGCAAATCCCTAGCCCGGCCGCAACCAGGCCAAGCGCCGTCTGCAGCTCCCGCACCTCGATCAGCGATGCCGGCCGCAGGGCGCGCAGGCGATACAACGCAATAACCTGGTCGGCATAGCTGGGTCGGGGAGATTTTGGATAGACGATCAGCGCATCCTCCAACAGGTCGGACAGCAGCAAAGGCCCGGCCCGGTCGAGCGCCTTGTGGCCGATTGGCAGCGCGGCCACCATGGTCTCGTTGCGCAGCAGCAGGCGGGTGATGATCGGATCGTCAAATGGGATTCGCCCGAAGCCGACGTCGATGCGGCCCTCCTTGAGCGCTGCCACCTGCTCGATGCTCGTCAGCTCCAGCACCGTGATCTCGGTGTCCGGCCGGGCGGCACGGAAATCGCGCAGGATTTTCGGCAGGTGGCCATAGAGCGTTGAGGCTACGAAGCCGATGCTGAACCGGCCCTGCCGCGCCGCAGTTATGCTGCGCGCGATGCTTCGCATCTCGGCGACACGGTCCAGGATCTGCACCGCCTGCTCGAACAGCACGCGGCCGGGTTCGGTCAGGCGCGCCGGGCGGCTGCCGCGCTCGATCAGCAGCACGCCCAGCTCGGCCTCCAGCTGCTGGAGCTGCCGGCTGAGTGGCGGCTGCGCAATATGCAGCCGGGCGGCGGCGCGGGTAAAACTCTGCTCCTCGGCGACGGCGACGAAGGTGCGAAGGTGACGGAGTTCCAAACGATACTCCTGGAGTATGCTGCATGGCCGAGTGCGTCTTGGACGGCCCTGGCCCAATGATGCATTCTCGGCCAATATTGATCCAGGGCGGGGTTGCCGCCCATCGCTGCCATGCCGCTGACGGCGACCGCACGATTAAGTACGGCGCATTGAGGAACATCCTAATGAGTGACGAAGCTTATCGGCTGACACGGCGTGGTTTGGGTGGTCTCGCTGCCGCTGCGCTGCTCGCCGGACCGGTGCAAGCGCAGGGCGCCAAGGGCACGCCGGTGCGCGTCGGCCTCATGCTGCCATATTCCGGCACGTTCGCGCAGTTGGGCGAAAGCATCACCGCGGCGTTCGAGCTGCATCTCGCCGAGCGCGGCGGCCAACTCGGCGGGCGCCCCGTCACCGTGATCAAGCTCGACGACCAGTCCGACCCGGCCGCCGCGCCGCAGAACGTCAACCGCCTGCTGAACCGCGAGAAGGCCGACGTGCTGGTTGGGACGGTGCACTCGGGCGTCGTGATGGCGCTGGTGCAGGCGGCCCGCGAAAAGGGCGTGCCGCTGATCATCCCCAACGCCGGCAACGTGGCGGCGTCGCGCGAGCTGTGCTCCGAGAGCGTGTTCCGCACCTCGTTCAGCAACTGGCAGCCGGCCTACGGCATGGGCCGCGCACTGGCGGCGACGGGGGTGAAGCGCGCGGCCTGGGTCACTTGGGACTACGCGGCGGGCAAGGAGTCCGGCGAGGGATTTCGCGACGGCTTGAAGGCTGGCGGGGCCGAGCTGATCCAGGTGCTGGCATTGCCATTCCCCGAGACCAACTTCCAGCCGATCCTGGCGCAACTGCCCGGGCTGGGGATCGAGGCGGTGGGCGCCTTCTTCGCCGGCGGCGGCGCGGTGCAGTTCGTGCGCGACTATGCAGCGGCCGGACTGCGGGACAAGCTGCCGCTTTGCGGGTCGGGCTTCCTGACCGAGGGCACGCTGACCGCGCAGGGTGCTGCCGCGGAGGGCGTTCGCACGGCGCTGCACTATGGCGACGGGCTAGAAGTGCCGAAGAACATCGCGTTCCGCAAGGCGTTCCGCGACAAGGCCGGGCGGGATGCGGACGTGTATGCCGTGCAGGGTTATGACGCCGCGCAGTTGCTGGGCACCGGGCTCGATGCGGTCAAGGGCGACCTTGACGCGGACAAGGCGCTGTTCGCGGCCATGCGCGGCGCGCGGATCGACAGCCCGCGCGGCGCATTCACTCTCTCGGCCGGGCACAACCCGGTGCAGAACATCTATCTGCGGGAGGCGCGTGGCGGAAGTAACCAGGTGATCGGCGTCGCAGCCGAGGCGCTGGCCGACCCCGGCACCGGCTGCAAGCTCACCTGAGCGCAGATCGGGCATGACCGCCGGCGGACTGCTGGTCCAGGTGCTGAACGGCGTCCAGTATGGCCTGCTGCTGTTCCTGATCAGCAGCGGGCTGACTTTGATTTTCGGGGTGCTGGGGGTGATCAACCTGGCGCATGGCTCACTGTTCATGGTCGGCGCCTATGTCACCTTCATGGTGGCGCAGGCGGGCTTTGGCCTGTGGCTGTCGCTGCCGCTGGCCGTGCTGGGCGGCGTTGTGCTCGGCGTGGTGCTGGAGCGGGTGCTGTTCCGGCGGTTCTACCATCGCGAGCACCTGGACCAGGTGCTGCTGACCTTCGCGCTTATTTTGCTGTTCGAGGAGGGCCGATCCGCGCTCGCCGGCAATGATTTCCACAGCGTCGTCGTGCCCGCTTGGCTGGACGTTCCGGTGCCGATCGCCGCCGGGTTTTCGTATTCGGCGTACCGGCTTGCGGTGCTGGCTGCGTGTCTCGCGGTCGCCGGGGCGATGTTCTGGACCATCGAGCGCACCCGCGCCGGCGCCGCCATACGAGCGGCGGCGGAAAAGCCCGAGATGGTGGACCTGCTGGGCATGGACGCCAGCGGGATTCACATGCTGGTGTTCGGCGCCGGGACCGCGCTGGCGATGCTCGCCGGGGCGTTGGCGGCGCCGCTGTATTCCGTCTATCCCGGCATGGGCGACGGCTTCCTGATCGTCTCGTTCGTGGTGGTCGTCGTGGGCGGCCTGGGCTCGGTGGCGGGCGCGTTCTGGGCGGCGCTGCTGGTCGGTTTGGTAGACACGCTCGGCAAGGTGTTCCTGCCGGTGGGGGCCGGTGCTGCGGTATACGTGCTGATGGCGGCGGTGCTGCTGTGGCGTCCGGCCGGGCTGTTCGCGGCGGGGCGGCCGTAGATGCAGCTTGCAGGCCGGGCCGGGCATCTGGCGCTCGCGGCGTTGGCAGTGGCGGTCGCGTGCCTGCCATGGGTCGCGTCGCCCTACCATGTCGGCTTCGCCGCCACGGCGCTGGTCGCGGCGCTGTTTGCGCTCAGCCTGCAGTTGCTGGTGGGCGGCGTCGGCATGATCAGCCTCGGCCACGCCGCGTTTTTCGGCGTCGGCGCCTACGTCGTGTGGTTCCTAACGCCCGCGAATGGGGGTGCGCCGAGCGTGCTGCTGACCCTGCCGACCGCGGCGTTGGCGGGTGGCGCCGCGGCGCTCGCGGTCGGTGCGCTGGCGCTGCGCACACGCGGGTTCTTTTTCCTCATGGTCACGCTCGCCTTCGGCCAGATGCTATTTTTCCTGTTCCACGACACCCCGCTCGGCGGCGGGGCCGACGGCGTGTTTATCACCCGCCCGGCGTTCGGGGCGTTCGGCTGGGTATGGGACGTCCCGCGCCGCAGCCGCCCGGCCGTGCTGCTTTGGCTCAACCTCGGCGTGCTCGTGTTGATGTATGCCGGCCTTGCCGCCCTGCTGCACACGCTGTTCGGTCGGGCGCTGCTCGGCATCCGCGCCAACGAGCACCGGATGGCGGCGCTCGGGCTGCCCACGCACCGCTACAAGCTCGCCGCCTTCGTGCTCGGCGGCGCGCTGGCCGGGATCGCCGGGCACCAATGGGCGATGACGGAGGCGTTCGTCAGCCCGGAGTTGCTGGGCTGGCATCGCTCGGCATTGGCGCTGCTGATGATCGTGCTAGGCGGCGTCGGTGCGCTGCACGGCCCAGTTTTGGGCGCGCTCGCCTTCGCCGTGCTGGGCGAGGTGGCCGGACTGGTGACGGAGCGGCAGCATCTCGTCGAGGGCGCGGTGATTCTATTTGTCGTGCTGGCGCTGCCGCATGGCCTTGCCGGGCTGCGCTGGCGCCCTGCCCCGGCGACGCCGGTCCCCGTGGTGGATACGGTATGACCGTGCTGCTGGAGGCGGACAACCTCGTGCGCCGGTTCGGCGGCTTGGCAGCGGTCGGCGGGGTGTCGCTGCGCCTGCGCCGCGGCTGCCTGCACGCCGTCATCGGGCCGAACGGCGCCGGCAAGAGCACGCTGGTGAACCTGTTGTCGGGCGAGCTGCCGCCGAGCGAGGGCCGCATCCGCATCGCGGGCCAGGACGCGGCGGGCTGGCCGAACTGGCGCTTCGCCCGCGCGGGCGTAGGCCGGTCGTTCCAGCACACCGACGTGCTGCGGGAGATGACGGTGGCGGAGAACGTGCGCCTGGCCGCGCAGGTCGGCAGGACACCGGCCCGCCGGCTGCTGCGCCCGGCGCTGCGCGAGGCCGGGCCGCGGCGCGTAGCGGCGGCGGCGATGGACCGTGCCGGGATCGGCGGACTGGGCGCCCGCCAAGCCTCGGTGTTGAGCCACGGCCAGCTTCGCCAGGTAGAGATCGCGATGGTGCTGGCGACCGATCCGAAGGTGCTGCTGCTGGACGAGCCGCTGGCCGGCATGGGTCCGGAGGAGGCCGAGCGCATCGCTACCCTGCTGCGCGCCTTGGCCGTGGACCACGCCGTGTTGCTGATTGAGCACGATATGGACGTGGTGTTCGCGGTGGCCGACTTGGTGACGGTCATGGTGGACGGCACCGTGCTGGACGAGGGTCCGCCCGCCCACGTCCGCGCCTCTGCCCGGGTGCAGGACGCCTATCTGGGCCACTCCGCGTGACGGCGATCCTGGTGGCGACCGGGCTGCATACCTATTACGGCGCGAGCCATATCCTACGCGGTGTCGATTTGTCGGTCATGCCGGGCCAGGCGATCGGGCTGATGGGCCGCAACGGGATGGGCAAGACGACGCTGATCCGCACCCTGCTCGGCCTGGTGCCGATGCGCGCCGGGCAAGTTCTGGTGGACGGCCGCGATGTGGCCAATCAGCCGCCGCATGCCCGGGCACGGCAGGGTATCGCCGTGGTGCCCGAGGGGAGGGGCGTGTTCGCCTCATTGTCGGTGCGCGAGAACCTGCAGCTTGCCGCGCGGCCCGGCGCCGATGGCGCGGTGCGCTGGCCGCTCGACCGCGTGCTGGCCACCTTCCCCCGCCTGGCACAGCGCATCGGCCATCGCGGCGGGCAGCTTTCCGGCGGCGAGCAGCAGATGGTGGCGATCGGCCGCGCGCTGATGACCAGCCCGCGGCTGCTGCTTCTGGACGAGGCGACCGAGGGCCTGGCGCCGCTGGTGCGCGACGAGATCTGGCGCACTATTGCGCTGATTCGCGAGGATGGGATCGCGACGATCGTTGTGGACCGCACCGTGACGGCGGTGCTCAGCTTGGTGGACCGGGCGATCGTACTGGTGAAGGGGCAGGTCGGCTATGACGGCGACCCGGCCGCGCTCGCCGCCGACCGGGCCATGCTGTCGCGGTTTCTTGGGGTTTAGCAGCACATCTGCACCCTCTCGCGGGGGAAAGGGCTTTAGCAGCGCCGGCTTCCTATGTGCGATTTGGCGGCCTCCATACCCCAAAGGCATAATAACGGATCAACTCCGTCTTGGACTCTTTTGTTGGGCCGGGGCTATTGTGTCGCCCATCGACGAACCGAGTTATCGATGACATCACACGGGCGCTAGACCCGGCATTAAATGAGGAAATGTATGCTCGACGCCATTCAGACCACGCTCGAAAACGCAGTGATGGACGATGCTGGCACCGGGCTGTTCCGCTGCAAGCGCAACATCTTCACCGATCCCGAGCTGTTCGAACTCGAGATGAAGTATATTTTCGAGGGCAACTGGATCTACATGGCGCACGAGAGCCAGATCCCGAATAAGAACGACTATTTTACGACATTCATGGGTCGTCAGCCCGTATTCATCGCCCGCAACCGCAACGGCGAGCTGAACGCGTTCATCAATGCGTGCAGCCATCGCGGCGCGATGCTGTGCCGGCACAAGAAGGGCAACAAGGCCGCCTATACCTGCCCATTCCACGGCTGGACCTTCAACAACTCGGGCAAGCTGCTGAAGGTAAAAGACGCCGACGGCGCCGGCTATCCGGAGCAGTTCAACAAGGACGGCTCGCACGACCTGACCAAGGTGCCGCGGTTCGAGGCCTATCGCGGTTTCCTGTTCGGCAGCCTGAACCCCGACGTGATGCCGCTCAGCGAGCATCTGGGCGAGGCTGCGAAGATCATCGACATGATCGTCGACCAGTCGCCGCAGGGGCTGGAAGTCGTGCGCGGCACGTCGAGCTATGTCTATGACGGCAACTGGAAGCTGCAGACCGAGAACGGCGCCGACGGCTACCACGTCAGCGCCGTGCACTGGAACTACGCCGCCACCACCAACCGCCGCAAGACTGCCGAGGTGGTGGACGCGGTCCGCGCGATGGACGCGACGAGCTGGGCCAAGCAGGGCGGCGGTTTCTACTCGTTCGAGAACGGGCATCTGCTGCTGTGGACGAAGTGGTCCAACCCGGAGGACCGCCCGCTGTTCGAGAAGCGGGAGCAGTTGATCGCCGAGTTCGGCCAGGCCCGCGCCGACTGGATGATCGGCAATTCTCGTAACCTTTGCCTGTATCCGAACGTCTATCTGATGGACCAGTTCAGCTCGCAGATACGCACCTACCGTCCGCTCGCGGTGGATAAGACCGAAGTGACGATCTACTGCATCGCGCCGAAGGGCGAGAGTGACGCCGCCCGCACCCAGCGCATCCGCCAGTACGAGGATTTCTTCAACGCGAGCGGCATGGCGACGCCCGACGACCTCGAGGAGTTCCGCGCCTGCCAGATCGGCTACATGGGCTCATCGGCGCAATGGAACGACCTGTGCCGGGGTGCGGCGCACTGGATCACCGGGGCGGACGACGCGGCGAAGTCGATTGGGTTGCAGCCGCTGATGAGCGGGGCCAAGACCGAGGATGAAGGGCTGTTTGCCGTGCAGCACCGCTATTGGCTGGACACGATGCAGCACGCCCTCGCGAAGGATCGTATTTCGCTGGCCTGAATAACGCCACGCATCCGAACCAGCCGGAGCCTGCACCATGCCTATGACAATCGAGGATGTACGCCAATTCCTGTATCGCGAGGCGCGCTTCCTCGACGACAAGGAGTGGGACGGCTGGCTGGCGATGTATGCTCCGGACGTGCAGTTCTGGATGCCGGCCTGGGACGACGACGACAAGCTCGTCAGCGACCCGGCGCGCGAGGTGTCGCTGATCTACTATCCGCACAAGGGCGGGCTGGAGGACCGAGTGTTCCGCATCCGCACGGAACGGTCGAGCGCCACCAGCCTGCCGGAGCCGCGGACCTCGCACAACATCAGCAACGTCGAGATCACCGAGCAGGGCGAGAGCATCTGCAAGCTGCGGTTCAACTGGCTGACGCTGAATTTCCGCTACAAGACCACGGACACCTACTTCGGCACCTCGTACTACACGCTCGATACTTCGGGCGGATCGCCGCTGATCAAGGACAAGCGGGTCGTGCTGAAGAACGACTATATCCATCACGTCATCGACGTCTATCATATCTAGGGGCAGCATGGGTCATTCGGTCGCGCTCAACTTCGAGGACGGGGTCACCCGGTTCGTCGATTGCGTGGGCAACGAGACGGTCGCGGACGCGTCGTATCGCGTCGGCATCAACATCCCGCTCGACTGCCGGGACGGGGCGTGCGGCACCTGCAAGTCCTTCGTCGAGTCCGGCGTCTATGACGGCGGCGACTATATCGAGGATGCGCTGACCGACGAAGAGGCGGCGCAGGGTTATGGCCTCGCCTGCCAGATGCGGCCGAAGTCGGACCTGGTGCTGCGGGTCGCGGCCTCCTCGGACGCGTGCAAGACCAAGCCCTCCGCACACACCGCCGAGATCGCCGGCCTGACGCGCCTGTCGGACACCACGACGGCGTTTCGGGTCCGCATCGGAGCCGGGCCGCTCGCCTTCCTGCCGGGCCAGTACGTCAACATCCAGGTGCCGGGCAGCGAGCAGCGGCGGTCGTACTCGTTCAGCTCGCCGCCGGGCGCCGCGGAGGCCGAGTTCCTGGTTCGCAACATCCCCGGCGGGCTGATGACCAGCTTCCTCGAAGACGCCGGGCCCGGCGTCGCGTTGACCTTCACCGGCCCGGTCGGCAGCTTCTATCTGCGGGATGTCAAGCGCCCGGTGCTGATGCTGGCCGGCGGCACCGGGCTGGCGCCGTTCCTGTCGATGCTGGAGCGCCTGGCCGAGACTGGCGCCGCGTATCCCATCCACCTTGTCTATGGCGTGACCAACGACCCGGACTTGGTGCAGGTCGACCGGCTGGAGGCCATCGCCGCCCGGCTGCCCGGCTTCAGCTTCGGGACGTGCGTGGCCGACCCCGCCAGCGCGCATCCGCAAAAGGGTTATGTCACCCAGCATCTCGACGCCAGCCACCTGAATAGCGGCGACGTCGACGTCTATCTGTGCGGGCCGCCTGCCATGGTCGAAGCGGTGCGCGGCTATTTCAGCGAACAAGGCATCACCCCGGCCAGCTTTCACTTCGAGAAGTTCTCGCCGAGCGGCGTCGTGACGGGATCGGTGTGAATACCTGGCCTGGTAGGTTCAAGGGTAAGGTCGCCGTCGTCACCGGCGCAGCGCAGGGCATTGGACGGGACGTGGCCTTGCGCCTGGAACGTGAGAGCGCCCGCACAGTGTTAGCCGACCGGTCGGAACTAGTGCACGAGACGGCGCGCGAAGCCGGCGATAATGCGTTCGCCGTGGTCGCGGATATGGAGCGATACGCCGATTGCTGCGCGCTGATGGCCACCGCGCGCGACCGCTTTGGCCGCGTGGACATCCTGGTCAACAATGTCGGCGGCACGATCTGGGCGAAGCCGTTCGGCGACTACGAGGAGGCGCAGATCGAAGCTGAAATCCGCCGCTCGCTGTTCCCGACGCTGTGGTGCTGCCATGCCGTGCTGCCGCTCATGCTGGCGCAGAGCGGCGGCGTCATCGTCAACGTGTCCTCGGTCGCGACGCGCGGGGTGAACCGGGTGCCGTATGCGGCGGCGAAGGGTGGCGTGAACGCGATGACGGCCGGGCTCGCCTGGGAGTATGCCGAGCACGGCATCCGGGTGAACGCCGTCGCCCCCGGCGGCACCGACGCGCCACCCCGCCGCATTCCGCGCAACGCGGCGGCGCCGACCGAGCAGGAGCAGGCCTGGTATCAACAGGTCGTGGACCAGACTATCGCTTCCACCCTGCTGAAACGCTATGGCACGATCGGCGAGCAGACCGCCGCCATTCTGTTCCTCGCGTCCGACGAGGCGTCCTACATCACGGGCGTTACCCTGCCGGTGGCGGGCGGGGACCTGGGTTAACCAATTCGAAAGGGAAGAACGCTATGACTCTCTCCATCCTCGGCAACAGCCCGACCAAGGACCTGCTCTCCAAGCTCAGCGGCCTCGACGCGCCGGGTGGCAACGAGCGCGTGAAGCACATCGTGCAGCGCGTCGTGTCCGACATATTCAAGACGATCGAAGATTTCGACGTGACGCCGGTGGAGTTCTGGGCCGCCATGAGCTACCTGACCGAGGTTGGCCAGCGCAACGAGTTTGGATTGCTGGTCCCGGGCTTAGGCATTGAGCACTTCTTCGACCTGCGCATCGACGAGCAGGAAAAGCAGGCCGGACTGGAAGGCGGCACGCCGCGCACCATCGAGGGGCCGCTCTATCTGGCCGACGCGCCGCTGTCCAAGGGCGAGGCCCGGCTGGACGACGGCAGCGAGCAGGGCGAAGTGCTGTTCATGGAGGGCCAGGTCCGCGACACCGAAGGCAAGCCGGTCGCTGGCGCCATGGTCGACGTCTGGCACGCCAACACGCTCGGCGGCTACTCGTTCTTCGACCCCAGCCAGCAGCCCTGGAACCTGCGCCGCCGCATCGAGGCGGACGCGGAGGGGCGCTACCGCTTCCGCTCGATCCTGCCGGCCGGCTATGGCTGCCCGCCGGACGGGCCGACGCAAAAGCTGCTGAACCAACTCGGCCGGCACGGGCAGCGGCCGGCGCATGTGCATTTCTTCGTCTCGGCGCCGGGCTACCGGCAGCTTACGACGCAGATCAATATCGCCGGCGACAAGTTCCTGTACGACGACTTCGCCTTCGCCACGCGCGACGAGCTGGTCCCCGCCATCACCCGCCACGCCGACGGGAGCGACCCGAAGGCTGCGGGTCTGAATGCGCCGTACTCCGAGATCAAGTTCGACTTCACCCTGAACCGCGAGGTGGCCAGCCTGCCCGACACCGTCGTGGTGCGTGAGCACGCCAAAGCCGCGTAGCTCCATGCCGGACCCGCTCCACGCCGTTCCGGGCGATCTCGCCCGGGACTTGGCGGTGGTCTCGATCACGAGCACCATCGTCGACGTGCCCACGGTGCGGCGGCATAAGCTTTCCAACACCTCGGTGAGCGCGCAGAGCTACGTCATCGTGCAGGTCCGGCTGGCGAACGGCGTCGAGGGCGTGGGCGAGGCCGCGACCCTCGGCGGACCCCGCTGGAGCGAGGAGAGTGTCGAGGGCATCAAGGCCACGGTCGACATCTATCTGGCCCCGGCGATCATAGGCCGCCGCGCCGACCTGATCGAGGCCGCCGGCGCGCAGATGGACATGGCGGCAAAGCGCAACAACGCTGCCAAGGCCGCGGTCGAGACGGCGTTGTGGGATGCGCTTGGCCGCACGCTCGGCCTGCCGGTGACGACCCTATTGGGCGGCGCCGTGCGGGACCGGGTGCCGGTGCTATGGACGCTGGCGTCTGGCGACCCGGTGCAGGAGGCCGAGGAGGCCGGTCGCAAGCTGGAAGCCCGGCTGCACCGCACCTTCAAGGTCAAGATCGGCGCGCTGGAGCCCGCCGCGGACCTGGCGCGCATGCGGCATCTGGCCCAGGCGCTGGAGGGCCGGGCCGAGCTGATCGTGGACGCGAACCAGGCCTGGGACGAGACGGTGTCGGCCCGCTGCCTGCCGCAGTTGAACGAAATGGGCGTGCGCCTGGTGGAGCAGCCGGTGCCGGCCTGGAACCTCGCCGCCATGGCCCGGCTGCGCGCCCGGCCCGGCACTCCACCGCTGCTGGCGGACGAGTGCGTGTTCACGGTGCACGACATGCTCGCGGTTGGGGCCGCGGGTGCAGCCGACGCCGTATCGCTGAAGCTCGTGAAGCACGGCGGCCTGCTCGGGCTGAAGCGGGTGGCGGCCGTCGCCGAGGCGGCGGGCATTGCCCTCTATGGCGGCTGCCTGCTGGAAAGCTCGGTCGGCGCCGCGGCGCACTTGCAGGCATTTGCAACGCTGCGAGAACTCGCCTGGGGCTGCGAGCACTTCGGGCCGCAAATCCTCGTCGGCGACCTCGTAGCCGAGCCGCTGCATTTCGAAAATTTCCATGTCCACCTGCCGACCGGACCCGGCATCGGGGTCGTGCTGGACCAGGACAAGCTCCATGCCTACGCGCGCCAATAAGGACCGAGCAATGCTGTATCATGTGCAAATGGACGTCCGGGTGCCGCATGACGTCGACACTGCCCTGTTCGACCGGCTGAAGGCTGAGGAGAAGGCGCGGGCCGAGGCGCTGCAGCGCGAGGGCAAGTGGCGGCATCTGTGGCGGGTCGCCGGACAATACGCCAACATCAGCGTGTTCGACGTGACGAGCCATGACGAGTTGCACACCATCCTGTCGGGCCTGCCGCTGTTCCCGTTCATGGCCATCAGCGTGACTCCGCTGGCGCAGCATCCCTCCGCCATTCACAAGGAGTGACCAACGCGCTCACCAGCGCGATGCCTTTTCTGTTCGTAAGCATTTGGGCGACCGGCTTCGTTGTCGCCCGGCTTGTGGCCCCGCACGCGGACCCACTCACCTTCCTGGCCTATCGGTTCGTGCTCAGCGCGTCGGCGTTCGCCGGCATCGCCGCCGCCATCGGCGCGCCCTGGCCCCGCAGCGTGGGCGGCTGGCGGGATGCGCTGGTCGCGGGGGTGCTGATGCAGGGCATTTATCTCGGCGGCGTATTCTGGGCGGTGCGGCACGGCCTCCCGACCGGGATTTCCGCGCTGATCACCGGGCTGCAGCCGCTGCTGACGGCGCTGCTGGCATTCCCGTTGCTGGGCGAGCGCGTGAATGGGCGCCGCTGGGCAGGCATCGGGCTCGGCTTCGGCGGCGCGTTGCTGGTGCTGCAGCCACAACTGCGTGCCGGACCCGGCGGCATCCTGATCACGCCGCTGCTGGCGTGCGGCGCGGGCATGGTGGCGATGACGCTGGGCACCATCTGGCAGAAGCGCACGGCGTCCACCGCCGACCTGCGGACCAATGCGGCGGTGCAGTTCATTGGCGCGGCCGCCATCACCATCCCGGTCGCGGCGCTGACCGAGACCGGCCGCTTCGACGGCACCTGGCAGGCCTGGACCGGGCTAGGCTGGGCGGTATGCGGGCTGTCCTTGGGGGCGATCTCGCTGCTGCTCATCCTGATCAAGCGCGGCGCCGTGGCCGGGGTCGCATCGCTCTTCTACTTGGTGCCGCCGCTCGTCGCCGTGCTGGCCTTTGCGTTGTTCGGCGAGCAGCTCTCGGCGCTGCAGGTCGGGGGCATGGCCGTCGCCGCCACCGGCGTTGCGGTCGCGAGCCGAGGCTGAGCCCGCTCAACCCACCGCATTGGATGGCTGCATCCCGGTGGTTGCACCTACAAGTCCCGTGATCGGACGGCGATAATATGGGCGCTAATTTGCCACTTGGAGAACAGGTCCATATGTCCGTCGATGCCCTCTTCCAGCCGCTACAGCTCGGCGCAGTCACTCTCAAGCATCGGGTCGTGATGGCGCCGCTGACCCGCATGCGCTCCCGCCAGCCCGGCGACGTGCCGCACGCGCTCAACGCCATCTATTACGGCCAGCGCGCCAGCCGCGGCGGCCTGATCATCACCGAGGCGACCGATATTTCCGCCGAGGCCCGCGGCTATCCCGGCGCGCCGGGCATCTACTCGGACGACCAGGTCCAGGGCTGGCGCGAGGTCACGGACGCCGTCCATGCCAAGGGCGGTGTCATCTTCGTGCAGATCTGGCATACCGGCCGCATCTCCCATACCAGCATGCAGCCCGGCGGCCGCGTTCCTGTCGCGCCCTCCGCCGTGCCAGCGCCCGGCGACCACGTGGACGCCAACGGCCGCCCCGTGCCGTTCGAGACGCCGCGTGCGCTCGCGCTGGACGAGATCCCCGGCATTGTCGAGCAGTTCCGCGCCGCCGCCCGCCGTGCGCAGGAGGCCGGGTTCGACGGCGTGGAGATCCACTCGGCCAATGGCTACCTGCTGGACCAGTTCCTGCAGGACGGCACCAACAAGCGGGCGGACCAGTATGGCGGCCCCATCGAGAACCGCGCGCGGCTGACGCTCGAGGTGATCGACGCCGTGGCCGAGATCGTGGGCGCCGACCGGCTGGGCATCCGCCTGTCGCCCTGGGGCGGCCTCAACGGCATGACCGACAGCGACCCCGGCGCGCTGTTCGACCACGTGACGGGTGAGCTGGGCCGACGCGGCCTGGCCTATCTGCACGTGGTGGAGCCGCGGGCGGACCAGAACAGCGACACGAACGCGCTGGACTCCAATGCGCTAGATGCGGCGTCGCGGTTCAAGCGGCGGTTCGGCGGCCCCCTGATCGCGGCCGGCGGCTTCAGGCGCGAGTCCGCGGCGGCGTCCATCGCCAGCGGCAACGCGGACGCGGTCGCCTTCGGTCGGCTGTTCATCGCCAACCCGGACCTGCCGGAGCGATTCCGCCTGGGCGCGTCGCTGAACCGCTACGACCGCACCACGTTCTACGGCGGCGACGCCCGCGGCTACATCGACTACCCCGCACTGGCAGCCTGACGAACGGGCGGCCCCGTGCCGCCCGGTGAACGCGACGCCGCTGGACGAGCGGTTTGAGCAGCTCGACCGGTTCTGGCGCCGCTGGCAGCAGCTCGGCAGGATTGGACCAGCGTAAGGCGGCGTAGAGTCTCAAAAATCCTCACGGCGGCCAGCAGTGGGACGTTGATCCCCATTGTTGGCCGAGAGTATAGGTGCAAGAAGCAAGGCAACGCCCGGGACAGGGCATGCACCATTCAGAGGGGATGACCACGTGACACAACCAAGCCGGCGCCGCTATCCAGTTCAGGCGATTGCCATCGCCGCATTGGCGTTCGGCGTGCTGCAGCCGGGCAGCCCGGCGGTCGCTGCCGATCCGATCCGGATTGGGGTGATCGCCGAGGTGTCGGCAATCTCCGGCGTCGCAATCCCCAATGCCGCCCAACTCGCTGCCGACGAGATCAACGCAGCCGACGGCGTGGACGGCCGCAAGATCGAGCTCGTCACCTATGACGACCACAACTCCTCGGCCGATGCGGTGCGTGCCTTCCAGCGGGCTGCGAACCAGGACAAGGTCAATATCGTGATCGCCAGCTACGTCAGCGAGGTCGTGCTGGCGCTGGAACCGTGGTCCGCCCGGCTGAAGATGCCGTTCATCACCCCCGGCGCCGCCAGCAACGAGATCAGCATCGCGGTGCACAAGGACTATGACCGCAACAAATACACCTTCCACGGCTACCTGACCTCGGCGGCGCTGGCCCTGTCGGTCTGCGACGCGGCGAAGGACCTGCTGGTCACCATCCTCAAGATGAAGACCGCCGTGGTCATGAGCGAGGATGCGGCCTGGACCACGCCGCTCGACACCGGATATCTCGAATGCCTGCCAAAGATCGGCATTAAGGTGCTCGACCACATCCGATTCTCGCCGGACACCACCGATTTTACGCCGATCTTCAACAAGATCGAGGGCCAGAAGCCCGATGTCATCATCACCGGCATCAGCCATGTCGGCGTGCAGCCGACCGTGCAGTGGACCAGCCAGCAGGTGCCGATCCCGATGTTCGGCATCAGCTCGCAGGCGACCTCCAGCACGTTCTGGAAGGACACCAACGGCGCTTCGGAGAGCGTGCTGTATCAGACTGTCTCGGCGCCGGGCGTCTCGGTCACGCCGAGGACCAACCCGTTCACCGACGCCTATACGAAGCGGTTCGGCATTACGCCCGCCTATAGCGGCTATACGACCTATGACGAGGTCTACTACATCGCCGATGCCGTGCGCCGCGCCGGTTCGACCGACCCGGACAAGCTGGTGGCGGCGCTGGAACAGACGAACTGGGAGGGCACCATCGGCCGCACCCAGTTCTACGGCAAGGATGATCCGTTCACCCACTCGCTGAGATACGGCAACGGCACGATCAGCGGGCTGTTCGTGCAGTGGCAGGACGGCAAGCAGATGACGGTCTGGCCGGCGAACCTCGCCAATGCCAAGCTGGCCTTCCCGTCTTTCGTCAAGATCAACCAGGCCGCGAACTGACCGCGTGCCTGGCCGCAGCGACAAACCCGGCGCCTGAGCGCGCCGGGGCCGCCTCACCATGACCGGCCTGCAAATCCTGATCGACGGCTTCGCCATCAGCGCGCTGTATGCGCTGGGCGCCGCCGGGTTCACGCTGATCTTCGGCGTTTCGGGTGTGCTGAACCTATCGCATGGGGCCATTATGGTCGCGGCGGCGGTGGCGGCGTGGGCAGCAGGCAATGCGAATGCCGGCCCCTATCTCGGAGCGTTGACGGGCGTATTGGTCGGCCTTGGCGTCGCCCTGGCCACCTACGCCCTTGTGGTGCGGCCCATCCAGCGCTCGCGCGCGATCCCCGCGGAGGAAAAGGAGATCTTCGTCCTGACCGGCACCCTGCTGTGGGGGATCATGATCCAGGAGGTGATCGCCTACTTCTTCACGAGCAACCCGAAGACCGTGCGCCCGCTGATCGCCGGCGTCATCAACATCGTGGGCGTGCGCACGCCGATGAACGAGATCCTGACTGCCGTGGCCTGCTGGGCGGTGATCGGGCTGCTTTGGCTTCTGGTGAACCGCACCCGGCCCGGCCGGGCGCTGCTGGCCGCGTCGATGAACGCCCGCGGCGTCACCTTGCTCGGGTTCGAGCTTTCGCGCATCTACGTGCTGGTCTGGGCCATCTACGGCGTGCTGGCGGGGATCGCCGGGGTGCTGCTGGCGATGTTCCTCGGCGTGTCGTCCGACGGGATCGGGCCGTTGACCGCGAGCGCGTTCTCGATCGTCGTGCTGGGCGGCCTCGGCAGCGTATCCGGCTCGCTGATCGCGGCCTACGTGGTGGGATACCTCGAGACCGTCACCGCCTACGCCGTCTCGCCGACGATACGCACCATCCCGGTACTGCTGCTGCTGATCGTCGTGGTGTATGTGCGCCCCCAGGGCCTGCTCGGGCGCAGGTAGGAGCGAGGCGATGTCGCAAACCACCCGATTGCTGCTGGTCGCCGGCGTGGTGCTGGTCATCGCCGTCACCCTGCCTTGGTGGGTGTCGGCCTACGTGCTGGGCCTGCTGACGCTCGCCTACTACTTCGGCGTGTTCGCGATGGCCTGGGACCTGCTGTTCGGCTTCGCCGGCGAGGTGAACTTCGGGCCGACCTTCCTGATCGGCCTTGGCGCCTACACGGCGGGCATCCTCAACAGCCGCTACGGCCTATCGATCCCCATATGCGTCGCCGCGGGCGCCCTCGCTGCGACTGCCGGCGGCGTCGCCTTGGCGCTGCCGGCGCTGCGCCTGCATGGACCCTATTTTGGCCTGATCACCCTGGTCGCGGTGTTGCTGCTGCAGCAGATGATCGTGATCTTCGCCAGCGTCACCGGCGGCGAGATCGGCATGACGGTCCCCGACGTGCTCTCGATCGACGAGGCCACCAACTACTGGATCGCCCTGGGGTTCATGGTGGTGAGCGGCGCCATCCTGTTCGTGCTGTCGCGCTCGGCGCTGGGCTTGATTCTACAAGCCAGCGGCCAGGACTCGGTCGCGGCAGGGGCGCTCGGCTTCAACGTCACCAAGCACAAGTTGGCTGCGTTCTGCATCAGCGCTCTGTTCTCTGGACTGTCGGGCGCTCTGCTCATCTTCTACTTCGGCACCGCGTCCGTTGGCACTGTCATCGACATCGCGGTCGGCGTGCAGATCATTATCGCATGTGTCCTGGGCGGCCGGCGCACCATCCTGGGCGCTGCGGTCGGCGCCGTGTTCCTGATCGTGGCCGGCGAGCTGCTGCGGCCTTTGGGCCAGCTCAGCACCTTCGTCGTCTCCGCCGTCGCCCTCGCCGTCATCCTGTTCTTCCCCAACGGGCTGATCGGCACCCTGCTGCACCGGGACGAGACGCTATGACGGCGTCGCTGCTGCGGGTGGAGGGCCTGGTCAAGCGGTTCGGCGGCCTGGTTGCCGTCAACAAGATCGGCTTCGACATCGCTGGCGGTGAGATCCTGGGGCTGATCGGACCGAATGGCTCCGGCAAATCGACGGTGATGAAACTCATCATGGGTATCGAGCGGCCCGACGCCGGCCGGGTCGAGCTGCACGGCCACGATGTCGCAGGCTGGGCGTCGCACCGGGTGGCGCGGGCGGGGATCGGCCTGGTGTTCCAGCACTCGCGCCCGCTGCACCGGCAGACCGTGCTGGAGAACATCAAGCTCGCGCTGCTGCCAGACAGCCTGCTGCGCCTGGCCGCAGCACCCGGCGTCGACGCAAAGGCGCGCTCCATCGCTGAGCGGGTCGGCCTGGACCGCGTCGTCGATCGCCGGCCCGGCACCCTGCCCTTCGCCGACCTGCGCCGCCTAGAGCTCGCCAAAGCCATCGCCCGCGATCCGCAGGTGGTGCTGGTCGACGAGCCCTTCGCCGGGCTGACCTCGGGCGAGGTCACGGTATTCTCCGACCTGATCCGCGGCTTTCGCAACGAGGGCCGCGCGGTGCTGCTGGTGGACCACAACGTCAAGGGCGTGTCGGCGCTGGTGGACCGGGTGTTCGCCATGTACTTGGGCGAGCGCATCGCCGAGGGCAGCGCCGAGTCGGTCATGCAGAATGAGACGGTGCGCCGGGTCTATCTGGGCGGCAGCATCGAGGTCGCGTCCCGCCCAGCGGCGACCGCGCGGGACCGTCCGCCGCTGCTGCAGGTCGAGGACGTGTCAGTGCTGTATGGCAAGGCGCAGGCGCTGGAGCGTGTCTCGCTGCATGTGCACGAGGGCGAGTTCGTCTCCGTCGTCGGCCTGAACGGCGCGGGCAAGACCACGCTGTTCAACGCCGTATCGGGGATGCTGCCGTACTCCGGCACGGTCCGCTTCGACGGCAGCAGCCTGCGCGACCATAGTGCGGCATCCATCGCGCGGGCCGGCGTGGTGCAGTGCCCCGAAAGCCGCGAGCTATTTGGCGACATGTCGGTGCGGGAGAACCTGTCGCTTGGCGGCCAGCATTTATCGAAAAACGAGGCGGCGGAGCGGCTTGAGTGGCTGAACGGCCTGTTTCCGATCCTGCGGGCGCGCCAGGGCCAGGCAGCGCGCACCCTCTCGGGCGGCGAGCAGCAGATGCTGGCAATTGCCCGTGCATTGATGATGAAGCCGCGGCTGCTGGTGCTGGACGAGCCGACGCTCGGCCTGGCGCCGGTTATTTTGGAGCAGCTATCGCTGGCGTTGGAGCAGTTGCGGCAGACCACGCCGATCACCGTGCTATTGGGCGAGCAGAACGTGACCTTCGCGCTGCCGCACGCCGACCGGGTTTATGTGCTTGACCACGCCCGTGTCACCTGGGAGGGCAGCCCCGGCCGGTTCGCGGCCGAGGCTGGGGCGGCTTACTTATAACGTCTGGCTTTGTAGCGGAGCGGTACAGAATAGGAGCCAATTGCCCAGTTTGTAAGTCGTAGGTTGGTGGGAAGCCGCCCGTCCGCTTCTGAGTTCACACGGTTAGAAAGCGGACGCTGCCCATCATCGCAGAAGCTGAGCCTCGATTGCAGTCTTGTCGATAACTGACCAGACCGCTGCGATCTTAGAACTTTTGAACTCGTAGAAAACGTTCTTCGCAAACGAGACCTTTCGCCCGTTGATGCTCATCCCGAGGAACTCCCCCTTCGGGGAGCATTCAAAGGCGAGGCGGGCTGCAACACGTGGAGGTTCACAGATCAGCAGCTGGATGTTGAAGCGAAGGTCCGGGATGTCCTGAAAATCCTTCACTAGCATGTCACGGTAGCCGGACAGCTTGAGCGGTCGGTCGTTGTGCTCAACCTCGTTATCAACGTAGCGTCCGAGCTGAACCCAATCCCGTCGGTTCAGACAATCGATGTAGGCACGGTAGAGATCGGAGAAGGACGTAGTGGGCAAAACGGAACTCTCCTTGGATCGACGTCCGCTTCCGAGGGTGGCACAGAGCGTCGCAACCGGCGAGGTCGGGTCGGGAGCCGCTATTCAAATTAAGATGCCGCCGAACAGGAACACCCGATGACACAAGACGAACTGAAAGCCTGGGCACTTAAGAACGGCTGGCAAATGATCGCGGGCCACCTAAGCCTGACCAAGCCGTCGGCGCCGAAGGAGGCGATCGTGCGCATGGTGCTGAAGGGCACCGTCGTCCATATTGAGGCCAAGAAACCCGCCGGCAAATGGGAGAAGCTGAGCGGCGAGAGCTACGCCAAGGTGGTCGCGGATGAAGAAACCGGCGTGCCTAGCGGCCTAAAACTAGAGACGATCCCCGGCTTTCGCATGCTGATGCAGGAAAACCGCGACCGGCAGGTGTTCGCACGAATGGGCGCGCCAACCGGCGAGTGACGACCCTCTGGACCATCGGTTACGAGAAGGCGACTTGGCCGGACGTGCTGGCGGCGTTGCGCTCGGCTGGGGTCGCCCGGGTGATCGATGTGCGGCAGCTCCCGCTGTCCCGCCGCGCCGGGTTCTCAAAACGCCAGCTTGCGGCGGGCCTCGCTGAGGCGGGGATCGGTTACGTCCACCTGCGCGCCCTAGGCACCCCGCCCGAGGGCCGCGAGGCAAACAAGCGGCGGCAATGGGACCGGTTCTGGCGCATTGTCGAAGAGAGCCTGGCGACCTTGGAGGCCAGCCTGGCCCTGCAGCAGGCCGCCGAACTGGCCGGCAGCGCGCCGAGCTGCCTATTGTGCTACGAGGCCAGCCCCTGCAGCTGCCATCGTCGGCGCGTCGGCGAGCTGCTGGCGGCGGCGCACGGCTTCACCGTCCATCATTTGTCGGTGCCGCCCCAAATCAGCCCTAACGGCCCCCAGACACCGTAAGCGTCGTGCCGGTGATATACGAGGCGGCCGGCGAGAGGAGCCACGCGACCGCCTCGGCCACCTCGGCCGCTATGCCGACGCGCCGCATGGGGATGCTCGGCGTAAACCGCGCCTGGCGCTCGCTCGGGTTCATCTCGGTGTCGATCAGACCGGGGGCGACCGCGTTGACCCGGATGCCCTCGTCGGCGACCTCGCGCCCGAGCCCGAGGGTGAAGGTGTCGATCGCGCCCTTCGAAGTGGCGTAGTGCACGAACTCGCCGGGTCCGCCAAGTCGGGCCGCAACGGAGGACAGGGTGACGATCGATCCGCCGGCGCCGCCATGCCGGGTGGACATGATGCGCACCGCTGCCCGGGCCGCCAGGATCGTGCCGACCACGTTCACCGCCAGCGTGCGGTTCAGCGCCTCCAAGGTAAGCTCGTCGACCCGGGACGTGCCGCCGGTGATGCCGGCATTGCTGACCAAGCCCACCAAACGCCCAAACCGGTCCTGCGCCGCTGCAAACAGGCTGTCAATGTCCTGCTCGTTCGAGACGTCGCCCTTGAGGGCGCAGGCCTGACCCCCGGCTGCGACGATCTCATGCACCACGCCGTTGGCGGCTTCCGGTCGGGCAGCATAGTTGACCGCCACCGCGTAACCCTCCTGCGCCAGCTTATGGCAGATTGCTGCCCCGATGCCCCGGCTGCCGCCTGTGACGATGACCAATCCATGCATATGCCGGCCCTTTCAACGGTAGGCGCATAGACCACCACGTCGGCCGGGTCGGCGCGATGGCATATCCTACGTTCGGCTGCCCTCGTCCGCCGGCGTGGCCCGGTCCACGGCTTTCGGCAACTCTTCGGACATGATCGTCAACAACGCATCGGGAGTCGTGCCGGCCTGTGCCGCCCAGCTATTCAACTGCTCCGGCGTGAACGCGCTTGCCAACTCCTCAGCGGTCACTGGAAGGTTCTCGCCATGGCCGGTCCACGAGCTGACCCGTTCCGCAAAACCAGCGTTCTCCAATTGAGCAAGCAACGCCGGCAAACCGCCACCAGCTACGCCTTGCGCAAACCCGAGAGCTTGGGCCAACGGACCCAGAATTTGGCCAAGGTATTCGCTCATCCCATCCTCCCAAAAGCCATGATAGGCGGATTTTGTGAAGGATGGGTTAAGCAAATCGTCTGGGGCGCCGCCGCCCGGTTGCCCGGCCGGCAACGCCCTGTATGCGCCGCTTAGTAGTCCATGTCGCCCATGCCGCCCATTCCGCCGCCGCCGCCCTGCGGCAACGACTGCGCACGCTTCTCCGGACGCTCGGCCACCATGGCCTCGGTGGTGATCAGCAAGCCAGCCACCGACGCCGCGTTCTGCAGCGCGACCCGCACGACCTTGGTCGGGTCGATGATGCCCGCGTCGACCAGGTTCTTGTAGGCGTTGGTCTGCGCGTCGTAGCCGTAGCCGTAATCGGAGTTCTCCAGCACCTTGCCGCCGACCACCGCGCCGTCCTCGCCGGCGTTCTCGGCGATCTGGCGAAGGGGCGTCTGCACCGCCTTGCGCACGATCTCGATGCCGAACTTCTGGTCCTCGTTTTCGGCCTGAAGCTGCGCCAGGATCAGCGAAGCGCGCGCGAGCGCCACGCCGCCGCCGGGCACGATGCCCTCCTCGACCGCCGCACGGGTCGCGTGCAACGCGTCGTCGACGCGGTCCTTGCGCTCCTTCACCTCGACCTCGGTCGAGCCGCCGACCCGGATGACGGCCACGCCACCGGCCAGCTTGGCCAGGCGCTCCTGCAGCTTTTCCTTGTCGTAGTCGCTCGTGGTCTCCTCGACCTGCGCACGGATCTGCTCGCAGCGGCCCTTGATCAGGTCGGACGCGCCCGCGCCCTCGATGACGGTGGTGTTCTCCTTCTCGATCAGCACCCGCTTGGCCTGGCCCAGCATCTCAAGCGTGACGCTCTCGAGCTTGATGCCCAGGTCCTCGGAGATCACCTGGCCGCCAGTGAGCACGGCGATATCCTCCAGCATCGCCTTGCGACGGTCGCCGAAGCCCGGCGCCTTCACGGCCGCGACCTTTAAGCCGCCGCGCAGCTTGTTCACCACGAGCGTGGCCAAAGCCTCGCCCTCGATGTCCTCGGCGATGATCAGCAGCGGACGGCTGGACTGCACGACGGCCTCCAGCAGCGGCAGCAGCACCTGCAGGCCCGACAGCTTCTTCTCATGGATCAGGATATACGGGTTGTCGAGGTCGACCGTCATCTTCTCCGCGTTGGTGATGAAGTATGGGCTGAGGTAGCCGCGGTCGAACTGCATGCCCTCCACGACCTCGAGCTCGGTGTCCATGCCCTTGGCCTCTTCGACGGTAATGACACCCTCGTTGCCGACCTTCTGCATGGCTTCGGCGATCATCTTGCCGATCGCCGCCTCGCCGTTGGCGCTGATGGTGCCGACCTGCGCCGTCTCGGCCTCGGTCGTGATCTTCTTGGTGCGCTTGGCGAGCTCCTCGACCAGGGCCACGACGGCCTTGTCCACGCCGCGCTTCAGGTCCATCGGCGCCATGCCGGCGGCGACGGCCTTACCGCCCTCGCGCACGATCGCCTGGGCCAGCACGATCGCCGACGTCGTGCCGTCCCCGGCGATGTCGTTGGTCTTGCTGGCGACCTCGCGCACCATCTGCGCGCCCATGTTCTCGAACTTCTCGGCAAGCTCGATTTCTTTCGCGACCGTCACGCCATCCTTAGTGATGCGCGGCGCACCGTAGCTTTTGTCGATGACCACGTTGCGGCCCTTGGGGCCTAGCGTAACCTTCACGGCGTCGGCGAGGATGTCCACGCCGCGCAGCATGCGCGCACGTGCGTCGTCGCCGAAGCGAACGTCTTTGGCTGCCATGTGACTGTTTTCCTTATTGATTATCTAGCGGATTGGCCGAAACGGCCGCCTAGGCGGCCTTCGCGACGGCCGGGGCGCCTTCGATCACGCCCATGATGTCGCTCTCCTTCATGATCAGGAGCTCCTCACCATCGAGCTTCACCTCGGTGCCGGACCACTTGCCGAACAGCACGCGGTCGCCGGCCTTCACGTCTAGGTCGACGATGGCACCCTGCTCGTTGCGGGCGCCCGGGCCGGCGGCGATGACCTCGCCCTCCATCGGCTTTTCCTTGACGGTGTCGGGGATGATGATTCCACCGGCGGACTTCTCAAGCGGCGTGATCCGGCGAACCACGACGCGATCGTGCAATGGACGGAATTTCATTTCGATGTCTCCAAACAGGGCAACGTTACTGAGACCAGGGACCATGCTGTCCCTGGAAGCGTGCCCGCGACGCATGTGTTAGCACTCTATCAGTTAGAGTGCTAACATTGTTTCTTGCGGCACAGTTTTATCTTCGATCAGCCGCTCGCAATCACTTAGCGAGGGGGGAGCTGGAGCGGCGGCACAGACCTGCGGCAGGTTGGCAACTACAAGCCGAAATTGCAACGTGGGAGATAGACGATCCCGCTCTAGCTCTGCCGCCCGTCGACGATCAGCCCTGGTGCTTCATCCATCGACCGGGCAGATTCGCATCGCATGGTCCTTGGCCGACCTCTAATGATCAGAGCGCACCCAGCGTTTCGGGCTGGGACCGATTCACCGCATCTTAAGACTTTGGTGGCCTACTCAGCGCATGTTGGCTTGGCTTACTTAAACCCTAGCGGCCCTTCGTTGCAGCGGAGACGTTCCATGCCGGACATCGCGCCACAATCCCAGGATACGGTCCGAGCGGAGCTGCTGCGGGCTGCCGCCGATGCGCTTGGCCGCTCCGCCCCAGCCTTGCCGCGGGAGGCTGCAACATTCATGACCCGGCTCTATGCTGCCGTCCCCAGCTCCGAACTGGCGGACACCACACCCGAGGCGCTGGCCGCCGCCGCCGCCAGCTTGTGGTCGCTCGCGCAGAGCCGCCAGCCGGGCGAGGCTCTGGTGCGCATCACCCGGCCGGGATCGTCGGCCGGACACCGCGCCATTGCCGAGATCGTCACGGACGACATGCCGTTCCTGGTGGACAGCGCCATGGCCGCGCTGACCAAGGGCGGCCGGGTCGTGCGGCAGTTGCTGCATCCGGTGACCCCCATCCGGCGCGACGCGGATGGGCAGTTGCTCGGATGGGGCGAGAAGCACAGCGGCACCGTGCTGGAAAGCTGGATGCGTATCGAGTTCACCGGCTCCGCCCGTCGCCAGGGCAGCGATGACGGGCCGGCGCTGGAGGCGGCGCTGCGCAGCGTGATGGACGATGTGCGTGCGGCCACCGCCGACTACGACGCCATGCTTGCGCTCGTCCGCCGCGCCGAGAACGAGGTCGCCGCCGAGCAGGCGCCCGACGATGCCCCGGCCCAGGCGTTCCTGCGCTGGCTGGCGGATGACAACTTCGTCCTGCTCGGGCACTGCCGGATCGTGGTCGGCGCCGATGGCGCGCTATCCGTCGCAGCCGAGGAGAACCTCGGCTTGCTCCGGCAGCCCGACGTGGCGGTGTTCGATGCGCTCGCCGACCTTGCTGCCGTGCCAGCAGCTGTCCGCGCGGCATTGCTCGAACCTACGGCGCTGGCCGTCGCGAAGGCGAATCTGCGGTCCACCGTCCATCGCGCGCAGCATGGCGATGTCGTCGCGACACGGATCTTTGGGCTGGACGGCGCCGTAGTTGGCGTGCGGGTGTTCTTCGGGCTGTTCGCCGCGACGGCCTATAACCGCAACCCGCGCTCGATCCCGCTGCTCGCGCAGAAGGTCGACGCCATCCTTGCCATGTCGGGCGTCGACCCCGAAAGCCATGACGGCCGCGCGCTGCGCAACACGCTCGACACCTGGCCGCGCGATGAGCTGTTTCAGGCGCCAGAGGCAGCCATCATGGAGGGCGCGCGGCGGGCGCTGGATCTGCGGCTGCGCCCGCGCGCCGCGCTGGTGCTGCGGCAGGATCCGTTCGAGCGGTTCGTCTCGGCCATCGTCTGGCTACCGCGCGACGTGTTCGACACGCGGCTGCGGGAGCGCATCGGCGGCATGCTGGCCCGTGCCTTCGCCGGGCACATCGCCGCGTTCTACATCGCGCTGGGCGACGAGCCGCTGGCCCGCGTCAACTATATCGTCGGCACGACGCCGGGCGCCGTTCCGCACGTGGAGGCGGCATTGCTGGAGGCGGCGATCCGGCAAGCCGCGCGCGACTTCCG
>JAABVA010001408.1_pt1 | contig 25949 bp, 22 predicted proteins | sample 5560331 | NCBI WGS metagenome assembly JAABVA01 (sample SAMN12812661, study PRJNA571458) | rock metagenome | isolation source: Antarctica rocks | place: Antarctica: Victoria Land, Mt New Zealand sud | collected 2016-01-07
CATTTTGGCCACCATACTCCTCGGTCAGCAAGTTCGAGCGCGAGAAACCGTCCCAGCGCCACCCAGCAACGCATGCCTAGCCCAGGCACGCGAAATAGCTCGCAACCTCACTCCGACAGGCTGCTAGGCGCCCGCATGGCGGCTGATCCGGCCTGGGTCATGCAGGCCATACTGGCGGCGTTCATCGTCGACTACGGGCTGAACCTTCTGACGACCGGCGCCTTTGCCGGATTTGGCGCCCAAATCGCGGCATCGGCCGGGTTGATGAGCGGAAACCGCAACATGGCGCTTTACCTTGCCGTGCTGCCGGCCACCGCCGACCCGCGAATTGCCCTGTTCTTCGGCCTATGCCAGTTCCCGCTGTTCCTCAGCCCTTTTCTGCTGAAGCGGCTGTATCGGCGCTGGCTGGCCGCGCCCTGACGCCCAGCAGATGGGCGATGGCGAAGGTCAAGTCGGACCGGTTCAGCGTATAGAAATGGAACTCGTCGACACCGTTCGCCTGCAGCAGCCGCACCTGCTCGGCGGCGACGATGGCGGCGATCATGCGCCGGGTCTCCGGATCGTCCTCGGTGCCCTCGAACATGGTGCCCAGCCACTCCGGCACGCTGGCCCCGCACATGGCGCTGAACTTGGCTGCCTGGGCATAGTTGGACACCGGCATGATGCCGGGCACGATCGGCGCCGTGATCCCGGCCGCCAACGCCCGGTCCAGGAAGCGCAGGAACACCGTGCCGTCAAAGAAATACTGAGTAATCGCCCGCGTCGCCCCGGCGTCGAGCTTGCGCTTCAGGTTGTCCAGATCGTGGTCGGCATTGAGCGCCGTCGGATGCGTCTCGGGATACGCCGCCACCGAGATCTCGAAATCCGCGACCTGGCGCAGGCCGGCCACAAGGTCGGCAGCATAGGAATAGCCCTGCGAATGCGGCGCATACTCCTGTCCCGACGGCGCATCGCCGCGCAGCGCCACGATATGCCGGACACCCGCATCCCAATACTGCCGGGCCACGTCGTCGACCTCGCCCCGCGGCGCACCGACGCAGGTCAGATGTGCGGCAGGGGTCAGGTCGGTCTCGTTCACGATCCGGGTGACCGTCGCATGGGTGCGGGCCTGCGTCGTGCCGCCCGCGCCATAGGTGACCGAAACGAACCGCGGGGCCAAACGCTCGAGCCGCCGGACGCAGGTCCAGAGCTGCGCCTCCAGAGCGTCATTTTTTGGTGGGAAGAACTCGAAGGATAGCGCCGGGGCCGGCAGGGCGGCCGTCCGCGCCGGGAGCGCCGCAAAGCGCGGTCCGGTCAGCCAGCGCTCCAGCGTGGCGGGCGCCTCGGCCTCGATCGGAAGGGCGGTGATCTGGTTCATGGGCCTGCTATCCAGCTTGTGATCGTTCGGCACGCGGTCGCCACCATGTAGTATCCGGCATCTGCCGCGCAACGTCGTCCTTTGCAACGCGTTGCGTCCGTCGATCCGTGATAGCACCAAGGGCACACGGTTTGACAGAACCCTGGATCAAGAGAGTAGAACTTCTCCATGCTGACACGTCGCACGCTTCTGACCTACTCCGCCGCTGCTACCGCATTGTTCGCCACCGGGAACTGGACCAGCGCCTGGGCGCAGTCGGCCAGCGACCCCACTGGCTTCGTGTTGCAGCTCGGCAACGCGTTGGTTGCCATCGTGAATGGCCCTGGAACGTATGAGGATAAGAAGCGCCGGCTTGCTCCGTTGATCGAGGAGGCAGTGGACGTGGACGGGATCGCCCGTTTCTGCCTCGGCCGGTTCTGGCGTACCGCGTCGGCCGGGCAGCAGCAGCAGTTCGGCCAGTTGTTCCATTCGGTGTTGCTGAACAACATCACCGGCAAGCTCGGCCAATTCGAGGGGGTTACATTCAAGCCGACCACCACGACCCAGCGCGAGGGCGACAGCCTGGTGGGCACGACGATCCGCCGGCCCAACCAGCAGCCGAACAACGTGCAATGGGTCGTGAGCCAGGCGACTGGCCGGCCGAAGATCGTCGACGTCGTCGCGGAGGGCACCAGCCTGCGCCTGACGCAGCGGAGCGACTATGCGGCCTATATCGCCCGCAACAACAACGACGTGGATGCCTTGATCAGCGCCATGCGCCATCAGCTCGCGGCGTAGCGAGGCTCTCGAATAGCAGCATCAGGCTGCCGTCACGGTTGAACGTGCCACAGAGGCGCATCCCGATCGCGCCGAGCAGAGTGCGGGATGCGATGTTGGTGTCCTTAGCTACTGCCACTACCCGTTCAAGCCCAGCCTGACGGTGAGCGAACTGTAACGCTGCCCCTGCAGCCTCTCGCGCCAGCCCATGTCCGCGGACCGCTGGCCAGAATGCGACACGCAGCGCCGTCCCCCGGCCATCAGGGCGTTCGTGCAGCCCTGTCGTGCCTAGGGTTGCGGCGCTGGACGTATCGCGAACCAGCCACATGCCTACTCCCCGGGCTGCCCAGAACGAGACATCCTCCGCCAGCTCGGCGGCAACTTGCCCGGGGCTACGCACGCCGCCCAGCATCTGGCCATAGACTCCGGGATCGCCCTTCAGCGCCCGCAGGTCCGGCAAGTCTTGCCATCCGACGGGCGACAGCACCAAGCGGCCGGTCTGGATACGCCAGGCCGGGTTCACGATGGTGCCCTGAAGCGAAATCTAGCGTGCGAGCGGCCGGTATTTGATGCGGTGCGGTTCGGTGGCGTCGGCGCCGAGTCGGCGTCGCTTGTCCGCTTCGTAGGCTTGGAAATTGCCCTCGAACCACTCGATGTGGCTGTCGCCCTCGAAGGCCAGAATATGCGTTGCCAGCCGGTCGAGGAACCAGCGGTCATGGCTGATGATCACGGCACAGCCGGCGAACTCGGCCAATGCCTCCTCTAATGCCCGCAACGTGTCGACGTCCAGGTCGTTGGTCGGCTCGTCCAGGAGAATAACGTTGCTCTCGGACTTCAGCATCTTCGCCAGATGCACCCGGTTGCGCTCGCCGCCCGAGAGGATGCCGACCTTCTTCTGCTGGTCCGATCCCTTGAAGTTGAACGCGCCGACATAGGCGCGGGACGGCACCGCCCGCTTGCCCAGGTAGATCACATCGGTCCCGCCGCTGATCTCCTCCCAAACCGACTTGGTCGCGTCCAGGCTGTCGCGGGACTGGTCGACATAGCCGAGCTTCACGGTGTCGCCGACCTTGAGCGTGCCGGCATCCGGGTGCTCCTCGCCGGTGATCATGCGGAACAGGGTCGTCTTGCCGGCGCCGTTCGGGCCGATCACGCCGACGATGCCGCCGGGCGGCAGCTTGAAGTCGAGGTCGTCCATCAGCAGCCGGTTGCCGTAAGCCTTGCGGACCTGCTCGGCCTCGATGACCAAGCCGCCCAGCCGCGGCCCCGGCGGGATGACGATCTCGGCCACCCCGGTCTGCATCTCCAGCGACTTCTGCTGCATCTCCTCGTATTTGGCGATGCGGGCGCGGCTCTTGGTCTGCCGGGCACGCGGGCTGCTTTGGATCCACTCCTCCTCGGCGGCCAGGGCGCGCTGGCGGGAGCTCTCCTCTTTTTCCTCCTGCCGCAGGCGCTTCAGCTTCTGCGCCAGCCAGGACGAGTAGTTGCCCTCGAACGGATAGCCGCGGCCGCGCTCGATTTCGAGGATCCAGTTGGTCACGTTGTCGAGGAAATACCGGTCGTGCGTCACAATCATTACGGTCCCGGCAAAATCGCGCAGCGTGCGCTCGAGCCAGGCGACGCTCTCGGCGTCCAGGTGGTTGGTCGGCTCGTCTAGCAGCAGCAGGTCCGGCTTCTCGAGCAGCAGCCGGCACAGCGCCACGCGCCGCCGCTCACCGCCGGACAGACGCGCCACGTTGGCGTCCGGCGGCGGACAGCGCAGGGCGTCCAGCGCGATCTCGATGCGGCGGTCGAGGTCCCAGCCGTCTTCGGCGTCGATCTTCTCCTGCAGCTCCGCCTGCTCGGCGAGCAGGGCGTTCATCTTGTCGTCGTCCATCGGCTCGGCGAACTCCTCCGAGATCGCGTTGAACCGCTCGAGCGCTGCGGTGAGCGGACCGAACGCCAGCAGCACGTTCTCCGACACGCTCTTGCTGTCGTCGAGCCTCGGCTCCTGCTCCAGATAGCCGACCCGCACGCCCTCGGCCGCCCAGGCCTCGCCGCCGTATTCGATCTCGATCCCCGCCATGATCTTCAGCAAAGTCGACTTGCCGGCGCCGTTCACGCCCAGGATGCCGATCTTCACGCCGGGCAGGAACGATAGGGTAATGCCCTTGAACACCTCTCGCCCACCGGGAAAGTTCTTGGTCACGTCCTTCATGACATAGACGTATTGATAGCTGGCCATAGAGCGGGCTCCTGCGGGCGGATGTGGCGTGGTGTTTACGGATGTGCGGCCCGGCTCACAACAGGGCTTGCGGAGAATGTGGTGCGCCCGGCAGGACTCGAACCTGCGACCAAGCCGTTATGAGCGGCCCGCTCTAACCAACTGAGCTACAGGCGCGTCGACCCTGCTTAACACGCCAGCGCTTCTGCTCTCAAGGCGGCCCGCGCATCGCGTTGGCAACCCTGGCGCAGGCGTCTATGGTCCGGCCGCCTCTGAACAAGCGATAGGACCAAGTGATGGACATCTCCAAGATCCCGCCAGGCAAGGATGCGCCGCACGACATCAACGTCGTGATCGAGATCCCGCAGGGCAGCCAGGTCAAGTACGAGGTCGACAAGGCCAGCGGCGCCATCTTCGTCGACCGCTTCCTGTTCACGCCCATGGCCTATCCCGCCGCCTACGGCTTCATCCCCGGCACCCTTGCCGACGACGGCGACCCGGCCGACGCGCTCGTGCTCGCCCCCGCCCCCATGGTGCCCGGCGCCGTCATCCGTTGCCGCCCCATCGGCATGCTGCAGATGGAGGACGAGAGCGGCCAGGACGAGAAGATCATCTGCGTCCCGCACGACAAGATCCACACACAGTATACGGACGTGCACGCGATCGAGGACCTGCCGGCCATCACCCGCGCCGCCATCGAACATTTCTTCACCCGCTACAAGGACCTGGAGCCCGGCAAGTGGGTGAAGGTGACGGGCTGGGCCGGGCGCGAGGCGGCGGAGGAGGTGATCCGCAAGTCGATTGCCGCGGTCAAGGCCTGAGCGGCAGCCCTATTGGCGCCCGGCTGCAGCAAACGTGGTGCATGGGCTGTGTCAACGCCGTAGCCCATGTATCCGTCACGACCGGTTGAGGGCGTAGCGATACCGGCAGTTCTCACCGCCGACCTCGGCATCGAGATGGCCGTCCCGCACCGTTCCGGACATCCTCACACGTCCGGTTTGGGTGGAAAAGCTGCCGTCGGGCTGAACCGTGGCCTCTAGCCTGTTATTGCCGAAACGCCGGACGATCCTGTTGTCGCGAATTCGGATCGTAGGATCGCGGAAGACGCCGCATCGTCCGATCTGGCTGATCGGCGTGGACCGTCCCCTGTAAACGCCGTTAATCTCGCTGTTTGCGACCGTCGAACTGAATGAAGCAGGCGCCGTGCTGACAGCCGCGGCCGCGACGACGTCGGAGGTGGACTGCGAAGGCCCGCATCCCGCGACTAGGCCCAGAGCCAGCAAGCACGGCAAGACTGTTTTCAGCATGGCATCGCACCTTCAGGCGTCGTAGGCCCCAAGTGGAAACCGGCGCTGCAATCCCGTCAATGCCCTCGACGCAGGTGACCGGCGCGTCTCGATCCTGTCCAACCCGCCATTCGCGCCATCCGCCGCAGACCGGCCCATTGCTGCTGAAAGTAGCCCCCGGTCGCCAATGCCTCCTCGGCCGACGGGTCGCCGGTGCGGACATACGCCCGCGAGAAGTCGGCCGTACCGAACAGCATGTCCCACCACGGCAGGATCGCACCGTAGTTGGCGCTGCGCTGCCCGGCCGCCAGCACCCCGTGGTGCGAGCGGTGGAACCGGGGAGAGACCAGCAGCCGCTCCCCAAGCCAGCCGAACGACAGCCGCGCATTGGCGTGGGACAGGCTTTCCAGCAATCGGAGCAGCAGCACCAACAGCGGGAACTGCATCGGCGGGATGCCGATCAGCAGTCCCACGGCCATGAACCACACAAAGCCGATAAGGTCGTCGATCACGTGGTTCCGGTCATCGGACCAGAACGTCATCTGCCGCTGCGCATGGTGCAGGGAGTGCAGCGCCCACCACCAGCCGAACATATGCGACAGCCGATGCCGCCAATACTCCGAGAAGTCCAGGATCACGGCATAGAGGAAGAAGGTTACCAAGTGGTGACCAAGCAGCGCCGGCGCGAGGCGCTCCAAGGTTGGCGGGATCCAGCCGTGGTCCGACAGCCAGCCGTTCATGCCGACCTGTAGCTGGTAGAACAGCACGAACGTCACCAACGGCAGCACGCCCACGCGGGAGATCAACGTGTAGAGCACGTCCACCCAGACGGCTTTCTGGTCCGGCCAGCGCTCCACCGGACGCCAGCGCTCCAGCGGCAGGCAGATCGCGAAGGTGACCGCCACCTGCACCGCGCCGTAGCAGGCGAACAGCGCCCAGCCGAACGCGATCTCCTCCCACTCCATAGCGCCGACCGCATACAGCGCTGGCAGTAGCAGGTTCTCCTGCAGCCATCCGGCCACGAGGCTGAACGGGTCTGTCATCGTATGTCCGTTGTCAGGAAGATTCCGTGCGGCGACCGTCCGACGGCGAGCGATTGGATCGCGCCCGTCGCCGGGTCGAGCACGGCGACCTTCTGGATGAAGCGCTGGGTGATCCACAGCTTGCCATCGGGCGCGAAGTCGATGCAGTCGGGGCCGCCCGGCACTCGGTAGCTATGGATCAGCGCGTAGGTCGTCGCATCCAGCGCCACCGTCGTACCGTCCACTCGGTTATTAACCCATAACGTCCGTCCGTCCGGGGACAGGAACAACTGGTGCGCGCCACGGCCGGTATGGATGCGCGTCTCGACCCGGCCGTCGACGGGATCGACAACGGCAAAATGATCCGAGCCCATATTCGCCACCAACAGCTTGCCGTTGTGCCAGATCACCCCAGCCGGGGTGGCGCCAACCTCGGCCGTCCACAGCACGGATTGCCGCTTGATGTCGATCGCCGCGAGCCGGTCCGTTCCCTGCAACGTCACGTAGGCCATGCTGCTGTTGGGCGAGTAGGCCAGGTGGCTCGGCATCGAGCTGAGCGGATAGTGTTTCGCCAGCTTCATGCTGGAGGCATCGTAAACATCGACCTGGTTGCGAGCAAGGCCGGTGACGGTTAGCCATCTGCCATCCGGGCTGAATGCCAGGTGGTAGGGGTCGGCCATCGGCACCCGGCGCTTGATGTCGCCGGTATGCGGATCGAGGAACAGCATCTCGTTCGCGCCCGCGTCCCCCACCAGCAGATCGCGCCCGTCTGGGCTCAGCGCCACGTGGTGCGGCTCGCGCAGCACTGGGATGCGGCGCAGTTCAACGCCCCGCGCCATGTCGAGCAGGCTCAGCGTCGCGTCGCCTGAATTCAGCACGATGGCGATGCCGTCAGCGCGCGCGGCTCTGACCAGCGGTTTGAGCGTGAAGCCTCCCAGCAGGACTAAGACCGCCAAAAGCAAACGCATGAGGCTATCCATCCTGAAAGGTACGTAATTGATACGCTGGATACGATAGCACGTCTAACCCCATTGCATTGAACCATTCCTCCGGCCGGGCTGCCCTGCGACAGATGCAACGACGCTCGGAGCATCAGGCTAAATATTACGTAATTGCAACGTTATCTGCATGTTATCACCCTTCATTGATCGTCTGGAACCACGGCGGCGCTTGCTATCTCGCCAACGTTTCGCGAGGCTGTGACCATGTCAGGTGCGGACGCATTCCAACCCCGGGTTCTTGTCGTCGAGGATGAATTCCTGATCCGCCTGACCCTCGTCGAGGCGCTCAGCGACGAAGGCTTCAACGTGCTCGAGGCCGATACCGGCGATGCGGCCCTGCCCATGTTGCAATCCGATCCGCCTATTTGCCTTCTGCTGACCGACATCCAGCTACCGGGCTCGTTGAATGGCCGCGCACTGGCCACGAAGGCCCGCGAGAACCTGCCAAACCTGCCGATCATCTATATGACGGGTCGCCCGGAGGCAGGCGACGATGCCCAGCACTCGGCGCGCGACGTGTTCATCAGCAAGCCTTATACTCTTGCGGACATATGCCAGGCGGCCAAGCGCCTGACCGCACTCAGCACTGTATAGTCTTGCGCCACGCCCTTTAGGGAGGCAGGCGCGCGAGCGTTCCGGCCCGGGCTGCCGCAACCGCACCGTCCGCATCTTCCCGCAGCAATAGCCGTTCTGCCACAAGCCGCTCCGCCGCCTGCTGGACGGCCCGCGGGTAGCCATCGGTGCCGGAATAGCGCGCGTCGAGCGGCGTCCGCGGATCCCCAGCCACCGCCGACTCTGGCAGCGGCACGGCGCCGCCCGCCAGCCCGCAGAGTTCGCCGGGCGAAAAGCCGACCCGGCGCAAGTTCCAGCCCGTATAGGTTGCCCGCGGCGCCTCGATCTCCGGCAGGCGAACGGCGTCGATCGCGTGGCCATCGGCGTCGTTGCGCGGCACCAGCATCGGATAGGCCCGGCCACGCTCGGGCGGCTCGCGGTCGCGGTTCACGATCGCGATCGGGTTGACCAAGCCGGCATATGGCAGGCCAGGAAGCTGCGGGAAGGCGCCTGGGCCGGGCTCGACGAGAGTGCCGTGCGCCCGCGAGGGATAGCGGCTCGCCGGAGGCTGGATATCCTCGCGCACCCAGCCGTCCAACGCCATCAGCAGCGCACGCATGGCGCCGCCGGGATGCAGGGGATTGCTGGCCATGACGCAGGCCGGCTGCACCACCGACATCAGGCCCGGCGTGGAACTATGCGGCAGCCCGGCCAGCATGTAGGCCCGCACGTTCACCGGCAGGTCTAGGTTATTGCCGTGCGTATCCGTCCTTAGCAGGGCGGCCCGGGCCTGATACGCCTCGCTGTCTGTGTCGACCTGCATGACTCTGGGGCAGCTCTGCGATGCTTCGCATCGTGCCAGCAGACCATCGGTCCGGCCCGTCAGCGCATCAGTCGTGCTGGCATAGCTGAATGGGAAATCGTCGCCTGGAAAGAGATGATCCTCGTGCTGGCGCGAGAACCGGCCAGGCTGCGAGAACCGGGCATTGGTGAAGCTGCGCCGGGCGCCGGAGATGAACGGGACCATGGCGTCGAATACCGGCTGCCCATCCTCGTCGTCGTTGAACCCCTGATACAGCAGGTCTTTCAGGAACCGTCCGCTCTGCGAAATGCCGACGGCGTAGGCATGGCTCGCCTCCGCTGCGCCACTGCGGGCGAGCGGACCTTCGCCGCTGCGCCGCAGATAGGCGACGAGGTCCCGCACCGCCGCAAAGCCGAGGCCGCCCACGACCGGATCGCGCGCGGTGTAGATGAATTCATATATGGCGCCGGCGTCGAACCCGGCTGGGCGCGTGATCTCGATATGCTGCGGATCGAGGAAGCGGAACTTGAGGTCGGCTGGCGCCTGCCGGGCATCCGCCTCCCGCTCGCGGACCGTGAGCCGCGCATCGGCGGGCTCCGCGGCGGGGTAGGACAGGCGTTCGACGACGGGATTGACGGTGTTGTCCCAGATGAACTCGTCCCGCGAGCGGCCGGTGATGCCCGGCACGACCGGGGCGATCAGGCGCAGCAGGTCCGGCCCCGGCGTCACGTCATGCTGCCAGCCGCTCCAGACGATGGTGTAGCCCTGGCGCATGAGGAAACCATTGCCGGCCTCGGCGCTCGTACGCACCGCATTGCCCAGCTGCGCGTCGTTGAGCATGTTGAGGCCGAGCTTGCGGCCACGGTTCACGACGTCATACAGCAGGACTCCATTGCCGCGGGTGGGATCGGTTGGGCGCAGGATCACCACGTCGGACGTCGCCTCGACCAAGCCCGCGGCGTTGCGCGGGGCCGCCTTGATGTCGACCAGGCCAGCATTGTGCGGGTCGTCCGGGTCCACGCCGACGGCGGCGCGGGCGGCAACGCGCTCATAGGTCCCGACCGCGCCGAACACGCGACCGTCGAAGGCAGGGCTCAGCACCTCCTGCACCTCGAGCCGCAGCAGCCGCGCCTGCGCCGGGGCAGCGGCCCAGAGTAGGAACGGCAGCAGCAGCGTGACGATTCGGATCAAGGATGCGTCTCTCGGACGGCGCAGAATGCGACGGGGATCATCCCAGTTCGGGAACCGGAAACGGCGCCGCCTGCTCCAGCGCACGGGCGCCGCGCAGCACCAGGTCGTCCCGGTATAGCGCCGCCGACAACTGCACGCTGCGCGGCAGCTTGGCGGCAGTCAGGCCCATCGGCACGGTGATCGCAGGCTGCCGGGTCAGGTTGAACAGGGCGGTCCATGGCGCCCACTCCTGCATCAGGGCGCGTGACGGATCGATGATCGGGGCATCCGCGCCTGGCGGCGGACCCGGCACCGTCGGGCACAGCACCAGGTCGAACCGGTGATGGAACCGGGCCATGCGATGCGCGGCCTCGACTCGTACGCTCTCCACCCGCATGAGTGCTGCAGCGGACATGCCCGCCTGCGCCGCGGCCACCTGTTCGATGCCGGCGTCGAGCAATTGGCGCTTGTCGGGTGGCAGGCTCTCGACCAAGACCGCCAGCGCCACGCCCCAGACCCGGCCAAACGCGGCGGCGATGTCCGGCAGACCCGGATCCTGGTCGTCGATCTCGGCGCCGGCGTCGGCCAGAATCGCAGCCGCCTGCTCCACTGCAGCGATGCCGTCGGCGTCCACAGGGGCGTCGAAGCCGGGGCGGCGCAGCACCGAGACGCGCAGGCCGGCCACGCCGCGGTCGATGCCGTCCCTCCAGTCGCGCGGGTCGTCCGGGAGACTGAACGGGTCCCGAGCGTCGAAGCGGGCCAGGGCGGACAGCATCAGCGCCGCGTCGCGCACGGTGCGCGTGATTGGGCCGGCGACGGCGACGCCTCCGAAGGCGCCAATCGGCCACTGCGGCACGCGGCCGAAGCTTGGCTTCAGCCCGACCGTGCCGCACCAGGCCGCGGGGATGCGAATGCTGCCGCCTGCGTCGGTGCCGAGGTGCAGCGGCCCAAACCCGGCGGCAGCCGCCGCAGCGGCCCCGGACGACGAACCACCCGGCGAATGCGAAACGTCGAACGGGTTGCGGGTGATGCCGTGCAGCGGGCAATCGCCGGGCGTCTTCCAGCCGAACTCAGTTGTCGTGGTCTTGCCGACGATCACGGCGCCCGCTGCTCTCAGCCCGAGCACCGCGGGCGCATCGTCCGTCACGGCTGCGGCAGAGGTCGTTCGGCTGCCCCGGCGCGTCGGGAAACCCGCAAGGTCCACGAGATCCTTGACTGTGCAGGGCACGCCGTCCAATGCGCCCAACGGCCGGCCGGCGCGCCAACGCCCCGCGCTCTCCCCGGCAGCCTGCAGGGCGCGTGGGTTGAGCACGGCGAAGGCGTTCACCGCCGGGTTATGTCGGGCGATGCGCTCGGTGATGGCCTGGAGCGCCTCGACCGGGCTCAGACGGCCGGTGGCGTAGTGCGCCAGCAGCGCCTCGGCCGACATCAATGCGGGATCGGTCATGGCGGCGCTCATGCCTGGGCGACGGCGGCGGACCAGGGTGACAATGCGTCGCTGATCCCGGTGCGCAGGCCGTCGCGGTCCTGGATCAGGTTGGGGCAGGCGAAGTTCACCGGCAGGACCGCGTGCTCGACGACCTCCGTCGGGCCGTCCGCCTGCAGCGCGGCCAGCACGTCGGGCGGCAGGCGCCCGTCGGCGTGCACGGTGGTGGCGTCCGACACGTCGATGCGCGGCTGGTGCGCGGCCGTTTGCGGGTCCATGCCGAAACCATCGACGAACGCCAGCACCTGCAGCACGGCTGCCAGGATACGGCGCCCGCCGGACGCCCCAGCCGCCAGCACCGGGCGGCCGCCGTCGCCCAGGATGCCATCGCGTAGGATGATTGGGCACATGTTGGTGAGCGGACGCTTGCCGGGGCCGACCGAGTTCGCCTGGCCGGGCCGCGGGTCGAACCACATGACGCCGTTGTTCATCAGCACGCCGGACCCGGGCAGCACCACCCGGCTGCCCATGGACGACAGCAGGGTCGTCGTCATGGCGATCATCGTGCCCTCGGCGTCGCAGACGGTGAGGTGCGTGGTGCAGCTCTCGGCCGCGAGCGGCTCGGCGTCGCCCAGGCCGGACAGGCGCTCGGCATAGGCGGCCTTCATCGCGCGGGCCAGCGTCACGAACCATGCGGCGTCCGGCGCGGCGCCGGTCGGTGGCGCCATGCCGTCCAGCACCCGCGCCAGCGTCGGCGCAGCGGTCAGCCCCCCGGCGAGCTGCAGGGTCCGGCCCTGCCAGGCGGCCTCTTGGCAGGGCAGCATCCGCGCCTCGCACCGGCGCAGATCGTCCCGGTTCAGAACGCCGCCCATCGCCGCGATGTCGCCTGCAACGTCCGTGGCCACGTCACCCTCGTAGAAATCGCGCAGCCCGGCGTGGGCCAGCCGCTCCAGCATATCCGCTAGCCGCCCAAGCTGGAAATAGCCCGGGTTACCCTGATACGGCGGCACTGGCGGCAGGCCGTCCGGCAAATAGACGCGCGCGCTTTCGGGATAGAGCCGCAGCACCGCGGCGTCTTTCGCAACCTTCAGCGTCGTGAACCAATCCTGCGGCAGCCCGCGCCGGGCCAACGCGATTGCGGGCGCCATCAGCTCCCGCAGCGGCAGGGCGCCAAACCGGCCATGCAGGTGGGCATAGCCCGCAACCGCGGACGGCACGGCGAACGACAGCGGGCCGTGGATGTTGGCGTCGCCCTCGACCTCCGGCCAGGTGAACAGGTCCGCCTTCGTCCGGCCGGTCAGCTTGAAGTGCAAAGGGTCGAGTCGCCCCGGCGCGCGCGGGCCAAAGTCCACGACCTCCGCCCGCGGCTGCCCCGCACGATGCACCAGCGCGAAGCCAATTCCGCCGAGGCCGCTGTTCCAGGGCTCGACCGCGGCCAGCGCCAGCGCCGTGGCCACCGCGGCGTCGACCGCGTTGCCGCCAGCGTCCAACACCGCGACACCCGCCAACGCAGCGTCCCGGGACTGCGACACCACCATGCCGCGCCGGCCGGCCGCGGCAGGTTTTTGCACCTGCCAATGCTCGGTCAGGTGTGGCGGCGGCACATAGGTCATGCGGTTCTCCGGGCTCCGAGCCATGCTAAGCCCAACTAGCCCTTCACAACCAGCGGCCCGAGTGACACAGAAGTGTGGCTGGACGGGTTTGTCCGACCAGTGCCAGCCGCCGCAATCACGCCCGAGAGGATCGAGCCCGCATGACCAGCCGCCCCCGAGTCAGCTTCGTCGTCCCCGCCTATAATGAGGAGCGTCTGCTGCCGGCGTGCCTGGCCGCTATCCGGGCCGAGATCGACCGCAGCGGCTGCGATGCCGAGCTTATTGTAGTGAACAACGCCAGCACGGACGGCACCGGCGGCATTGCCGCCGCGACGCCTGGGGTGATCGTGGTGAACCAATCGCTGAAGGGCCTGGTGCAGGCCCGCAGCGCCGGGTTCGAGGCCGCGACGGGGGAGCTGATCGCCAACATCGACGCCGATACGCTAGTGCCGGCAGGCTGGCTCGACCGGGTGTTGGCGGAGTTTGCCCACAGCCCGCGGCTCGTGGTGCTCAGCGGACCCTACGACTATTATGACGTTCCGATCCATATCCGCACCGCAGCCCGGGTGTTCTACGCCGTCGGGTTCATGACCTATTTGTTCAACAAGCGCGTGGTCGGCGTCGGTTCGATGGTGCAGGGCGGCAACTTCGTCCTGCGGCGGGACGTCCTGGCCAGCATCGGCGGGTTCAGCGACCGCTTCACCTTCTATGGCGAGGACACCGATATCGCGAGCCGAATGAGCCGCGTCGGCGACGTCAAGTTCACTTATGCGCTGACCGCGAAGTCGTCCGGCCGCCGCCTGCGAGGGGATGGGCTGATCATGACCGGGGTGCGCTATAGCGCGAATTACCTTTGGGCGACATACTTCCGCAAGCCGTTCACGACGGCCTGGAACGACTATCGCTGAGCCGGACCTATGATCGGCGTCGACTGGGGCACGACCAGCTTCCGCGCCTATCGCCTGCGCGGCCGCGAGGTGCTGGACCGGCTGATCCTGCCGCTCGGCATCCTCAACGTCGTTGACGGCCAGTTTGCGGGCGCATTGCAGGATGCCATAGGCGCTTGGCTCAGTGATGGAGAGCGGCGCGTTTTGCTGTCCGGGATGATCGGCAGCCGCCAGGGCTGGGTCGAAGCGCCCTATCTCCCCTGCCCCGCCGCGACCGCCGACTTGGCCCAGGCGTTGCTGCCCGTGCCGTTCGACGCTGCGGAGGTGCTGCTCGCGCCGGGCCTGTCCGCCACCGACCCGGCGGGCGTGCCCGAGGTGATGCGCGGCGAGGAGGTGCAGATCATGGGCGCGCTCGATCCGAGCAGCGGCGGTGCAGTGGTATGCCTGCCGGGCACCCACTCGAAATGGGCCCGCGTCGCCGGGGGACGGGTCGAGGGGTTCAGCACGCATCTGACCGGGGAGGCCTTCGCCGCATTGCGCGAGCACACCATCCTGGGCCGCCTGATGCAGCGGGACACGCCGCCCGACCCGGCTGCATTCCGCCGCGGCGTCGTGCGATCAGGCGATCCCGGCGGGTTGCTGCACCACTTGTTCGGCGTCCGTACCTTGGGATTGTTTGCGCAGCTCGGCGAGGCCGCCGCCGCGTCCTATTTGTCGGGCCTGCTGATCGGGCATGAGGTCCGGGCGGTGGCGGCGTTGGGCACGAGTGCGCCCATCCTGCTGATCGGCGACAGCGCGCTGTGCGGATTGTATGCGCAGGCCATCGATCAATGTGGCGGCAGCGCAAGGCTGGCGGAGCCCGACGCGGCGGCGCATGGTTTGGCGCTGATTGGGGAGCGGGCCGCATGGACGTCGCCGGACTGCTGAACGCGTGCCCGCTGGTTGCCATCCTGCGCGGCATCCGACCGGATGAGGTCGAGGCCATCGGCGACGTGCTGGTCGACGCCGGCCTGCGCATCATTGAGGTGCCGCTGAACTCGCCCGACCCGTTCGACAGCATTGTAAGGCTGGCGCGCCGCTATGGCCCGGAGGTGCTGATCGGCGCCGGCACGGTGATGCGCCCGGCCGACGTGGACCGCGTTGCGGCGGCCGGCGGCCGGCTGATCGTGACGCCGCACGCCGATCCTGCTTTGGTGCGGGCGGCCAAGGCGCGCGGGATGGCCGCCATGCCGGGTTTCTTCACGCCGGCGGAGGCGTTCGCCCTGCTGGACGCGGGCGCAGACGCGCTAAAGCTGTTTCCGGCGGAGGGCGGCAACCCGGCCATGCTGCGCGCGCTACGGGCCGTGCTGCCGCCGGGCACGATGGTGCTGCCGGTCGGTGGGATGGACGCTGGCAGCATGGCGGCTTGGCGTGACGCGGGTGCGGCTGGGTTCGGGATTGGCTCCGCGATCTACCGGCCTGGCGACACTGTCGCCATTGTCGCCGCGAAGGCCGCGCTTTTGCTTGCCGCACTATCTCATCAAACCTGACGCTTGCGCGGTTGTTCAGAGACCACTTCGGGCCGGGAGCCGTCGTCCCGCACGCTGGTAGGCACTGGTCATCAGACTGGCTATTTATCAGAATGGCTATTTAGGGGATTCAACCGAAGAGGTTAGCGTGTCCGAGCAAACCCTGCCTACGGCATCCCGCCCGGCGTGGGCCAGTTTCGAAGCTGTTGAGCAGGCTGGGGAAGCAGCTCGAGCTATACGTATCGCGCAAGGTGAGATTATGACCTACGTGGTTGCTGGCTGGGTAATTCGCGAGTAACCAGGTGGGCGGATCGTGCCGCTGGCAATGAGGCGCTGACAATCTTTCAGGCTAGCCTTGCCGCCGGCCGCTCGATGTCGCTGGAGACCATCCTCGCCGGTCATACTATCCTGCGTCGGCTGAGGACGGCAAAGGCGGCCGGCTACGCGGTGGAACTGCGGTATGTTGCACTCGATCTTGTGGCTCTGAATATCCAGCGCGTGCAGGCGCGTGTGGCTCGGGGCGGCCACCCCATCGCGCTGGATGTCATCCGACGCCGTTATGGCCAACCTAGCAGAAGCCTTGTTGATCGTGGACCGCGCGCCTCTCATCGACAACTCTGGTCTGACCCCTCGGCCGGTGTTGGAGATCAACCAAGGACGCGTTATCAGAGCCGTACCTGATCTGCCCGGGTGGCTTAGGCCGCTAATGCCTCGGATCAATGCAGGAGGCTTCTCCGAGCGAGGTAGTCTCACTCACGGTGCTTCTTGACCGGCGATATGAGTATTGCTGTTCGGGAGTGATGAACAAGTGCGACGACTTTACGCTACAAGTGTCCATCGTAGGGTAGGTATGGCCAGCCAGGCCGGCCCGCTTGCCGCTCACCCCGCGAGCGGTCACACTCACCTCGGACTGCCCGGACCGCCTCTCGGCGCCACCGGCAGCGATGGGGGAACGTGCGTGGCCCAGGTATCCGTCCGCAAGGTTGTAAAAGCGTATGAGGGCGACGTGCAGGCGGTGCGGGGGATCGACCTCGAGATTGCCGACCACGAGTTCGTCGTGCTCGTCGGCCCCAGCGGCTGCGGCAAGAGCACGACGCTGCGGATGATCGCCGGACTCGAGGAGATCAGCGCCGGGGAGATCTGGATCGGCGGCGACATCGTGAACGACATGCCGCCACGCGACCGCGACATCGCCATGGTGTTCCAGAACTACGCCCTCTATCCGCACATGTCGGTGTTCGACAACATGGCGTTCGGCCTCAAGCTGCGGAAGCTGCCGAAGGCCGACATCAAGACGCGGGTCGACGAGGCCGCGCGTATCCTGGACATCGTGCCGCTGCTGGAGCGCAAGCCGAAGGCACTGTCGGGCGGCCAGCGGCAGCGGGTGGCGATGGGCCGGGCCATCGTCCGCCAGCCCAAGGTGTTCCTGTTCGACGAGCCGCTGTCGAACCTCGACGCCAAGCTGCGCGTGCAGATGCGGACCGAGATCAAGAAGGTGCACCAGACCGTCCGCACCACGACCGTCTATGTGACGCACGACCAGGTCGAGGCCATGACGCTGGCGGACCGCGTCGTGGTGATGAACCATGGCCGCATCGAGCAGGTCGGCCCGCCGCAGGAGCTGTATCACCGCCCAAGGACCCGGTTCGTGGCCGGGTTCATCGGCAGCCCGGCTATGAATTTCCTGCAGGCGCGCCTTGTCGGTACGCCGTGTGCGCTGGCGATCCAACTCGCCGACGGCCAGGTCCTGCCGGTTCCGCAGGCACGGCAGGACCGCTACGCCGCGCAGCGCGACCGCGAGGTGGTGTTCGGCCTGCGCCCTGAGCACCTGACGGAGCCGCGCGAGCAAGGCCGGTCCAGCATCGCGCCGGTGCGCATCACCGTGGACGTGGTGGAGCCGATGGGCATGGAGACGCTGGTGCACTTCTTCTTGGGCGGCGAGCCCGTTTGCGCCCGCGTCGACCCGCAGACCCTGGCCGCCCCCAATGCGCCGCTGACCCTGGCAGCCGACATGAACCACATGCACCTGATCGACCAATCGTCCGGAGATGTATTGTGATGCAGGACCTGACCGGCCGCGTCGTCTGGATCACCGGCGCCGGGACCGGCATCGGCCGAGCTATGGCGCTGGCGTTCGCCGAGGCCGGATGCCGCCTGGCGCTGACCGGACGCTCACGCGAGACGCTGGCGGAGACGCACCGGATGGTCGAGGCAGCCGGCGGCCAGGCCATGCTGGCACTCGCGGACGTGGCCGACGCGCACCAGGTGACGCGCGCGCATCTGGAGGTCGTGGCGGCCCTGGGCGACGTGCAAATCCTGGTCAACAACGCCGGCACCAACGCCCGCAAGCGCCACTGGGCGGACCTGTCGGCGGCCGACATGGGCAACGTCGTCGACGTGAACGTGAAGGGGCCGTTCCAATGCGCGCTGTCGGTGCTGCCGGCGATGCGGGCGCAGGGCGGCGGGCTGATGATCCACGTTGCCTCGGTCGCGGGCACCGGCATCTTCACCGTCTCGGGGCCGAGCTACACCGCGTCGAAGCACGCCGCCCGCGCGATGTCCGCAACGATCAACGCGGAGGAGGGCATCCACGGCATACGCAGCGTATGCATCAACCCCGGCGAGGTCGCGACCCCCATCCTCGACACCCGGCCCAGGCCACCCAGCGCAGAGGAGCGGGCGATCATGATCCAGCCAGAAGACATCGCCGCCGCCGCGGTGTTCGCCGCCCGGATGCCGCACCGCACCTGCGTGACGGAAATGACGATCATGCCGACGGACAACAACTTTTACCGGGCGACCGCGCATGCGATCGCGGCGATGCCGCGGTGATGGACGCGCTGCCGGCAACGACGGTCGCCGTCGACACGCTGCAGGGCTTCATCGCCGAGATCTTCACCGCCGCCGGGTGCAGTGCCGACGAGGCGGCCCGGATCGGCCAGCACCTGATCTCCGCGAACCTTACGGGCCATGACAGCCACGGGGTCATCCGCGTGCCGCGCTATGTCGACTGGCTGCAGGCGGGCCGGGTCCGGGCTGGCCAGGCGCTGACGGTGGTGACGGAGAGCGCCACCCATGCGGTGGTCGACGGCAACCTGGGATTTGGCCAGACCATCGGGCCGCTCGCGGTCGACCTGGGGATCGGCAAGGCGCAGGCAGCCGGCCTGGCCGTGGTAGCGTTGCGCAACTCCGGCCATATCGGCCGCATCGGCGGCTGGGCGGAGCGCGCGGCCGAGGCCGGGCTGGTCTCGATCCATTTCGTGAACGTGGGCATGGGCGAGATCGTGGCCCCTTTTGGCGGGGTGGACCGGCGGTTCGGCACCAACCCGTTCTGCGTCGGGGTGCCGCAGCCGGGCGCGCCGCCACTGTTGCTGGATTTCGCCACCAGCATCGTGGCCGAGGGCAAGGTGCTGGTCGCCAGCAACGGCGGCAAGCCGGTCCCGCTCGGCGCACTGATTGGCCCCGATGGCGCGCTGTCCAATGACCCGCGCACGCTCTATGGCCCGATCGAGGGCACCAGCGTCCGCGACCCCGGCAATGGCGAGGGCGCCTTGCGGGCGTTCGGCGACCACAAGGGCTCCGGGATCGCATTCATGTGCGAAATCCTGGCGGGCTGCTTCGCCGGCAGCCCGACCGCGGGGCCGATCCCCGGCGCCAAGCGCGGCGGCATCGTGAATGGCATGCTGTCGATCTACCTCGACCCCAGCCACTTCGGCGCTGCGGGATTTGCCGAGACGGCCCGGGGCTTTGTCGAGTATGTCAAAGCGTCCCGCCCGGCCACACCGGGCGGCGAGGTTCTAGTGCCCGGCGATGCCGAGAGCCGCACCCGCGCCGCCCGGCTCCGCGACGGCGTGCCGTTGCAGCCCGAGACCTGGGCCGCCATCCAGGCTACCGGCGCCAAGCTGGGCCTTGCGCCGCCGAATTAGATCAAGGCGTCGCTAAGCGGATCGCAACGCCGAGGCCGGCTTACGATGGTGACGCTCTTCGGCGGTAGGATACGACACGACATCCCCAACCGGCTCCAGGTCGACGCCGACCGAAAGCGTGTGTGCGCCGCCGCCCAGCAGCAGTCCATGGATCGGGCTCACGTCGGCAAAATCCCGGCCCCAGCCGAGCACTACATGCTCGTCGGCGACCACCAGGTCGTTCGTCGGATCGAGGTCCACCCAGCCATGGTCGGGACCCAGCCAGCAGCCAACCCAGGCGTGAGAAACGTCGGCGCCGCGCATCTTGACCTGGCCCGGCGCTGGCCGCGTCCGCACGTAGCCCGACACGTAGCGCGCCGGCAGCCCCATCGCGCGCAGCCCGGCGATCATCAGATGCGCGAAGTCCTGGCACACCCCCGCCCGCAACTGCAGCACCCGGGCGACCGACGTAGAAACGGTCGTGACGCCAGGCTGGAACCGGAAGTCGCGGTTGATCCGGGCCGTGAGGTCGAGCAGGCCCGCCAGCACCGGCCGTCCCGGCATGAAGCTGGGCGCGGCCCAGGCGCGGACGTCGCCACCCGTGGACGCCATTGCGCTGCTGAAGGTAAACTCGGCCGCGTCGGTCGCTGCCGCCGGCCGCTGCGCCAGGTCGGCCACGCGCTCCCAGGCCGGCGTGGCGTTTGGGTCCGGCACCGGCCGGTACAGGACCTCGACCTCCGCCTCCGTCGTGACCTGCAGCCCGTAGTGAGCACCACCAAGGAACAGCCAGGCGACAGGATTGCCGAAATGATCGATGCCGTCCGTCATGCGCGACGGCGCCGGGTCGGCGTGCACGGCGAAGGAGTGGACCCGCTGCCAGGGTAGGCAGCGCGGGCGCAGGTGCACCAGATGGGCGGCGAGCTCGACCCGGTCGGCATAGGCGTAGGTCGTCTCGTGCCGCACCCGGAGGATCACGCGACCTCCAGGCCGATGGATTGCAGGGTCGGCAGCAATGCGAAGAAGCGCCGGGTGATGCGGTCGGACAGCGCGGCGGTGTCGGCCGCGACCGCGCGGAGCAGCGGCGGCATCGCGGCGACCGCAATGGCCGGGCTGCTCGACTGCACGACGCCATCGACCAGGGCATCCATACGGTGCAACAACTCGTCCGCGCTGTGCACCAGGCCGTTGTCCAACGGGTCGGCCTGCTCCAGCAGCCGCGCCGTCTGGGCGAACTGATAAGCGAGCGCCCGCGGATTGCTGGTGTCGGACAGCAACAGATCCAGCACCGGCGCGGGCTGCAGCGCCGACATGTAGCGGCTGCGGTAGGTGATGGCGCTGTCGCACAGCTCCAACGCCATGGCCAGCGTCCCGTCCATGCGGTCGGGCCGCTGGTCCAGGACGGTGGCGAGCGTCGCGGCCGTAAGCTGCGCCCGCTCGATCCGGCGGCCCAGGTCCAAGAACAGCCAGCCGCCGCCCCGCACCATGCCCTCGGCCGCAACGCCCGCGACGGTCGTCGCCAGCCGCTGCAGGCCGGCCATGGCGTAAACCAATCCGTCGAGGCCAGAGTGCGACGCGTCGTGCACGTCCTGCCGCGCGGCGCGCAGGGCGTGGACGAACGCCGCGTGCGTCTCAACGGTCAGCCGGTCGCGCAACGCCTCGATCAACCCTGCCACGCTGTCCAGCCCATGTGCGGCGATGCCGCCGGGCTGCGTCGAGTCTCGGACAATGTCGTCCAGGCTGCGCCCATCCTCATCCGGCACCAGGCCAGCGCCCGCGAGGCAGGCAGCCAGCACCTTGATCTCCGCGATCTCCCGCGGCAACGGTGCACCGCGGGTTCGCCGCAACAAACCGGCCCGGCCCAGCCGCGCCTGTGCCTCAAGCCGTTCGACATAGCGGCCGAGCCAAAAGAAATCGTCTGCGACGCGGCTCGGCAGGTCGCCTATGCTGCGCTGGATTGCCACTCTCGTCTGGTGTGCTGGCTCGGGCCCCTGAATGTCCTGGTTCTCCTGACGCAGCACCCATACGTCCTTGAACAGGGCGCCGGACGGCAGGGCCTCGGTCACATGTTCGCCAGGGCTCAGCACCCGGGCGAGGCCGCCCTGCATCATGCTCCAGCCTGCGCCGTCGTGCATCAGGAACAGGCGCAGCACGACCGGACGGGGCGAAAGGCCGCCTGGCCCATGGCAAGGCGCCAGCGACGGCGGCACGGGGTTAGAGGCGGTGAACGCCCAGGCCCGTGCCGCAATGGCCTGCTCCAATGCCAGCCGCCGGTCAGGCGGGAGATCGGCCAATGCTACAGCCGGGGCCACAGGATCGAGCGCCGGCCGTATGCTCCATCGCTTGAAATCCTGGCACACCATGCGGCGCGCGCCCTCATCGGCCAGCCACACCGTCGAGATCGTCGCGAGCGACAGCGTCTGGCCTAGCAGCTTGCGGCACAGTGCGGGCAGGAAAGCCGCGAAGGCCGGGGCCTCGATCAGCGCGGCGCCAGGATGGTTGAGGATCTGCACGGCGCCGGACCGGGCCGCGTCGAGCGGCCCGGTGACCCCCGCGCCGGAGCCTGTCGATAGCTCCAGCCCATCCAGCGTCCTGCCGGGCACGCGGCGCAACAGGACGTCCACCTGCTGCAGGCCGCGCAGCGTCTTCAGGAACAGGATGCCAGACCGCACCGTGAGGTCCCGCGCCTGCACCAGCGCGCAGGACAGGTCGCGCGACAGCGCCAGGTGCTCGGGCCAATGCGGGTCGTCGACGCCGGGCGTCAGCAGCGCAATGAAGGGCATGCGCCCGTCGCCCGGCGCCACGCGGACCAGCGCATCCTGCCATGCCTCGAAGAACGGGCGGAGCTGGCGGACCTGGTTGGGCCGAAACAGCTCCGGCAGCACGCGGGCGAGCAGGCGGCGGCTTTCGCGGGCATAGCCGATGCCGAGCGCGCCGCCGGTCCGGTCGGCGAGCACGCGCCACCGTCCATCCGGGCTGCGCACCAGATCGGCGGCATAGACCTGCAGAAAACGCTGTTGCGCCGCCGGCGTGGTGCGGCAGGCACGGAGGAAGCCGGGATTGGCATGCACCAGCGCAGGCGGCAGCGCGCCGCTGGCCAGCAGGGTTTGCGGGCCATAGACATCCGCAAGGATCGCCTCGATCAGCGCCGCGCGCTGGCGCAGCCCGGTCTCCAGCTCCGCGAACTCGGTGGCCGGGATCGGCAGCGGCACCGGGTCGCAGCGCCAGGCCAAGGGGCCGTCCTCCTCGACGGCGCGGTCCAGCCGATGCGCGCGGTCGGCGAGCTGGCCCGGATCGAACCCGGCGAGCACGCCCAATATGCCCCGCCATTGCGGACGCACCCCGCCGCGGCCGTCCACCATCTCGTCGAGCGCGGTCATCGCGGCTTCGTCACACGTTGGGCGCCGATGCGACGTGGCGCAGCCGCATGTCGGTCTCGAGCACCACGCCGCTCGGCTCCACCGTGCCGGTGATGGGGGCGGCGGCGATCGGGTGCGGGCTCGCCGCGAGCGGGATGTGGCCCTCGGCCGTCAGCAGGCCGGAGGTGGCGTCGAGCCCGATCCAGCCGGCGCCGGGCAGGAAGGCCTCAGCCCAGGCGTGCAGGTCCGCGATATCTGGCGTGCCGTCGTCCGGAATCTGGATCAGGTAGCCGGACACGAACCGGGCGGCGATGCCGTGCAGCCGCAGCAGTTGGATCAGCAGCCAGGCGGAGTCTCGGCACGAGCCGCGCGCCTCGGACAGCGTGCGATCCGGGTCCCAGACGCCGGGCTCAATACGGACGATATAAGCCACGCGGTTCCGCACCCGGTGGGTCAGCTCGAGGATCAGGCCGACCATCGGAGCGTTCGCCGGCGGCGTTTCGTCCCTCAGCGCCCGCAGCAACGGGCCAGCGTGGTCGGCGCGGCGGAACTGGCCGAGGTCGTCGGCCATGGAGGGTTCATAACGGAACGGCCAGGTTTCCGCTCCGGGCTCAAGGAGGAAGTTGAATGGGTCCTGCGGGCTGAGGTCTGCGACCAGGTCGACCACGACCTCCATCGCGTCGACCGGTCCCGGCAGCACGGCCCGCGCCAGGATGTTGCCGTGCGGGTCCTGCTGCCAATGCAACGACGCCGGGACCGGGTCGATGCGGAGGGCATAGGACACGATGGGCGTGCGCGCGTGCGGCATCGGACGGAGCCGGACGCTCTGCGGCCCAAGCCGGACTGGCCGGTCGTAGCGATACGAGGTGCGATGGAGCAAGCCGATCAGGGGCAGCACGGCTCTATGCAGCGGCCAGGGAGAAACGGCGCGGGTCGATGGCCGGCAGGATGGCGCCGGCCGGGCCCGGGTCACGCCCGGCGATCATGTCCGCCACCAGTTTCCCGGCGGCCGGGGAGGTCTGGATGCCATAGCCCCCCTGCCCGACACACCAGAAGAAGCCCTCGGTCGTGCCACTCCAGCCAAAGGCCAGGCTGCGGTCGGGCGTGAAGGTGCGCAGGCCAGCCCAGCTATGCTCGATGCGGCGGACCTCGATCTCAAGCGCCTGCTGCATGCGGTCGATCGCGGTGGCGACGTCGAGCTCGTCGGGGGCCACGTCGTGCGCGTGCATGTCGGTCTCGTCGGCCGGGCTGACCATCAGCTTGGTGCGGGCCTCGGGGCGGGTGTACCAAGTGTGGTCCACGTCCTGGACCATGGGCCATCCGGTCACCTGCCAGGGCGATGGATCGATGACGACCCCAGTGCGGCGCTTGGGCACGAGGCCGAGCGGCACGACCCCGGCCTGCCGTGCGACTTCGTCACCCCAGGCACCGGCAGCGTTGACCACGACGGGTGCGGTATAGGCGTCGCCCGCGCTGGTTTGCACGTGCCACAGCCCGGCCTGCCGCTCGATCCGGCCGGTCCGGCTGCGCAGCGCCAGCACGCCGCCCTGTATGCGCAACAGGCGCAAGAACCCCTGGTGCAGGGCGGCGACGTCCATGTCGAAGGCATCGTCCTCGATCGCCGCCTGTATCGCGTAGCCCGGCCGCAGCGCGGGGATCAGGTCCGATACCTCGGAGATCGACGCCTCCCGGAGGCCGGTGCCCTCGGCGAGCAGGCGTCCGAGGTGGTCGCGCTGCTCCGGCGGCGCCAGGAACACCACAGGACGCTGTGCCAGGATTGGCGACTCGGCGAAACCAGCGGGCGGATGCTTGAAGAACTCACGGGACAGGCCGGTCAGCACCCGCACATCCGGCGGCCCATAGTTCAGTACCCAGATAGCGGCGGACCGCCCGGTGCTGTGATAGCCGGCAGCCTCCTCGGCCTCGACTAGTGCGACGCGCCGGTCGGCCGAGAGATGTGCAGAAACCGTGGCACCGGCGATCCCGGCGCCGATGACGATCGCGTCGAAGGCGTGCGTGTCCATGTCAGTACCATCACCGGACCGGGCCGCAGGTGCAAGCGGCTTGGGTGCTACTTGGAATACACCAGGTCTGGCAGCCACATGGCGATGCCCGGCACCATGGACAAGATTACGACCGCGACGGCCATGAGTGCAACGAACGGCAGCGTGCCCCAGATGATTGGGCCCAGGCCGATGTCGGGCGCAATCCGGTTGATGACGAAGATGTTGAGCCCAACGGGTGGATGGATCAGCCCCATCTCCATGACCACGGCCATCACCACGCCGAACCAGATCAGGTCGAAGCCGCTTTCGCGCAACGGCGGCAGGATGATCGGCGCGGTCATCAGGATGATCGACACCGGTGGCAAGAAAAAGCCCAGCACTACGACAAGCAACAGGATCGCGAACAGCAAGAGCCATTTCGACAGATGCAGCCCAACGATCCATCCGGCTGCGGCCTGACTGATGTGCAGGTAGCTCATAACATAGCTGTACAGCAGGCTCATGCCGATGATCATGAGCAGCATGCCGCTCTCGCCCAGGGTGCCCATGAAGATCGGCTTCAGGTCCCGGAGGTGGTAGGCGCTGTAGATCACCGCGATCAGCAGCAACGCCAGCACAGCGCCGAGGCCGGCCGTCTCGCTCGGCGTCGCGATGCCGCCATACAGCGCCACCATCACTCCGGTCAGCAAAATCAGGAATGGCAGCACGCGCGGCAGGGCAGCCAGCTTGTCGCGCAGAGTATAGGTGTCCTGGCGCAGGATCTCGCTGCGCACCGCGCCGCCGGCCGCGTCGGCGGTCGCGCGGCCGAACTCCTGTTTCCAGTGCACCATCGCGTAGGCCGCGAACAGCCCGACCAGCAGGATGCCAGGCCCGATGCCCGCCAGGAACAGCCGCCCCAACGACTGCTCGGCGGCGACCGCATAGAGGATCAGCACGATGGATGGCGGCAGCAGGATGCCGAGCGTGCCGCCCGCCGCCACCAGCCCGGCGGCGAACCCGGGCGAGTAGCCACGGCGGCGCATCTCGGGAATGCCGGAGCTGCCGATGGCGCTGCAGGTCGCCGGGCTGCTGCCCGCCATGGCGGCGAACAGCCCGCAGGCGATCACGACCGCGACGCCGA
>JAABVA010001409.1_pt1 | contig 25935 bp, 24 predicted proteins | sample 5560331 | NCBI WGS metagenome assembly JAABVA01 (sample SAMN12812661, study PRJNA571458) | rock metagenome | isolation source: Antarctica rocks | place: Antarctica: Victoria Land, Mt New Zealand sud | collected 2016-01-07
CTTGAAACGGACCCGCAAACTCAGAACAGCTTGAACATAAGACATCGACACAAACAAAAACGCCCCCTTCGCGGGAGCGTTCCTGTACTTCACCACAGCTTAGTTCCGTAACAGCCTCTCATTAGGCCGGCTCTCTCTCCCACCTTTAAATTCCTTATATTGCAGACGGCATCGGAGGAACGGTAAGTCCCATCTTCTGCGCACTCTGGTCGATCATCTCTGTGTGCGCCTGGATGACCTGCGTCGCCTGCGTGACCGTGCTCTTCAGCTCGGCATCGCTGGTCGACTTCTCCTCGGCCTGGAACTCGCCTAGATCCTTGTGGTGATCGCTGACCATCGCCTGCATGTACTCCTTGTCGAACTTATCGCCCGACATACCTTTCAGCCGAGCCGCCATCTGCTGGTGCTTCGCATTCAGCTTCATCGGCGGCGTTACGCTCATCTTCTCGCAAAAGGGCTTCATGTCGCTCATCAGCTTGGTATGGTCGTCGACCATCTTTTGCGCGATCATCTTGACATCATCGTTCTTCGTCTTCTTCAGCGCCAACTGGCTCATTTGGATCTCAGCCATACTGCCCTCAGCGGCCTTCGCCAGAAACATCTTGTCCTGGGCCGCCGTGCCGCTGCCGCTGGCCGTTCCGCCGTCCTGCCCGGCAAACGCGCTTCCGCTACAGCAAAGAGCAACTATTCCGCCTAAAACTGCGATCCGCATACCATTGTGATTCATCTCAAATCTCCTAAATCAAGTCTCTCTGTGCTGCTTTAAAGGTTTGGTGTGATAATCCGGCAAGTCGTTGCCCAGCACCTGCGACCGATTTACCCCGCACATTTTCGACCCCCACTTTTCTTACCTCATCATAGAAAGACCGTGCCCAGTTCAACCTCCACCCCGGCAGACCCCAGCCAACACCCTGCCCCGCACCAGATCTCGATCCTTCCGCCACCGCCCCGCCTCACCTCCTCGCCGACCTCTACACCTTCCAGGACCGAGCTCAACCTCCGCCTCCCCCGTCATCAGCGCCTCCGCCGTCGCCCTCTGCCTCACCATCGAGCTCCACAAAGACCTCGTCGCCATTCCTCGCCACGTCTACACCACCCTCTCCCAAACCCTCCAGATCCGCCGCGCCCCCTCCGCCGCCACCGCAAAACCACCCCTGACCCCTATTTGCTGTCATCCTGAGCGCAGCGAATGGATTCCCGTACTTGCCTTTGCTCTTCGCCCTTGTCTTTGCCCTTCTTGTTTGTCATCCTGAGCGAGGCGAACGGACCCGCTTCTCTACCGGCAAGCCAGTCCCGCCCAGAGCTCGCTCCAGCTTTAGCTTTAACGCACTCGACCGCCAGCCTTGATAAACTAGTAGGCTGTGACCGCCCCCGCCATCCTGGACACCCAGACGGACCTTGAGACCCCCGCCGCAACCCGCCCGAGGGTCGGCTTCGTCTCGCTCGGCTGCCCCAAAAACCTCGTCGACTCCGAAGTCATGATGGGCCTCCTCCACCACAACGGCGCGGAGCTTACCCCAGACGCCGAAGACGCCGAAATCATCGTCATCAACACCTGCTCCTTCATCGATTCCGCCAAGCAGGAGTCCGTCAACACCATCCTCGAGATGGTCGGGCACAAGCAGGCAAACGGCGGCAAAGCCCGGCGCATCATCGTCGCCGGCTGCCTCGTCGAGCGCTACCGCGACGAGATCCGCAAAAACATTCCTGAAGTAGACGCGGTCGTCGGCACCGGTGAACTCGAACAGATCCTCGCCGCGGCAGGCCTCAAATCAACTGGCCACATCGCGCAGACGAACTCCCCCTTCAACATCCTCCCCGAATCCGTCTCCGCCAACCGCGCCCCCTCTTCCGTCCACCAGCACTCCCGCCCCGAATCCAACAGCCCCCAGCTCCAGATCTCCCAGGCCGCCGATCACACAATCCCAGACCCGGGTGCCCCAGGTACGCGAAGCTTACCTGGGAATGCTGCCCTTGATCTCTCCGGACCACCCCAAACCTCCCGCCCCGAAGGCAACGCCCGCGAGCAATCCGGCCGTTTCTCCCGCGAATCCTGGGACGGCGCCACCGCCGCCCTCCCTACCTACCTCTACAGCGACGCGACCCCGCGCATCCTCACCACCCCTCGCGCCAGCGCCTACATCAAAATTGCCGAAGGCTGCGATCACCCCTGCTCGTTCTGCATCATCCCCCAGCTCCGCGGCAAATTCCGCTCCCGCCCCGTCGCCTCCGTCGTCGCCGAGGCCCGCTTCCTCATCGCCGGGGGCGTCCGCGAGATCACCCTCGTCGGCCAGGACACCACCTGCTTCGGCGAAGACCTCCCGCCTGACCCGCTCACCGGCAGACGTCCCGAACTCGCCGACCTGCTCGACGCCCTCGCCCCCCTCCCCGGCCTCACATGGCTCCGCTTCCTCTACGCCTACCCCAACAAGATCACCACCCGCCTGCTCGAGACCATCGCCCGCCACGACACCATCGCGAAGTATTTAGACGTCCCCCTCCAGCACGCCAGTGCAAACGTCCTCAAACGCATGAAGCGCGGTGGCTCCGGCGACCGCTTCCTCCAAATCATCGATAAAGCTCGCGCCACCATCCCCGGCCTCGTCCTCCGCACCAGCTTCATCGTCGGCTTCCCCGGCGAGACCGAAGCCGACTTCGACGAGCTCTGCAGCTTCGTCCAGACCGCCAGGATCGACTGGCTTGGCGTCTTCACCTACTCCGACGAGGACGGCGCGGAGGCCTTCAACCTCCCCGCCGCTTCAAAGCTTCCCAAGCGCACCATCGAGACCCGCCGCCGCAAGCTCATGCGCCTCCAGCAAAAGATCTCCGCCCGCTCCAAACAACAGTGGATCGGCCGCGAACTCGACCTTCTCGTCGAAGGCCCCTCCGAAGAGACCGACCTCCTCTGGGAAGGCCGCTCCGCCCAACACGCCCCCGAGATCGACGGCAAAGTCTTCATCAACGACTTCGGCCCCCACGAAACCCTGGTCCCCGGAACCTTCTACCGCGCCGAAATCACCGAGTCCCACGACTACGACCTCGTCGCCCGCATCCTCGAATAGATCGCGACCGTTGGCCTTGAGGGGCGGCCCGTGACCCATGAACTTTGTCATCCTTCGCGAAGCGGAGGACCTGCTTTCCCACTCAGTCCCCGCCACCAACTTTGTCATCCTTCGCGAAGCGGAGGACCTGCTTTCCCACTCACCCCCGATCCGCTTTGTCCATCCCACAACTTGTCATCCCCCCGGCAAGCGAACCGATATGCTCCGAGCATGCGTCGCGAGCACCACTACTATGTCTACATCCTCGCCAGTCGATCCCGCACTCTCTACATCGGAGTCACGAATAACCTCACCCGACGCGTGGAACAACATCGTAACGGCACTCACGACAGCTTCACTGCGAAATACTGCATCTTTCGCTTGGTCTATTTCGAGCAATTCCAATACATCGCGAACGCCATCGCCCGCGAAATGTACCTCAAACACTTCACCCGTGCGGAAAAGATCGCCCTCATTCAAACCTCGAACGGCACTTGGGTAGACCTCGCAGCATCCCAATCCGCCGCGCCACAATCTATTCCTGTATGAGCGCCACACCCAAAACCCTCCGCTGCCCCACCTGCAAGACCATTGTCCTGCTCGGCTCGGAAGACGTCCCCTTCTGCTCCGACCGCTGCCGCCGCATCGACCTCGGCAAGTGGGCGTCCGGCGACTACAAAATCTCTTCCCCCATCCTCGACCCGGACCTCCTCGAAGAGCTCGAGCACGCCCAGCAGCAGCGCAAACCCATGCACGAGGATAGCGACACTCCCGGTTACAAGAACTAGCCACTCACATCTAGCCCGACCAACTAAACTTGATCGCAGATGCCCCGCCAACCCCCGCTCGACCTCAGCAACATCCCCCACAAAACTACCTGGGCCTGGCTGGTCGCCACCTTCTTCGGAGCCGGGCACCTCCGCCCCGGCCCCGGCACCTACGGCTCCGTCGCCGCCGTGCTCCTCTGGTTTTTGGCCGCCCACACCTTCCACCCCGCCCCGCTCGCCCTGGCGCTCGGCACTGCGGCAGTCGCCCTCGCCGCCATCGCTATCGGCATCCCCGCCTCCACAATCGTCGCTCGCGAAAGCCAGCGCGAAGACCCCGGCCACGTCGTCATCGACGAGGTCGCCGGCCAGCTCATCGCCCTCATCGCCCTCCCGCCTGACTGGCGCCACGCGGCCCTCTCCCTCCTCCTCTTCCGCCTCTTCGACATCCTCAAGCCCCCACCCATCCGCCAACTCGAACGCCTCCCCGAAGGCACCGGCATCATGCTTGACGACGTCGCCGCCGGAATCCTTGCCCTCCTCGTCTCGCAAGCCATAATCCATCTCCTTCCCGTCTAACTGCCATGGATTTGCACTCACCCCAAGCTCCGTCTACGCTGAGACCAGACCGATGACACCTATCCTCAAGCCCGGCAGACAAGACCACCAGAAAACCTCCGCACCGCATCTCGACCGGCTCCACCCACCCGCCGCCATGCCCGGCGGCGAAGTCTCCCTCTTCGGCTCGTCGCTGCTGGCCAATGATCACACTCCCCCGCACGCCACCATCGGCGACGTCTTCGCACGCGCCACCCTCAGCCGTCCGCAACAGAGCTCTATCCGCGTTCCGGAAGGTTCGATCTCCGGCGATCTCGTCCTCCACCACACCGGCGGCGCCTCCAATCCGCTCCGTCTCAGCGTCGCCGTCCCCATGGCCGACAACCTCCACCCCGTCTCCAACCCCGCCGTCGACAGCAACGGCAACGTCTTCGTCACCTTCTCCGGCCCTCGCGGGCAAGCCGTTCCCGTCTCCGTCTTCCGCATCGAGCGCGACTTCCAGATGCGCCCCTTCGTCCGCGATCTCCTCAACGCCACCGGCCTTGCCTTTGGCCCCGACGGCCACCTCTACATCAGCTCCCGCGCCGAAGGCGCCATCTACCGCTCCTCCCCCGAGGGCGCCGTGTCCACCTTCGCCGAGGGCCTCGGCCTCGCCACCGGCATCGCCTTCGATCGTGACGGCAGCCTCTACGTCGGCGATCGCTCCGGCACCATCTTTAAAATTAACCCCGACAAGGTCGGCGACGGCATCACCAACCTCTCCCACACCGATCGCGAGACCTTCGTCTTCGCCACCCTCGAGCCCTCCATGGCCGCCTACCACCTCGCCTTCAACAGGGAGGGAACCCTCTTCGTCACCGGACCCACCACCAGCTCCAGCCAGGCCATCCACGCCATCGACCGCGAAGGCAGCACCACTGTCTTCTACAAGGGACTCGGCCGCGCCCAGGGCCTCGCCTTCGACGTCCATGACAACCTCTACGTCGCCGCCTCCCTCCACGGCCAGCGCGGCATCGTCCGCATCACTCCCACGAAGGAAGCCTCCCTCGTCGTCTCCGGCTCCAACCTCGTCGGCCTCGCCTTTCTCGAAGATGGCTGCGCCGCCCTCGCCACCCGCGACGCCCTCTTCCACATCGACCTAGGCATCGAAGGCCGCCCTCTTCCCTAGCGCCCCTTCACCTACATGCGCCCTATCCAAACGGGGCACGCCGCATCCCAGCGGGCCCCCAGCATCCAAGGGAAATGATCGCTGAAATCATCGCCGTCGGCTCCGAGATGCTCACCCCCCACCGGCAGGACACCAACTCCCTCTTCCTCACCGAGCAGCTCAACGACCTCGGCATCCAGGTCGCCTTCAAAACCATCGTCGGCGACTCGCTCGACCACCTCACCGGAGCCGCCCTCGTCGCCCTCTCCCGCGCCGACCTCGTCCTCTTCTCGGGAGGCCTCGGCCCCACCGAAGACGACCTCACCCGCGAGGCCGTCGCCGCCGCCCTCGGCATCGCTCTCCATCGCGACATCTCCCTGATCTCCGCACTCGAACGCCGCTTCGCCGATCGCGGCATCGCCATGCCGCCCAACAACCAGAAGCAGGCCGACGTCCTCGATGGCGCGACCGTCCTCCCCAACCGCGTCGGCAGCGCCGCCGGCCAGCTCCTCGAGACAACCTTTGAAGGCAAACCGAGATCCGTCATCCTCCTCCCCGGCCCCCCGCGCGAGCTCAAGTCGATCTTCTCCGCCGAGTGCCTTCCACGTCTCGCCGCCGCCTTCCCACCCAATCACATCGCGCGCCGCCTCCTCCGCATGGCCCTCATCCCGGAGTCGCAAGTCGACGCCCGCACCGCGCCCATCTACACCCAGTACACCGATGTTGAAACCACCATCCTCGCCGGCTCCGGCGAGATCCAGCTCCACTTCGTCTCGACCAAGCCCACCCTCGCCGAAGCACAGGCCCGCGTCGACGAGCTCGCCGGTCGCATCGAGCGCGAGATGAAGGACGACCTCTTCTCCGCGCACGGCGAATCCCTTCCCGAGATCGTCCAGCTCCTGCTCGGCAAACAACAGCTCACCCTCGCCGCCGCCGAAAGCTGCACCGGAGGCCTCCTCTCCCAGCGCCTCACCGCCGTCCCCAGCAGCTCCAGTACCTTTCTCGGTGGAGCCGTCGTCTACACCACCGAGCTCAAGACCGAGTTCGCCGGCGTCCCCAAGCAGCTCATCGACCGCGCAGGCGCAGTCAGCGAAGAGGTGGCCCGAGCCCTCGCCGAGGGCATCCGCGCCCGCACCGGAGCCTCCTTCGGCCTCTCCGTCACCGGCCTCGCAGGCCCCGGCGGTGGCGCTCCCGGACCCGACGAGAAGAAGCCCATCGGCCTCGTCTATATCGGCCTCGCCAGCAACTCCGGCACCGTCTGCAAGCAGATCAACATCACCGGCGACCGGGAACACGTCCGTCTCTGGGCCACACAGCACGCTCTCGAAATGCTCCGCCGAAAACTCCTCTAACAGCCATATCTCGCCCTTGCTTCCCCTTCCAACGTCTTGCCTTGCTCTTTGAGCTCTTACCTTGCTTTTAATTTGTCGTCCTGAGCAAGGCGAACGGACCCGCTTCTCTATCAATAACGCTGGATCACCCCCGCCCTCGTTTGCAACGTTCCCTCCCCTTCCGAGCACAGCCAAGAACCTGCTTCCGCACGTGCCTCGCCCCTCTCTTCGCCCGCAGCTTCCCCGGCACAAATCGCTCTTCGCCACACCTCCACAAACTTCATGGAACGCCTATAATGGCCCGTCACCAAACTCACCGTCGCCCTTGCTAAACTCATCTCTGCAAATCATGACCCCCTGGCTCCCCACTCTTGCGCTCGCCTATCTTCTGGGCTCCATCCCCTTCGGGTATCTGCTCGTGCGCACCTTCCGCAGGCAGGACATCCGCTCCCTCGGCAGCGGCAACATCGGCGCCACCAACGTCGCCCGCTCCGGCGCTAAAGGTCTCGCTCTCGCCACACTTCTTCTCGATTGCCTAAAAGGCGCCATCGCCGTCCTGCTCGCCTTCTACCTCGCGCACCGCGCTGGCCTCGAGCACCACGCTGATGGTGATGCAGCCCGAGCCGCCGCCTTCAACCTCGCCTGCGCCGCCGCCGTCGTCGTCACCCTCGGCCACGTCTTCCCCATTTGGCTCCGCTTCCGCGGCGGAAAAGGCGTTGCCACCGCTCTCGGTGTCTTCCTCGTCCTCTCCCCCGCAACCATCGGCTGCGCCCTTCTTCTCTTCCTCGTCGTCTTCGCCATCACGCGCTATGTTTCGCTCGCCAGCGTCATCGCAGCCGCAACCATTTCAGCAGCTTCCTTGTTCTTCCTGTCCGCGCGCACACCCTGGACCTTCGCCGCCTTTCTCGGCATTCCGCTGCTCGTCGTCGTCAAGCATCACGCCAACATCCGCCGCCTCCTCTCCGGCACCGAGAGCCGTTTCGGCGGCGAAAAGGTCGCCGCTTGAGCCGCATCGCCGTCCTTGGAGCCGGCGCCTGGGGAACCGCGCTCTCCATCTCGCTCGCCCGCCGCGGCGGCCACGAGATCACGCTTTGGTCGCACTCCGCGCCCCTCGCCGAGCAACTCAATGACCTCGGCGAAAATCTTCCCTACCTCCCCGGCTTCACCCTTCCCGCCGGCATCGACGTCACCTCCGACCTCCCCGCCGCCATCTTCGAAGCCAACATCCTCCTCTGCGCCATCCCCTCCCAGCACCTCCGCGGAGTCATCAGCCATATCGCCCCCCTCCTCACCCGCGATCAGATCCTCCTCACCGCCTCCAAAGGCCTCGAGGAAGCCACCAACCTCCGCATGTCGCAGGTCATCGCCGCCATCACCCCCAACCGCTGCGCCGTCCTCAGCGGCCCCTCCTTCGCCCAGGAGGTCGCAGCCGGAATCCCCACCGCCATCGTCGCCGCCGCCACTAAGCCCGTTCTCGCCCAAACCATCCAGCGCGAGTTCTCCTCCTCCTCCCTCCGCATCTACACCAACGACGACCTCGCCGGAGTTGAACTCGGTGGCGCCCTCAAAAACGTCATCGCTCTCGCCGCCGGTGTCGTCCACGGCCTCAACCTCGGCCACAACTCCTCCGCCGCCCTCATCACCCGCGGCATCGCCGAGATCACCCGCCTCGCCATCGCCTGCGGTGGCCATCGCCAGACCCTCTCCGGCCTCGCCGGCCTTGGCGACCTCGTTCTCACCTGCACCGGATCCCTCTCACGCAATCGCTCCGTCGGCATCGAACTCGGCCGCGGCCGCCACCTCCCCGACATCCTCGCCGGCATGCACGGCAAAGTTGCCGAAGGCATCCGCAGCACCGGAGCCGCCCTCCACTTAGCCGCCCGCTACGACGTCGAAATGCCCATCACGGAGCAAGTCGACGCCATCCTCCACCACAGCAAATCTCCCGGCGACGCCATCCGCGAACTCATGTCCCGCCCCGGCCGCGACGAGTAGCGCTGCCTAAAGCTGCCGTTCCATTTCATCCAACTCGGCGAAGACCTCGGCGATCGAAATCTCGATCGCCGTTCCCTCGATCGTCAGCGCTTCAGGCGCCGGCTTCAACCCACCCTCCCTGTCCAGCTCATAGGCTCGTCGTCTTCGTGGATCGACCACCCAGACATGCTGCACACCCATAGCCAGATAGTCGTCGACACGTTCCTGCATCTCGCTCATGCGATCGTCTCGAGACAGAATCTCGATGCAAAGCAGCGGCGGCGTTCGCACAATCGGCTCCATCCTGGTAGACCTTCGCACCACGCACACGTCCGCAATGCGATAGTGCTCCGCCGAGGTCTGAACCCGTTGCTCTGGAAATACGCGAATACCCCACTCCACCCCGTGGTTCCCGAAGAGCCGTGTGAAAAAACCTTGTACGCTCGCGTGCGGCTGTTCCCCCATGTTCCTCTCCCTGACCTCTCCCTCAATCCAGTCCCGGTCAGGCCGATACGTCGTCTCCAGGTACTCGCCCAAGGGAACCAGCGTCGATGCAGGCATAGCTCACACCTCCCTCACCGCCATACTACCGCTCATCATTCCGCTAAGGTAGATTGCGACCCTACGGCTTTCAACCTCCGGCTGAGCCCGCCGCCTCCCACCTTCGCGAACGGGGCGAAATAAATCTCTTTCCTGCAGCGCGTCCACACGCCTACTATGCGTGCACCCATATTTTCACTCGAAGGAGCTACTCCATGGTTTCAGCCGCACCTGCCTTCGTCCCTCAACCCCTCGGTCCTCCTCCCCCTCTTGATCCCGCAAAGCTTGAAGCCTTCATGGGCCGAGCCGTTATCGATATGGGCGCCGCCCTTCACGCAGTCCTTGTTCTGCTCGGCGATCGTCTCGGCCTCTACAAGGCCATGGGGGACAGTCAGCCCATCACGCCGGCGGAACTCGCCCAGCGCACCGGCACCAGCGCGCGCTACGTTCAGGAATGGCTGAACGCCAATGCGGCCAGCGGATACGTCCTCTACGACGCCGCCTCCGCAACCTACACCCTTCCTCCCGAACAGGCTCTTGCGCTGGCGGTCGAGAACAGTCCCGCCTTCATCCATGGTCTCTTTCAGATCATCTCCGCCTGCTTTCATGACTCCGACCGCATCGAAGACGCCTTCCGCACCGGCGCCGGCATGGGCTGGCATGAGCATCATCACGACCTCTTCCACGGCACCGAGCGCTTCTTCCGCCCCGGCTATCTTGCCAATCTCACCACCAGCTGGATTCCCGCTCTCGACGGTGTAGAAGCCATCTTGCAGCGCGGCGGAAAGGTGGCAGACATCGGCTGCGGCCTCGGAGCTTCGACCATCCTCATGGCCCAGGCCTATCCCGCATCAGAGTTCTTCGGCTTCGACTACCACGCCGGCTCTATCGACCTCGCACGCGCCGCCGCCAAACGCGAAGGCCTCTCCGACCGCCTCCACTTCGAGGTCGCGCCCGCCAAGGGCTACCCCGGCAAAGACTACGACTTCGTCGCCTTCTTCGACTGCCTCCACGACGTCGGCGATCCAAAAGGTGCCGCGAAATACGTGCACTCCACCCTGAAGCCCGGCGGGACCTGGATGATCGTCGAGCCCTTCGCCGACAACGCCACCGAGAACAACCTCAACCCGGTCGGCCGCGTCTTCTACTCCGCCTCCACCATGCTCTGTGTCCCCGCCTCCCTCTCGCAGGAGGTCGGAGCCGCCCTCGGTGCGCAAGCCGGCGAGAAGCGCATCGGCGACGTCGTCACCGCAGGAGGTTTCCACCACTTCCGCCGCGCCGCCCAAACCCCCTTCAACCTCATCTTCGAAGCCAGACCTTAACCCGAAATAGGCGGCGCGTGTTCAGCCGTTCTGTTCCAGATCGTCCAACTCAGCGAAGATCGTAGCAACAGCGACGGAGAGGTCTGTTCCCCCGACAACCAGAAATTCTTTTGCAGGCTGCATCAAACCCTCGCTCATCGAGAAGTATGCCCGCCGCCGCCGAGGATCGATGACCCACACGACCGGAACACCCATCTGAAGATAGTCGTCGACCCGCTCCTGAATCTCACTCATGCTGTCATCGCGCGAAAGAATCTCGACGCAAAGCAGAGGCGGCGTTCGCACGATCGGCTCGGCTCCGATACCCCTGCGCACAACACAAAGGTCGGCCACTCTGAAGTGCTCCTGCGAAGTCTGCACGCGCTGCTCAGGAAACACGCGAACTCCCCAGCGCTCCGCGTTCATGCGGAACAGATATCCCAAAAAGGCCTGTACCGCCGCGTGCGGTTGCTCCCCCGTATTGCGCTCCCTTACCTCCCCATTGATCCAGTCGCAATCCGGGCGATACGTCGTTCGCAAATACTTGCTCAGGGGCACAGCCGTTAGAGTCTCCACCGCTCACCTCGATCAAACACCCGTAGCAGGCTACTGGACATGCAGTCATCTTAGCTCTCCCCCTTGTCATCGGCACTCCGTCAATCGGCACTCCGTCATCGGCACTCCGCGCCGCCCAGACCCCCTTCCACCTCATCTTCGAAGTCAGACCCTGATCTGTCCGCACGGTCTTAGCCGCACGGTCTTAGCCGCACGGTCGTAGCCGCACGGTCGTAGGGAGGGGCATCGCTGCGTCCCGTCCCCGGTAGGCTGACCGGGGCTCAGGAACTCTGCGCCGCACCCTCTAATTGATTCAGCTGCTCAAACACCGCCATAACCGCCACCCGAATCTCCGTGCCCGGCACGGTGAGCGTCTCCCCCACCCGCTCAATCGCGCCCCGGTCATCCGTCCTATAAGCCTTGCGCCGGCGCGGATCAAGTATCCAAACCATTGCCACTCCCATCTCCAGGTAATCGTCGACCCGCTCCTGCATCTCGGTCATCCGGTCGTCCTTCGACAGGATCTCGATGCAGAGCAGCGGCGGCGTACGCACAATCTGTTCGAACGGGGCCGAACTCCGTGTTAGACAAAGATCCGGTATCCGGTAATGCGTCTCCGACGTCTGCACTCGCTGCTCCGGAAGCACGAGGATCTTCCATTCCGATTCGCGCAAGCCAAGGAACATTGTCAGGAACTTCTGAAGGACCGAGTGCGGCCCCTCCCCCATATTGCGCTCCCGTACCTCGCCGTCGATCCAGTCCCGATCCGGCCGGTAGGAGCTCTCCAGATACTCGCTGAGCGGAACCTCTGTTGCAGTCGCCATCCCCGGACCTCTCATCCGAATCGTACTCCACCTGTTCCGCTAAACTAGAACATAGCCATGGCCTTCAACCTCTTCGGCAAGCGCGACAAGCAGTCCGAATCCGCCCCTGAACCAGAACCGGACCAGAAACCCGAACCCGACCCGGCCCCCGCCCGCTCCGGCCTCTTTAACTTCGGCTCCCGCCATCCCGCCCCGCCCCCGCCCCCGCCCACTCCGACCCCCCAAGACCCGCCACCGTCACCCGCCGAAGACACCCCCGCCCGCCGCTCCTTCTTCGACCGCATGAAGCAGGCGGTCACCCGCACCCGCGAAACCTTTACCGAATCCATCGCCTCCGTCGTCGCCCTCACCCGCGAAGTAGACGAGTCCACCATCGCCGCGCTCGAGCCCGTCCTTCTCGCCTCCGACATCGGCATCACCACCACCGCCCTTGTCCTCGAAAATCTCCGCCAGCGCGCCTACCGCACCGGCATCTCCGGCGGCGCCGAACTCAAAGTCCTCCTCAAGCAGGAGCTCAAGCACATCCTCGATAGCGTCGCCACCCCCGTCCACCGGCCCGCAGGCCTCGAAGTCATCCTGATGGTCGGCGTCAACGGCACCGGCAAGACCACCACCTCCGGCAAACTCGCCGCGCTCTTCAACTCGCAGGGCCGCTCCACCCTCCTCTGCGCAGCCGACACCTTCCGCGCCGCGGCTATTGAACAACTCGAAGTCTGGGCCCAACGCTCCGGCGTCGACATCATCAAGACCCGGCAGGGTGGAGACCCCTCCGCCGCCCTCTACGACGCCTGCGCCGCCGCCAAAGCTCGCAATATCCAGACCCTCATCGTCGACACCGCCGGCCGCCTCCACACCAAGTCCGACCTCATGAAGGAGCTCGACAAGATGCGCCGGACGGCAGAGAAGTTGGTGCCGGGCGCGCCCCACCAGACACTCCTCGTCATGGACGCCACCACCGGCCAGAACGGCCTCACCCAGGCCCGCCTCTTCACCGAGGCCGCACGCGTCACCGGCATCGTGCTTACCAAACTCGATGGCACCGCCAAGGGCGGCATCGTCCTCGCCATCGCCACCGATCTCCAACTCCCGGTCGTCTACGCTGGCGTCGGCGAAAAGATGGAAGACATCCTCCCCTTCGACTCCGGCGCCTTCATCGACTCGCTCCTCGACTAACCTCCCCGCGTCCCCACACCGCCCACGCTGGACATCACCCGCCCATTGCCTTACCGTTCTCCCGTAGACATTTAGACCTTTACCTCCACACTCCCCGCACGAAAGCGAGACGCCCTCGACCATGCTTGATCGCAGACACTTCCTTCAGTCCGCCGCAAAGACCGCCACCGTGGCCGCTGCCGCCAGCCGCCTCCACCCGCTCCTTGCGCAGACCTCCTCGCCCGCGCCCCGCTCCGCCAATGACAACATCCAGCTCGCCCTCATCGGCGCCGGCATCCAGGGCCAGACCGACACCAAATTCGCCCTTCAGGTTCCCGGCGTCAAGCTCGTCGCCGCCGCCGACTGCTACGACGGCCGCCTCACCCACGCCAAAGAGCTCTGGGGCACCGACCTCTTCACCACCCGCGACTACCGCGAAATCCTCGCCCGTAAGGACGTCGACGCCGTCCTCATCGCCACCCCCGACCACTGGCACAAACAGGCCGCCGTTGACGCCCTCAAAGCCGGCAAGGACGTCTACCTCGAAAAGCCCATGATCCACATCTATCCCGATGGCCCGGAGATCATCGACGCCGTCCGCTCCTCCAACCGCATCCTCCAGGTCGGCAGCCAGCGCGTCAGCTCCATCCTCTACCTGAAAGCCAAAGAACTCCTCGCCTCCGGTGCCATCGGCAAGCTCAACATGGTCACCGCCCGCTGGGACCGCAACTCCTCCATCGGTGCCTGGAACTACACCGTTCCGCTCGACGCCTCTCCCGAGACCTGCGACTGGCCGCGCTTCCTCGGCTCCGCCCCAAAGATCCCCTTCTCCGGCGAGCGCTTCTTCCAGTGGCGCAAATGGAAGGACTACGGCTCCGGTGTCGCCGGCGATCTCTTCGTCCATCTCTTCAGCGGCACCCACTTCATCACCGGATCCAAGGGTCCCACCCGCGCCATGGCCACCGGCGGCCTGCGCTTCTGGAAGGACGGCCGCGACGCCAACGACGTCCTTCTCGCCCTCTTCGACTACCCCGAAGGCTTCAACCTCAGCCTGCACGTCAACTTCGTCGATGGCGGCGAAGAGAGCGAGGGCTTCCTCTTCACCGGCTCCGAAGGCCTCATGGAGATCGACGGCAGCAAGGGCACCGTCACCGTCACCCGCACCCCCGCCACCACCGAGCCCGGCTACACCGTCTCCACCTTCGCCGAGGCCATGCAGAAGCAGTATCTGGAACAGTACCGCACCAAATATCCGGTCCAGCACCCCTCCGGCCCGCCCCCGCAGGACGTTCAGAGCTTCACCGCCCCCAAGGGCTACTCCGACAGCTACGACCACTTCCACAACTTCTTCAACTCCGTCCGCAGCCGCCAGCCCGTCGTCGAGGATGCAACCTTCGGCTTCCGCGCTGCCGGTGCCGCCCTTCTCAGCAATCTCAGCGCCGAGCGCGGCAGCGTCGTCCACTGGAACCCCGAGACCATGAAGCTCGCCTGACGCACACCAGATCACGGAGCCACACTATGAACCCCGCACTCAAGTCCCTCGCGCCCCTGCTTCTCCTGCCTCTCCTTGCCCCCACTCCTTTGCGTGCTCAGGACCCCGAGCACGCCAAGGAGTTCCGCATGCAGCACCCCGGCGACGGCCCCGGTGCCGAGCCGCGCATCGCCTTCCTCACCCATCGCCTCGGCAACGATCACTCCGAAGGCATCTCCATGCTCGACATGAACGGGGACGGCTTCGTCGATCTGCTCAGCGGCGCCTACTGGTACGAGAATCCCGGCGCCAACGGCGGTGAGTGGAAGCAGCACCAGTTCCGCACCGTCGGCACCCATAACGAGTTCGTGAACGATTGCGGCGAGTGGATCGTCGACGTCGACCACGACGGTCAGCCCGATCTCGTCACCACCGGTTGGATCCAGAACGGCCTCTGGTGGTATCGCAACCCCGGCCCCAAAGCCACCGCCGCCGGCGAGATGTGGAAGGCCGAAAAGATCACCGACAGCTTCGACACCGAGGGCGGTGCCTTCGGCGACATCAACGGCGACGGCAAGCCCGAGGTCGCTCTCGCCCACTACAACCACTCCGGCGTCCTCTGGATCGATTTCAACCCCAAATCCGGTGACGGCAAGCCAAAAGTCCACCACCTCGGTGGCACCGCCGAAGATGGTCACGGCATCGGCATCGCCGACATCAACGGCGACGGCAAAGCCGACGTGCTCACCACCCACGGCTGGTTCGAGCAGATCGACGCCGACAACGACAAATGGCAGTGGCACGGCGACTGGGAGCTCGGCGACACCGGCTTCCCCATCCTCGGCTACGACGTCAACCACGATGGCAAACTCGATCTCATCTACGGCCAGGGCCACGGCTACGGCCTCTATTGGCTTGAACAGGCCGGCACCCCCGCCAAACGCAGCTGGATCCGCCACACCATCGACGAGTCCTTCTCCCAGTCCCACGCCCTCGCCCTGGTCGATGTCGATGGCGACGGCACACCCGAGCTCATCACCGGAAAACGCTACCGCGGTCACTCCGGCGCAGACCCCGGATCCTACGATCCCGTCGTCGTCTACGCCTACAAGCTCCCCACCAAAGCCCAGTTCGACTCCGCCAAATCCCATCCCTCCGGCGCACATACTACCCCCTCGCAGGCCGGAGGAGCGGCGGCACGCGCGGCTTCAGCCAATATGCAGATCGCCGACAGCGCCTCCGACCCCGTCTTCACCCGCACGGCCCTCTCCTACAACGGCACCGCCAGCGCCGGCACCCAGTTCATAGCCGCTGACTTCGACCACGACGGCGACATGGATATTGCCAGCGCCGGCAAACTCGGCGTCCACGTCTTCGAAAACCTCAAAGTCGACAAGACCCCTAAAGCCGTCCGCGAAGACACCCAACCCCTCAACCGCAAGTGGCCCTTCCCCGGCGAAGGCAAAGAGGTCGAACAGGAAGAAGGACCCACACCCCAATAACCCCCCAGCCTCAACCTTGCCTTCCTTTCTTCCATTCCGAGCAAAGCGAGGAACCTGCTTCTCGGCCTTACCCTACAATTTGTCATCCTGAGCGAAGCGAATGGACCCGCTTCTCTACCCGTAAGCCTGGATCGCCCTCGCCATCGCCCTCCGATTCTGGATCACCGTCTTCTGGATCACCGTCCTTCTTTCTTCCATTCCGAGCAAAGCGAGGATCCTGCTTCTCGCCCTTACCCTTAATTTGGGCAACTACATACTTGACACAGGCCATGTCAAGTATGTAATTGCCTTAATTTGTCATCCTGAGCGAAGCGAACGGACCCGCTTCTCTACCCGTAAGCCTGGATCGCCCTCGCCCTCCGATTTTGGATCACCGTCTTCTGGATTACCGTCCTTTGTTCTTCCATTCCGAGCAGAGCGAGAAACCTGCTTCTCGGCCCTGCCTTTTTCTAGGCCAGCTCCCTCTCCTGTGAGGCCTAACCAGGCAAAGGCCAACGGCCCACCCCATACCAGCCTGGGGCGAAGCCCCAGGTCCAATCGAACGTAGGCATCAGGGCTGAAGGCCCGCCCCATTTGGCGTACCTCTCCCCATCCGCCAGCTATAATCGAAACAGATGGTGTGAGGCCCCGGTTCAACGCCGGGGCCTCTCCTCTATGCAGCCCATCCTCTCTCGCCCTTGCCTTCTTTCTTCCATTCCGAGCGCAGCGGGGAAACTGCTTCTCGCCCGCCCTGTTCGCCTTCTGCATGGCGCTAACTGTTTCAGAATGAAGATTTTGCGTAAACACCTTGCTTTGACGATTTTAGCCTGATCGCTTTCGCTATCTGCTGTAACTACGCAGTTTAGGTAATGGGTACCCAGGGGGGAGGGTACCCCCCCCACCAGAAGGGAGCCCACCCGACCCATGTCGCCCACCCCCGCAGACGAGGGAGACCAACACTTCATGAAGCGAGCCCTGGAGCTCGCCGCCGGAACCGCCGCCCTCGCCAGCCCCAACCCCCAAGTCGGCTGCGTCCTTGTCCGCGACAACGAGGTCCTCGCCGAGGGTGCCCACCTCTACCAACACCGCGACCACGCCGAGATCGTCGCCCTCAAGCTCGCCGCCGACCATGGCCTCGAGACCTGTGGCGCCACCGCCTACGTCACCCTTGAGCCCTGCTCCCACCACGGCCGGACTGGCCCCTGCGCCGACGCCCTCATCGCCGCCGGCATCGCCCGCGCTGTCGTCGCCACGGAAGACCCCAACCCCGCAGTCAGCGGACAGGGCCTGGCCAGACTCCGCGCCGCCGGCATCGAAGTCACCCTGGGCGTCTACCGGGACGAGGCCCGCGAGCTCAACGACGCCTTCGCCCACTTCATCCGAGCCCGCCGCCCCTTCGTCACCCTCAAGGCCGCCCTCTCCGCCGACGGCAAGCTCGCCCCGCCACCCGAGCACCGCCTCCCCAACCAGCCCCACTGGCTCACCGGCGAGGCCGCCCGGTACCAGGTCCAGCTACTCCGCCACGCCTCCGACGCCATCCTCACCGGTATCGGCACCGTCCTCGCCGACAACCCCGCCCTCACCGACCGCAGCAACCTCCTCGGCCCCGGCGGCCTCCCCCGCCGCCGCCCCCTCCTCCGCGTCATCCTCGACACCCACCTCCGTACCCCCCTCCACTCCAAACTCCTCCACCCCGCGGATCACGATCTCCTCATCCTCTGCGGCCCCGAAGCCCCCACCTCGAGCATCGCCGCCCTCCAACAGAAAGGCGCCGAAGTCCAGATCGTCCCACAGAGCGCCGGCCGCCTCAGCCTCCCCGCCGCCCTCAGCCTCCTCGCCAATCGCAGCTGCATCAGCCTCCTGCTCGAGTGCGGCTCCCACCTGAACGGCGCCTTCCTCACGGAGCACCTCGTCGACAAGGTCGTCCTCTTCTACGCCGAGCAGAGACTGGGCGAGCAGGCAATCCCCTTCGCCCACGGCATCTCTTCCCCCCAAGTCCTTGAGCAACAGCTCACCCGCCCCACCCGCGCGGAACTCGGCCCAGATACCATCGTCACCGGCTACCTCCACGACCCCTGGCCGCTAACCGAATCGTCAGCCGATGCGCTAACCTGATCTCATGTTCACCGGCCTCATCGAGTCGACAGGAACCATCCTCTCCATCGCCCCAACCACCGGAGCGACCCGCATCGAAATCGCCGCCCCGACCCTCGCCGTCAAACTCCGCACCGGAGACTCGGTAGCCGTCAACGGCGTCTGCCTCACCGCTCTCGACATCCAGCCCACCGGCAATCCTCCACGCTTCTCCGCCGACCTCGCCGCCGAGACCATTGCCCGCACCACCCTCTCCCTTCTCTCGCCCGGGAGCATCGTCAACCTGGAGCTCCCCACCCCCGCCGGCTCCCCGCTCGGTGGTCACGTCGTCCAGGGACACGTCGACGGCACCGCCACCCTCCTTGGCATCGACGCGATTCGCCCGGACGCCACCGACACCTCCGACTGGCGCCTCCGCCTCTCCCTCCCGGCCGACCTCGCCCGCCACGTCGTTCCCCAAGGATCGATCACCATCGAGGGCATCTCCCTCACCGTGGCCCTCCTCCGCTCCACCCCCACCGGAGCCGAGATCGAGGTCGCCATCATCCCCCACACCTACAAATCCACCAGCCTCCACACCCTCAAACCCGGTGCCCCCCTCAACATCGAAACCGACGTCCTCGCCCGCTACGCCGACCAACTTGATCGACAGCGGCCCCCCATCGACTGGCTCACTACGCCCTATCTCCTCGCCAACGGCTACTAAGCCACGCCCAGAATAAAAAGGCCACCCGCTAGGGTGGCCTCTCAGTAAAGCAATCACTCGATTGCTAAATCGAGCTCATATTGTGCAGAAACTCCTGATTATTTCTCGTCTTCGCCAGCTTATCGGTCAGCAGTTCCATCGCCTCGGTCGGGCTTAGAGGGTTCAGCACCTTCCGCAGGATCCAGGTCCGCTGCAAATCCTCCTTCGGAATCAGCAGCTCTTCCTTACGGGTTCCGGAACGCTGGATGTCGATCGCCGGAAACACCCGCTTGTCCACCAGCTTGCGATCCAGGATCACTTCCATGTTGCCCGTTCCCTTGAACTCTTCGAAGATTACCTCGTCCATTCGCGATCCCGTATCGACCAGCGCCGTCGCGATGATCGTGAGCGACCCGCCCTCTTCAATGTTGCGAGCCGCACCAAAGAAGCGCTTGGGACGTTGCAGAGCATTCGAATCCACACCGCCTGAGAGCACCTTGCCCGACGGCGGAACGATCGTGTTGTACGCTCGCGCCAGACGCGTGATCGAATCCAGCAGGATCACCACATCCCGCTTATGCTCGACCAGCCGCTTCGCCTTCTCGATCACCATCTCCGCAACCTGCACATGGCGCGCCGCCGGCTCATCGAACGTTGACGAGATCACCTCGCCCTTCACCGACCGCTGCATGTCCGTAACCTCTTCCGGACGCTCATCGATCAACAGAACGATCAGCACGACCTCCGGATGATTCGACGTAATGCTGTTCGCGATCGACTGCAGCAGCATGGTCTTTCCCGTGCGCGGGGGCGCCACAATCAATCCGCGCTGGCCCTTGCCGACCGGCGTCAGAAGATCCATCACCCGCCCGGAAATGTGCTCCCGAACCGTCTCCATCTTTACCCGCTCCTGGGCGTAGAGCGGCGTCAGGTTGTCGAACAGAATCTTGTTTCGCGTCTCCTCGGGGCTCTCGAAGTTGATCGCCTCGATCTTGACCAGCGCGAAATACTTCTCGCCCTCATGCGGCGGGCGGACATTGCCGCTGATCGTGTCCCCCGTCTTCAAATCGAACTTGCGGATCTGCGATGGGGAAACGTAAATGTCGTCGGGACCGGGCAGGTAGTTGTAGTCCGGAGAGCGGAGGAAACCATATCCATCAGGCAAAATCTCCAACACGCCTTCCGCGAAGATGTGACCTTCCTTCTCACTTTGTGCTTGCAGAATCTTGAAAATGAGATCCTGCTTCCGCAGGCCACTGGTGCCGCCGATATCAAGTCCGCGCGCGAGCTTGCTCAGCTCCGCAATGTTGTGCTCTTTCAGCTCAGAAATTGTCATGTTTACCTGGAGACGGATGGGAGAGGGATGAATCTGAGGCGGGATCTGCGTGACGAGGGGGTCTTGCGGAAGGCCAGATGAAGGTGCGGGGTAAGGCGAGGGGGGAGGGTAAGGTGAACTTCGGTCTGTCCCGCAGGTTGCCGGACAGATAGGGGGTGAAACTGCCGCGCGTTATGCCGCGCGGCGTTCTTGCAATTGTACTCTCTCGACAACCGGCTCGTGCGGCTCACTCATCGGAACAGTATCCTTGAATCGATCAAGAACTTCGTTCGTCGTGTCCTGCAGACGGGTAGTCGGCTTATGTAATTTCCGGGTAGCCTTGGACGCTAGCTGACACAGTTCATACCGATTTGTGACGTGCGTGAGGGCTCCAAAGATAAGATCTGAGCGCATCGTTTCTCCTTCTGAATTTGACCGATCCTACAGAAATCCACCCCTAGCCTCCCGGCCAAATGGCTGTTTCAAGATCTGTCTTAGTTGTTGCCCAACTGCATGGGTTAGACGCAAGAGTTGCCCCTCGCGACTCACTCAACCCTACGCAAAATGCATGATTCGTGAAAAAGTGAATCTTCCTTTCAAACCACAAATAAATGCAGATGAGAGTACAAATTGGCCTGGAATCAGGAATCGTTCGCATCTCCGGGCGCACAGCACGCACCCCTGTCCTTGAGCTGAAGCGTTGAAAGATATAGGCTTATCGCTCCAATGAACTGCGGTTCAGGCTAACTCGGCCAGCACAATTGAAGTCTGGTCACCGCACTTGTTGGAAGGTAAATCGGCTTTCAGCCGCGGTCAATACTTTTTTTGGGAAATCTACCAGGCAAATCTCCCGATTATGGGATTCCTCTGCGGCACGCTACGACCAGTAGCTCCGGTCAAGCGTTCGGTACTGAATCGCTTCGGCAATATGTTTTACGGCTATATCCCGCTCGTCTCCAATATCTGCAATCGTTCTCGCCACCTTCAGAATACGATCGTGAGCCCGGGCGCTCAGTCCCTGCTGCTGCATCGCACGCTCCAGCAACCGCTCGGCATCGGAGGACAGCTCGCAAAACGTCCGAATCTGCTGCGACGACATCTGCGCATTCGCAAACACCGCTCGCGATGCTGCCTTAGCCGATCCTTTCGTGCGTTCCCCAGCCTCGGCAAACCGCTCATCCTGCCTCTCTCGAGCCGCCAGAACCCGCGCCCGGATCTCACCAGAGCCCTCCGCCGCCGATCCTCCGCGCAGCTCCTTGTACTGCACTGCCGGTACCTCGATATGGATGTCGATCCGGTCCAGCAGCGGCCCGCTTACCTTGCTTACATACCGCTGGATCATCGGTGGCGTGCACATGCATTCCCTGCTCTTATCGTTGAAGTACCCGCACGGACACGGGTTCATCGCCGCCGCCAGCATAAACTGCGCGGGAAAGCTCAAGCTCATCGAAGCTCGCGAGATCGTCACGACGCCATCCTCGAGCGGCTGCCGCAGCACCTCCAGCACGTTTCGCGGAAACTCCGGCAACTCATCCAGAAATAGCAGACCGTTGTGCGCCAGGCTTACCTCGCCCGGGCGCGGCACGACGCCTCCTCCGATCAGACCAGCGTCCGAGATCGTGTGGTGCGGCGACCGGAACGGCCGGTGCGTCACCAGCCCCTGTTCTGCATCGAGCACGCCCGCCACCGAGTGAATCTTCGTCGTCTCGAGCGCCTCCTCAAACCGCAGCGGAGCCAGGATCGACGGAAGCCGCTTCGCCAGCATCGTCTTCCCTGATCCCGGCGGCCCGATCATCAGGATGTTGTGCCCGCCCGCCGCCGCGACCTCGAGCGCACGCTTCGCCACATGCTGCCCTCGCACATCCTTGAAATTATGCGGAAAATGCTGCAGCTCATCCAGCAGATCCGCCGCCTTGACCTCCAGCGGCGTCGCCGTAATCCCGCCGTTCGCCGTCGAGTTCAGCAGCTCGCGCACCTCGAGCAGCGTCTTCACCGGATACACTTTGACGCCTTGCACAACCGCCGCCTCGCGCGCATTGCTCGCTGGAATGATCAGGTTGGTAACGCCCTTCGCCCGCGCCGCAACCGCAATCGGAAGCATGCCCCGCACACCGCGCAGCGTCCCGTCCAGACCCAGCTCGCCGACCAGCAGAAAGCCGTCAAGCTCTTTGATCTGCAGCGCGCCATAGGCGCCTAAAATCCCGATCGCAATCGGCAGATCGAACCCCGACCCTTCCTTCTTGATATCCGCCGGGGCCAGGTTGATGGTGATGCGCGTCGGAGGGAGGTCGAACCCGGAATTCTTGATCGCCGATCGCACTCGGTCCCGGCTCTCCCGTACCGCCGCATCCGGCAATCCCACCGTATTGAAGGTCTCCTCTTTCTGCATCACGGAGGAGAAGTCAACTTCGACCTCAATGATGTTTGCATCGATTCCGTAAACGGCCGCGCTGCGAGCCTTGAAGAGGGGCATGTCTTTTCTGTCTGCCTGGTCGAACCTGGATGGGCGTGAATTCCCGCTGAGTCTAGCACTACAATCTCTCCGAACCACTGCCACCAAGGTTGCAGCCGCCAGCGGAGAAAGACCCATGCCGATCTATCTACCTGCCTCCAATGCGCTCTACCGCCTCACGCTCGCCGCGCCTCTTCTCGTCGCACTGTCCCTCTCGTTGCATGCGCAGAAGCCCGGCGCCGGCAACCCTGATGCGCAGATCGTCGGCGCCCCGGAGAACTCGCGCGCCGCTCAACCCTCTCCGACCGCGGAAACCGCTTGGGCGATGTTGAACGACGCAGCCAGGGATACAAGGCACACCGATCTGCGTATCCAGTCGCTCGCCGCCCTTGGCACCCTCAGCGGTCAACCCCGCGCCGAAAAGCTCATCCGGGAGGCAATGCACGATCCTGAGGTCGACATCCGCACCGCCGCTATCCTTGCCGCCGGCCAGTCCAGAATGCAGAGCCTTACCTTTGAACTTCGCTCCGCGCTCGATGACCCTGAGCCGCAGGTCGCCTTCGCCGCCGCGACCACGCTCTGGAAGATGGACGACCGCTCCGGCGCAGACATCCTCCTCGCCATCCTCGATGGCGAACGCAGCGCCTCCCCCACCCTTGTGCACGGCGCTCGGCACAGCGTGAGCCGCGACCTTCATAACCCCACCACGCTGGCCCGCCTCGGAGCGCTCCAGGGCGCCTCCTTTCTCCTCGGCCCCTTTGGCTTCGGCATCACAGCAGTCGAGTACATGCTAAAAAACAACGGCGATGCCGCACGCGTCGAAGCCATCGAACTCATCGCGCAGCAGAAAACCATACCCGTCCGCGACGAACTCATCGCCGCTCTCTCCGACAGCGATGCCGCGGTCCGAGCCGCCGCCGCCCGGGCACTCGGACATTATCGCGATCCCGTCGCCGCCCAGGCCCTTGTTCCCCTCTTCAACGATCCCAAGGCTCCCGTTCGCCTCACCGTCGCCGCAGCCTTCCTCAACGCCATGCAACTTCCGTCACCTCCACCAAAACACCGGCGCTGACCTCGCCGCTCTACAATGTTCAGGGCAGCAATGTCCAAGCCAGCGCACCGAGTCCGCGCCCGCAAGGTTCCCCGTTTTGAACACCAGCCTCTTTGAACTCTTCAAGATCGGCATCGGCCCTTCCAGCTCCCATACCGTCGGCCCCATGCGAGCAGCTCTCCGTTTCGTCCGCGAGCTCGACGCCGCCAGCCTCGTCGACCGCACCCATCACGTCGTCGTCGACCTCTTCGGCTCGCTCGCCCTCACCGGCATCGGCCACGGCACCGACCGCGCCATCCTCCTTGGCCTCTCCGGCGAGGCCCCCGACACCGTAGATCCCGCTGCCATTGAGCAGGGGATCGCCGACATCCGTTCTACCCGAAGCCTTTCACTTCTCGGCCATCATCCCATCCTCTTCGTCGAGTCCGAGCACCTGCTCTTCCATCGCGATCAGATGTACCCCATCGCCGCCAAGCCTGTCCCTTCACTCACGCCAGTCCCCGACGGCGAAGAGACCTCAACCCTCCCCACACAGCCCGCTGGCCAATCCCCCGAACCCGAGTCAAAGCCCGCCACTCACCCCAACGGCCTTCGCTTCTCCGCCTTCGACAGCGACGACCATCTCCTCGCGTCCGATATCTTCTACTCCGTCGGCGGCGGCTTCATCGTCTCGCAGGCCGAGTTCCACCCCGACGCCCCCATCGCTACCGCCAGCCGATCCGTTCCCTACGCCTTCTCGAGCGCCGAACAACTCCTCGACCTCGCCGGCCAGCACCGCCTCACCATCGCCGATCTCGTCCTCGCCAACGAGATCGCACTCCTCTCCGACGAAACTATCAACCGCCCCAGCGCGTACAACCCCTCTCGTCCCGAGCACAGCGATGCTCCACATGAGCTTTGTCATCCTGAGCGCAGCGAAGGACCCGTTTCTCTACCTCCAACCTCGGCTCCGCCTCAACCGCCCCAGCAGCAGATCGAACAGAGCATCCTCGCCCTCTGGCACACCATGCAGACCTGCACCGATCGCGGCCTCGCCACCGAGGGCATCCTCCCCGGAGGCCTCAACGTCCGCCGCCGCGCCCCGCGCCTCTCGCAGAAACTCAACACAGTCGGCCCCAAAGACCCCCTCGCCCCCATGGATTGGGTCACCATCTACGCGATGGCCGTGAACGAAGAGAATGCCGCCGGTGGCCGCGTCGTCACCGCCCCTACCAACGGAGCCGCCGGCGTCATCCCCGCCATCGCCCACTTCTACACGCGCTTCATCGACCCAATCACCGACGGGGGCATCTCCGGCGTAACCGCGCACCCCGCGATCGGAAATGATCACCACGACGCAACCGGCGCCGATTCCGCAGACCCACACCGCGCCGGCCTCCTCCGCTACTTCCTCACCGCCGCCGCCATCGGCATCCTCTATAAGGAGAACGCCTCCATCTCCGGAGCCGAGGTCGGCTGCCAGGGCGAAGTAGGCGTCGCCTGCTCCATGGCCGCCGGCGGCCTCGTCGCCGCTCTCCACGGCACCAACGCCCAGATCGAACACGCCGCCGAGATCGCCATGGAACACAACCTCGGCATGACCTGCGACCCCATCGGCGGCCTCGTCCAGATCCCCTGCATCGAACGCAACGGCATGGGAGCCGTCAAGGCCATCAACGCCGCCCGCCTCGCCATGGCCGAAACCGAAGGCCACAAACTCTCTCTCGACCAGATCATCGAAACCATGTACCGCACCGGCATGGATATGCAATCTCGCTATAAAGAGACGTCCCTGGCCGGCCTGGCCCTCAATATTATCGAGTGCTGAAAGCGATCACCTCAATGAGGTGAATGTCCAAATGAGAAAACACGCACTTAAGCGTTACGTGGTCTTCCGGTTCAAACTCGTAGAATTCCACGACCTAATGGTTCTGTTCATGTCCATTGAAAGCGGCAAGTGCTTGGACCCGTCATCAGTGCGGCAACAAGCGCAGCTACAAACTTCATTGAGAACAGTTGTGATCAGCTTCTAGCCCTCTTCATAGATAAGAATAAGGACGCTCTCGACGTAATCCCGCTCTGGAAGAGTCTATTTCCTAGGAGTTTGTTGAAATAGGTACGGATTCAGAGGCTCAGCGGGCATGGTGATCGTCTTACGAGTATGCGTGGAGATGAGCGGTTTCAGGATGGGATGTTCAGCTATGTATCTCTGGAACAGCG
>JAABVA010001411.1_pt1 | contig 25895 bp, 34 predicted proteins | sample 5560331 | NCBI WGS metagenome assembly JAABVA01 (sample SAMN12812661, study PRJNA571458) | rock metagenome | isolation source: Antarctica rocks | place: Antarctica: Victoria Land, Mt New Zealand sud | collected 2016-01-07
TCACTCGCGCAGTGTACCTCGTAGCCTTGCGCTTCCAAGAGCAACTTGCCGACCTGCCGCAGGCTAGGCTCATCATCGACGATCAAAATCCTATATCTGAACGTGCATGGATCCGTGTCCACTTATAGGCTCAATTCTATAAAACTGTGGGGTGTCTCTGGTGTCTACAAAACTCTGAAAACGCCCACTTCTGGGTTGGTGTCACTCTGTCTAGGCTACTAAGCCTTTCCATGTGAGTAAGGCCTGCACACGAAGGTTTGTATGCAACTTTGGAGTTATCAAGTTCAATTTGCATTCAAAAGTGTAAGTTTGATTTCGGTGCTCAGATCCCTATCCGCTCGACCTCATCGAGCGAGATCTCATCGGTCCGTCGGTCGTAGAGACCCGTCGTACGGGCGCTCTCGTGATTGGCCATCTGCTGAGCGATCTCCAGCCTGCCACCATTCTTTAGATAAGCAGTGATACCGGTGGCGCGGAAGGTATGGCAGCCTATCTCGGTCTGGATTCCGGCCGCTAGCGCCCGTCGGCGAATCATTCTCCACACATCCGGCTGGAGCAGGGAATTGCCGGTAAGCTCGCCCGACCGGCCGCGCGTGGTGCGGAACAGCGGCCCTTTGCGGTCCTCGGCGATGCCGGCTGTCCTGATGTACTCGTCTAAGTAGCGGTCGAGATTGTGGTGCGTTGGCATCTCGTGTTCCTTGCCGCCCTTCTCATGAAGCCGGACCCAACCTCGCCGGCCCTGCACGTAGAAATCCTCGACCTTCATCGATATCGCCGCTCCTACCCGGGCAAAGGTGTAGACCATCAGCCCGATGAGAGCTCGGTCACGCAGGCCCGGAAGGGAAGTGACATCGATCGAATCGATGAGTGTTCTAGCCTCGTCGGCCTGCAACACCGGCGTCTTACCGCGTCTCTGGGAATGCCTCGGTCCGCGCACCGCATGAGCGGGATTAGCGGGCAGAACCTGGCCGACCACCATCCAATCGAAGAGCATTCGCAGAGCGGCCAGCCGCTGCTTCACTGTGGGTTTGGAGTGAAGCTTGAGCTGCGCCTCCACAAACGCCGCCACGTGGATCGGCTCCACCTGAGCGAGATCTAGGATGCCGACCTCAGCACAGAATGCGGAGAACTGCCGGACGGCCTCCATGTAGGCGCGGCGGGTATTGGGGTTTCGGATATGCGAGCTGAAGAAATCTCGCATCCGCGTGCGGGCTTCTGGGCGCGCCGTAAAGATCGACGGCAGGGAAGCCGCTTGCGCGCGGAGAGCCAATGCTTCGGCGGTCATGAGTCTTTGCCCTCGGGTTTGCGGTGTTCAAGAAGGGACGGGATGTCGCGGGCCCCTTGGGTTACGGCCACGATCTCGATCCGCTCCGGCTGCCTTCGATACAGGATGAGGTACGAACCCACGGGCAAAACACCACCGGGACGGCTGTGAGGTCTTCGCGCGTGTGCCCGATGGCAGGGGTTGGCTGCCAGGACCTCAAATGCCTCGAACAGCTTTGCAATCGAGCGGTCTGCCGCGTCCCTGCTGTCCCGTGCGATGTACTCCCAAATGGAGTCCAGGTCGGATTCGGCTGCTGAGGCAAGGAGATACCGGCTCATCGGCGCGGCCGTCTCCGCTCCTCGGACTTGCGTGCGATCCGCGCCTTGGCCGCCGCCGGCTCGACATGCTCTCCGCGGTCCAGTGATTGGAGCCTTTTCGAGAGCTCTTCGTTGAAGGCGCCCAACTGTGCGCTGCGCGCCTGGTCACGCTCCTCAAGGAGTCGCAGGGCTTCGCGGATCACCTCGCTAGCCGAGGTGTAGCGTCCCGATGCCACCTTGGTCACGACAAACTGGTCCAGCTCCGGGGTCAAAGAGACGTTCATGGCAAGCACCTCCAGTGTTCATGCTGAGCGGGATAACAAGGTTTGTCAATGTTCGTTACCGACCACTTCACCCTCACGGTACCCGAAATCGCTGGGCTTCGGGACATTTGGACACAAGTGGGAACTGGCAAAGTTCTCACTCTGAGCCCCTTTCTGACGCTCTGGGCCGTTAACGAAACGCTCTTCATCTGCCCCAAACGGGTACGAATAACGTCCGCTGCCATGGTCCCCTGATCGCGTTCAATTGCTTCCCCCATGGGCTGGTACTTACGCTCCAAGCGGTCGAGCACCTCTTCGGCCGAAACGCCAGGCTCGTTGGCATTCCGGGCTTCTTGCCAGAGCTGGCGCAAGTGATCCGTCCATTGCTCTTGGAGTCTGGCAGAGGTTTCTTCATTCAAGCTCGGATCGTCATCACTCATACATCCTCCTCGCCAGCGGCACGTTCAGTGTGAGGCGGCCGGCGAATGCTCTAGAGCCATGGCTAAGCATCCAGCAGGCCCAGTTTCTTGGCCCACTAGTGCGAAAGCCGGATCGCCACCCGGCCCGGTCCTTGACCGGACAACTCGGCAGAACTGGATGCTTCGAACGCAAAGCCCGTCAATTCCAGATACACATGACCGTCATCGAAGACCTCGCGATACAGATGAATCTGCTGGCCGCTGGCGTCGTCTGTCTCGAACTTCAGGCTAGATCGGGTACTCATTGGAACCTCCTCTCATTGCCCGCTGGGGATTGCCGGAGCCATTACCTAGTGGCGCCCCTCGAATTCATCCGGCCATTACTGGGCTCCATGCAATACCCGCAGCACCCTCACCGTGTCCCCCTCGATCTGATAGGCGGCGAGATAAGGCGTTTGCTGGACAACAAGCTCACGCGTGCCGACTACGCGACCTGGCCTGCCGCTCTCAGGAAACGTCGCCAACTGATCCACCTGGGCCTCGATCTGATCGTCGATCTGGGCAGCAGTGCGCGGACTATCGGCTTCAATGTAGTCGAAGATGGCCTCCCGGTCAGAGATCGCTAAGAGGCTCCAGACGATCTTCATCCTTGATTCTCAGCCTGAAGGGCTGCCGTCCGTCGCCGAGCGAATCGGGCCTTCACATCTTCATTGGCGACTGGAGGGCGAGGATCGTCGATGGCCTCTTCCACTTTGGATCGGACCCATGCGTCGTGCGCCGGGACGTTAGCGGCAAGAGGAAACGGAAGCGCACCTTCATTGGCGGTCCGGGTAAGAAGGATGCGAACGGCATCTGAGACCGTCATCCCGAGCTGTTCGAGTACGGCGGTCGCTCTTTCTTTTACACCTGGGTCAATGCGAGTTTGTACGAGAGCGTTCGCGGGCATACGTCCTCCTTGGAACCTGATTGTAATGCATATGCATGACACGGCTCAGGTCAACTCAAGCCCCAAACCACGCATGATAAAGGACATTATCATGCGTGATTAGGCGCCCTCTTACGGAATGTTTGGAACGGAGGGTGGCAATTTACATTTCGAGCGGCAGCCTGTGCGGCCAGGAACGGTCGATGTTCCGTACCAATCTCACTCTCCGACAATGGGCACGGGATCAGCCACGCTGCTTGTCCAAGCATATTTCAACCCTTCTTCACCACGGGTAATCAGCGAAAGCATGGCGGACTTGATTTAAGTCCGATCCCGTACAAACGGCCCACTCCGGGGAACGTGCTCTTTCTGTCATTCTGGCCGACAGAAAACGTCTCTTGCGCCGGGCAGGAGCTGAAGTCTACTAGCGTCTTCCCCTTTTGAGGCAGTGCCTCCGGTGAGAAAACGCGCTATCCTCCGGCCCATGAAAGACGGAAAGAGAGAGTCTCATCGAAGTTGACGTTGTGGGCTAAGCCCTTACTTTTTGAAGACAGTTCCTATTCCAGAATAGTGCCGGGCAGATGGCGCGGTACGTGCAATAAGGCAGCCAAGAGCCTAACCCGAGTTCTCTGGAATCAGAGAAAGGTCTGGCGCTCGATTCGGGAGGATCCAACAATGCCAGCAGAGCGAGAGAATGAAGACTCAACCGGTTTACACCTGCTTTCCTGCTACTTCAAGGCGAAGGACGAAAGCGGTCCAGAGAAGGACGTCATTATGCTCTGCGAGATGGTGGGGAATGAGATCCAGAGCATATCCCTCCGGTCGGCGGCTGACGCGATGACGCGATACGGAAGGCTGAACTGGGCAAGATAGCGAGGTCGTGCGGGCGGGAGCGGCTGTCCTGACCGCGACGGCGTGTTTCAGAGGAGCTTGTCGGGCGCCGCTTTGGGTTCTCCATCCCCTCGAAAACTGGAAGCCGGTACTGAGGCACGGATCGCACATGTTTCACAAATCAGGCAGCAGGACGATCCGTGGGGCGCCCTGCTGCCTTGGCTGGAGTGATTAGGTTCGAGAGCTAAGCGGTGGCCACAACATTGACCTTCTGCGAGATCTGGGTAAGCAGTTGGTCGGCTCTTCCCTCCTCGGCTTCAATGCTCTTGAGAACCGAGACATCATTGGAGAGGTTGAGGATCTCCGCCCAGCGGCGGAGAGTGCCGTAGACGGCGATTTCGTGGTGCTCAACCTGCTGAGCGGCACCGATAAGCGCGATGTCGCGGACCTGAGGCTCGGTGACATCCTTGATGGTGTCTGAAGCTTCCGTGGTGAGACCGTCGATGACCTTACAGGTCTCGGTTCCGGCTTCGCCGGTATTGGTTCGGAGAAGAGACTCTACCTTGGAAGCATGGCCACGAGTTTCTTCGAGATGGTTCCGGAAGGCTGTGGAGAGTTCCGTATCAGTTGAGCTGTTTATCAGATCGGGCAGTGCCTTGGTGATCTTCTGCTCCATGTCGAGCGCCTTCTGCAGATTGTTGATGTAGAGAGCGCGTAGGTCTTGGATATTTGCCGAGATTAGCTTCATAGGAGAGGTTCCTCATGCAGTGACCTGTTCAACTTCTTCGGTAAGCATTTCGGAGATTGACGACCAGTAGGAGGAGATGCGCCGGAGACATCGGCTTGGCGATCTCTCCCCCACCTATTAAGGTTCAATGGTGCGTCCGCGAGTATGCACTATTCCGGAGAGAACCAAAACAGCACCAAAGAATGTATACCTCTGCTGCCCCGATGGAGATTTTTGGAAGCGATGGATTGGAGCTGTGTGCAGATGAGCAAGCGGGACTTGCAGCGAACCCCAGCTGTGCGATCTTGGGAGACAACTGAAGCGTCCACCAACCACAGCCACGATCGCGATGGACATCGGTCAACCGGATGGCCAGCCAAGTGCTTCAGTAGAGTGCAGATGTACTGAAGCTTTACTGGAGGATTCACCGTGCGTAAGTTACTCTCTGCCCTCACCTTGGTTGCCGCGATCGCTGCACCCGCTGCTCTGCATGCCACCCCCATCTCCGGTCAGTTCTCGATTGATAGCACTGTCACCAATAACGGATCGACCCTTACCTTCCTGCCCGGAACCATCCGGACTGGGATTGGCACACAGCTGGATACCTTCAAGCTCCTGGTTCCAGATAACACGCCCGTAACCGCTGGCCCGATGAGCATCACCTTTGATCCGTACTCCTGCTGCTCCTCGTTCACGGTTGGCTCGCTCACGACCACGATCGACAGCATCACGGCGACAAACCTGGTGATCGGCGGAGTTCCCGTCACGGTGTTCGGCGGAACTGCCGATTTCACCGCTCCTGGCTTCGACAGAACCATGGGCACCTTCGGCTTCTCCACTCAGGGAAACGGCCCCGTCACCTTCTCGGCAACCGGCACAGCCAACTCGCCAGTACCTGAACCGTCCACCTTCACCCTGTTGGGAAGCGGTCTTCTGGGTCTCGCAGGAATGGCAAAGAAGAAACTCCTCGCATAAGACCGGAGCGGTAAGATAGCGGTATTCCTCCCCACGAACTGCAAAAAGAAACGGCGTCAGGCCCTGCAAAGGTCTGGCGTCGCTTCTGCGCCGGATCGTCCTTCGCGCCTTCATCCTGTCACAGCTGACTTCTGAAGGTGACGGACCATTTCAGTACCCCAGATTCATAGAGGGCACCTATTTCAGAGGTGTTCCACTGGTAATCGGGTGTGAGCCGCGGTTGGGGGAGGATTGTCTGTTGTGACCCTCGAAGAGAAAGATAATCGCGAATACCACAACAACGAGGACAGCCATCGAGACAAGAAGCGTGGGTCCACAGCGACCATCGAAGTACGATCGGGACGGGCCTTTTTCTAGAGTCATGTCGGTTTGATGCGACGGTCCACCACTCCCTGTACCGAGCGGATGTGCGAAGCCGCACTTAAAAAATGAGCGGTGTGGCCTTACGGTTTCAGCCCGCCTGAACGGGGGAGTATCGAACCGCAGCCAAACGGAGCGGCACATCACTTGCCGAGCGGCTCCGGGCAATGGCTCTTCGGGAGCCTAGGCACTGCACGACCGACCCCATAGAGTTGCTTCTCGCCGAGGCCGTGGGGATCCGGTACATGCTTTAACGCTATTCCATTCGGATGCCCAGACGGCGGTAGACGGAGCCGTTTTCCGCCCGAAGCTATCCTCACGATCCGCGATTTCGGCGGACGCTCGAAGCACCAAACCGCACGCTAGATGTGCTCGGCGAGTTCCTCGCCTAGACCCTCCCGGAAGGGCCACCAGATGGCCCGGGCCGACGCAACTCCCGACGCGGTTCCCGTGGCGGGACGAAATCTGGTCGCGATGGTTTCTGAGCGCGGTGGGGCCACACATCGGTGAAACCTCTGGAGTACTAAGCATTTGCCCCAATGTCCCAATACGGGGTGTGGATAGTGGAAAGCTTTTATCCATGGGAAAAATCCATATCCTCGAAACACACGCTATTCTTCCGGAAACTAGCCGCACCTGACAGCCTGGCCTGGAAATGCTCAAGAACCAGCCCGCTTCTACCCTGAAAGGCTTTGGCGTGCAAGTTACAACTTTGCACTGTACGAAGAAACTCTCGGCCATGACCGGGCGAAAAGAGAACAAACATGAAGAACTTCCTTGCCATCCTGGCCCTATCCACAGGTCTTTATCGACAGCAGTTCCAGCCCTTGCCAACAATCTGCACCTGGTCTCCGATAGCAGTCAAAATGTGGGTGGAGAAGATGTCTACCCCTATAACTTCAACGTCAACGGCGCCTCCAACCTGACGGCACTGATGGGCCTTTACTTCCACCGAAGCGTCACCTTCGGTGAGACCTGGAATGCGAACATCGTTGCCCTTCCGCTCGACAACTCCCAGAGCTCGATCGATTACCGGGCGGATGCATGGATCTTTTCGCAGTTGGGCGCTTACTCCAACGCCGACGTCCAGTATGCCGTCTGGGACATTTTTGATCCGAAAGATGTCAACGGGCATACCGGTTTTTGATGCTGCAGCACCCGCGCGGGCATGAACAAACAGCACTGCTTTTCAGAGTGGCAACGCCAGCGGCCCAAGCAATCCCTCTCTTTGAAGAAGAGCCTAGCGAGAGCAGTAGTCCGCGAGCACACTGCGGAAGATTCTAAAAAGGCGGTCGGCCTGGGCTCTTTCAATCACATCAATAGGATGGAAGGAGCAATCATCGTCATGCCTCAGGAACATATCCAGGAGCACATCGATCTTATCGCGCGGCACGAGCAGGAGTTTCTCGCGAAGCGGACACGTTCTGAGCGACTGGGCGACACCATAGCCGCCTTTGCAGGGAGCTTCGGTTTTGTCGGGCTACACCTGTTCACATTCGTCACCTGGATCCTGGTCAATACCTTTAGTGTTCCCCATATCCGGCATTTTGATCCATCGCCCTACTCGCTCCTGGGAACGCTGCTAGCTGTGGAAGCAATCATCCTCGCGAGCTTTATCCTGATGCGCCAGGCCCGCATGGGCCGTCGCGGAGATGAACGCGACCACCTCATGCTGCAGATTCTGATGCTCACCGAAAAAGAAATCACCGCAGTTCTCAGTATCGATCGGCAGATTGCGAAGCAGGTTGGGCTCGAGAAGATGGCGAACAGTCCCCAACTCAGGGAGCTGAGTCAGCACACTTCGATAGAAGACGTTGCCCAAACTATTGCAGAGAGTATGCCTGGCACAGAGGAGTTCTAGGGCCTCTAGCTCAGGGCGTGTGGCTCGGTGCATCATCATGCGCGCCAGCAGCGTGCGACGGACGTGCGATAACGTCCTTTATCGTATATCCATAGATCGCGCAGGAATTGCCGCGAAGCCAAGTGTCCGAGACGCCCGTTACCCGGACATGTGAATCAGTCTCCAATGAAGCGGAGATCGGTATCCCCGTTTCCCACGTCTAGCTAGACGTGTGCAAACGCGACCCTGAGCCCCACGGTAAGCAGGTTCTCTATTTCGGATGATTCGGCATTGGTGTCAGCGTGGTTGGCGCGATAGCGACCGGTGAAAGATGCAGGTTAGACCACTGCGTAGGAAGCGACTCTATCTTCAGACCGGCCCATTGCGGGGGGATTGGTTCAAGGGCATTGGGCGACTGATTAATAACCGGTGCGCGACAGATATAACCCTTCTGCGCGAACAAAGAAGTTAAAGGCAGAAGCTGAGTGCTTAATGGTCGCGTGTTAAAGAGCAGTCCTGCACCGCTCTGCGTTTTGTCCTGCGAAGGCGATGCTGTATTGAACTGATTGAAGGTCAGCCCCGGTCTTCCGATGCTTGGTTCCAAACCGGCTGGAAGTTTCTCAAAGTAACTAGGAGAAACAAGACACAGTTGATTCCGCAGTTTGCCAAAACCTTCCGAAGATGGGGCCGCCTGGCAGAAGGCCATGGCAGCTCCGAGGATGAATGCTACGACTGTAGTTGACAGACGAAATCTGAGTGTATTCATCGCTACCCCGATTGGCTTTAATCATAATCGTCTAACGAGCAACCCACTATCAAATTCCACTGTCCGAAAAGTCGGCATAGCGGACAAGTGCCAGCAGGAGCCAGCCGCCATGCTGCAAAAGCGTCTGTTCAGCTTTGAAACGTCCGTTTCAAGCGGGCGGCTGATCAAACGGCAACTCGCCGAAGAGCCGTACGACTACCTCATCAAGGGTACTCAGCTTTTCAAAAGCCGAGGACGGGAGGGAATGATGGTTCTTGCGGATGGGACGTGTACCCAAGGCATTGTGTGTTGTCCGGGCCGGATTTGGATACGTAGAGATGTCGGGTAATGGCTTACCAGGCTCTCCGCCGAACCACAGATATGGACCGAGTTTTAGAGTCGCTTTATCAAGCGCGATCCACACCACGCACCCACTAGGCTTTTCTGCCAACGCCCGTCCAACGGACACTTTGCCGGCCGCTTGCGTTTTTAACTGAACATGCCGCACGACCGGGCCACGGCTCATCACCACGTCATAACCATGGGCATCGAACTCTGGCCGCAATATCTCGACGTTCAATACACCCCGCCGCCAAAGGGTTGTAAGAACTTCGCCGACAAAGACGTGCTCCACAATGCGCTCACGTAGGGTCGAATGTGTAAAATTTCGGTCATCCACTGCCATGCTTCGCACACCCTTTTAAGAAATTCTGGCACCCATCAGGCTGAGAGAGATGCGGGCCTGCCTTTTTACGATGTATAGCCGGGGCAAACAGAAATTACAGGCTTAGTCCCAATCCGTAGCTGTGTTCCTGCTTCGGCGCGATCTCCTGCTGGGGCGGCTGGATGGACTGCTCGGGCTTATAATGCGGAGCGTCGATGCCAACCACGCGGGCGTACTCGCCTTTGCCGATGCCGGTCTCCTTCGATGCTCGGCTATAGCGCAGTACCTCACCCACTTCGTAACGCTCGGCCCAGGTGCGAGCGGCTCCGGTGAGGTCCTGGCGCGGCACAAGCGTTTCGAAGCGATGCTCTTCTCTGCTGACAACGCCATTCCGTTGCAGCTCGGCATGGATGCGCTGATTGATCTCCGCGCGGGAGCGGTTGTCGGGCGAGACGACCAGCGTGTTCTCCGGCGACTTCGCATATTCCTTGGCAATGGCGTCGATCCGCTCCTCGCGGCCTCGGAACTCATGCACCCGGCCCTGGCTGTCCAGGTTCTTCACCGCAGCTCCGACCTCGCCACGCGCAAGCTGCTCGACTACCTGCCGCAGCTCCGGCTCCTTCTGGCGCACGATCTGATCGAGCGAGATGGTCTTCATCCCGGCTTCCTGCAACTGCGCGAAGGGCTTTCCGGCCTCGACCGCCTCATGCTGCCGCCGGTCGCCTACCAGCAACACACGGTCGTTCGGATGCAGGCGCGTCACAAACTCGTGCATCTGCCTGGTGGACGCGAGTGAGGACTCATCGAGCACATAGAGCCGCTTCTCTCCGGTGTCCGGCCCCTGCCGTCGCGCCAGGTGCATCTGCAATGTTGAAAGTCTCAATACCGGCCTCGCCGAGCTTCTGCGCCGCGCGGCTCGTGGGCGCGAAACCCTCCACCCTATAGCCTTCGGCGTGTGCTCCTTCGCGGATGACCGCCAGTGTCGTCGTCTTCCCGGCTCCGGCTATGCCGTCGATGCCGACAATCTTCTCGCGCGCAGCGAAGACCTCACGGGCGGCTTCCTGCTGTGAACGGTTCAGCTCCGGGTGGCGCTCCAGCGTATCGAAGCGCTCCCGGCCTTGTAGCAGCATCGGGTCCTGATAGCCACGCTGGTTGCCCTGCTGCATCTGCCCGACGATCTCCCGCTCCATCCGCACCATTTGCGCGGTCGTGATCTGCGGTCCGCGCACGGACGCCTGCGCCTCGCGGAACTCGCCTGCCTGCATCCGCTGCTCGAACTCTTGCCGAACGTGCGAGTAGTTGATCTCGCCCATACCGCGATTCAGCGCCGTTTCGTAGAGCGCACGCCGGTCCTGTACGGCGTCCTTCTCGAACAGGTGATCGCGAGCGTAGGTAACGGCCTGCCGCGCCATCTGCTCCGGCGTTCGGGCCTGGTCGGGAGATTGGGCTGGGGAGTTTTCCTGGTTAAAACCCCGCGCTCGCTCCCGCATCTCGGCCACAACCCGGTCGGCTTGGTGGCCGTACTGCCCGGCCAGTTCTCGATGCTGCCGCTGCACCTCTTCCGGCGACAGCAGCTCCTTCCTGTCGCGGGTGCGGTGGGCGGCGATCTGCCCGGCCGCCGCGCCGTCGATTCCCTGCTCCCGCTTGTAATCCTGCACCTGCTGCCGTCGCGGACTCGACGCCTCCAGATACTCCCGCGTGTAGCCCTTGATCTCCGGCTGGCCATCCTTGCCTCGCTCCAGCTCGTAGCCGAGCTTTTCGAGGCGCGTGGCCAACTCCGCGCGATAGATCGCCGTGCCGTAGTGCTGCGAGGCGTACAGCTCATGCGACTGTACCGAGCGGGTCTGGCCGCTCTCGCGCTCGGTCACGTTGAAGATCACGGCATGGGTGTGGAGCTGCGGCGCGGCGTAGCCATCGACGGGCCGCGCCGTGTCGTGCTCGAAGGTCGCGGCGGCGAACTTTCCCGTCGTCTCCGGGGCATGGACGTTGCCGATCCGCGCCTGGGTATAGTGCTCAATCTCGCGCAGGGCTACGCGAACGCTCTCCCGGTGCGCCTCCCGCACCCGCTCATCGCCTCCCACAAGCGCCGTCAGCGAAACCGACTTCGGCGCGGAGAACGTCGCATCCCATCCGGCGCGGTGCTCCACGCTGGTCACTTCCTTGCCGCTCTTGCCCTCGTAGGTCCGGGAAACCTGATGCCGCACCAGCTGCTCTTCGGTGAACGGGTGCTGGCCTTCGCTCAGCCGTGCGAACTGGTCATTGCCGACGGACCCGGAAAGGTCCCACCGCTCGGCAAGTTTGCCCTGCCACTCGCTGAAACCCTGCTGGTCCCGGCTCCAGTAATTCTGCCGCTCCGACGCGAACTCTCGCGCGTGGTACGTCCGCGCTTGGCCTGCCGAAAGCGGTTTGGAGAGCGTCAGCATAGAGATCCTAGACCCGCAACGTTCCCTCGATGACCCGAACTCCGCGGCCAGCGAGCCGCACAACATTACCATGGACCTCGACCGTCAAAATGCTCGGACGCTTCATCTCGTACCCTTGCTCGATCCTCATGGTCGAACCATCTTTGGCAATGCCATGCTTGACCAGCTGGCAAGCAAGTGGTCCGGCGGCTGTACCTGTCGCTGAATCTTCCACGATCCCCATCGTCGGGTTGAAAAACCTTGCATGAGCAACCGACGACATTGACACCGGTTCGAGGCAATAGATATAGCAGCCCTCTCCACCGACCGCCTTCAGCACTTTTGCAAGCCGTTGCGAATCGGGGTGAGCACGCTCGATGGCGGACCGGGTATGAACAGGAACGAGAAGGTGCCCGGCACCTGTAGATACAACCTGTGCAGGTAAAGAGCGAGAGATATCGGCCTCGCGTAGCCCGAGTGCTTCAGCCAGGCCGAAAAAGTCTTCGCACACCCTGGCGAACTCAGGAGGTGATTGCGTGAGGACTACGGAGACAACCTGTCCATCCTTGTAGCGAACATCCACAGGAAGAAGGTCGTGTCCGATCTCTTGCGTGAAATGGTTGCTGCCGTCACTAAGCTTCAAACGGCCTGACTCTGCCAGCCACCACCATGCGCCCAGTGAGTTGTGACCGACCCCAAAGATTTCGTGTCCGGGAGCGGTAAGAGAGCGAAGACGCCAGTCCGCAGACTTGGATCTCGGAGGGAAAATAAACGTCGTCTCCGCTTGATTCAGTTCTGCCGCGATCTGCTGCATTGTGGCATCGTCCAGGCTCTGAGCGTCAGGAACCACAGCGAGAGGGTTGCCGCTCAACGGCCGCTCCGCAAAAACATCAACGAAGTAAAATGGAATATGCATTATGCCCTCATATTTATTGGATCCAGTGATACCGGAAGCACGATTTAGTTCGCTGGCATGAACGACGTCCGGCAGCATTCTCAATGCGCCTGAGGTCACCAGCACCGTTCCGGAACTCAGAAGAAATGCGCGCCGATTCATGCTTTGTTCTCTGCTTCCATAAGAAGAATCACTCTCTGTACCCAGAGATGTATCTTTACGTAAAGATACATCTCTGCAAGGACTGCGGCAAGGCTTATAGAGCTTAATGTCGGATAGTAGGCTGGTGTACGGTGACAAAGCGCTCTAAAACAGATCCGGTGGATGAGATCCTCAAACAATGGGGACGCGAGCGTCCAGATCTCGATGTCACCCCGATGGGTATCATCGGCCGCATCTCACGGGCCGAAAGACTGATCGATGAGCAGATGAAAGCCGGGTGCTCCAGGTTCAATCTGGAGCGCTGGGGATTTGATGTTCTGGCTTCCCTACGGAGGGCCGGTGAACCGTATCAGTTGACTCCAACACAGCTCTACAGCTCTTTAATGCTCACCTCCGGCGCGATGACCAATCGCATTGATCGCCTACAGGAAGCGGGTTTGATCAAGCGGCTGGAGAATCCCGGTGATCGTCGGGGAGTCTTTGTTTCGCTAACAAGAGAAGGTCTTAGAACAATAGACCTGGCCGTTACCGACCATATGGTCGTCGAAGAGGAGATGTTGGCTTCGCTCTCTGTGGTGGAACGTGAGCGTCTTGCCAATCTTCTGCGTGTGCTTTTGGACAATCTTGAGAAGGCTAGTCACTCTTGATCCTTTGCGATTCCTCAAAGGCTTCTCGTCACTCAATCTCCTTACTGGCATCCCAAACAAATCCTTCCCGCCTCACAGTGGGTGCTTCGTCCAGCGGGAGCACGACCTGAATCGGCTTCTGCGGCGGAGCCTGTACCGGCATTGGGTTGACCGTCGCGACCGGCTTCCTCGGTACAGGCGCTTCCATCGTCCGTTCGATGAACTCGAGCTGTTTCTTCCGCTTCTTCGCCAGCCGAAAGCGAACCGGCACAACCCGGTTCTCCTGCTTGATGTAGGCGCGGTGGCTGTCGAGGCCGGCGATCTCGGAGGCCATGATGAGCGGCTTGCTGGCGATCTCCATCGCGTAGGACTTCTTCGCCCGCAACAGTCCCATGCTGCGCGACTCCTTCAGCCGCTCGACCTCGATCTCGCCGATAGCCTCCGAGATCCATTTCGCCGCGCGCGGCTCGGAGGTCCTGAAGAATACCTTGGTCGCGGGCTGCGAGAGCATGGCCTCGGCGTCCTGGCCGTAGCGCTTTTCCATCTGGCTGCGGCCCTGGAAGCCGAGCACGACCGGGTTGCCGTACTTGCGGTTTTCGGTCACGGCGGTATGGAGCTGCGGGAGCTTGTTGAGGCTCGCCAGCTCATCCAGGACGAACCAGACCGGCTGCGCGTCCGGGCAGTGGCCCATCATGCGCAGGATGAACAGGTCCAGCCACACGGAATGAAGCGGCAACAGCTTTTCCCGATAGCCGGAGCTGGAGGTCAGGAACACCCATCGCTTCCGGTTCGATATCCAGGACGATGTAGCGAAGCTCGGGTCGTTGGGTTCGGCATACTGGGGCAGCAGCTCCAGGCTGTCGGCCACCATGTTCATGCTCGAAACAATCCCCGCCCGCTGCGCCGGAGCGCCGGGATCGAGGTAGGCGGCCAGCGGCGTTCCCTTCACGATCGCGGCGATCTCCTCCGGGTCGCTCATCCACCGTAACAAGTCCCGGACCTGCGGTTTGCGGCGCAGCAGATGGGCCAGAACCCGGCGCGGCGCATCGGTGAAGTAAGGCTTCTCGTACTCCTTTTCGGGCAGCATCGCGGCGGCGATGGAGGTAGCGATCTCGGGGCGGAAGATCTCATCCGGCAGGTTCCAGTAGGGGCAGCGGGCGTCCAGCGGATTGAGGATCAGGTCGCCGCGCTCGGGCGAATAGAACTCGCCCACGAAGTCCATCGCCGGGTCGTAGACGATGGCCGTGTCGCCGCGGTCCTTAACCTGCCGCAGAATCTGCCGGATGGCGGATGACTTCCCTGCCCCGGTGTCCCATGAGCAGGATGTGACTCGACTCCAGACGCTTCGGAATCGCGTAGCTCCGGCCCCATGGAATCAGCTTCGCAGCTGCGCTCTCGCCCTGTAACTTGAGCCGGATGCCAGCGGCCGCCCGCCATCTCAGCCACGCCGGGCGGCTCAGCTCCGGCCCTTTGGTCCTCCGCCCGTGGCGCTCTTCATGCCGCCGCTGCGCCCAGGAACTCAGTCCATAGCCCCAGGCGTCCTTCGCCTTTTGCAGGGCGAGGCACACGAAGATCAGCCCCACCAATCCATAGAGAAAGGGCAGGCCAAGGAGGCGCGGGAAACTCTCGCCGTCGTACATCAGATCCCGGAGCAGCGGGGCCAGTTGGGAGGACGGAACCCTCTCCGGGGAACCCAACACCACTCCCCGCCAGCCCTCCGCCACCGCCTGTGCCGAGAGGCTGACAGGCAGCTTTCCGTTCGGTCCGGCGACCGCATCCTCGGGGAGCATGGGGACGGATTTGCGCCCGGGAGCCGTCTTCAGCACCCACCGAATGCTCGTCATATTGCGCGGCTGTGTAGCTTCAATAGAGCTTGCTGTGTAGGTGCCGAGATAGAACTTTTGGAGCGGGGTAAGCGTCCATGCCAGCCAAACGGAGGCGGGGAGAACGAGCAGGAATGGCCCCAGGGTGATCCCGAACAGGAGCAGCAACACCCTCCCGCCGCGGCTCGGAAACCGCATCGGACGGCTCACGGCTGGCCCCCGTCTTGCCCCTCCTGGGCATCCTGGGCATCCTGGGCATGAAAACTTTCGATCATCTTGCGGGCGTCCGCCAGCTTCCGGGCGTTCGCCTGATCGCGGATTTTGAGCACGGATTCGGCCAGCAAGTGCTTCCCTTCCGCATTCGCCTGGGCGGTCGCATGGAAGAGATTCAGGAGCATGTACCGGGTCGCCGACTGCTCGGCCAACAGCAGTTCCATAGGGTCCGACGGACGCTGCCGCGCGGCTTTCAACGCCAGATCGCGCAGCCACTCGGCCAGGGTTTTGCCGTCGCGCTCGGCGGCGATCTCGACCTCCCGCAGCTCCTCGGGCGTGATCCGCGTGGCGACGGTTTTGGTGCGGAACCCGGGCTTCTCCTCCACGCCTGCGGTGGCGTTTCGGGGCTTCTGATCGGTCTGGGGAGGGCTCGTGCCGGGAGTGCTCAAGTGATAAATTGTCCTGCTGGAAACCTAGACCGCGCCCTCGGAAGCCGTCAAGTTGGCTGGATCGCGGTTATGGGCTAAGTAGCTTTGCATTCAAGCTGTTTACGCCAGAGTAGCCAATCCGATTCCATCGGAACCGTGCGTAAACAGATGTAAACGCGATTTTCATAAATTGCTCATTCCAAACACGTTCGCTTTTGTAAACGCGGGCGAGCTGTCGCGTTTACCTGCAGTTCCCATTTGGGGGTGATGTGTCAGTACTTCTTCCGCTGCAAAGCAGCGCGTTGCTTGTTCCTGTGCATGGGACAGTAGGCAAACATGCCTGGCGGCGATGATCTTTTGTGCGCGCTTAGTGCACGGAAGTGAGCGTCGGGAAACGCAGCAGTTTGAGTGTTGCAGAGTCGCCGATCGAGAGCTGGATCTGATCGAGTGAAGCTACGATCCAATCCGCTTGCCATAGCTCCTCGATGTGATGGGACGATGCGACGGCGAGCACCTGGCTGCCTGCGGATCGTCCTGCGCGGATACCAGCCGGCGCATCCTCGACCACCAGGCATTCGTGAGGCAAACGAGTCAGCAGCGCGGCTCCACGTAGATAGCCTTCCGGGTCCGGCTTCCCTCTCGTCACACTGTCGCCTCCGACTATGCTCTTGGGCGAGACGATGCCGACCGAGGCCAGCCGGCTGCGCATCATCTTCTCAGAAGCCGATGTGACGATTGTCCAGCGGTGCGATGGGATGGAACTTAGAAGCTCGCCTGCTCCGGGGAAAGCCGTGACCCCAGACTGCTCTTCCTCGGCGAACGAATCGAGATCGGAAAGGTGCTGCCTGAGCTCGGCGTCGGTGATGTGCGGAAGATGTTCCCGGATGGTGTCGGCGGCGCGGCGGCCGTGAGTTCTCCGAAGATCGAAACCATCCGCGAGCTGGTGCCGTTCTGCCCACCGGGTCCAGCATCGTTCGTCGCCGGAAGTGGACCTTACCAGTACACCGTCCATGTCAAACAGAATGCCGGCCACCTCGATCTCAACGATGGAGGAAATAGCGGCAACGGGTCTCGATCTCGCGGTCACAGTCAGAGGGTATCAGTCTCAGATTGCCAATCCGGATGCTCGTCGGCCCACAGCTTGGCTTGCCTGGCAGCGACGCCGGCGCGATCCAAAGCCGCGAGTCGCAGCTTCCATTTCTCTACCAGCTTGGCCGCTTGGCGGTGCCGTTTCTGGGCGCGGGCAAGCATCCGTTCCGCACGGGCGCGCTGTCGATCTGGAGGAGTGCCGGGCACTGGAGTTGAGACGCAAACCTTCATCTACCCTCGCATAGGACGCCCCTGTTTTGTCGTTCCATCGCACGGATGCCGCCGAGCGTCTCCGCTCAGTGCATCTACAAAGCTGGGAAGATGACGTCCGGCTGTGAACAGTGATTGCTTTTAGGGGCTGCGTTGCGGGCAGGAACGAGGTCGTTACGAAACTCAGATCAGAAGATGGTAGAGAGAGACGCAAATGCTCTCGCTATCGCCTTCAAAATTTGGGATTGTCCGTTCCGTCGCTGCGCTCTATCAGGCGAGATGAAGCGCTTCCATTAGTTTGGTTGCGCCGAGCACGTTGGTGATGCGCTTGATACTCATTGAGATCGGCCATTGATGCTCGTGACTTAATTTGAATGAAGGCGCGCTCACCTGTGGTCGGAAGCAAGATCTCTACATCAATAGGCAGTGAGATACTGCGCGGCCCTCTCCTATCAGCAAGATCCACGCTGCCTTGTATTTGATCTTGACAAATAAGACTCTTGTCGTAGACAGTAAGACACATGTCGGAGGATATATGCCCGGACCGAAATTATCGAAGCTTGAGATGCAAATTATGGAAACTCTCTGGACGCGCGGCGAAGCGTCGATTCGCGAGATGCTGGAGACGTTTCCGGTAAAGAAGCGGCCTGGCTATACGACAGTTCAAACAATGGTTTACCGGCTGATGGCAAAGAAGGTGGTGCGCCGGGTTCGCAAGGTGGCCAACTTTTATCTCTTCGCTGCCGCTATCTCACGCGATGCGGCGCAGCGGCAGCTGGTGGATGAGCTGCTGGCGATCTTCGGCGGCGAGTCGCGGCCGGTGGTGGCGCACCTGATTGAGGCGGGCAAGCTGAGTCTGGACGATGTCGAGTTTGCTGAGAAGACGTTGAAGGGTTTGAAGAATGGGGAGGAGGCATGATGATGCAATCTCTGTCTTCGATGGCACCGGCGGTTGCCAACCATTTATGGCAGTCGACAGTGTTTGCGGCTGCGGTGTGGCTGGTGACTCTGCTGCTGCGCAGGAATGCGGCGCGGGTGAGGTTCTCGCTTTGGCTAGCGGCTTCGATAAAGTTTCTGGTTCCCTTCTCGCTACTGATCGGGCTGGGCGGTTTGCTGCCACGACAGCAGCAAGCTGCGAAGCAGACACCGACGGCGGTCTATTCCGCGGTGGATGCGATGGGGCAGCCGTTTGCGGAATTCAATTTTCTGGCGGCGAACTCCTCCGCGCATAGTACGAGTTTGCTGGAACAGCTGAAGGCTGATGTGCCGGTTATGCTGGCGGCGATCTGGCTCTGCGGCGCGGCGGTGGTGCTGATGATGTGGTGCGTGCGCTGGCGGCAGGTGCAGCGACAACTGCGGCGGGCGGTACCGGCGGTTGCAGGTCGCGAGTTTGAAATCCTGCAGCGGATGAATGGCGGCGGAGGGTTTCCTCTGCTGTTGTCGCGGGATTTGATGGAGCCGGGAATCTTCAAGGTGTTTCGGCCGGTGTTGATCTGGCCGGAGCAGTTGTCAGCGCGGCTGGAGGACACACACATTGAAGCGATTATGGCGCATGAGCTGATGCATGTTCGACGGCGCGATAATTTGAGCGCCGCGCTGCACATGCTGGTGGAGGCGGCGTTCTGGTTTCATCCGATGGCGTGGTGGATGGAGCGGCGGCTGGTGGAGGAGCGCGAGCGTGCGTGCGATGAGGGCGTGGTGGAAATGGGCGGCTGCGCGGAGACATATGCCGAGAGTCTGTTGAAGGCTTGCCGGTTTTGTGTCGAGTCTCCCCTAATGTGCGTTGCAGGAATTACTGGCGCGGATTTGTGCAAGAGAATTCGCTCGATTATGACTCTGCGGCTGGAGAAGCTGGGCTTGATGAGGAAAGCTCTGTTGGTGTTGCTGATGGTGGCTGCTGTTACCGGACCTGTCGTCTTTGGCAATCGCTATGCGGAAGTGATGGCCCAGCAAACAGCGACAGAGGACTGGCAGAAGGCTGCGGGCGGGAAGATGGAGTTTGAAGTTGCTTCGGTGCGGTTGAATCCGGGGCGGTCTGAGCCGTCGAATTTTCGACTGAGTCCGGACGATGCCTACACCAACACGGGCGGGATGTTGAACGCGGATGCAACGCTGACTACCTACATCCCCTTTGCCTACAAGATTCTGCTAACGCGTGAACAGTATCAGACGCTCGTCGGGCATCTGCCGAAGTGGGTGCAGACGGACCATTATGTAATTCATGCGCGTGCGGCGGAAAAGGATCCGACGAAAGACCAGATGCGGCTCATGATGCAGTCGCTGCTGAAGGAGCGGTTTGGACTGGTGGTGCATTACGAAACGCAGGACACTCCGGTGCTGGAGATCTCGTTGGTGAGGCCCGGGACGCTAGGGCCGAAACTACATCGGCATGAGGATGGACCGGCTTGCACTGTCACGGGGACGGAGGCTGCTACGGCGGCTGCCGGAGCAGAACTGAAGGATACGGATATTTTTCCGGCGAAATGTGGTGGCGTCGAGGCGGTGCCCAGACCAAACCAGATGATCCTGATGGGAAGCCGAGACACGACGTTGGAAATGATGGCCAAGTCTTTTCAGATTGGCAGACTGGGCCGGCCAGTGGTGGATAAAACGGAATTGACCGGGAAGTATGACTTCACCCTGAATTGGGCGCCGGAGCCTGGCACGTTCAACCCAGCGCCCGGCGCGGCATCGCAGGACGCGCCTACGTCCGATCCGCAGGAACCGACGTTCCTGGAAGCGGTGAAGGACCAGCTGGGATTAAAGCTGAAGCCGGGGAAAGCCCCGCTGAAGGTGTTCATGATCAACCATGTAGAGCGGCCTTCGGAGAATTAACCACGCAAGCACAGGGTGAATCTCTCAGAAAAAATAGCCTGTTGTCTTGGATGCCCATGAAGGGCAGAGACACCCTGGGGGCGCCGTCGACATCTAGCCAGCGCGAAGAATTTCGTATATGGCGAACAGTTCGTATCTGCGAACTGACGATCGCGTGGTGGTTTCACGATCAGAGAGTTAGACCCTGCGACGAGCCATCTTGAACGCCCTTCTTGAAACGACATCGGAGAACTGACCGTGCTGAGGACGATGAACATTGCCGTAAATCGACGCACGTTGAAGCTTCGTCGCACTCTCTGCAGCCTCATGCTCTCCATGCTTCCGGCCTTCACCTTCGCCTCTGAATACCACGGCCAAATCCTCTACAACGATCTGCCCGTCCCTGGCGCCACCATCACCGCAACGCAGGGCGACAAACAGTTCACCGCAACCGCTGACGATCAAGGCGCCTACGCCTTTACTGATCTTCCCGGTGGCACATGGAAGATCCACATCGAGATGCTGTGCTTCTCGCCTATCGACGATCAACTCACCGTCGCCGCTAATCAGCCGGCAGGAAAGTGGGAACTCAAGATGCTTCCGCTGCCTGCCATCACCGCGCTCGCTAACGCCGTCACCGTCGAAACCAAGCCCGCACACACAACGGTCGCCGCAGCACCCGCAGCAGTCAACCCCAATGCGGCCACGGCCTTTATAACGGCGCTCTTTCGCTTGTGCTCGATAACTCCGCGCTCGACGCCCGGCCCTATTCGCTCATCGTCAGCAACACGCACCAGGACGTGCTGCAAAGGCGAAACGCGCTTGTGGAACTTGCCAAGCGTCTGCTCCCGGTTTGTCCGCAACTCGGGAGTTGGACCGGCGATGAGCTGGGTTCGAGCATAGAGTTTCGTAACAGTTTCGAACAGGCCCACAGAAGTGTGTGACGGAGGACCGCATAGGCCGGAGACAGGGAGGAACGTCCTCCTCCCTCATTCACTCAGGTTCGTCGGACAACTAGAGCTGATGTTGATGAAATGGTCGGAATATCAGGTGGGACACTTGGGCCTCTTCTCCGTTTTTGTCTACCTTCTCCTACCCGCTCCATCGCCGAGCTTTTGTACTACCCTTTCCGCTCGATTCAGAGCAGGTCTACATCGTTAGCCAAAGCCGCCAAACCAACTCCCGTCCCTCATAGGAAAGCTTTAGTTTTGCTTTTGCCTGTTTTTGGGAATGATGAATCCATCGAAACATTTTCAACAGATCCACTGATTTAACCCGGCCTACGTCCTGCTATTCCTCTTGTTCTTCTTGTACTACTTGACTTCCTTTAAGCAACGCAGAAACCATCCCGGAGGTCCCCCTTAATCATCCCGGAAGTCCCCTCAAACCATCCCGGAAGTCCCCTCAAACCATCCCGGAAGTCCCCTCTCTCAAGGCATCCTCCACAGAGGGTCTGAGGATAAAACCATCCCGGAAGTCCCCTTGTGCTGAGGGCCAAGACCATCCCGGAAGTCCCCTTTATTTTACTTAGCTTCTTTTGGGCTCGACCATCCCGGAAGTCCCCCTCAAACCATCCCGGAAGTCCCCCTCTCTATTCAAGAGAGCTGCCGTGTGTTGGTGGCTTCGGGCAGGAGATAGTGCCCGTTTCGGGGCGGACCGACCATTAGACCGGTCTTCAACGCCTCGGCTTCCAACTCCGGCCAGAGGATCTTGAGCGTGACAATCGCTTGGGCGAACCGCTCGCGGATACGCCATGATTGTTTGTCTTCTTGCCAGAGCTGCTGCTTCAGGTAAGGCCAGGGGATCAGGGACGTGCTCTGAGCGGCGTAACAACGCCAGTAAAGAAAGATTACGAGGTCCTGGAGCTGCGATTGCTTGCGGGTCGCACGGATGATCTGGGCGGGGATGGGAACATGATGAGCCAGCAGGTCAGCATAGAAGAGCTCATCAATCTCAACACCGTAAACAAGGTCTGTTGTTAAGGAAAGGCTTCCCTGCCCTCCCTGTTCCGCATTGACATCCACGCTGGTTGGAAGGTGAGACTGCCGAATGATCGGCATGAGCTTAGTGCTAGTTCCAGTTGGTGCCTTGCGCTTCACGCCGATAGTCAATCCACGGATGCGCTCGAACCGTTGCCGAAGATCTCGACGATTTTTTCCGCCTAGAGCGAGATGCATGGTGTTGAGAAACTCTGTGGCTGTTTCCCAGCTCACAAAACGTGATTGCGCTTTGATTGCACGATCTAGGAGAAAGTGAAGGAGACTCCGATCGCTGCCATAAGGCATTCCATCCTCAAGACCGGTGCTGAAAGTAACCGATACCTCACTTCCGTCTGCGAGCCTTGCTTTACGGGTAAAGTGCCGGACGGAGGTCGGCTGGTATGGAAGGCCGCAAAGGACGAGAGCTTGTGCGACCTGAAACAGCTCAGCCGCTAGTACGCCAGTATCTCGATCGGCGCGGATGCTTGCCATCTTTGCCGCTCTTCGGCCTAATGCGACATGTTTCTCGGTCGCATGATCGCGAGGTGGTTTGGCAGATGAAGGCCCCGACTTCTTGGATTCCTTTAGTGAGCCAGCCGGCTCTTGGGAGGAGCTTGTTTTCATTCCTGACCTTCGTGTTCGGCGTACCACATTTGGTCTTCCAGTCTACTGGAATTACAGCTGCTCGTTATTACGTGTGTCTGTTATTCCATTCATCCAATAGCTTTTGTACAAGATCAGAGAGATCTTTACTGGGCTCAAGATCTTCCCATCGCCTCGCAGCGGCCTTCCGGGTATCTTTGCGAACCAACACGGTAAGCCTCTCGAAATCGGGATCGCTCCTCTTGCCTGCCGGTCTTCCCACCTTGCCGGCGGGAACTCGAATGGCAATTAAATGATGATGTTCAATTTCCTCTGGCTCATTTGTTTCTGGGCTTGGTAACCGGTTCAGACGGTTTAAAGCTCCGGCAAATTTACTCGTCTCAGCCATTAACTAGCTCCCTTCCTGCTGCGGCGTAAGCGTCCCATGCTCTGGGCGCATTCCTGTCGTCCACCTGATTGACGGTCAAACCGGCGGACACGGCCTTTTCAAACGCTTTCAATCGAGGAATGTCACGTTCGAACAAGGGAACTCCCTGCGCAATCAATTCGGCACGCAACTGTGGCCCTTCCTGCTCTGGTAAAGGTGGAACTTTCGTCAGGAGCACGCGGTAGCGATCGGCTCCTATTTTGTGTAACGCATCCAGAGTCAGAACTAAGCCATCAGTATCAAGGCTGGCGGGGACTGCGGGAATGATGAGCAAATCGCATCCCTCGGAGAGTGCCTTCAAATCGACTTTGCTAGGCCGCTGTCCGGTGTCGATAACCGTATGTTCGTAATCCCTGGCTAGTCGTGCGGCTTGGATCTCATCTGCGACTTTGAAGGGGAAGCCGGGTCCGCGCTGACACCATGCCGTCGCATTCCGGGTATCGTCTCCGTCTAGTAACAGGGTAGGACCAAGAGTTTGGAGGAAAGCGGCTATATGGACGGCGGTTGTGGTCTTGCCGACGCCGCCTTTGTAACTCGAGACGGTTACGATCATCTTTCCTCCGCTCACACAGTATACTGGTATTTCAGTATAACGCTATACTGGTCGTACGTTAGTGCACTGGAGTGCAATGAGCATACCCTTCGTCCCGAATGCGGGAACCGTTCTGATGTGTGATTTCTCCGGTTTTGTTCCTCCGGAGATGACGAAAGTTCGGCATGTGGTCGTGATTTCGCCCAGATCTCGAAGAACCAACCTCCAGAATGGGACCTGTCTCGTAGTCCCATTTAGCACCCAGCCTCCAGTGCACGTGGAGTCCTATCATGTCTTAATAGGAAGAGGTGTTTATCCCTTCTTCCATCTCGATAAAGAGGTGTGGGCGAAGGCAAACCTGATAACGCACGTATCTTTTGCCCGCCTCGATAGAGTTTTGATTGACGGGCGCTACTCACATGCTGAACTGAATCTCGATGACTTCAAGCGCATCAAAGTCGCAGTTGGCCACGCAATTGGCATTTAGGCTTAACATAAGGGTGTATTCTTATGAATGTCACCCGGTAAATCGGGATAGTCTAACGTCGCCCCGCCGAAAGGCGGGGCTTTTGCTTTAAACCCTGGCGCATTCCGCCATATTCTGGATCTTAATGAGTCCACCAAACTCGATCTCGACCCAGCCACGCAAGGCTCAAAAGTCCCTCCACTGCCCCTGCGGACGCGCCCGCGTCTTGGCGCGGGGTCTGTGCGCGGTCTGCTACACGCTTCGCCGGCAGGATGAGGCGTACTTCGGGGGCTTGCGGGAGGCGGTCCTGGCGCGGGACGGCTATTGCTGCCGTGTCTGCGGAGCTTCCGGGCGAGGAAAGCGCTTAATCACGGTGCACCACCGGGTGCCGGGCCGGTCGGTCCTCCGGCTGATGATCTCGCTCTGTCCTGGGTGCCATGCCAAGGTGCACCGGACCCACGTGGGACGATCCATGATGGCGCCGCTGCTGCTTGAACTGTGGCGGGAGCAGCACCCGCACGGCCATGAGCAGCCAGCCCTCGATTTCGGAAAGCAGCCGCCGCCAGCCGTTCCGATTCTGCTGATTCAGCGTTAGTTACGGTAGGATGGGAGCCTGAGGACAGGGATGACCACCAACGAGATTGTGGCGGCGCTGGACGAGGAGATTGGGGTTCTGGAGCGGGCCAAAGCCCTTCTGACCGAAGCGGAGCCGGTCGCACGGCGACGCGGACGGCCGAAGGGCTCGACCAATAAGCAAACCAGCTTCAACCCCTCGGAGTTTGCGGGAAAACCCCGGCGCAAGCTCGGCAGGGCAGCGCGGGAGCGCATCTCCGCCGCACAACGGCTGCGCTGGGCCAAGCAAAAGGAAACAGCGGCCCCGAAGAAGACATCGGCTAAGAAGCTCACCGCCAAGAAGGGCACCGGAACAGCCGGGGCAGGGAAGCGCCCGATGCCGGTTCCGGCCAAGAGAGCCGCTCGGCCGAAGCCTGCGAAGGCCGCTTCCAAGAAAGTGGCAACACGATCGCAGACAACGCCTGAGGCCGCGGCACCGGCTACGGCGTAGAGGCTAACCGCGTAGCCGCGTGCTCGGCCTCCATCTGCTCCAACTCCCTGAAGATGGCTTGGACCTCGCCGGCGGAGTTGTTGGTTTCGGCCGGAGGCGGCGCCTCCGGTTCGTAAGTCTGGGCGAAGCCGTCGAGGTCGCCGTCGAGCAGGCGGGCGAGGTAGACGAGGCTCTCAGCGAGCTGTTCGAGGTTGCGGAAGCTGATCTCCAGGCGGCCCCGTTCGAGGCTCATGCCCTCAGGCGTGACGGTGAGGCTGGCGGGCTCGGCGTCACGACGAACCAGGGTCCGAAGGCTGCGGCGGGAGGGAGCGGACTTCTCCTGGCGTACCTGCTCGATCAGACTCGAAGTGTCTTCCGCCTTCTGCACGCGCTCAAGAAAGCTCACCAGCGCCTCGCGCTCGACCAGGCGGGAGGTGCCGATGGTGACAGCAGGAAGCATCTCGATGAGCTTCTGGGCAGCGCGGGGCTGCAGCTCGAAGAGCCGTTGGAGGTCGTGGCGGTCGTAGTGCGATCGGACGGAGCCCGCGACCGACCGGCGGATCTCGTGCAAGCGGGGAAGCCAGGAGACGGGGCGAGGCATAGCTAGCTCCTGGACTTTAGCTCCAGGTGCTAGCCAAAAGCCCTTCTCCGGTGAAGTTTAGAGGCTTTGGGTCGGGCAGGGAATAGCTGCGCGATCGCGCATTTATTCGGTTTGGTTCGGCTCAACATTACCCACGACAAGGTATCTTGTCAGGGGTAAAAGCTTGGTAGCCTCGACCCGTGAAAGATAGCCTCCAGCTGCCTTCCGGATACCAGGAATTCCTTCGGGACTTAAAGGGGGACAGCTCAAGAAA
>JAABVA010001412.1_pt1 | contig 25876 bp, 23 predicted proteins | sample 5560331 | NCBI WGS metagenome assembly JAABVA01 (sample SAMN12812661, study PRJNA571458) | rock metagenome | isolation source: Antarctica rocks | place: Antarctica: Victoria Land, Mt New Zealand sud | collected 2016-01-07
ACTCTCCATATTGCGCCAAACTCAATGGTGGCATCTGCTTTCGACTCGACAGGCAATTGAAGTGTCGCCATTGTGGTGAACGAAAGCAAAGACAACGTGTTCCAGCGCAAACGATATAAGAGTCGCCTAACTGATGACTATTCCTTTGCCCAGCTATCGTGCTAGACTCGACCGTCGTGGCAGACGACGCTTGAACTTCATGAAGAGGCTCATCGTTTAGCTTGCTTAGGCGTACGCCTGCAGTCGAGACTACTCTCGACTGAAGGCGTACGCCTGTGCAAAAACGTCATGTGTTGCAGAAACTGGTCAAGTAAACCATATCAGACTGCGAAGGGTCGTCATGACAAGTACTTCTTTGAATGATCTTGTCATATTGACTTCGAGTACTAAATCGGCCTTTCTACAATATCTGCGTGATAATCCGAACAACCGCCGCGTATCCCAAACCGACAAAGAGATCCTAATCGACTGGTTGACAAATCCTCACAAACGACCTTCATCCCAGAAGGAGTTCAGCCGAAGAAACTATGTCTGGAAGACCTTCGCTTGGGACGAAAAGACGCGAAATCTGGTCGCAGCCGCAAAGACGAATGAAGCCAAGAACCGTATGGTGATTACTGACGACATGATCCCGGACATAGTGGAAATCGTGCATAAAGGCAATGGCCATGCCGGGTGGGATGCTACCTGGAAGGAAGTTAGCACTTCATATTACGGCATTCTACGGTCGGACGTTATATTCCTACTTAAGCAATGCCAGATCTGCGTCTCGAACCCCTCCAAACGTCCCAAGGGCTCCGCAGCCACGATGCTAAGCTCCCAGCCGGTTGATCACGAAGTCCTTGACTTCCTAAATGCCGACGACATGCAGTATGATATGTCCGCCTGGGATGTACCGGATAATGAGAAACACCCGAGTGAATGATTTCGGAAGATCTGGCAGGGTGTCTTAATTGAGCAACGAACCATGTATCTGAATGTCGACGAGGTCGTGGATGGAAGGAGCAATGCAGAACTGTCGAGTTGTACGACATGGGAAATATGTTCTTATATAGTGCGTTTATGGGAAAAGGGCCAAGTCGACATTTGTAGTGAAATAGGCTGCGGAATTGATCATAGTATGGGTAAGCATGAACGACCAACCGTTGCCTCTCGGCATCAACCCGTCCTGCCATTCTTTCGGCGCAACCTCCTGTGGGAAATTTGACATAGTGGATCAGGGGCCTGCAGTCTTCCCTCGATGATTCGATGGCCTGATCCACCAAGTCACTGTCGCCCTTGGTCTTTCTGGCTGAGAGCTTGCAGGAAGACAAAATATTTCCAATGAGGACAGTGCTTCTACATATACCTCCTTTCACCCTTGTACCTGTTTCATGCACAATGCTCTCGGGTCTTTTAGGCGACAGTACCACTGTACCCGCTTGACGTCTAGAATTTGCTAACTTCCGCCCTTGGTCATTCACCAACTGTATGAGGAAATGAATTCATTGGTCGATAAATTCTTATCTTGAAACTGCCTGATATGGAAATGCAGCAGGCACTTGCGGGACGAAGAAGCCGATAGTCCACCCTGGGATTGAGAATTCGAGGTGCACATAGCCGGCAAATCAGGCCAGGATCGATGTTGGAGAGCAGGTAATCCAGATCGACGTTTGTTCTTTCGATCTCCTCAGTGAAAACTCAAGGTCTGGTAAGCAGCTGCACATCTAGTAAGGCTAAGTTTTTTTAATTTACCACCGTCTTTGCGCCTTTTTTGGTGTCGATTTCTGTGCTCCCGCCAGTACTCATCTCTTGTTCGCAATCACATTGACATATCGTTGCTTAAAGAAATCAAGCTGTTCAATTCTGCCTTAACAGCAAGCCCCTACAGTCCGTCGGTCTACGCTCAACCGTCTTGGCACTCATCTTCACCATCAGCAGTGAATATGACTAGCAAGTGCACTCTGCCTCCGATCCAAAGCTTGATTGGCATGGAAGACAGCTTTGCCCCCAAGCCCGAGCAGCAATTTAAATTTCCCAACCATTAAATTGAGAGTCCTCCTCAAAGATCAGACTCCGGGCTCAACGAGTCTCCATCTCCAAGCTCTATTCCTCCTTACCTTAATGGTGCAATTAACAATCTCGAGCCTCATCAGCAACGCCAACCTCCCCCACCATTCTCTCACCTTGAGCAGTCTCTGGATCCGTCAGCACCAGACTATCCTCAACGGAAGTTTTCACCATTGAACATTCCAGTCGTCATTACTCCGTCCACGTCCAATTCGGACGAAGTGCCTTCAGTGTATCAAAATACTCCTTGGCAACATCATCATTACATCTCGCCATCATCCTCTGCAGCATTTGTTGATCAATCTGAGAAGAGACACATTTGTCAAAAGTGCAACAAGCGATTCCCACGGCCTTTCAGTCTAATTACTCACAATTATTCACACACCGGAGAGAAACCGTTTAAGTGCTCTCGTGTTGGATGTAGAAAAGCATTTAGCGTTCGGAGTAACAGGAAGAGGCACGAGGTAGGATGTCACGGTAAGGAGAGTACAGAAGAATAAAATATTATTCTAGACGGGTGTTCGTGAGACAGCATCATGGGCAGGTTCATCGATCGAACGCCTTGTCCTACATATAAGGAAGAAGCTCTGGACCGTCAACTCTCGGGCGGTACTTCATATTCGAAAATGGAAAGTGCATTTGATGCTTGCCACGTTATGCATCTTTCATCCCTGTGTAAATGCGGATGATGGCTCCCATGAGATGGGGATTCGGGGCATGTGATACAGATCCTTGAACATCATCTTCTGGAGTCAGCATCAGTGACTTGGCACTGAGTGCCACTACCAATGCACAATCTGATTGCCTCGCTCGATCTAGGACATGGCTTGCCGCACTGCGGAGAGCTGTTACAGCAGGGCGCCGTTGTTTTTTGCATACCTCTGGTTTCTCTAGCGAGCTGAGAGTAGGCAAGGCTTTTGACGCATGTAGAGTGAGATTATTAAATGAATAAGGACTGATTGAGAACAGAAATTGTCACCAGCTTTTACCACGATAGTTAACGATATGAACGTCGCAGACCGGGGAGCAGTCCGTATAGGCGTGTTAGTGATCCACACCCTCTATAATTCAAGCATTTGGTTAACAGCACCAGTGTAGAGGCACCCACCTCACTGCCCGAGTCACAAGCACAATCACGGTGTACCGTACCAAATTGGAGCGGCGTGCCAGAATTAGAACAGGGTGCTATAGCGGGAAAGGTGCCTAAGGGTGGAGCAGGACTGGAGCAGATGGAGAGAATGTCGACAGTAAATATCATTATAGCTTAGGGACGATTACGTAACTACGCGCTTGCCTTGTAGGGCTATGCGACCTGGAGGCTGCCATTGTTTCGTAGTCGTGCTTGCATGGGGTCAATATTCTAGACATATGTAATAATAATCGTCTCGGTGAAATGCCCGCCCTTTCCGGCTTCGGGTTTGGCGTCGGCCCCTTTGGGTTTGGCCGTCCTGTTTGGGGCAAGGCGCCCCTTATCGGCCGACTCGCCGCTTTCTCTCCGACGACCAAGCTATAAGTACCGGCCCCCCTCGCTGTTTTTCCATCTTTCCTTCATCCTTCCTTTTCAACACTCGGTCTCGCCCTTGCAATGCCGCTCTCTCTACCCTCCTCATTCGCCAGCCGTCTTAACCGACTGATCCGCTCCTGCATGAGGCATTTTTATTTACCCCCCTTTTTGCATAGTCTGCCTCACCATTGCACGCCTTCCCCACCAACTCCTGTTCCACACCCCGAGCCAACGGCACCGTCATGCCTTCTCATTCGCTGCCCGCACCTCTCCTGAGACCGGTGTAGGCGCATGATCCCGTTTGGCAGGGAGCTGAATCCCCCTCGGTCGACTCTACCTGTTTGGGAACGTCCCACCCCTGCCCCTCTTCGCCGCCCTCATTTCATCTCGACTCAGCTGACCCCTAGGCTTGCCGTGGCATTGGTTCGAAGTGTTCGCCTTTAGTGGGGAGCGGCAGAGGCGAATCCACCTGATCGGAGATTGCTGCAACACGGTCCAATGAGGGAAATGCCTCACTGCGGATGGCAGCAGTCTCCCCACGTCTGCCTGGCTGCGCCGACACGGATCCCGCATCGGCAGTGATATAGTGACGCGGCCTCAGGGGGGCTGAGCGTAGAGATGGAGGCGCCATCGAGTTTCACAAAGGCAAACGGACCAATGGAGAAAATGCCTCAACATGGCCGCAGCGATCTTTCCTCGATTGATGGCGTTGCTGCCTAGGCTACGCCGGAATGGCCTGTGTTCATGCGTCATGCGTCATGCGAGGATTGGGGGGCCTGCTTATCTGCATTCCATGGATTCGTCTGGCCCCCCAAACTCCAACATCTTCATCATCGCGGCGACTGCGGATTGGTTGATTTCCGGTTCCTTTCGTTCCACGGGACTGCCGATCTTTTGGGCTGGCTACTCAGGCGATCTTTTCGCCTTGCCAATGCGTCTTGCCATTGCCGAGTGACTTGGCATGGGCCAACTTCTGGAATTGCCCGCAGCAATTGGGGTGGAACGTTGTCCAAGACATAGAGAGAAGAAGCTGAGCCGTTCGAGCATCTTGATACGCAATCAGCGACGGGGATCACCGAGGCTCTGATGAGTGACCTGGGCTTACAGGCTCCAGAGGAGGGAACAGGGAATCGTGGTAGTCAATGGTTGAGCCGTGTCAGTCTATGCCTGCAGGCGGAGCTGAAAAATGGGCGAAACTGCCTTGCCAGTCATGGGTAGCACCGAGGCGGGACTTTAATGCAGTGTAACGTTGATGCTGACGGCCTTGCGATTGGTCATCGCCTCAGTCATTGACGTTTGCTCGGCTGGTTGGGGATCCCGGGCAAGATTAGAAGAGGCTCCTGAATGGAGCCTGCAGTCCATCGTTTACTTAAACCCTCTTTCCCCCCCCAATTCTCGAAAACTATCAGCGATTTTGATCTTCGTGGATATTGAGTGATGGATAACATCAAATTCTGGCAACCGCCATCTTTTCGAACGCAAACACCCGCTTTCGAAGGTCCACAGATCGAAGGAATGAATGCCCGAGCTTCTTCCGTTAGCGGTAATGCTATTTCCGCAAGACTCGATGACTGGGACGAAACTTTGCAAGCCCTCGACGTCGTGCAATCCGTGGATATGACGGCATCAGACGATGTAGATCTCGCTACGCAATCAGTAAAGCGAAGAATCGATATAGAGCAATTGGATTTCTTGCAAGTGCGCCGTCAGCCTGCCGAGTTCAAATATCCTCCGGGGCTTGCTCTTCTCTGTGGACATGGCGGACAGGAGGAGGTGTTGGATTCTATTAACTTGAGATCAGGCGGCTCTCAAGGTAAGTAATATGATTTCCCCGATCTAAACATCCCTTGCTTCTGACTTTTAGATGACCCCATTTTACTGAATGAGGACGACGGCGATGATAGCGAGACTGACGCTGATTCAGGGCCTGTTGATGCTGAAGAAGAAGGACATGACTGGCGGCAAATGGACTCAGTGATGGATCATAGAAGCGACGACTCGAGCGCTGAGCAACAGGATGAGGAGCGAGACGTGCCTGAAACTCAATCGACTTCTGTTGCGAGTTCGAAAGCTGGGTAAGACCCAACCCCCCTGCTCGGTGATTATGATACTGACAGAGATCTCGTCCATCCAGATGTACCGCAGTCCACGAGAAGAACCTAAACTCTGTTTCAAACGCCCCTACTCCGCTTCGCGACGGCCTTCTCTTGACGAAGTCTGGCAAACGAGTATGCAATTCCAATGATCGAGGTCGCAAGCGCATCAAGTCCACTCCCTTAGTCAGCGAAGACGAGAACGACATTGAGGAGCTTCTCTCTTCCATGACGCGGAATGGAGTTTCGATTAACGCGTCTCTGAGTCCTGAGCGCACGCTCGAGAGGTTGAACAAGCAAACTCTGAACAACGATCTCACCGACTACAGCAAGTCAAGACCAGGCGGCAGTCAAGGTGGGCATATCAATTCACTTGGTTACACATAGGCATTTTTTTGAACTTCATTCAGATAAACCGACCATGCTGGACGAACCCAACGGCACTGAGGTCGAGGCTGAGTGCGGCCATTTCAACGCCGGCGATACAGGCGTGGATGTGAGCGGAGTCGCTTCTCCCTTTTCCCCAGAGACTGGGATAAAGCGCGGCACCACCTCCGACTCAAGACTTCCCCTCCTTCTTTCCAACCTTGAAGCATCCAACGGTGATGGCCGCAACAAGGACAACGAGAAAAATGCGTGGACACTGTCCCCCATACAAAGAAGGCCCACTTCTTCTCATGGCAACTCCATCCCATGCCCTTCCAGCGAGCCGACGCACGATGAGACGGGTGAATGGAGCCTCACCCACTTTGGCTGTGATGATTCCGGCAAGTTAGGCTATGATCCTATCCCCAATGTTTTGGATGAGGGCAATGAGAAGGACGAGGACAAGGAGGATGACAATGATGATGAAGGTGATGAGGACCCACAACCCGCGAAGCGACGGAAGCTCTCTACCTCTTTGCGCAATGATTTACCTGTGAAGCGTCTCCGCACACGCCGCCTCCAACGACGTCATCGTTCGCCTTCATTGACTGCATCGATTGATGAGTCAGACTGGAGCAGCATTGCGCCACCTGGGAGCCAGCATGAGCGGACTTCGTCTTTGAAGTCTGGCCGGCACGCCGGAACAACCTCCTTTGCCGGCTCCTTCTCCCACACCGACGATGCGACGTCGATAGCGACATCGGTCACCGATACAGACTGGCAGGAATGGCCGATTCGAGGCATCCTCAAACACAAGAAGATCGAGTCGGAAGAGTTCTACACTCTGAACTTCAGCCTTCAACACCTTCACTGTCAACTCCCCTCACCGGTGAACGCCGTTACGTCGAGGCGGTCTGGCTCCGACATGAAGATTCCCGCAGTGGCCATGGGTACTCCCAGCATCTTGAAACATGTCAGAATGCCCGAGCAAGCTTCACAGCCTCAAGGAAGGAGGCCAAGATTTACGTCGGAGGAAGATGCGCAGTTGGTCGATTTGAAGCAGAACCGAAATTTGTCATGGAAACAAATCGAACGTTTCTTCCCCGGGAGAAGCATCGGAACATTGCGGGTGCACTACTGTACGAAATCAAAGACCACGGGTATTGCCCGGAAGAAGCGGCGGTTGTGAAGGGTCGTCGACAATAAGCATGTAGCGGGGTTTTTGGTGAAACTTAGAATGGAAATGATGTAGACTATGAAATAGTAGACCATAAGCGATGAAAGAGTAGGCCATGGTGGAGTAAGCGAATCACGATCGCGATAGAAGCCCACTGAAAGGACACTTTACGCCAGTACAAGTGAGAACTAGAAATGCTGAGGGACGCTGGAAAGAGCGTGGCCTCTGGGAGAGAGTAACTTCTGAGAAGTAATTCCTAGGAAGAATTTTCGAGGAGAATACTCCTGGGAGAGCGTGGCTCCTCAGAAAGAATGATTTGCCGAGAATCCGTTCCCAGGAGAAGATTCCTGGGAGACAGTCAATCCTAGTAAAGAAGGGTGATTGTCCGGCTCGTAGCCCGCGAAGCGATGGAGGCTATGTTTCAGTTGCTTCTACCTGGAATTGTCTATTTTTAGCTGAAGTAATTCTGGCTCCCTCTCGCGATATTGTTTCCCAGGAGATTATTCCTAGGAGAGAAGTGCTCCTAGGAACAATCTTCTGAGTAACAATATCGTAATATTGGTGCTGAATCACCTGATTCATTTGCCAAAGAACACCCTCATTGACTGCAAAGCTCTGGCTCGCAGTAACATCTCACCAAAATCACTCCATCTCCCTCGAATTCCTTCCCACGCGAATCTCCCGAGAAGGAGAAGTCGATAGCCGCCGTAAGTCATGGCGCCAAGGGAACCCAAGCAGAGTAGAACGACTATGAATTTTGCAAGAGAAAAGCCTGGTTCGGGTATTGATGGCGGTGGTGCGGTGGGTAGACGGCTGTAGGGTAGCAGTGGTTCCCGTTCATTACGTCCGGAAACGTCGTACATGTGCCGCTCTTGGGGCGTCTCGCGGACAACAGGGATCTGATGTGGAGAAGTGGAGAAGGGAAGTTGTGAAGGGGCGGCCGCAGCGATGAAGCGCGAGGAGCGCAAAGAGGCTGATCTGTAAGAGGGCGTTGAGGATATATGTGGTAGTGTAGGCTGAATTGTCCGCGAGGGAGAGTGCGTAACAGCAGGAAGGTAAAAGCCTGAACGTGGACCATACAGGGGTCGTCGATCGGAGATGTCCCTGGAGATGGGAAGGTTGTCGGGCGGGCAAGTTCGAGGAGTGAAGTTGATATATGTGGCTAAGGTCTGGTAGGATTCTTGCTTGAGTTTGTACTCTTTGCCGGAGCGATTGTATGGAATTAAGAACGCCAAATTGACGAGAATTTGAACCTCGGTATTGATGTAAGAATTCTTGCGAAGCCGGATGTTACCGTCGAGGAATAACTGGAGGTTGTTATCAGGGTGAGAAGCGCTGGGAAAGATAGGGAGGTGGTGGCTGCGGACGCGATGGCTCTCTGGATGCCTCTCTGCAAGGTCTCGGCCATCTAAGGAAGTGAGCTTTTGATGTTAGCTGAGAATGTAAAAGGCTATTCAGGAATCTTTAGATAAGAATGCTGCTGACAATGAGCACAGTAGCAGTTCGCTCTTCCAGATCGACGGACAGAACCACAACAGGGTGATTGAAGCAGCCGTCATCGATAGATGAACCTATGACAACGTGTTGATCCGTTTGGTCTTTCTTGGGTAACCAAAGGATACAGCCAGCCAGCATCTTACTGCTGTTGTGGGTCGTGTCTTGCGGAGAGCGCACCTGGGATAAATGTTGCCGTGAGGAAATCCGTGTCGCGGGCATTGTACTTTAACTGATACTATATCCTGACAACGATAGGTCCGAACTCCCTTTTTCAAAGCAAAGAGTGCTTGCAACTTGGTCCAAGCAAGACTTTCGAATGGCTGTGCTACCCCGCTTTCGATCGTTCAAGGATCTCCCTCAGCCTCAAATGCAGCCTCCTATCTACTTTCCTGCCGAGACCGGTCTCACTTTAGACCACCGTCCCCCACTATGCTCGAATGAAAGATGAAGTACTAGATGCACCAGTCTTCCAGGTCGTGGATGCCGATGGTGACTACGACTCAATATACCATCTGCTGGCTGATGTCATTGTACAGGCCAGGAACAATCACAACACATGTAGTACGGCGTGGACTCGGAGCTCAAGGGCAGCCATGATCAATGACGAGGATGCTACGATAAGGACGAGGCGACCAAGATTGACGATAGTGATGTATGGTTTACTACTCTACCTATCTAAGCTTGGCATCTCTGTGAGTAAACGAACTAAGCGATTAATTAGGCTATCACTTAAACGTAGAGGCGACCATGGGGTTGGTGAAGAAGCAGTGCACTTCCTTCTTGGAACACACGATCATAGAGATCCGACTTTATGAGCAGTTCGCTAAGGTAATCTGTCCATAGACAGGTAGAGCAGTCTTCTACCCCGCAGCAGATTAGTTCTACTGCAGCGACCAATCTGCAGGCTCACCTCTGGCTCACCTCTGGCTCACCAGTGGGAGTGGGCCACGAGTTATTCAACCTGCAAGATCACCCCTATTTGGCGTCTTGAGCATGGCCAGAAGATAACAGGCCATTGACTGTCTGTCCCACTGGCGCGGGCTTAGTGCCGAGCGTTATGGACATCACATCTAACAATGCGCCACGTTGGTGAACACAATTGGCCTCTCAATCCCCTTTCAATGCAGCCTCTTCTCAATCTGGCATCGTCTTCTCGCAAGAACACGAACGTTGATTTCACCTGGGACAGGAAGTTATGCGAAGTATAAAGTCGCCGCCTGATGAATATTTTCGCATATTCGTCTTTAAATCCCTGATCATCCGTCATAGAGTTTGTTGAGTGGCTTTATGGGTCATAGGACCCCAAACGGTAATTTTCCAGCTGGAACGAAACGCACTGCCTCAAAGACCCACTCTGCATTCAACGGTCTGCTCCGTCGTCTGTCCACCCGCACGGATTTCTCTCACGGCTGTGCGCAAGGTCGAGCAGAAGTGAGTGAGATCTTTCATTTTATGACTCTGAAGTTGCGGATCTCCAAATTGGACGTGGCTAAAGAAGTGGAGAAACTACTAGGGTCAAAATACGATGCCCAAGCGTTCCAACGGTTTCAACGGCGTGCCTTCTAAACGCAGAGAGGCGGCATCAGATCAAAATACGGAGAAGGAATCCAGATCTAACAACAGTCATGACTACAGCTACGTCAATGATGACGAGCTTCCAAACCCAACAGCTATAATTGCTACCACCAGCGGGGCGCTTCAACGCCTTGCAAATATTGCGCAGTACTTCGAATCATCCTTCAACCACGACGTCAATGTGGTCGAGGTGGCATATAGGGAGGAGATGGACAGGGAACACGAGATTCGAAGACTGACCGAGTCGTTAGAAACACTGACTTATGTCAAGAGTGAGGAGATGGAAAATCTCCGATATGAGAATGAGAAGCCAAGAGCTGAGCAAGAGGATTGCAGGGAAGAGAGAAAAAGATACCACACAATGCAGGCGGAGCTGGAGGTCCAGAATGCCGCTGCGGAAATAGGTAGGGAGGAATTGTATAAACGCAGGCTGCAGGAGGAGAAAGAAAAATCTCAGAAGCAGATGAAGGTAAAAAGAGCAGAGATCGAAGCTGGAAACAAAAAGAAAGTCCAGGAGCTGGATAAACAGAACCAGGAGCTGGAAAAGCAAAAAGAAGAGCTGGCAGCGACAAACGAGGATTTGAAGATGCTTCTATCAGCGGCTAAAGGGAAGCTGGAGACCAAGAAGACACGACATGCCCGGGAGCGCAAGACCTTAGAGGAGGAAAATGTGAAAATGTATTTGGAGTTGAAGCAGGTAAAGTCCGAGTTTCCCGTTGAGGTGCAACCGGTCCAATACTAGTACGTGCCATCCACTTCCATAATACAACAATAGCCACTTATTGATCCATTTCCAGTGCGGAGAACTTCCGTCAAAGCCCTATCCTCAAAATACTTCAAGATGCTGCCAGAACGGGCCATGACTGTAAGTTAACAGCTGCGCGATTCCCTTTTTTAACCAGTCCAAAATTGTTGATACGCATTCGGATACAGAATCCAGAGACTGTTCATCAAGAGTTAAGCAAGTTGACCCCCATCTTTGACTTAACTCCTATTTGGCAGACCGACATTTCAGAGTTCCTGAGGTTAAGGCATGTTCAACATATCATTTCCACGTGCCTGTGCGATGTCATATGGCAACCGTTCTTTCTTGAAAGCAGTCTACCGAACCACCAAGAAGTGAGCCAATTTTTGGACGCAGTGTCCAAGTCGCTCTCTGGCTTTGGCGGACGAAGTGAAAGCGCATGGAGAGTCTTGACCATACGAGGGATCGACGCTCTTGGTGGTTCGTCTGCAAAATCGAATTTGGTAGAGTCAACCATGTACCGAATACTCGAGACTCTTCGGCCACTGACTGTTCCGTCCGAGTCGGCAGAACTTGAGAAGGGTCTGGTTGACATTGTCAAATCGTCAGCCACATTGTGGAAAGCTGCACGAAATGATGAGATGAAAATCATGATTGAAAAGCGCCCCGATCTCCATAGCAAAGAGAAATGGCACGCCGAAGATATTGAGGGTTTTGAGGAGGCCCCGATTCCACCAGACGAAACGGTGAATACAATGGGAATCCAGTCACTTTGTCTCTTCCCAACCGTTCTCCAAACAACCTCACAGGGTGAAACTGTGGTCCTTCATCAAGGCAGTGCGCTCTTTGCGGATTCTCGTGTTTGGGTTCAAGGGATGTTGGAGAAAAAGGAGCACGAGCAGGAGTTGGCAAAAGCAGTAATGGATGCCCGCTCGAAGGTTAACGCTCGAAGGACTTCGTTTCCAACAGGCCCAAATAGTCCCACGGGAGGGAAGTTTTCTAAGACTTAGCTCAGGCGATTCTACTAAAATCTACATGATACTAAATATTTTATATATCTAATGTTTTAATCCTGATCAGATGGATGCACCAAGCCGTAGAACAATTTCGTATGTTTAACCCTAAGTTTCTCGCAAGTCAAGCATAGTCAACTTGCTTTCATCCGGTTTCATTTCCGATTGTGAAATTCGTTTCCAAGTATAGCGATAAGTTACTTGTTGGACGTTCCTTTATCAATCCAATCTCTCAGATGTCATCCTTCAACGCAGCACTGAAGAACTGAGACCGCCTAAGGAGCTCCGCATTCTCCATCTTCGCATTGCATACCTCGTTGGCCTTTGGAGATGTGAGTATGGCCAGGTTCCAGACAACGCGTGATTCGGGTAGCTGCTTTGGGGTGAGAGTAAGGGGGTTGAATCCGTCCAATTATTCTCAACCAAGAGAACTGGGGGCCCTCTCCTTGCATTGGAATATTGACGTGTTTGTATATGGAGCAAACTTTTGCAGACAACCATTCTTTGCGTACATTGTACTTCTTTAATACGATCTCTCAACATCCCTCCTGTTCACGCTCGCGACTCTTGATCGATTCAGTGGAAACGCTGCAATGGTCGAACACAACCTCGAGTTACAATTTAATATGGATGACTTGGGGGAAAACGACAAAGACGAGAGAGAATGCGCAGAGGCTGACGAGAATGGGCATGGAAAAAGAAGAAAGCAAGAAGACGGCTATGGAAAGTAAGGCGCTTTCACAAAGCCTCTGTTCAGTTCAAGCTGACTTAAGTAGGTATCAAAAGCGTCAGAACTGTACCAATCTCGAAAGGGACAAATCTGCAAAGGAGGTAGGACTTTGTGATTACGATGGAATGTAAGAAGTGTGCACTAGACGTTCACTTGGCAATTATTAATCAGTCAAAGGGCAAACCTACCGTGTGCAGCGATTCAAATCTCTCGTAAGATCCACCAAAGAATTCTCGTCTCCAGCGAGGGCGAGCGGAGAGAGACTCCTATTGCCACCACCCACGGCCTACGGATGGCGGAAGCTGCGGGCGATATCCCCGTCGTTGTTGGAGGACTAGGCAGGTATGGTCGTAACAAATCAATATATCGAACGTTAGGTGTGGCAGGACAGAAGGATTTTCGTTCTGGTGAGGATTTCATGAAAGATGCGGCATCACGGCGTGCTCGAGACATGTGTGTGGGATGAGTGTTTGGGTAAAGGAGGATCTGGGATAACCACACTAAGCTTATCATGCTTCAGTAGAGACGACCAGCATCCCTACTTATTTCGGATCATCAGGAATTGGAGAGGTTGATAGGGTGGGTCTAGGGGAGGGCCTGGGAAAAGGAAAGGCGATGACATTTTAGATCGTAGGGACCACAATGATACCAATCTTGATGAAGGAAAAGATAGCTTGAGAGTGGCCTTCTGTTGCTTCGAGGCAAAGGCTACGACATGCCCTCCTCCCATGCCAATTTCCTCGCCTTATTCTTCCTCTCCCTCTCTCTCTCTCTCCTCCTACGGCATCGGGCCCCTCCCTCGCCAAAGGGCCATTCCCACCAACCCCTCACACTGCCGACGCATGCTCTTCCCTCTCCTCTCACTCTCTTCCCTCACCCTCTCGCTTCCTCCCTCTAACTTTTCTCTCATCTCTGCCCACCGCCGTCGTACGGCTTCGCCTCTCCTTTCTATCGTCATCCTTCTAGCCATCTCTTCTTCCTCCGCCAACTGTTGAGCTAGTCGTTCTGTTGCCGCGTGTTGCTGCGCCTCTCTGGCCCTACTCGCCGCTTCTTGTGACCTTTTTTCTGCCATCGCCTTCTTCTCCATTACCGTTCTCAAGTGTTGGGCTAACCGCTCCGTTGCCGTCTTCTCTTGTGCCTCTCGTGCTCTTCTCGCCACTTCTTGCGTTCTTTGCTCCGCTTTTCTCCTCTTTTCCTCTATCTCCCTTAATTGTTGAGCAAGTCGTTCCCTTGCCGCTTCTTGCAACCTACGTTCTGCCAGTTCCTCGGCAGCTTTCTTCTGTTGTCTCTCCTTCTCCGCCCTCTCTTGCTCCTCTCTGACTCGCTGCTCTCTCTACGTCTCTTCGTACAGTTTCCATTGTGACTGTATCGAAGTGTATTTTCTGTCATAGCAACACCGCTTGTGATCATCGCAAAGCGTTTCCTGGGCTTCCCTTATCTTAAAATAGACTTAGTAAGAAGAAGTCTCTTCGGTCAATTGTACTCAGGAGAACGCAAGCCCTGGTACTGGAGAAAGACTGCTTAGTGAAATAAGGGATGAACTACGTTTCTGCAAGACCGCATTTGATGTCAGACAGGCTGGGGCTGAATCGGCTTTCAAATGCTATCAGATGACCGCAGAAGCCCACGGGGTTTACGACGTTCACGACGTTTGGAACGAAAGAGCAGGCGAAGAGAATGGAAACGCAGAGGTCGTCGCCTGATCCAATACTAAGATGAATGCTGACAATATTAATAAAGTGACCAAACATCGACATCCGCATACTTGGCAGCGCCGTCTTTACAAGGTCGTAAGCGATGCAGTAGCGAAGCTCTAAAGGATACCGGATCTCGGAAAACCTCACGCACGCACTACAGTGACGAGGAAAGCAGCTAACCATTATTGGACATGGTTCGTACTACCTCGAGCGAGGTCAAACAACAACGTAGGAAGCTGAAGCATGATTTTGAGGAGGAGAGACGAAAAGAGGGCAAGAGATTGTGTAGTTGTTGCAATGAATGGACAAAGCCCACGAAAGGAAATAGGTGCGGAGACCCTTTTTGCAATCGTCCGCCTTGCGATGGCTGCAGAAAGTGTAATGTCGTACCGAGGGCTCAGTAGGCTCTAAGCTTTTCTTCCTTCTGTCTTTATTTCGCGACTTGATATGCGGAGAGGCCCAGATCGTTTATGTAGATAACACTTTGTGCAATGGAACCTACCGTCAAGAGGTCGAGAGAATGAATGAATGCCACGTATGACACTGAAAGCGAGCCAGACCTTGCATTCCCCAATCGGTAAGGGCCACAAGCCCCGAAATTTTTAAAAGCGTGAATGAGCCGAATATAAGCTCGCCATCGTTTTCCAGCCCAAGGCTTCACCAACAAGGCTACTTCAAAGCTTCCATGATACCCTGGAAGTAGGCCCTTGCTAGGTTGCATGATAGATCACACCGCTCTTTGTGAAAGCACCGCAGAGGATCGATTTTGTGTCCTTCGATATGCCGCTGAGCCTTTGGCAGCGAATCATATGGTTGAATTGCTTATTGAAGTCCCCGAGGGGTGATTTGTGCATGACGATCCCATTGCCAGTAGGCTTAGCACCCATGCTTGCTTGAGGTAGGCGAGAGTCCAGGGGCCGACCCTATTTGGGACCAATATTTAGCTTATAGTTTACCTAGTGGTCGAGACTTTTTATACTTATTCCCACGTTCTCATTAAATTTCCGAACCACATCTAGTTTAAGTCTCCAGCTCACTCGAAAACGCATTGGTGATGGGGTTAAAATTCTTACTCTCTTGTATCTACCTTGGCTCATGCAACCGCTATGCACTAGAACTCGGGGGAGATAACTATGACCGCTTCCCACTGCCAGAGTTCGCTCCTGGCGACCAAGTTTGTATCCGTGACGAGGATGAAAGTGCCAGCTCTATCCCTACTGAGGCTACTGATGTTTCCTCGGTCTCTGAGCATGTGGTAGCGCTAGAGAATGCTTTGAAACGTCGTGCGAACGGTCAGGATTCTTTTGACGTTGATTGGAAGAGGGCAGAGGCAGTCTACCATCGAGATTTGGCTCAACGTATGTGGTCTAACATTTTGAAAGAAGGCGTTGGATTAGTCCGGGAAAAAGCTATGGAGATCGTCATACGCGAAGCACAACTGGGTGTTAGGAGTTATATCAACTCACCCGCCTCCCTTGATCCTAACAGGCAATTCACTCCTGGTCATGGGTGGGTTTTCTATATCTTGGAAGGCCGTCTTGGAGATACGTTGAAGCAAATCCATCAAGATCTTCCCTCCGAAGCCACTCACAACCTTTACAAAACCGCCCCAAAAAGATCCAAAGAGCTGAAGAAGCGTCTGATTTGTGCACGGTCTCAAGCAACGAATGTTATAGACCGTATCGGATTGTCTCGAGACTCAACTGAGCGGTTTCAGATTTTCGATAGTGGTCTAGGGAAGCAGGTCAAAAATACGAGATGGGGCTTGACATACCAACGTCCTCGTTGGTTCACGCCAGTCGTTCCCTATTTGGGCGACAAATTCAGTCGGGATGAAATGCAGGCTTGCTTGACACAGGGTCACGGCCGCACACGCACGCACGATGTGATTATTGACGTACGCAAGCTTCCCTGGCACGCCGCCTCTGCAGGATTGGGAGCTGGATACGTGGCTTGGACAGTCAAAGACGCAACCTCTTGCCACAATTTGTTGGGCTTCTCGACTCTCATGGATAAGGCTTGATGCTTTTGAAGGCGGCGAGATGGAGGGGCTTGATGTCGAGGTGGACAAATATCGAGGGTCCTTCTGAGGGAGGATCTTGCTGCTTTAGGTTCCCTGGCTCTGTGTCGGCTGAAGACCGTGCGGATTGCGAATTCTTTGAACCAGAACAGTCCCCTGCTTTCGAGCCCTTCTTTTCGTAGCTGATGTAGCCGGAAATTTATTTATCAGTGCAAATATTCAACCGCTGCAGGTTGTACTAATGCAAGTTGAAAGGTGGCACAAATAACTTTGGCAAGTGGCCGAAGGAAACGGTCAATAAGGCGTACCTAATTGGAGATCTTTAGTGTAGTGCAAGGTGCACAGGGCCACCAGGGACGCGTCTCCTGCCCCAAGTTCAAATCTGATTTCCCGTCCCAACGCAAACTAAGGAAAGACTAGCGTTGACAGGGACCGAAGGAGTTGATTGCCTTCACCCCCAAATCTGGAAGCGCTATCTTTTTTGAGGGGAAAGGGGACTCGTCTAAGTATCTGCACGTCAAATATTCACCTTACCGGGGCCTATATAAAAAGGCATTCCATTCAATTCTTCTTGTAACTTCATGCAGAAACCTTAACGTCTTGTTTAATTGTCTGCAAATATTCACAAAGCAATGGAATCAAACGATAGTAAGTCAGTAATGACCCCTTTTAGGCAGTTATAGTAACAAAGGCGCAGGTCTCACCTCAGCCACGTTGAATGAAGAGTATCGATGCGGAATGATCAACAACACTTGGTATCTCGCATCTTGGTCGATGTCACCTTGGGATGCGCAATTTCGGCCGGAGGAGTACACTTTGCCAAATCGTCGTGTTCCGTCAACACCGTCTGAGAGAATTGTGATGCTTCGATATCCAGCAATCTCGGCATTGAATTTCTTCAATTTTGTTCGTCAATTTGGGCCAGTGTCTTATGCGCTATGGACACCCAAGACTGCGAGTGTCAAGTTTTTCACAAAGGGGCACACCTATGATTGCGTCGAAAGTTTTTTCGAAAAAGGATACTATGCGGCGATTACGTTGGTAATTGATATGCTTTAGTCGATAGGGAACTTCGGTGACTAAATCAAATACAGGAGGTCCCTTTTCTATTTCCCGAATCCCCGCTCAATGTGCCTCTGCACACTGATCAATGAAGGCAAAAGAGAGGTGGTGCTGGAACATACACAGATATCATGCAAAAGGGCAACGGTTTACTTAGCGGTTGCTTGCCCCATCTATATTCCTTGCATCTCTATCTGGAGGAAGCGATACGATAATGGCTATGTTAGAGGCAATGTGAGTGTCTGCTAGATATTCGTATTAGGTTGGGATTCTGTTAACGCTATTATAATTGGTGTGACGGTATTTTCTTTAAGGTGAGAAGCTTGCGGTATGTCTTACAAAGGGTAGCTGTCTAGCAAGCGCTTAGCTTTCTCGCAGAGCATCGTTTAATTAAAAGCTTAAAAGGGCTTGAAATGTTTAAGAGCTTATATCTTTGCTCAAAGCAATTCGATATTCGCCGTTTTTATTTCATCTGAATGCGCTTCTTCTCATTTGTAATTCTTGAAGTTATCATACTGCTTAAGGGAAAACCAAAGTTTATGTTCAACTTGCTTTTATTCGGAAATATTGATTTTCTCGATTATTTAGACTTCCGCTGCTTACGCGCTGCACTATTATGCAACTAGCCCGAAGCGCATTGCGCTGAGCATAATTAAGGTTGAACGAAGGATCTTGTAGATGTATGAAGAAGAGTGCACAATAATCATGAAGCCCTCTTTAGTTACGACTATGGAAATTCTTTGCCCTTGGACAAAGAACTTCCGCTTGGTCGCGTAATAGAGAGCACCAATTCAATTGCATAGGGGTGGACTTGAAGTGAGTGGATAGGATCGAAGCCTACCAAAAAAGCCAACAGCGAGCGAAGCGGCCCACGGCATCAGACCGGCACAGTGAAGCGTTGATGGGTTATTGGTCTCTTGAAAAGAATTTTTCAGCAGCCGTGATACATTTCATAAAGCCAGTCCGCAGATTTGAATCTTCCTTTCGAAAAAGTCTTAGATGGAGGGAAATAAGCCCAGAATCACCCTCACTGTAAGAAACGAGAAAAGGAGGGAAGTGGAAACAACGAAAAAAACGTATCCCCCTCAAGGCATCCCCCGCTGGGACAAAACCTGATACATCGCCCCCGAAGGCGTCTCCTTTTCTCCCTTCTTACGCCGAAACTCCCAGTTCGTCCTCCCCGCTCTTGCACCTCCCCGCTTCTCACCCTTCCCCTTGCTCTTCTCCTTTCCCTTGTCCTCTACTTCTGCATGCCCACCACCATCAACACCTTTCTCCGCTTCCCTCAGTCTGTCCTCCCCCTCTTTAGCCCTCCTCTCCGCCTCCCTCAGTCTATCCTCCCCCTCTTTAGCCCTCCTCTCCGCCTCCGCCTCCGCCAATCTCCCCCTCAGTTCCCTCTCCCGTTCCCTTCCCTCGTCAATTTCTTTCTCAAGTCGCTCGATGGTCTGCTCCTTCTCCTTCACCATCCTCACCAGTCTCTCCTCCCGCCTCTTATACTTCTCGATCTCCTCTTCTACGTCCCCGCAGATCGCGCGCAGGTACTCGTTGGATGCTTCCTGGCGCTGATTGCGGAGGCATTGAAGTTCGTTTTGTGTGTCTTTAAGCTTCAGATTGAGTGAGTCAATTTTGCTTTGGCGGTCTTGAAGGAAGGCGTGGAGGTGTGCGATGTCTTGAGATTCCGTTGTGCTCGCTGGTGGTACCGCAGATGCCGTCTTGATTGGCTTTTTGGAGGTGATGGGAGATGTTGGGGGTGTAGGTAGAGATGCTGGTCGACTCGCCTCCGGCGTCACGTTATTTGAATCCAGCTCTGAGATTGTCCTTCCGCCGCTCCTGTTGATTCTCTGTGGGCGTTGAGGAGTCTGAGGTGCCAGCGAATGCCTTTGGACTTCTTCATCCTCTTGTAATGCATCACGTCCAAGCCTTAAAGCTTCATCCTGACGTTCCGCCCTTTCAGCCTCAATGCCAGCCTCTTTCTGCTCGTTCCAATAATCGATACTTCTCTTGAATCTTTGGCCGGGTGGTAGACCTTGCTGGCTGGCCATGGAGAATGATGGATACAATTGCCTTGGTAATTGGTTCTGAGTCTTGAGTATGCCACAATGATGATGTGGGTTCGGCTGAAAAGAGGGCACTTATCATGACATAAATATGAAGATGAGATGCAGAGTAGGTGGGGCGCGACCATGTGTGCCTCGCTGACTCGACGAGTTTGCAGGGCTCGAGTTCGCGCGGGGACCCTTTAGCACTAGTTACGAGTATTACGGAGAGCCCTCGTAGTTGCAAATTTACACACTATAAAACATTCCGAAAGATGCCATTTGAAGAGGGTAGTTGCCCGCCCAACTGGGAATATATACGTCTACAGATTGCCAGACTTCGGCAACTTCATTGCAGCAGACAGTCATTAACCCAACAGCCACGTGACATAAATCATCTGAATACAATCAACCAAAGCCTAAAAGTTGCCTTGAAAACGCTTCCTAAAACTGCTTGAAACTGTCAGGCCACCTTCCGACATTTCAACGCTGCTGTCCCGCAGCCCGCTGATTCCTTGGCTTCTTAGATGCTCGCTCGGTTGTTTGAGTAAAGGAGGTGGTCGGTGTAACTTTTTGCGAGCCCGCAGCGCTTGATTGGCTGTCATCTTCCTCCGTAAATGTGGACTCGGCGTCAGACTGCTGAAAACTCTGAGGACCCGATTGTGAGAAAGAAGCTGACTGTGAGAGATCGAAATTTATATCAGGCGGCAACTCATCGATGGCCGAACAGATTTTTTTGAGATGACTTGGCATCCATATGTTGTAAACATTCTTGGTGAATTTGTACGCCGTCCATTTGTCCTTTCCTTCTTCGCTTGTGAAGCTGAACTCCTTGATTGGATGGCGATAGAAGGTAGTGTTGTCTTCCTCAATAATAGCGTAATGGCCGTAAATTCTCACCGACCTGTGATCGTGCGAGACAGAAAAGGCGAGGATTTCCTGATGAAGCTCTTTCTCGCGCTTTACAGCTTTGTAGAGCTCGACGACACTTCTCACGGCAACAGTCATGCTGTGAGCGTTCTGTCGATCGGCGATGTCAAGCGCTGCAGCACCGCACTTCACCTCACAGGTAAGGAAAGGGAAGTACATCCGGTAGGTTGCGACGAAAAAGGAGTTATCGAAGACGCTGCCAATGAGCGGATCGAGCTTCTTGAGCTGCTCGTCGGTAAAGGCAGACCGCCTGAATCCAACAGAGTAGTCCGGTTTTGGCAGTGGACCCTCCACCGCTATGCTGCCTGTCCAGCCTTCGTTGACACTTTCAATAAGATCTTTGAGATGTTTGGCACCGTAGATCCTTAGGACTTGGGCAGACGGACATATTAACGGAGATATGTCCCGAACAACCATAGCTTCGTTTCTATCTAACACACTCTCGCAAGTCTCGTCGAAAAGATCATCACGAAATAACGAGTCCTGAGGTACAGTCTGCTCCGAATCCAGTAAGGTTTGATAGAGGGTTCTGCTTGCATTCGTAATACCTAATTTCGATTTACGCATATAGCTTCCTTTGCCCTCAAGTAATGTGGTATAACGTGTGTTTCGGTATGGAGCACTTTTGCTCTCCCGGTTCTTTTGGTCGCTAGAGCCATTCAAGCTTGAGTCCGACTGTTTCCGACGGAGTGCGGTCGGAACTTTCCTGATGGGACATGGTAATCTCCAACCGTTCGTCTCCACGTACTTGACAACCTGGGTGGAATTTTCCATTTGTTCTTCCAACCAGCTGTCCTGTTCAAGGTCTTCCCTGACCTGGCTGTCTTGTTCAAAGTATTCCTCAGGCCACCTTTTCGTCAGGGTCCAATATTCGAGCGTGTCGGCGTTCTTATCGCTGATGTCGCTCGCCTTTTCCTTCTTCTTCTCTTTCAGTCCTACCTCAGCAGTGCAGCTTGGAGGCGAGGTCCGTGGTCTCTTCGAAGGAGGCTGGTCTCGGATTCGAGGAGAAAGATTTCCAGCTTCTTGTTCTTCTTGCCCTCGTTTCCGTTTTCGAGAGGACGCGGATGGTTTTGGAAGGATCTGCGGACTCTGTTGTGCCTTGACTAGGTCAGGACTGCGGCATGGCAAGAGGAGCAATGAAGGCACATACCTTTCTGCTCTTGAGGATGTTGCTTGCTGGAGGGGAGGGAGGTGTCTGTACTTCCTGGATGTAATTACTTTTGGATGTGAATTGCTTGCGAAGGTTTTCTATCGCTTGTAGGCGTGCACTTTTGCGAACGACTTGTTTTTTGATGCCTTGAGGCTGCTTCCCTACAGACGGTCAGCTCAAACACGCAGTGTGGACTCCGAGTACTCCACCTTGATGCTTTAGTACTGGGGGTTGCCGCCCATTGTTCTTGATGTCTGACCTTGCTTGACTGCGGGCCATGTCGACTGGAAGGGAGGGCAGGGGATGTCTTTATATTGCCGCTGGCTTGAAACGAGACCGATAGCTGTCGGAGAACTCGACAAAAGATGGTGTGATGAAGGCGCGAAAGTCTTGGCAAGATGCAAGATGCTAATTTAGGGGTCAGCTATACCCCACCTTGTCGGCGGCAGCTTATTGGCACAGCCCACCTAGCCACTAGTAGATCGCTTCCGCCTGGCCTCTTAACTCCGGGCCCGCGGCGAATTTAGCAGCTACTTCATGTTCTATCAAACCTACTGTTCGTGTGAAATCCATGCAAGTATCTAGTCTGCTTCAATACTCCTGGCAGGAGCCCCGCAAGATTCAGTATCGATCAGGAAGTCTCGTTCCCAGTATTGCTTGACTAATCAATCGTGAGTAATATCTTTCCAAGAATTGTGATTTACATTAACAAAACTGCTGTGACAGAAATCAAGAACTCAACGTCTCGTCAAGTTGTCGATCAAGCAGTAAAGACTGAAGAGGCGGCGGTGACTCATAGCGAAAAAAATACATCATCTCATTCAACTTCAGATGACTACGTGAACCTTGATTCTCTACGAGGCGATGCAATAAAGTATTCGGAATGGCCACCGTACCGCAATTGCACTACATGCGAACATCAACAATGATGCAAATACTTACATATAAGGGTAATAACGTCAAATATATATAGAAACATTAGATGATCTGAATTATAATATATATCTATCCATGGAAGTTATTGCCGCCCTGTTTAACGATGACTTGAGCAACCCGATGCTTCTGATTCAATATAAAAGGATTAATATCCTTTTCTATATCGAGCTTTTCCCATTCATCCATCCAAGCATGTTCTAATTCAGCTCTACCTTTTATGAAAGGCCTTCGTTTATATACACGGTTCTTGATCAGATTCCAAACGTGTTCGATAGGATTCAGATCGGGACTGTTGCCTGCCCAATCCAGAATCACGATATTCTGCTCTGCAAATAGAGGTTTTTGCCATTGAGAGATATGACAGGAGGCTCCATCCTGCATTAATAAAGTAGTGCTCATAGGGCAGTGAGTGGCCTGAAATCGATGATAGGCAGGTAATAGTAAGGGTCGCAAGATGCATCTGTTGTATCTATACCAATCAATTCCTCCCTTTTTGGAACGACTGCATGATGAGAATCTGAACGGAGGGGGAGCCTTCAGGCCTTGTTGCAGACAATCTGCCTTTTTCTCTGCATGAGCTGCCTGTTCTATAGGGCGTCGTAGTAGATCCTCGGCAGCAAGAGCTGAGATAGAAGCTTCGCGATTCTTTTTATCCTCGGGCTGATAGATATAACAAGGGCCCTTCCAATTCAGAGCTATAGAACCCCAAAACATGAACGTTGTATATCCAGAAAAGGCCTTTTCACAGCAATCTGACTCCCACTCTTCTTCCTTCGTTCGTGTAACGTGTATAAGCCTTCGCAATTCCCCTAATTTGACCGACGTTTCATCCGTATAGATGACTCTACCCCATCCCTGTCCCGGTATTACATTCCAGAACTCTTTATCCTTACACCAATCTAAACGCTTCGTTTTCATGACCACGGTAAGATAGGGCTTTTGACGAGGTGAATAACGTCCGTATCCGGCTTCCTTGAAGGCTTTTTCTATTGTAGGTCGTGAGGCTATTACTTCACATTCGCGTGCGACCGTGACCCAGGATCTGCGTCGCCATTCATAGCTAGATGTGGCTAATTTGATCATTATATCAATTTGCTCCTGACATAACAGAGGAGGCCTTCCAGAACGAGACCCAGGAGCAGTGTTTTCACCATGAAAAGACTCTGTTTCGTGAATTTTAGCCTGTTTATAAGCATGATTGCTTATATCTGATATTGTTGACAAAGGCACCCCCGTACGGGCTTGTATGACGCGTAAAGGTGACCGATCCTGGTATCTGCCATAGGCAATAGCCCCACGAGTGGCTGGACTGATCTCGCGACCGCGTTTTTGAGCTGACATAGTGATATAGAGAATAATAAGATAGATATTTGAATATCTGATAGATATATAGGCTTATGTAATAAGCTACGTTGGCCCTACGTTGACCCTTTACGTTGTACGGTGGCCATTCCGAATACTTTATTGCATCACCTCGTATATACACCGGATATGAACGACCAACGGATCAGAGGCGAAGATCAAGCGGCAAGAAGAATGCTAGATCGCGTGGCCGAGAGCTGAGGCATAGAGAAGCCAGCAGACAGAGCCTCATAGATACCACACTTGCAGTGACACAGGTGAACCACGATACGAAAGGTGATTGTTTTGAGAGAAAGTTTCGAGCTAGCGAGAAATGCAGTTTCAATGCCCGTTAAAGCGAAAGAACAACAGCAAGCTCGACAACGAGAAGGACGAAAACGCAAAGCCCGGGGAAGACGTGAGAAATTGAAGAGAAAGAACGTATTAACAGACTTGCACCGACAACCTGAAGGACATGCAAAGGCGGGCTTCCTTCGAAGGGCCTCTGATTCTTATCGCATCGAAATAAAGCAAACCGAGTTTCACGGTTCGAAGTGAAACCGAATGGGCGTTTACGGCAGAAACAAATCATCAAGCGTACTTCTCAATCCGTCATACGCATCATGTTTAAAGTAGTTGATCTTGGACACTGCCGCTATTCCAAATGATGTAAACTGAGCCTTTTCCTAGAAATAGAAACAGAACCATGGACTAAAATTGGATGCTGGGAGCGAAGAGTGGATGCTGTACGGAAGGATGAGGCGCAGCAAGAAAGTTCGAGAATACTTGTACGATTTCTACGTCGAGAGATGAAAGACATTGAGGTGAGTGTCCTGAGGGCGAGACTGTTAGACAGACCTATCTCCAAATCAATTAGAGATAAGCAAGTCAACCACTGTCTTGCTGCACTTTGCCTGTAAGAGGATCAGGGAGTTTCCATCACGTGACCAGATCATAGGAAGTCATGTTCTTTAGCGGCTAGCATTTACAACGTTGCCCACTCCCTCTTTTAATAGCTACTGAGAGAAATCAGGAACAGCGTGTAGACATGAGACACGTACAAGGTAAATAGAATAAAAGTAGACGCAAAATAAGGGATTGATTCAATGGGCATTGTTGTTGCGGAAGGTGTGACGGTTGAGCAAGGAATCGGGAATACTCGGGGGAGTACTCGTCAAGAGAGTACTCGCTAAAGGTAAATCCTTTAAAAATTGAGGGGAGTACTGGCCGGGGGAGTACTACCAAAGGGAGTACTCGCCAGTCAAATCCTTCAGAATTTTAGGGGAGTACTCCCGCCACGAGTACTCCCCTGGTGAGTACTCCCTTTAATTTTTGAGGGATTTCCCTTGGAGAGTACTCCCCCTACGAGTACTCCCGTGGTGAGTGCTCCCGTGGTGAGTGCTCCCTCTAGTTTTTGTGGGATTTGCCCTTGGTAGTACTCCCCCTACGAGTACTTCCCTGGTACTTCCTTTAATTTTGTGGGATTCATCCTTAAAGAGCACTCACTTTGGTAGTACTCCCCCGACGAGTACTTGAGCCATGAAAGCACTCATTCATTGGCTAATGTCATACAATTATTTAAATTGAATGGCCGAGTTTGCTGGAATTGAATTATCGACCAAATCGACGATACTTTGCGTTAGCTTCTATATAGCAAGATCTTTTGGATGGTCAATGAGTCGGCGCTACTGTAATTAGCCAACAAGACTTCCGGTGAGTATGCTGATGGTGTGAACAACTTTTGGTGTGAACCACGCCTTGTGGTGTGGACCACTTTTGGTGTGCACCACAGTTGATGGTGTGAACCACGCCTCGTGGGGTAGACCATTTTGGGTGTACACCACAGCCCGCTACTAGTCACGTGATGAAAGCTCCTTGTTCTCGAAGCTTGTTGGTGCGCCTCATCCTTCTTCAGCATCCACTTCTTGCTCCCAGCATCCACTTCTGGAGCTGTA
>JAABVA010001414.1_pt1 | contig 25832 bp, 15 predicted proteins | sample 5560331 | NCBI WGS metagenome assembly JAABVA01 (sample SAMN12812661, study PRJNA571458) | rock metagenome | isolation source: Antarctica rocks | place: Antarctica: Victoria Land, Mt New Zealand sud | collected 2016-01-07
AGACCACCCGCGTCGCCGGCGCGCAGACCTTTTAAGGTCCGTGCCCTGCCATGGTCCTTTAGGGCCAGGCCCACGACGCTCACCATCACCATCGTGGCGCGCACCCGACGACATGTAGGTCCTAACCGTTACCGGAGGGGACAACCGGCGTCAGCGCTACCGGATCTTTGTGGGCGTGCAACGCGTCCGAGGGTAGCCGTACGTCGAAGAAGCGCGCCACGCCCTGCGTGAGGGCGCGGGCGATGGTTTCCTCGCGGTCTTGCCAGGCGTAGTGGAGCGGGAGCGACATTGGCGCTGACGCGTCGTAGTCCGCGTTGGCCCGTTCTGTCGCCATGTGCGCCGTGAGCAGCCACGGGCCTTCGCCCTGGAAGGTGGTCATAACATCGGTCGCCGACACAGCTCCGCTCACGCTGATGGCGTAGGTGACGCTGGGCGAGATGGGAGGAGTGATGATCGGTAGGACGGCGCCCAGTGTCGGTGGCGCGGTCATCGAGATAACGACTGTAGGGAGAGGGGGGGCCTTGCTCTTTGTAGTGGCTGGGGCGCCCAATCCGATTGCAGGCGCGGTGTTCGAGATAAGCGCGGTTATGGTTGGCGCGACGGCGGCGGAGATGGCGTCGGTGCGCGCCAGGGTGATGGCGTCGCGCAGTGGGACCGTCCCGCTGAAGGCTTCGCTGAACGCCAGGTGGGCGGCAAGGGCGCCGTGGCTGCGGCGAACGGCCACGCGGACGACCGGGTCGGCCAAACGTAGGCCCTGGCGCAGCGCCGCGCCGGAGGTGGCGGTGACGACGCGCGTGACCGAGATCGGGACCTGGACGGGGTACACGTTGGTCAGGAAGGCCGGTTCAACGATCGTGGCGGGCAACGTGTTGCGGCGCAGCACATGGCCGGGGAACAGGTCGATGCCGTGGTCACCGCCGCCGGGCGCCGGTTCCAGCGCCCGCGTCACGGACGCGTCGAGCGTCGATGCCAGCGTAGCGGGCCTGTGCTGGGCGTAGAGCGCCTGCGAGTAGTCGACGGTGGGGTCGCTGGCGCCGTTCAGATGCACGGAGATGAAGAGCGCATGACGGGCGTTGAGCGTCGTCCGCGCCACGTAATTGGCGAGTTGCAGGCGCTGCTCGAGGTCGGGGTTCTGTTCGTCCGTCGTGCGTGTCAGGTAGACGTCGGCGCCAAGCAGGCTCAACCGCGGCAGCAGGTGGTAGAGCGCGATGTCGAGCGCGACCGTCTTCTCGTCCAGGATCGGCGCCATACCAGGATTGGTCGAGCCAGCGCAGTTGTAGACGTAGGGGAAACACGTTCCAGGGTCGTCGCCGCCGTGCCCTGGGTCGAGCACGACCACGCGCCCGCTCAGTGGTCCGGGCGACGTAGCGGGGTAGTAGACCGCGTCAGGATCGACGGCGCGGTACGACGTGGCGGCGGGGTGCGGCGCGCCGGGACTATGGTCGGCGGCGAGCAGGCCCGCGACGGTCACGAAATGGTAGCCGCGGGCGCGCAGGTCCGTCGCGACACGCGGCAGGGCCACGGCGTCCTGCGAGGCCGCGCCGACGTGCATGAGGACGATCGCGCCTGGGGCGACGTTGCTCCGAACGCGTTCCTCGATTTGCGCGGCGCTCAGGCCATTCCAGCCGAGCGAGTCGAGCGTCCAGCGCACGTCGATGTTGTAGCCCGCCGCCGCCACGGTTTTGAGGGTATCGGGCGACTCATCGCCATAGGGTGGGCGATAGTAGGGACGCGAGCCGCTGCCCGTGAGGCGCTGTAGAATGGCGTCGGCGCGCTTGAGTTCGGTCGCGATTTGCGCGGCGCTGAGGGGCAGCGTGCGCGTGGAGAGCCCCGTGAACGATTGGTGGTCGTAGGTATGGTCGACGATCTGCTCACCCTGCGCGGCCATGCGCCGGATCAGGTCGGGATTCTGCTCGGCCCAGAGGCCCGTCACGCCGAAGGTAGCCGGGATACCCTGTTGTTTCAGGTAGTCGAGGATGGCGGGGGCGTCGCCACGGTCGGCGCCGCAGTCGAAGGTCAGCGCGACGGGATTGCCCCGGATTGTGCCCTGCGAGATGACTACCGCCGTCGGCGGCGGGATGGGTGTGCTCGTCCAGCGTGGGTGCGGCGTCACCGTGGCCGTGTCCGTCGGCAGGGACGTAGCGGTCGGGACCGCCGTGTCCGTCGCGGTCGCCGTCGGGACGGGCGTAGCGCTGTTTGTCGCCGTCGGAACAGGCATGGGGCTGTTTGTCGTTGTGGGGATGGGTGTCGCGCTATCCGTCGCGCGCGTGGTCACGGTTGCGATTGGCGGCGTACGCGTAGGGGTGGCCGTTGGAGGAGGCGGCGCGGCCGATGGCGCGCCCGGCGCGCCGCAGCCCGACAGCAGGAGCGCGAGCGCCAACGCGCCTAGTAGCGCCCATAGCCCGTGTCTCTGACGCCGAAGAATAGAGTATTTCATGACTACCCTCATCATGACCTATGCGCGTAATGGAGGCAAGAGCCGGCACGGCCCTCACCCCCAGCCCATGCGGATTGGTCTCTCTCCCCTCGCCCCTTGAGGGAGAGCCGGTTGGGCTGTCGGAGCGGAGCGGAGAGAGACCAATCCGCATGGGCTGGGGGTGAGGGGGAAAACAACAAGGCGCTCTCAGCGTTCAGCGTTCACAAGGGACTTGCACCAACGTCGCGACGTGCACTATACTAGCTGGCGCGGGCCCCAATGCCCATACGTCCTGTCAGGACGCCGTATACCTGCCTGTGTAGGGAGAGAGCCGCCACATATGCGACTGCGCACGTTCGCCACGGCCGCGATCCTCGGCGTTACCCTACTCCCGCCATCCCTGGCCGCTGCCACATCACCCGCGAACGTGACCGTCGAGGGCGCGCAACTGCGCGCCCTCATGACGCAGCGCCGCGCGCTTGTCGAGCAACTCGCCGCCGCGGACGGTCCGCGCGGCCAACTGCTCACCCTGCATGGCCTCGTCGCCGCCGACGCCATTTTGTCGGCCGACGCCGCCGCGCTACGGCGTACTATCCAGCGTTTGAGCCCGCGTCCAGCCGCGCATCGTCAGGCGAGCGGGCGGGTCGTCCGCCACGCGCCCGCTAACGACACGACGCTCTTAGTAGCGGCTCCCGGCGTGCTGTGGTCGCCGTCCGCGCGCGTCATCGCCACCGGCTTGCCCCCAGGCGACGCCTCCACGGCTCCGAGCGCCTCGGCTCCCGTCTCCAGCGCGCGCCCGTTTACCCTGTCGCGCATGCCCGCTGCTTACGTGACGACTCCGCTTTTGGGTACGAGCACTGTCCCGCTAGATACGTTGCCGGCGCTGGGCGCGCGACGGTCGATCCTAGCCCCGGCGGCGTCTCCCACGCCTATGCCACGGGCCACCGCACACGCGACGGCGACGCCGTCCACGATTGTCCGCGTCGCGTCGCGCCGCCGGACTAGCACGCGGACGGCTCATGCCTCGCGCACGGAGCCAACGGTCCGCGTGTCGCAAGTTCCGTTGGCTCCATCGGACGCGCCCGCGCATGGGCGGCTCATGCTCCAGGGCGCCGACGGCGCGCTGTCCCTCGCCACGGCCAACGCGCGGGTCGCGGCGGCGCTGCTGATACCGCTGCCTGTCGCGTACAGCCAATCGTCGGCCAGCAGTCGTGCCACGACGACGCGCCCGCGCGATCCACGCGCCGGGCTCCCCGCCCTCATGCAGCGTTGGCGCGTCGTGACGCGTGCGCTGGCTAGCGTACGCGCTCTGGAGGCGTGGACGCGCGCTAACGCCCCAACGCCGGTGATGACCGCCAACGATGTCGTCGCGTCGCCCGATATCCTGCATCAGCGGCTCGACCGCTGGTCCGCGCGTCCCTCGGCGGACGCGTTGGCCGCCACGCGACCGTTCTCTCCTACCCAACAAAGCGCCGTGCCGTCGAGCGTGCTGGGCGTCACGCTCACGCTGACGAGCCCGGCGACCACGACGACGGCCCTGGGCGAGGCCATCAGCGGGACTATCGCGACGAGCGGCACGACGCCGCTCGTCGCGTCGGGTATCGCCGATAGCCCCATCTCCACGACCGCGCCGGTCAGCCTCACGCAGGACGCCGTTTCCGGCGGCGCTATGTCGCCAACCACGCCGGTCAGTTCAGCTATAGCGAGCGCGCCGAGCATCGTCGACGCGCCGATCTCCCTCACCACCGAAGCGGCGCTCACGGCGGACATCTCGTTGTCGTCCACGGCCGCGGCGACCCCGACCCTGCCGGCGCTCGATGGGACGCCGACGTCCACCGATGTACAGGTCACGCCGGCGTCCAGCGTCACGTCGAGCGCTAGCTTGACCGCGACGACCAGCGCGGCGATCAGCGCGACCGTCCCGCTGACCGAGGCCGTGCTCGGCAATGGCGCGCCGTCCCTCGTGGGCGGGGCGCGGCTGGCCCTCGCGGTCGAGGATGGCAGCCCTGTCCTGACGGTATCGTCGGCGCCGGCCACCGACCCGTTGAGCCTGACGGTGACGCTGCCCACCACGGCCACGGATGCGCTGGCGCCAGCAGGTTTCAGCAGCGCGCGCGGCGCGCTAGAGAGCGTGTTGCGGCAGGGGCAGGCGCTCTACGCCGACCTCAAGGCCAAGTCCGCGGGCGTCGAAGTGGACTACCGCGCGCGCCTGAGCGGGGTCGTCGCTCTCAACGCGCAAATGGAGCGCAACTACTACGCGCGCTACTACGCCTGGCAGCGCTCGAACAGGGCGTCGGCGACGTACACTACTCGTAGCATCGCCTTCAGCGCGTTCCTGCAGCGCCGGCAAGCGGCGAAGGCGGCGCACGCTCTGTGGCTACAGCGGACGGCGGCGTGGGCGGAGTACGCGCGCGAATTGAAGTCCTACAACGACGCGGTAGCCGCACAGGGGCAAGCGTCGGCCGCGCCAATCAGCGGGACGACGGACGTGTCCGCGACCGCCCCCGCGTCCACCGGCGCGCCGCTCCCGCCGCGGCCGGTGGCGCCGGTGTGGCCCGGCCCCGAGCCGGCGCCATTCACCGAGGCAATGCCGCCGTTCCCGGTCCCGGCGGGACCGGCCGCGCCCAACCCAGGGCTTGAACCGATGGGCTACGCGTTGCCCACGCCGCCGGACGCCGTGCCATCGTGGGACGGCGCGTCGCTGCCGGTCTCGCTCTCATTGGTCAGCTACGGCGGCATCGCGCAGGGGGTCAACGCCGCGGGCTACCAGCACATGACCCAAGACCAGGTGCTGTCCGCGGGCGCGCTCGACGGCGTGCCGTCGTACATCGACCCGATCAAAGGCATCATCACGACGCGCTTTGGTGGTAGCACCATCTTCCAGGCCTTCCATCCCGGCCTCGACATCGCCAACGCGAAATACACCCCTATCCACGCCGCCGCGGCCGGAGTAGTCGTGTGGGCGGGGCTGGCCGTGCCGGGTGACGATCACGGCAGCTACGGCAACTGCGTCATCATCAAGCACAACGACCACATCTCTACGCTCTACGCGCACATGGACGACCAGATACACCCGCTGGAAGTGCGGGTCGGCGACATGGTGCAACAGGGGCAGGTCATTGGCTACGAGGGCATGACCGGCTGGACCACCGGCCCGCACCTGCACTTCGAAGTGCGCGTCGACAACATCCAGGTCAACCCTCTGCTGCTCATCCCCAACCCCGAGAGCTAATCGCGGAATTGTGTTGTGGTGGGACATGAAAGTTGTCGTTTGGGACATGAAAGTTGTCGTTTGGGACATGAAAGTTGTCGCTGTTGGGGTGGGACACGAAAGTGGTCGATTGAGACAGCAGAGTTGTCGCTGATGCTGATGGCACTGAAGACCAAGTCGTTGGACAATCGGATCGGCCGTGGATGGTCGCTGTTTCGTGACAATAATAACCGGTCATGGACAATGGTAACCTTTCCTAATAGGCCGTGATAGAGCATGGCCCTGCTGCCGCTGTTCGACGCTCCCGCCCGTGAGGCAGCACGCTCGCGGGCGGGCAAGAGCAAGCAGGCGACGCTCATGGCTGCGCGTGGGACGCACAGGCCACGCTTGGAGCCATAGTAGTCCAGCATCTGAGGCGCCATACCCATAGCTGGCGGCCGGCTTGAAGCGGCGGTCGCGCCTGCTGCTGGTCTCCAGACTTCCACCAGTTACTCCAATTGCTAGGGCTCTGCCGCGCCCATGGCCCACACTGACCATGCGGCAGTGCCCACTACTCTTACCGTGCTCTCCGTAGGTGAACTATTTCGGGGCGCATCCTGTCTGACTACAACGACTACGCTTACGTTAACTGACGCCTAATGAGTCAGCGGGAGGCGCACTGTTGACTTAACTCCACACACTGCTTTGCTTAACAACCAGTGACAAACAAACGCCTGGCTTAACCGCCGCTGCACGCGTGAGCGCCGCTGGGTTCATGCCTCTAAGAGCCCATCAGAGTCCACTCATGGGCGATTAGTTAAGCCGAAACGTGGTCCATCAAAAGCCTGATGTATAGAAAGTTAAGCAGAGCGGTGGTACACGCAAATAGTTAAGCGTTGTCGTTGTAACCGCATCCTGCGTAGGGGGGTGCACCTCGAAATAGTGGGACGCGGCCTGCGACTGCGGTCGCATGGCAGACCACGGGCACTGCGGTGCCAGGGCGAACGCGTCGGAGCGTCACATCACAGGGCGACACCCGACCGCAGTCGGCGCTTGTCTGCCATGCGACCGCCGTCGCAGGCTCCCTGACGCACGATTCCACTATTTTAAGGTGCACCCTGCGTAGGGATAAACCCTAGTGGGGATGTCGCGGAAATGGTACGCTCGTTCTAGTTTGGTTGGATTGGCTCTATGGACGCCGTGAACATTGTAGCTATTCGGAGGCAACATCTAGTACCGCACGACGGAAGTTTCTCCGCACGTTCAGCGTCGTGTTAGGGGCCTGCGTCACGCCTGCGCTTTCTGCGGAATGTTTTCCGGCGAACGGTACTAGTTATGGCCTACACAGTCGGATGCGCTTTTAATGCCTTCCGCACCGGCATCGTCGATCTCGACGCTGACGTGACCAAGACCGGGCGGGCGAGCCGAGATTATCTCGTCGACCAGATCAAGGCAATCGCCAAGAGCAATACGTCCTTTCCTAGTACTACAACGACGGATTCTTCCAATAGCTACGAAGAGCCGCTTTTGTGCTAGATCTTGACACCCTTATGGCAGCAATAACGGGTGCCGAAGGCCAGCATAGCCGCGACATCGGTCGAGATTTGCCGCTGAAAACGGCGGTTTTACACAAGCGTCGTTGTAGTACTAGGCTTGGGGGGGACTATCGGCCCTACGGTTCGTTTGCTCGTCGGACCAAGATTCGCCCACTGGACGATATTGACCTGCTCCTCGTGTTGAGCGGACGAGGGACAACGGAAGCCTCCGCCAGTGCGTTGAATACCTATCGTTTGAAAATCACAGATTCCACGGCTCCCCTTGCGGCCTATCCAGAAGCGACAGGCTCCTTCTTCGATACCGCCACATACGTCAACTCGACCAGGGTCCTGAATGCCATCAAGTCCGGTCTCACCGTTGTCCCTAACTACAGAAAGGCCGCCATTAAGCGGACGAGGGTGGCTGTCACGCTCGACCTGTCGAGCCGCACCTGGGCCTTCGACATCGTGCCGTCCGTCGAGGTCGCCGATTCCACAGGTGCCACCAAGCACTACCTCATCCCGAACGGGAAAGGGCAGTGGATGCGGACGGACCCGCGGATCGATACCACCAACGTGACGACCGCGAACACGCGACACGCTAATAAGCTGCTGCCTACGCTCCGCTTGCTGAAATACTGGAACGGGCGCACGACGAAGCCCCGGTTACCGTCGTACTACTTTGAAACGCTGGTGCTCAAGACGTTTGCCTCCGGGTCCGCAATCACCGACTACTCGGCGGCGGTCAAACACTTCTTCGACAACGCGCAGACGTACCTGTGGCTGTCGTACCCAGACCCGAAAGGGCTCGGCCCGGCGCTGGACACGTCAGTCGATTACACGACCAAGATGAAAGTCGGGGAAGCGATGAAGGAGGCCGCGAAGTGGGCTGGATACGCGCTCATGTATGACGGCCAGTCGAATTCAAAGGATGCGATCTACTGGTGGGGCAAAGTGTTCGGGAGCGCATTCCCCGCGTACGGGGCGTGATGCTGGGGCATCACTGATATGGATATTGCGCAGGAACAGAACACACCGGAGAGCTTGCGCCTCCTCGCCGCTCAGAAACGACTGTACAGCCAAGCCAAGCGCATACACTTCGTGCGCATCGTCGCAGTTCTGCTGCTGGAACTTGCTGCGCCGTTAGTCGTCTTGACCAAGCCAGATTGGAAAGAGGGGCTTGAGCTCATTGGTGCGCTGCTCACGTTGATCTCTGCCCTTGTCCTTAATGGTATCGAAACGGGCAGAGTGAAACAGGCGGCCGTCGTCCAGGAGCAGCTTGATGTCCATCTTTTCCGGCTCCCCTGGAATAAGATGCTTGTCGGTCGTGAGGTTGCCCCTGAGTCTATTATTCGGGCTGCGAGCGAGTACAGGGGCGGGGACGCGAAGATCCGGGATTGGTACCCCGATCCGGGTGGCAGCGCATATCCGAAAGACGTACTGCTGTGCCAAAGGACGAATCCCGTCTGGGGTGTGCGGCTTCAAAGCCTCTATGCTTATACCCTTCTCGTCATAACAGCGGGGTACCTGCTCTTCGGCCTCGTGATCGGCAGGAGCGAAAGGCTTCTGGAGTACATGGTGGCGATCCTCGTCCCGGCTCTCCCGGCTCTCCTAGAAGCAATCGACACGTACAAGCGCCACACGGAGTCCGCGCGGGAGAAGGCTGAACTGTTGGCACGTGTCGAAGATTTGCTTCAGGACAAGAGCAAGACGACAAGCCTAGCCCAGACGATCGATGAGTGTCGGCGCATCCAAGACTCTATCTACATCCTGCGGAGCACGAGACCTCTGGTACCCGACTGGTGGTACGAGCTATGGCGCAAGAAGTTTGACATGGATGCGCGGGCCGCTGTACAGGACCTGAAGAGGCGCATTTAATCGCCTGATCGCCTGCATTGCGATGCTTGAAGGGCGGGCACAGGGATGTGCCTAGCTGAAATGGATCGCCGGCCAGATCATCCGTAGAATAGTCGGTGATGTTCCGACGCTAAAGAGGCCGCATGCCTTCATAAATCCGGCTGCCTGTTGGTATAGTTGTATCGGGGAGAATGTGGCGGCGTTAGAGTCATGTAATGGTAGGCTGTCCCCTAACAGGGGGCTAAACCGATGCATACACTCGGCACAGGCGACGATCGCCTCGCGATCATGGACCATGCGATCCTCTTGAGGGTCCTGCGCAACGTGGTGCAGAACACGTCTGCCGTTAGCTTGTTCGCCTATTGGAAAGAACAAGGCTTATTGACGGCGTCCCTTGATCGCGTGGCCGAGCAATTCGTCACCCAAGCGCGAAAGAGTCGCATCGGGGATCCCGTCACTGTGGGCGATGACACTGCACAGGTCGTGACCCTCAACATGACATCGGAGGGTGAGCAGGATACGCGCCGTCTCGTGACCGGCCTGTATACGACGATCGTCGACGCGCTCACCGTCACGGCCACCTCAGTGAACGTCACGCCTGCGGAGTTGGCGGGTTCTTTGGTCCATTCCATCCGCGATAAGAACCAGCCTGATGTCACGGGTGACTCCCAGGCGCTGCGTCGGCATCTGCGCGGCGACCGGCAGGTGCTGCATTATAATTTCGCGGAGACGAAGACACTGTACCGCCAGCGGCTCTCGCTCGAAAAGGCGAATGCCGATCCACAGGCCGCGACAGCATTTCGCTGGCATAAGGTGCTGGTCACGATCGATCACGCGGATTTCGAGGGGCAGATACGGGTCGCCCTGGACCGATGGATCGACGCGCGCGACGATTTGGACGACGACGACAAAGACGACATGCGCGACGCTCTGGCTCGCGTGATGGACTCACCCCTCTCGCACTTGAACGATCTCAAGCGTCTCGTCAACGTCGAGGGCATGGGCCAGATCAAGAAGGAAACGCAGATCCGCTATCTCGAGTTCCTCGGCGGTTGCTTCGAGACGGGTCATGCATGCGGCGCCCTGCTGCGCGCCCTCGCAGAACGCTTGCGCGCTATCGACCGGTACATCCGCGATCCTAATCGCCCGGATACGGACTATCGGTGCTCGCTCGGCGGCCAGACACTTAATTTGCGTGATCTGCTCGCACCAGCCCACGTTTTCAACGCGCTTCCCGTCATCCCTGAAATCGACGGGAATATCGGGGAAGGGGTGGACCCCGAGCGATACGAGAGCCAGTACACGTTCGGCATCCGCATGAAACTCAATGGTACGGTGCAGCAAGCGCCCGGCCGGCCGACCTCGTATCGCTATCACCTCGGCAAGCTAGATTCCGCCGCCGGCACCAGCCCGGCTCGCCGCTTAACCCTCCTCTTTGTCTACCTCGTTGCACTGGACAACCTTGGCCACGACGACGGGCAGACGGTCATCGCTCGTTTCGTCGCGGATGTCCTCCCCGTGTTGCAGGGCCACGACAGCAGGCCAAGGCGTCTATGATAGCCGAGAAGGTCGCCTACCTGCGCAACAATGGTCAGATCGGGGCGACGCTGACGACCCTCACCAAGGGCATCACGGATAAGTTGCGCGGGGGTCACCTAACACCCCATAGCGAGTATCGCGTCGCCATTTGTGTGCTGAAAGGTGTCCTTGACGCATCGGGCTTGGCTAAGGGAGTCGACTCCTTCTTCCGCGACGATCTCTTCGTGCAGGATGGTCACGGCGCGCTATCCTATCTCTCCGTGAGCGAGACGGCGGTGGAGCAGGACGCGATCTACAAGCTCTCCGCGCGCATCGCCATCGACACCATGCGCGCCTATGCCGTCCCTGATGCGCGGGATGACATGGAGATGTCCTACGCCTTCTCTCAAAAGCGGCAACTGCCTATCGTGCTCGCGCCGCGGGGACAAAAGTTGTACGACACCTATCTCTTAGGAAGCACCGGCCTCGCCCTGCTTGGGCGGCCGACTCGCCCACCGCAGGCGGCGAGCACTTCGTCTGGCGATGCTTTCCTGTACGCGTACGCCTATAGTCTGCTTGCCTGGCTTGTGACGCACGCGGTGACCGCTGCGGTCGGGGATGACGTTTTCATCCCCGTCCTGCGCTTTCACACGACCCATGAAGCGGATGCCGAGGAAGGTGACGCCCTCTCCGCCGCCCTCGGCAAGGTCATGGCCCATCTGCTCGGCCAGCGCCATCTCACGAGCAGTCAAGGGCTCTCACTCGCCTCCACGCTGACCGGGTATCAGATTCAGAACGCGCGTAGTTCTCTGTACGCCACCCTGCCCAAGCGCTTCGCGGGGCGACTGGACGCCATTCGTGGCGCTGTCGATCTCGATCGGTGTGCCATCTTGGCCGTGTCGAGTCGCGCATGCGACAGTCTGGCCGGCGACGAGGGCAACCGTGTGCTGACCATCGCGGGCGAGAGCATCGGCTTGGTGCGTCTGGACACCGGAGACGTCGCGGTCCAGAGGCTGCGGCGGTTCACGGGGACGTATCCGGCGCGGGACGTGCCAACGAAGCCGACTGCCATTCTGGACGAGGTCGCGTGGCTGTACGGGCGGGGGTACCGGCATATCCTGTACATCGCGGCCTCACCGTATAAGACGACGTTGCACCTCGCCGACGCGCAGGTCGACGACGAGTTGTTCTTCATGTCAGGCAGCATTCTGGGGCAAATGCGCGAGGGGAAAGCGGGCCTCACGGTCTACCCGGTGTTCTTCGATACCTATCCCGTCGTGGAGTTCACCGGGGGTAAGGCCCCCTCGCGTAACGGGCGCTCCCTCTACGTCCAGGACACGCGTGAGTTGATGACGCTGATGCGCGACCCGGCCAAGCAGATCGCGGTGTTCCTCAACCTGTTCACCGGCAAGACCGTCCGCAGCAAAGGGGACACGCTCTACAATGGCGTCATGTCCTACGCGACCGCGCGGAATATGCACCCCGAGATCGTGGACAACGCGGCCATCGACCGCGGGCTGATCTACGACGATCCCACCAAAGACGCGCTGATGCTCTATCTCACCCTCCTCCACTTCGCGCGCTACGAAGCCGATGGAGACGAGATCGTGCTCAAACTGAACCCATACGGCGACATCATCGGCGACGATTCCGTGGGCAAGCATGCCTTGCTCCCGCATTTCGCGCGGAAGCGGTCGTTCAACCTGCTGGCCTTCCTGGGCTACGTCGAGCAGATCCTTGCTAGGAAGGAAGGATAGTCATGCCCGACGGCAATCTCGGTGAGGACCTCGGGCGGCTCTTCGAAGTCGGTTTCAACCTTGGGATCTACTATTACCTCTCGTCGCGCGGTATCACCTGCCCGTCGCTACACCTGCACCAACGCCACCTCGCGCACCACGACACCCACCGCCTCGTGGGCCATTTTGTGCGGCGTTGGCGATCGCTCACGCCGGAAGACGATGATCTTCTGCGTCGGACCGGGACATTGTTCCTGTGGAAAGGGTTCCTGGGCGGGTATGACCTGATCGACCAGCATATAGGCGTGCTCGCGGAACAGTCCGGCGGCCGTACGGTTGATGTGCCTGCCTACATCTGCTCGTTCGTCGGTGCGAATGCATTGGAGGACGACTATGATGACGGCGGCGCGCGGGCCCAGGATGAGGAGATGGACCGTTCGCACCTCGGACTCCTCCTTGATGGTGACCAAGCGGCCATCTCCGCGGCGTTCGACGCCTATCGCGGGACCGGGCAATTCCTACGAGCCGATACCTTGCTCCACATTAGGACGGGGCGCGGGACACGCAAGGAGCGGCATCATATCCTGTGTGTCGACCTATCGGTGCTGTCGGTGCGCTCCTTGGACCAACTGGCCGATCTCCGCACGCCGGAAGGCGTGCGGCACGTCCTGACAGCGGCCATGACGCGCCTGCGGCGGCGCAGCGTCTTCTCGTCGCTCACGCTCGATGACGGCGCTGTGGGCGGCCGTGCATACCTCCAGACGGTGGATTTCGCGCGGTATATGTACGCCTTCGTGCGCGAGGACCGGGAAAGCATGAAAGTCGTGCAAGCGGCCAGTTACGTGCTCAGCTTCTATCGTTTCCTCTCGCAGCATCACCTTATACCCGATGGCGGGACGATCCACGGCCTGGCCGTCGGTCACAGCGACCGTGGGGCGGCGGCGCTATCGGTGCGACTCGGTGGCGCGGATGGCGGCGACGACGCGATGCTGCAGGCGTGCCAGGACCTCTATCGGGCGTACCGGACGCGTTCCACTGAGATTGATGGCGCGCGCGTCTATCGAGAGAAAGTCCAGCGTGCGCGGAACGACGTCCTGGCCGCCATGCGGGACAATGCGCGCCGTATCTTTGCCGTCGGCGCGTCGCGCGCCGACGGCCGCGCCTTTGTCGATCGGTTGTACGACCTGGGCACGACCGCACCCTCCGGCGCCCCCGAAGTCGTGGAGTATACCGAAACGCTCACCGATTTCGCGAACTCGTGCGATCCCGTCCCCGACGCGTTGGCCGTCTCACTAGGGCTGGAGCCGGGTCTGGACCTACGAGGTGGGCATCGGGCGCTGGTCTATCGCGCCATGTCGGACGCACGGCGCTACCTCTTCCTCACCGGCAATGCGGGCATCGGGAAGACAACGGCCCTGGCGGAGTATCTCAAAGACCGCGCGCATGAGGGTGAGGGGTTCTTGTTCTTCTACGCCAGCCCACGGACTCAGGTCAATCTCGACATCTTCGAGAAGTTTCGCGATCGCGACGGCCATCTCTTCGATCCGCGCTTCGTGGGCTTGACGAGCAACAGCCAGATGATCAAGGCCAACGCCAGCCAGGCAACCGTCGGATACGTCACGGACGGCCTTGATGTGCCGTCCGTGCTCGACGACATCGCCTTCCAGTCGATGATGGAGGAGGCGGATAGCGACGTCCGCGAGGTGTGGCAGGACGCCGTAGATCGGACGACGGATGACACGGTGAGCGACCGCAAGGGGTATGTTCCGGGCGTGCTCACGTCCCTGTGCCGCGGTATCGGTGCGCTAATGGGCGCACGCACCACGCCGTTTATCGCCTCATCGGTGGCCATCCAGTCCAACAAGACGTTGTCCTCCGGCCGCAGCACACTCGGCCATTTCTTGGAGATTTTCGGGAGCGCGCTCACGAAGGACACGCCCATCCCATGGTCCCATGCGGGCACTCGCCACCACCTATCGGCACGTCGTCATCATGGTCGATGAGGTGACCGGCGACGACAGCGGTACGGCCTTCCTGCACGAGATGATGGGGTTGCTCGACACGCTCAAACTTGAGGAGTATGGTTTCAACGTCAAGGTTGTCATCGCGGATGCGTCGATCGTCGGCGCTGACATCATCGCCACGCACCTAACCCAGGCCACGCCCGAGCCCGACAAAGTCTTCTTCCGCACGGCGGTTGCTGGAGAGGCGGACGCTCCCTTATCGTCGCGCGCATTCCGTTTCAAAAGTAAGGTGGACGACGACGCCGTCGTGATCAACGCCAACTCGTACCCGGCCACGGAACTCTCACTCGGTTACAAGGTCTTCGTCGACCCCATCGAGATCACGCAGGAGATGCTGGGGCGACGCGGCCGGGAACGCCGTCCGGACGCCGAGGTGCGAGATCGCGCCTACAACGCACTCGTCGGCGACGTTTGCGCCTTCCTGCAGGCACACCGCGGCACGCCGACCCAACTCATCGTCTATATCCAGGACAAAGCCCGCTTACAGGACATCATCGCTGAGGTGCGGGCGAGAGAGGGGGAGCGGGGCCATGGGTTCGTTGAGCGTGACGCCTATCTCCAGATCCATTCGCAGGTGTCGCGGGAGGACAAGCTCGCGATCAACGAACACAAGGACGCGGTGCGTGTCGTCTTCATGACTTCGTCCGCGAGCCGTGGCCTGTCCTTCCCCAATACGCGCTCCATCCTCGTTGAAGTGCCCCATTTTGCCATCGAAGCGAACCTCATGGAGATCATGCAGGTCGTCTACCGCGGCCGTGGGGGCGACGACGCGGTGGCGCGATCGGTCACTTTCTACTTCGGCGAACCGGCCTACTACAACGCGTCCGACCGAGAGTGGTCCCTGACGCAGAGCGCCCTGCACGTACTAAATATGCTCATCCTGCTCAAGTTGTGTTTGCTGACGCGTATCCGTGGAGCCGGCGAGATCCGTGGCCGGCGCTATGTGGTGGTGCCGGTTGGCGGGAAATCAGTAGCGCGGGCTGGGACATCCGTCCATCATACGATGGGCCGATTGGTCAAAGATCTCGCCGACGCCTGGCAGCGCGACCGCAGCGATACGACGTTGCGCGATCTCCATGGCATCGTCCGCCAGACGTTCGGTGAAATGATGGCGCTCAGTCAGCCATCGGCTGCGAACGACGTGGCCCTCCTTGGACTGCTCCATCGCAGCACCCCGACCGTTCTCCTGGACTTGCTTGCGCACGGGTGTGCCGACCTCCGACGCAAAGGATTTTTGGAACGCGGCTTCATGGCCGGCGAGGTGCTCATGGTCCCGACTGACACCGTAGCTGTCACGCATGTGGCCCGGTTGGACACGGTGATCCGGCGCCACCTCACGCGTGAGGTGCGGGCGAAGATGTGGGCCATCATCCACAACAAGAAACGCTACCCCGACGGATTGCGCACGGGTTTGCGCGATTTCGTGAGCGTCGTGGAAGAGTTCATGGATGCTGAGAGGACGCAGCATCTCGCCAAGGTCGAACGTCGCAACGACATGTATTACGCCGTGCCGGTGCTCGCGTACGTCGCACGAGACCTCTTGCAGGGAGAGTGGAACGCGACGCGCGATGAGGATGGTGGCGTGGGCCTGCGCGACCTGCTCGTCGGCCAGGTCCACCCCCTGTACCCGTCGGAGAACTATCTGCCGCTCAGCGGCGGCTACGGAGCCTTTCCTTTTGTGCTGTTCACGAGCAACGACCTGCGCGGCATCCGCGAGAAGATGCACACGGGTCGCTACATGCTGATGTCGACCGAACTCAATCTGCTGGATATGCTGCTGGCGCAGCCCGAACCCTGACGCGCCAAAAAGGGAACGTACGCGAGAAGCATGTGCCGCGCCGCCCGTTATTCACTGCGACCTGTTTGACGAGCGGAGTAACTGAGTAGTACCGGGCTGGGTTTGGGCTTGTTCGCGCGCCCGAGTGGCCTTGCCCGATCAGTACCGGTTGGTGATGGCAGTTCAGGCCCGGTGCCCCCTTGGCTGGGTGTCACTTTGATCTGTAACGTCGGCAACCTTACCGGAACTGTGTGAACAGACAAGGGGAGCGTGGTATCACATGAGCAATATCGAGTCCGTTAGGGCACAAATCAGGTTCCATTTGGCCGAGGTTTCCGCTCGCAACGAGCATCACTCTTTCGAATACCTCTGTCAAGAGGTAGCGAAGGCCCGGATTTGCAGCAATATCGTGCCGGCCACTGGGCCCGTTTCCACTGGCGGTGATCAGGGGCGCGACTTTGAAACGTTTAAGACCTATCTCCGGGCGGATAACGCACTCCGCGAGTCGACGTTCCTCGGCCTTGTCTCAGAGGGAGTTGTCGTCTTCGCGTGCTCCACTCAGCAAAACCCGGCCGTCTCCAAGATTCGCTCCGACGTAGATAAAATCATGGGGAGTGGGGAGACTCCTGAGCGAATATATTTCTTGTCGACCTATAACATCCCCGTTAGTCGGCGTCACGCCGTGAAGGAAGGCGTGCACAAAGCCTATGGGGTGGATCTCGATATCCTCGACGCGCAGGCGCTGGCGGTCTATTTGTCCGACTCCGATCTGTTCTGGGTCGCTGAACAATACTTGCACATACCGAGCGATATCTACCCAGCTCTGCCGGAGACCGAGGAGGCGAAGTGGTACGCCGCCGCCAAGGACCGCTGGCGGAACAGGGAGCCAACCGACCACAACTTCCAGGAGTTCGAGGAGCTCAAGCTTGCCCTTCGTCATGCCGCGCGTTCGGAGCGTCACCGTGGTAACGTGACGTGGTGGCAGGAGAAACTCGAACGCTACCGGCAGCCGGAGTCTCTGGATCACTTGATGAGGAAGGCAACGTACGAGATCGTCGTGGCCGACGTGTACTCGCCCGGCGGACTTCGTGGTCACGAGATCGAGATCCGTGCCTACCTGGGGAAGGCGGCGGAATTAACGGAACCATCCGACCTCAAGGACGCGGCTGTTTTCCTCTTCTACTGCCGCGGTTCCCTGGCACGGGGTTTGGTAGACCTTTACCCCTCCGAACTCGATGGTTGGCATGATACCCTCGCGGGTCGCCTCGAGGAATTGCTGGAGGGCACGAACCCCGAGGCGGGTCCGTCGGCTCGGTGTGCTCTCTTGGACACTGCGGGGCATCTGTCGATCTTCCCTCTGGCCGAGTCTACGTTTCCCTGCGATATCGATGCCGCGATGTCGTATTGGGGAGAATTGTTTGCCCTGGCTCCTCGCGCACCACTCTATCCTTTGGAGACGTTCAGCGAGTTCCTCAACAGCGCGATAGGATTCATCGGAGATCACCCCCGCTATCCGGCCCTCGTACGGGCGTTCGATGAACTCACTGGGCAACGCCTGGGGAACGGTGAAGCGGCCGAGAAGGCGCGGCAAAGGGCGCTCATTTGGGGCCAGACCGGCCGGCTACTCAGAGGTATCCGTGAACTCCACATCGCGAAGATCAAGTGGTTCGCCGAGGAGACACTCGAGGGGTCGCTATTGAGCATGCTCCTCATCGCGCGCTGGTACGCCGATCTCGGTTTCATCTACACCTCCAAGCAGTACTCCCTCGCGGTTGCGGCGCTCTCAGGTCAATCGATGAAAGTCCAGGTGCTTCGTCGGCTGCTAGAGGGGGCACTCTCTGCGGCGGACGCAGAGTACGTGGGTGGCAATTGGCTCGGTTTCATTGCAATGGCTCGCAGCGCCGTCGCCCTGTTTGGACCTCTCGGCCCGGCGGACACCGAGCGTCTAATCGCGTACATCGATCACCTGGCGTACCACTGCTCGCTCGTCCTCCTCTTCTGTGAGTGGTTCGACGCCGAGGAATTCACAGACCATGTGAGGGATCTGTTGCGCCTCCTTGATTGGGAGGATGCCGACGAACTGCTGATGCCGCGGGCCCGCGAGGGCTTTGGGGGCTCGGCCGACGGGCTGTGGGGAGCGATGCGGCAGCAGCTTGCCGACAAACCGTTTGGGGATGTCGCCCGAACCCGTGAGGTCTCCTGGTCCGCGCTGGGACTCGATTGGCACATCGTGTTCGAGAACGACTACGATACCGTGCCCGGCGCGGAGGAGTTCTGCGCGGTCGCGCAGGTCGTCCTTGCGGATCTGGTCGACCTCGACCTCTGTCTGCTGCCGACCTCGGTTCGGGTCGCGCTCACCGTGGAAAACCGCTCCGGACCCGAGTTGCAGCGGCGACCTTCCAATGAAGGTAGCGATTGGGATCTTAATCTCCCCCTTGATCCTCAATCGGTGGAGCACGGGGTGGACTACGAGTTGCAGTTGACGATGATCGTGCTCACGATACTCCAGGAGGCGAGCATGATTCCGCCAGGAGACTTCCTGACCGAGGTAGAACGGCGCTTCGAGGGGGGGCTCTCTACCAAAGTCTTCGTCGGCAAGCCCTACCGGGCACTGTACGCTTCCTTCATCGATCGAGCGACCTTCGACGCCTATCCCCGCGACCGCGCCGTGCTCCCGGCCGCCGATCGTCCGTATGAGCCGCGCAGCCACGACGAACTCATGTGGCGCGACGGCCTCGGCCGGGGCTACGACCGTAAGGAGGCGGAGGATGCGATAAGGCGGCGCTATGAGCGGGCGATCGTGCCCATCCGATGGACAGTTGCGAGGCTGATCCGTGCTCCGCAGTTCTGTGCCCTCGTATCAACGTTGCGTACCGAGGGCTGGAAGGACTGGCACATCCTACAGGCCGTCGCGAATATTGCAATCAACGAACGCGTCTCTCGGATGGCTCCAGGCGGGACTTCGGATGCAGAGATACAACGCGCCGCACACCAGCTATTCGATCGAGAGGTGTGTTCGGCGTTTGAAAGTGGCCCCACTGCGGCGCTTGAATCTGGCCCCATCTAAGGTAGTGTATCGTGCTCGCCCGACAAGCCGCCGTGGCGATGATGGGTCGGCTCGTTTGGACGTGCCAGCCATCCGTGTGCGGCATACACAGGTGGCCCCACCTGCTTATGCACACCTCTTCTTTTTCCCAGTAGGTGCCTGTCGCATCCCTTCCGTTCGCGCGGTGCGACCCTGCCCACCACCTCTTTCTCCCCCTGGGGGGCTGTGTCGTCGGCGCACCCCACCGGCTCATTGGTCCGTGTCCGGGTCGTCGGCGAGCTCAAGGAAGGCGTGGGCGAGCGCGTGCAGACGCGCCTGAGTAACCGCCGACGCGCCGCCCATGTACGCCTTGTGTAGGCGACCGGCCACCCGCCGATAGGCGATCCAGTACGCGCCCCCGCGGGCGCGCCGTTCTTTGCGCACCGTCATCCGGGCGACGATGTAGCCTTTGGCGGGATCGACGATGGGGTACGCGAAGCGGGTCGTCGTCGCCGCGTCGAGCCAGGTGATCCAGGCCGGCGTATCGAGCCACACGCGCGCGTCGCCGGGCTGCGGGCCGTCGATATAGGCGCGGTCCTCCCACACCAGCACCCAGACCCGTGGTGTCGTGGCGCTCATCTTTGCACCCTCCTTTCGGCCCCTCTTTGTCCCATCCTTTCGGTCAAAAAGTTACCCAACATCGTCCCCTCCCGTCGGCGCACCCTTTCCACCCGCCAGACGGGCTTCCTGCCGCCCGAGGCTGTGGCGCAGCCGGAAGCTCTGTCCCGCGAATTGCAGGACATGGGCGTGAAACGCCAGGCGATCCAACAGGGCTCCCGTGAGGCGCTGGTCGCCGCTGAAGAGGCTGGTCCACTCCGCGAAGGGCACCGTCGTGGTCACGATCAGGCTGACCTGCTCGTGCAACACGGACAGGAAACTGAAGAGCAGGTCCGCGCCAACTTTGGTGAAGGGCACGAAGCCCACCTCGTCAATGATGAGCAGGTGATGGCGCAGGAGCGTGCTCTCGAAGCGCCCGAGGCGGTGGGCGGCCTGGGCCTCGATCAGATCGTTGGTCAGGCCCGCCGCCGTGTAGAAACGCACGCGCTGCCCTTGCCGGCACGCCTGCACGCCCAACGCGGTCGCCAGGTGCGTCTTCCCGGTGCCGATCTCGCCGGCCATCAGGATGTTTTCCTTGGCGGTGACGTAGCCGCCCCGCGCCAGGTCGAGCACGAGGTGGCGGTTGAGGTGCGGCATTAAGGAGAAGTCGTACTGGTCCAGGGTCTTGAGCGTGGGGAACTTGGCCGCGGCCAGGCGCCGCTTCTGCATGTTCTCGTCGCGCTGCGCCAACTCCTCCTCGAGCAGCGCGAGCAGGAACCCCTCGTAGGTGAGGTTGCGTTGGGTGGCATCCTGGGCCACCTTGGGATAGCGGGCCAGCAGGACGGGCAGGCGCAGGCGACGCAGGTGCTCCTCTAGCAGCAGTGTCTGGGCTGTGGCGTCCGGGCTGGGCGTCAGCGTGGTGCTCATAAGCAGACCTCCTCTAACTCAAAAAGCCGATCGAAGCGATGGGGGTCGGGCAGCGCGATCTGGATCTGGGCCAGGCGTGTGAGGGTGGGCAGGGCTGCCAAGTCGACCGTCGTCGCCGGCGGCGGCGCGTCGAGCTCCTGGTGGACGAGTTGCGCGACGCCATCGGCGGACCAGCAGCGCAACCCATAGGCCCGCTCTAACGCGGCGGCGAGCACGGTCGGCGTGTAGCGCGCGTGGAGTTGGAGGATGCGCACGAACTCGCGCGGCGCCTCCTGGGGACGGGCCTGCTGCAGCGCGTCGAGGTAGGTGCGGTAGATCGGCGGCCACTGCACGGCCCACTGCTGGATGGGGCGGGCCAGGTCGAACGCGCCGGCCTTGCGCTCCAGCAGGGCGAGGTAGTGCAGCGGGTCGAGCTGCTCGCCGTCGCGCCCATAGAGGCGGGGATGCCGCGCCACGACGGTTTGGCCGTCGGTGATCTCGACCTCCCAGGGGAAGGCGCGCAGCAGCAGGCGCTGGCCCTCGTAGCGCGTCGGCACGCTATAGCGGTTGCGCTCGAAGGTGACCAGGCTCTGCCGCGTGGCCCGCGCCGCCCGCGTGCGGCAGCAGGGGTAGCCGTGCCGCTGCAGCGGGAACAGGTGCGCCCGTTCCTCCTGCCCCAACGCCCCGATCGTGTCGCCCCGCCCCGAGGCCGGGCGCGCGTCCTCCCCGACACAGCGCTCATAGAGGTAGGCGTTGAGCGCCTCCCACGAGGGCATATCCGGGACGGGCACCAGGAAATTTCGGCGGCTGTACCCCACTAAACTTTCGACGAGCGGCTTCTCATGCGCCCCCTCCTGGCCCGGCAGGCAGAAGTGGCTCGCGAAGAGGTGGTGGCCCCGGAAGGCCACGAAGGCGTCCTGCTCCGTGCGACTCCGCCCTGCGAGCACCTTCTGGACGGCACTGGTCAGGTTATCGTAGGTGATGCGGTGCGGGACGCCGCCCCACAGCGCGAAGGCCGCCTCGTGGCCGGCGAAGAAGCACTCCTGCCGCGCCGCCGGGAAGGCGCACACGAACGGTTTGAGCGAGTACGCCAGGCGGATGCAGAAGAGCGCCGCCTTCTGGTCCACCCCGGCGATGCGCACCAGGGCGTCGCCCCAGTCGCACTGCGCCTCCGCCCCCGGCGCGTATGCCAGTGGCAAGAAGCCCCGCGCCGCGCCCTGCTGCGCCTTCTTCCAGCGCTGCACGTACTCCCGGACGGCGCGCTCCTTGCCCGCGTAGCCGTGCTCCCCGACCAGACGGTCGTAGACGCGCTTGGCCGTGTGCCGCTGCTTGCGCGGCGCTTCCCGGTCCGCCTCCAACCACGCGTCGATCGTTGGTGTGACCGGGTCCAGCAGCGGCCGCGCCCGCGGCGTCCGCTGACGGTAGCGCCGCGGTGGGGGACTCGCCCCGCTGATTGCTTCCCGCACCACCCGCCGATGGTGGCGTTGCTCCTGAGAAATCGCCCGGATACTCTTGTGCTCGACGTAGTACGCCCGTCTGATCATCTCGATGTCGTCCACTGGTAGCATGCCTTTCCCCCGCTCTCTCCTCGTGTCCTGTACTGCGAGGGTAGCGGGTTTGCGTGCCCAGTGGGGCCAGTTTCGAGTGCCGTTAGTCTCTCACATGGGGCCGTTTCTCAGTGCCGAATACAGAGAGGAGACGGAGCAAGAATCGCGTCGGTTACCGAACGATCTGTTCTCAGAGAAGACGATCCGTGAGTGCCTGAGAATGGGCATGATACTCGGTGGCAGATACTTCGGTCTCGAGGACCACCAGATCACCCCTGATTTCGCCGCACTGGAGCGGCTGCTCACCCAACGATACCGTTTCAAGATGGATGATGTGGAACATGAGCCTATCTTCGATGGGTGCGATGACGTCTGAAGGCGTGAATGCGCATTGCATCGCGGGAGTGTTGTAACCCGCGACGTGATAGCGCCCTCGGAATAATGTAACCCAAGGCTGGAGAGTGCGTACGTGACGTTGGCGACGGCGTAGTTCCATGAGCAGACCCTGAGATAGATCGTGTTCATCAGGATTGCTACTAACGTCACGTACGCACTCTCCAAGGTGCGCCATCTGGCGCAGCAATATGGAAGAAGAAGTGAAGAAGTGAGGTCCACTATAACATGTATGGGGCAGAGGGCCTGTCAGTGATGTATTGGTCACGTAAATAGTTGATTTTACCTGCGTCTTGAGGCCCGATAGTTTGGTAAAACCCAAGATTGTCGTAGCCCAACAAAAAGCGCAAAGATAGAGATGAGTCCTCGATGTTAGTGCGCTTGCTGAACGAGTTCCTTGCGCAACTTGTCCTTCCATCCGCCATACTTATCAAGAGGAATGTATATCACGCCTATAGAGGGTCGGCTTTAACATAATATTCTGCCCTTTATGGGGCGTTCGGCGCGTCGAAATGGCTTGCCGGCGCCTATCCGGCAACCGAGACAGTCGTTGAACAGCGGTGCATCGCCGATTGAACTGCTCCGCAGGTTGGTAATCGCGCATCTGAGGCGAGTGTGACCGCCGTTATCGTCAAGTAAAGGGTCGGAACGAAGCGATGTACAGCGGTGAACGATGCGTAGATTATGTTAAAGCCGACCCTCGCCTATATAGTCTGAAGGAATCTCCACACCCTCCTCGTACAGCGCACACACACGATGCGACTTCAACTTTGCAAGGAAATATCCTAGCTCAAAGATGACGTTTTGCCGCGCACGTAGTCTCAACGCCGTTTGCTCTTCCTTCGGAGCGCCAACATCGTCTGCGGTTAGTAAGGCAATTGCAAAACCGACATCCGAATAGTCCTCGAACTTCTGCAAGATGGTCCTGCCGTGATTCGGCTTCTCGTGCAGTATTATCGAGTTCAGCCCCAATTCGTCAACGAACCGTGCGACTTCCAGTTTCTTCAAGTCGTCGTGCCCATGCACGATGAAGACATTCTTATTCGCGTTTTGGCTATCGATGCCGGACAGCATTGAACCTCCCAAGGCTTCAAAGATATCGTTTCCAGAACTCGTAGGAGAACGCGACAATTCAGAGGTTATGTTGTTAAGGGTGGGACCCAACGGATGAATTGTCGCGTTTGAATGCGATTCATCGAGCCATCCAGAGCCGTTCGAGAGAACAACCCACAGCTTTTCGGTTACCTTTTCGGGAATCGGGCACTCGATGTGAGCAATCCGAATTTTCGGGTCAAACTGATCAGGCTCGGCCTCCCCAATAATGTGCTCAAACCGAAAACGCGGTAAGTCCTTGACTTCAAGCCGTGTGCCCAGGATGTGAGTTCCCTTTACCGTGACTGCTAATGCGCCTAGTGACAAGTGAAGATGCTCCAGCCATGCCTCAGTGTGAGCAATGCGGACAAGAATAGCCCCATTTCCGGCCCGTGAGAAGCCTGGGGGAACATCCTCGACGCCATACACAAGTTCGGAAACAAGAGCCTCGAAATCGGTGAAGGATGGTAAGCCAAATCTTACAAAGGAGCCTTCCGGCAGCGAGACAGGTCGTGATGTAAGGGTGACCTCGTATTCGGTATACGGCCATGGCAACACGGTAAAGCCGTAGTTGATGTGGCTGCGATGCCGCTGCCATAGTACATTAGTCGTTTCCTTGGGTAAAGCCGAGGGCATGTCAAAACTATAGATCGTATCGTTGGGCATCGCTCTTCTGACATTTGCTTTCCCCTGCCACTAGCTTTGCCCATAAAGTCCGACAGTTCCGCATCCTGTTCGATTTGACCCGCCATGCATAGTCTAGGTCCGAATTGAGATGCTCTTTAAAACCTAGTAGCCGATGAACGTTCGGCAGAGAACGACTTTATGGGCAAAGCCCCCTGCCACTGAGAGAACCATAAGGCAGCCTGAGCACCTGTCCTCCAATCCGCAAGGACAACGACACATCCGTAATCGTAGGCAAAGGGCTGGACGGGGTTTCGAGTAGGGGCTTTCGGATAGACTTCGACGAGGAGAGTATGAAGGCTCCATAGCTCGGTGTCCCCTTTGAGCAACACCATGCGAAAAAATATCCTGTCTTCTGCCTCTAGCTCTGCTATCAATTGAGGTAGAGTTGTATAGGCCATCGCTGGTTTCCTTACGGCTTTGGTACTCGTTTACGACAAGCGCTGTCCGGCGCTATCACCCTTATACTAGGTGGAAATCGCGTGCAATACGACGTTGATTCGCGCCACGATAGCGGGCGAGGGCGGTAATCCGCTGTTGAGTTCTATGACAACGGGGAACGTTACATCCAGATCCATTTGCCTCTTTAAGCATCACATCTCTTGGCTTGGGCTTGTGGTCGCGCTCTGCTTGACACGTTGATAGTTGGCGTCGAGCGCTGGATCTAACAGCAGGAGTGCAGCGATGCGTCGCGCGATGTGCATCACCTCGCGTGCTTCTTCCTTCGTGAGCGAACGGCCCAACAAGTCGGACTCGCGGTAGGACAGCCACTTCTTGATCACTTGATAGCCGCCGACGGTGTACTCCCAGACGTGTGCCGGGACATTTAACCAGTACGCAACATCGTTCAAATAGACGTCATACGTGCGTTCACCAAGAAGCGCGAAGATATCGTCCTCGGTCACCCTCGGGGCCTGAACGCCCCCGACGATGGCCGCTCGCTCCTCGGCTGTGTAGTCCCGCGCGATGGCGCGCCCTTTGCCGGGCATCGTCACGCCTCCCTGCCCGGCGTGGCCCCATCCGGCGGTCACCGCCAACTCGCCCGCCTCGGGGTTGAGAGGGCCGCCACCCACGCGGACGGGCGGTGCGATCACGCGAAGTTCCGCTCGCACCGTCCCCGCTGTCACACCAACCACATCGTGCTCCGCGTCGAGCAACGCAGCGATCTGTCGCCCCAGTTCCGCCGAGGCGCACAAGACGCTCTTATCCGAGGGAAGCGGGATGCGCGGCCAATCCTGGCGCAGGGCGTCGCTATTCTCGCGGCGGTAGAGCGGGGAGTGGGGGATCGCCGCGCAGTGGTAAAAGAGATTATCAGCGCCGTCGCCAGACTCGATTGAGGAGAGGTACTGTCGCGCCTCCTCCGAGAGGTTAGGCCGCGGTTCGTCTTCGCGAGGACCGACCCCCTCCTCTAAGGACTCATGCCAAAATAAAATGAACAGTCACGCCATGGTGACGGCAGGGCTGATCGTGTAGTTCCACTCCCCGTGGAAAGCGTGGGGCGTCAGGCGGACGGCCGCGAGTTCTTCGTCGGAGAC
>JAABVA010001415.1_pt1 | contig 25831 bp, 29 predicted proteins | sample 5560331 | NCBI WGS metagenome assembly JAABVA01 (sample SAMN12812661, study PRJNA571458) | rock metagenome | isolation source: Antarctica rocks | place: Antarctica: Victoria Land, Mt New Zealand sud | collected 2016-01-07
TCTATCCAACAATACAAATATATGGCAGGCTGCCAGATACATTGACCCAACCGATGGCTCATACTTTGATAAGACACCACCTTTGGTAAGAAAGGACGGTTCGGTAACGGCAAATAATCAAGAGCAGGCCATAGAGCTGTTGAATACCTTCTTTCCTTCACTCCCCAAGGAGATACAAGACGAACCCCTTGCGCCAGCAAAAGAGCCAATAAGCATGCTGCGTCTGACACTACAGGAAGTGGAAAGCAGAATAATGGCTGCCAGCCCATGGAAAGCCGCAGGAGACGACGGTCTGCCAGCAATGGTATGGCGGCAGACATGGCCAGTGGTGAAGCATCACATACTACATCTCTTTCAATCATCACTGGATAAGGGAGAGCTACCAAGCCAGTGGCGAAACGCTAAGATAATACCCTTGAAGAAGCCGGGAAAGGGAGACTATACAAAAGCAAAAGTGTGACATCCAATATCACTACTACCTACCCTAGGCAAGGCCCTAGAGGCAGTGGTAGCGGACAGACTATCATATGTAGTAGAGGCACACACTTTACTACCTACCAACCACTTCAGAGTCAGAAAGCAACGGTCCACTGAACAAGCCTTGATGCTATTACAAGAAAGGATCTATAGGGCTTGGCGTCAAAGAAAGGTACTTAGCCTGATTAGCTTTGACGTTAAAGGCGCATACAACGGGGTTTACAAGGAAAGAATACTGCAAAGATTGTGTGCAAGGCGCATATCACCATCACTGTGTTGATGGGTGGACACCTTCTGCTCTGATCGGACGGCAACACTATCAGTGAATGAATATGACTCAGAGAAGCAGAAATTACTGCAAGCAGGTCTACCACAGGGATCACTACTATCCCCGATTCTATTTCTCTTTTTCAACGCTGACCTAGTGGAGAAGAAGATTGATAGTAATGGCGGAGCCTTGGCGTTTGTTGACGACTACACGGCATGGGTTACAGGCCCCTCAGCAGAGCCTCTGCCAGTTCCGCCTCCGTGATTGGAGGCATGGGTATCGGCTTGGGATACTCATATCCTATGATGTCGTCCAGGTCCGCCTCCGGAGGAGTCGGAAAGAAGATAGTCCGAAGCAGCTCTGCCTTGTCCCGTGGTTCCGTGAGTTCCGGACCCTCTGCTTGTTTCAGAGCGGGGGTGAAAGCCTGGCTTGCCGCTCCGCGGTTTCTGACCCATTTCGCCAGTTTCCACAGTCCTTGAGAGTCCTTGGAGGCCGCCTCTATCCGTTCCCTGTGACTTGTTCTCATTAATCCGGCCAGCTTCTTCCCTTTCTCATTGCGGGCCCGGCAGTACACCTCCCAAGTGTGCAGGCTCTGTTCCCTCTGTCAGCGGCGACGGGCTCTGTTCACCTCCCTTACCACCTCTTTTGCTTCCGGGCCAAACCCTGGCTTCGACCACTTGCTGGGGGTTGACATTGGTACCGCGGCCTTAACTGCGGCCTGAATTGCCTCAGTGATGGCTGTCATGTGTTCCTCCATGTCTGGTTCAGTGTAGCTGTGGAGCGGTGTCGGTAGGTGTTCCGTCAGAGTCTGTTGCAGAATTTTCATGTCAGTTCGGTCCCACTGCCTGTAGGAACGCGGTGTGGCCTCTGCTGATGACAGTAGGAGGTGAGTGGCGATAGGGTAGTGGTCAGAGTCATGGTGTCGTTGTTGTACTTCACAGCTAATCAGTCGTTGAGTAACGTCCGGGCCGCCTAGCACCAGATCTATGGTGCTGCATGCTTGCTGAGACCTCCATGTGACTGAGCCCTGTGGCAAGAGCAGTGAAAGCTGTCTTTCATTCATCATCTGTATCAGCTGTTCTGCCTGTGGGTCATCCTCCGTCTCCAGGCCCCCCCATGTTGGATATCTACCCGCAGGCAACGGATGCGGGTCAGCTATAATTGAACTTTACAATTCGCCATACTTGTTTTGCCTGTCCCAGGCAAGGAAAGGAAAGGAAGACTCAATATTAGTGATCTCAGATGTCTGTAAATTTGAATCCCCAACCGCACAAGCTCGACAAAACCTGATCACTCTTCTCCAACTAAGGAGCTTGTGACACTCATGATCGACATTTATGTCATTACGTCCATGAAGCATATCTTCGTAACTAATGCGTGAAATCTCCATATCCATAGGCTAACACTTTCGCTCCGCGGTTCCCGATCGAGGTCAAGAGCTCCATGGCAGGCGGTCGCGTATCCCCTCGGCAAAGGAGCTTGATATGCACAAGAACCGGGAGTGGTCTGTCCAGTTCCTTTCCTCCTAACTGAATAAGTGGAGGGTGGGTATTGTTGATCTATCGCTTGCGCTTTGATGTATGTAACATATGCGTCTCACGCATATGATACACAAAATCTTCACCCTCCCAGCTGCAACCTGGGCATCTTGGGTGTAATCCTGGAGACTCAAAATACTTATCCCAGATCTCCCTTGCTCGTCATTGAGTCTTTTCATCCATCTTTAGTTGTGGCCTGATACAGCACCACATCTTGATGGCTTCGGTGATCAGCCTCTCATCATGCAACTCAAGAGTCACCTGTATTGCAGAGAGGAATAGATTGCTGTTGTATATTTTATTTACCGCCAATTCGTACGTGATGCAGTGATTGACTGTTTCGATGCATTCTCCCACCATAAATGTAATTCCCGCAAGCGCTCCTCCTTCGATCGTGTATACAGCATGAATCCAGCCCGGGGGCAGGTAAATGGTATCCTCTGCCGTAGTTATAACCCATCGTCCTTCTCTAAGTTCCTTCCCTATTCGTTGTAGCCGCCCTTTCATATTTCCTATCTTTTGCATGACATCAAGATTATGAGTTTCTGGCGGATACAGTAGCCATAGTTTCACACAATTGCCAACTGCTGTAGAGAGGCCTTGATCAACGTGAAGGTCAACTAGCGTGAATTTTGGTGTAAAATTGACCCCAAGGTGTAGCGCGTCATCGTGAGGTGTCACTAGGCACCGAAGAGTCTCAGGAAAGTGCATGTCATGGTCAGGAAGTTGAATGTTCGTTATTTCCATCGCGGTTCTGTTGCCATGACGAGTACTTGAGGTGGGTGACGAGCCTGAAGACGTCCGGAAGACGTCCGGACTAATGGAACACATCACATGTCCGGACCTAAGCGAGCCACCCCATTAGAAACATCAACATCAACATTGTCGTCACCCTCGTCGTCGCCACACATCCACAATGGCCTCGGATGAATCAATTGAGTAAATCCTTGATATTTCGACGCGATATAGCCTTGCTTTAGCTGATTTGAACAATGATCCGTCAGTTTCCCTTCGAGACATTGCTCGAATCTACAACCGACCTCGATCTACCCTACAAGCTTCGTTGGAAAGGAAGTAGGATCAGTCAAAAGCTATGTGTGACCAAAGAAGACAGGGAGGCAAGGTGACCGCACGGCTTTAACCTACAGTACACCCTCATGGTTCGATTCTATAACCTACGACTCGAAACCTGTTCGAACATCAACGACTACGCCTTACAGTACAAGTCTTTACTGATCGAAATCGCCTCAGCTGGCCTGAAGGTCAACGAACCAAGAAAGATCATCTTCTTCCTAGCTAATCTAGGCTCTACCTACCAGCAATGGGTCACAGCAAAGCGATCCGCGGCTCGAGTCAAGACGCCTACGCTGGACGAGCTGATTTCAGAGCTTATCGATGAGGAACGGCTCGAGGGAAATTACAAGGCGATGGTTATCTCAGCCAAGTCCGACGGACGGAGTAAGAGCAAGGACAACAGAAAGAAGGACTCCAAGGGAAAGAAGGATGCCGTCAAGTGCACCTACTGTGATAAGCCCTATCACACGGAGGAAAACTGCTGGGAAAAGCACCCAGAAAAGAAGAAAGACGGTGGAAAAGACGGTGGTAAGAAGGAGAAGTCAAATAATTCGAAAAAGGACTCGAAATCGGACTTCTCACTAACCGCCGTATACGTCGCCGCCGCCATAACGGAAGACAGCTGGTTAGTTGACTCCGGAACCTCTCGTCACATATGCAAGGATCGACGACTGTTCGAATCCTATACGCCGTTGGACGAACCCATCGCCATCACGGGCATCAGTAGCCAACCCGACATCGTCGGCGAAGGCTCAGTAACCTTGCGGTTCAGCCTGAAGGATGGAAAACACAGGGACATCACCCTGAATGATGTGGCCTATGTCCCGAGCGCCTCAATCAACCTGTTTTCAGTAGGGGTAGCCGCTGGAAAAGGTGTACGACTCGACACCGTCACCGGCGAGCTGGTTCGAGTCACCGACCGCCTCGTTGTAGGCTATGCTCCGAGGCATTACGGACTCTATCCAATTCGACTCCAGAATCGACCAATCGCCATGACGGCGATTAGCCACCGAGAGAAGTCGCAGAGGCACTAGACATCATTGCAAAGTCTTGCAACCTATGGCCGCGGAGCACTTGGTGACAACTCCAGGCGGCACTGACTCCACGCCTAAGCTAGACTGACAGGAGAATAGTAAACCCCGGCGACCACGCGCAAACGACGTTCCCACAGAAGCCTCCCACGAGTGGCGAGTAGACAGAGACTCAAGAACGATTCAGAAGATCCATCAACCCAACCGCAACCAGACTTCAGGAAGGGCAACCGGGCAGTAGCAGGCCGGAGCGACATGTCGTGCACGACGGATGGAGGACAACGCGATGCGTGCATTGAAAGGGAGACTCAGGAGGCTATCGGCTCGTACTCAGGTGATGCAGTACTTCACACCACACTATGCCCTTCCCATCGGTAGTGCTGAGTGAGGGAGAAGGTGACCTTGGGACAGTCACCAATTACGCACATAAGTGTGTAGATGGTGCTCCGAAACCGCGGCGCACAATTGGGAAAAGTTGCACTCAAGTAGTTGACAAATCAGCTTTGGCCTTCTCATGACCACAGTGACTGAGTGAAGAGACAGTCACAATGCTCTAGATCAGCCTACCACAACTGCATTCTCGTTTCCTGCCTCATCACACTCCCAGCCTTCGCCTCTTCGCCGACCTATCGTCGACCACCATCTTCCTCTGCCTGGCCTTGTATCACTTGTTCCAACACCAATGTGGAGCACACCCACAGCTTTCACAGTTTTCCTCCACTTCAGCAAACCCCATCAAACACCAGACCTGAACTGTATCTTTGTGGTCAGAGCGGAGTATCTTGTAGGGGCCGAACACAAGTTCCAGTGGTACGTTCAGATGGACGGTATGATACGCCCACTGGACTCGTAATTGACCGTCAGGATAGACTTTCTCAACCTTCGCATCCTATGGTATCAGGGCACTAGTCTCTGATTGATATACCCGCGGCGCCCACTCTTCTGTTATGTCGCACAGTTCTTGCTACACCTTTGCGTAAACCACTTCATGTGGTCCTTGGTCTTTGCCAGAATATCTACTCTGTTCGGCACTCTTATAATTTATCAATAATCTGACGGACATTGACGGAATTGCTTCGAAGAGAGAAAGACAAGTTGTGCTTAATTGACATAGACAATCTTCCAACCTTTTTGACGACATTCATGTTTGTTGAGGCGACTACAACACAATCCAATGGTGCAAGAAACAGCTGCCACGAGCGTGGCGCTTATCCATGCAGGGCTGGAATATCCCGCGCCGTATAGTAAGACACCACATGATGAACGCTCCCACAGGCAGGGACGCTAAATGTCTTCTTCATCAGTCCAGAGCCATTGCTTGCTTCGCTGACCTCAAAGGCACCCTGTTTCCAAACATTCCACTCCAGTCCATCCTCCCAGCAATCAATGCCTGTACTGTTCGCTTCCCAGACAAAGATATTCCCACTGATGATGGCCTCACCGTTTCGAGGGCCCCGACATGCATGGGCAAGATGTCCTTGAAGGCAAGCTTTAACGAGATAGACAGCATCTTCTTTGCTTCGAATACAGCCTTGGTATGTAGGTATCAGCTGCTGGTTGGAGCTGTCAGGATGAACAAAACCTCCAGCAGCTTCGTCAAGTCCAAACATGACTCGCAGGAGGCTTGAATAATAAGCAGCCGCGACAGACCAGCCTTCACTGACTACCCTGATTGACCTTTCGAATAGCCATTGTCGACACACCTTCTTTGCATTGTCGTGACCCCAGACCTCCACGTTCTGGGCTGTGGGTTTAAGAGGATTATAGAGAAGGTCGATGTCCGAGTCAGGAAATATTTCACTGAGCCTGCTCTGTGCGATAAGACGATACGATTTGAGGATACAAATCTCCCACGATCCATCGTTCAGCTTCTCGATATTAGGCACCTCAAATACCGGCCCAATCATTTCATCAAATGTCTCCAACAACCTTCGATCTTCAACATTGGACAGGCGTATAAGTGTATAGTCGTCTGCGCTTAAGTCCGGTGGCGATGATAGGTGGCGTTCATCACTGTGAGAAGATCCCACAACAATATGAGATGGTGTCATGTCTTCTTGAGCAATTGCAGTCGCGGTGGAGACTCCGGTTGTTTGGGTGATATTGATCATGATGGGAGTTACGCCATGAGATTGCTCAGTGGGAAACCTGTGCAGGTCAGCACAAACATATCAAGACGCAATACAGCAGGCACATACCTCGTTTCTGCAGTACAGTCACTGCACGTTGAATCGTCCTCAACAAGGACGCAATCCAAGCGGTTATCGTGGAACCGGTCCGAATCATCATCTGTTTCAGGGCCTGACACCTTCAAATGCGATACCTGCTTCATCACGGTCTTGAAGGCGCTTTTGTGAATCCAGCCCTGCATCTTCGATTCCAAGTACTGATCGGTGAGACTGTCAACGGTACTTGAAAGAGGAGGTTCTTGGTCAAGTACAGTGTCAAGAAACACAACGAGTCCCTTGTACTGATCCATGCGACGAAGTACTCGTACAAAGGCAAAGACCATCTGTTCTGCAACTCTTTCACTGTTTCCAAGCGAATGACCATGGAATAGAGTATCTAGGTCATCTAGATAGCTATCAGTGATAGGGTGGTGTATGTTGTCTAAACGGTCAGGACAAAGTCGCCGATAGTTCATCAAGGCAGCCATGTTCAAGGCAAGCTGTTCCACATCCTGGAAACCTTGAACATCTCTAGCCAGCTGCTCATATAGGTTCTGCCCATCTTCTGAGTTTGCCCATTCGCGGACAATGATGCGCTGGTGATGAACATCCATTGAGCTATCAGAAAGCATTGTCGTCCATGTAAGAAGCAATCGTATGTTGTTTTCTGGCTTTCGAAGTGAAGGAAAGGTATGATATGTTTGTGCGCTGCTTCTCATTAGTGTTACTGCTCCACACGTGTCTAGTAAAGACCTACAGGTAGACATTAAACAGATTCAACTGAGCAACGCTAAATTCGCACAACATCCGCGATGGAAGATTCTGGTCACGTTAGTATCGAGACAAATTCGCTCTTCGGGATACTGTACCAGATGATCTTTCGGAAAGCCGATATGAAGGCACTTCATAATCTGCATGGTCCGATTTTGTAGACTTTGTGCACTGAATGTCTCCTCTGAGAATACTGGAGACTTTGAGAGCGCATTGCACATTTCCTCTGAATCAATATCTCCAAACGTTCTTTTCCTTGTCATGCCAAGAACCAAAGCGTACAAGTCAGCGTTGTCACAGACAGTGTACTCTTGGGCAAACCCGTGTTGCTGGCGGTCTACTCTGCCGCCGGATAATTCCAGTAGTGCTCGGACAAGTGAAGTCATTTGACTTTCATCACTTCTCGTCCTTTCAGGTGGTACTGGACGTCGTAAGGAAGATTGGAGACTTTCAAGTAAGTTGTTCTTATCGCTTGTCAAGTAGTCATAGGCGTCGAAAGACTCGAGATCTGTCTCGTGATTCAGAAATGAGATGACAAGGTTTTGTGCCAATTTCTTTTGAATAGGAGGAGTAGATGTCTGTGACACATTGATTAGAATCCTGAGGAGAGCTCAAAGAAACAAGTCTCACCGATATGTCGTGGATTAGGATTGCTTTGGCGAGCGCTTCGCGTAGACCATTTAATCGGGCAAAATGGCAATAAGCAGGTCGGACTTCGGGACGCTGCTGAGAGCGAATCCTATATGCAGCATTACGGAGCCACAGAGCACAAACCGTCTTGGTTGCTTGCAGTGTGCCATGAACATCTTTCTGTCTCCCTTCGGGTTTTGACAGATTGTATCCGAGATCGAATTGGAGTTGCCGGTCTTTGAGCCCTGGAAGGTGAGATGGATTGATTATAACTTCGTAGGCGCCATCGTATTCTCCAATAATGTATACTGTCCCATTTGAGTTTTCCTGATGCCATTGGGAGGTTTCAAGTTCGACTTCGTTCGCTGGAACCTTGGCAAGTATCCATGGTGCACCCCAATTGTCATGTGGGATCGATTCTGAGATCTAAGATGGAGTGTGAGCTGTCAGTCATGCAACATATCGTAGTCTCTTACTGTCTCTTGATTTGTGGAACTGACAAGTTTGAATGCAGCTGGTGGAGGCAGCGTCTGAGGCTGCATGATTGGAGATCCAACAGTGAACAAAGAGTCAACCACCGCAAAGCAGGGCAAAAGTAGGCAGCGAACCTACGGTCTTATATGCAGACAGAGTCATGCAGGACACACAATCTCTCAGATTGAGGAAATGATCTATAGACACTAGCACGGAGAAGCTTTGGCAGTTTTTAGCTCTGCCTGTTAAAAGAAGTCAGTCTCATTATTGACATAAACTGCACCTCGCTCAAACTGACAAGAGCAACCGTAAGAGGCAAGAAAGTTGTGCAAACATATATTTGCAATGAATGGTGCCACTTGGTACCCTGCACAAACGCACCACAGAGCATCGAGCATTAAGTATTAGGGACGGCCGATGACAGGCCCAGGTGAACGGCCTGTAAACTCGCCGTATCAGCATATGCAAGTTCTGATCTTCCATTTGCAAAGGACTATGGAGTTCGTTGACCTTAGGTAAGGTACCTTAGGTACATAGGTACCTAGGTACCTATAAGATAAGCAGTAGCCAAGGCCCTAATGCAGCACCATACGACTTTCTAAGCGATGTGGCCATGTTGCTGGGCCACTCTTGGCCCCTAGAACCAAAACAACTTCAGCTTCGCAACTTCTCGATGCATAGTCAGTAGAAATGGGCGTCGAAGCCAGTCGAGAGTTTGCTACTGATATTACCAATTACGCTGATCGCGGTGTTGGCCTTGAGAGTGTGTTGAAGGATCCCAAGGTTAAAACCCGCAATGTGTTTCTTAAAACGACGTGGCTGACTACCAGATGCTATGCAGTGGAAGCTCATCTATAGGCAACTTACACCGAGACTACGTCAAAGCATTATTCAAGCAATCACGTCAACCCCAAAGGAAGACCCTGTGTCTAAGATATGACAAGTCCAAGAGTCCGACATTGGCATCCCTACCAAGCTCCGACCATACTTTGAGTCATGGAAGGATCCGATGAACTTTTTCGATCACAGCTTTTCAATCGTGAAGACGAAAGACCCGGTCTCCGAGGTCTATGTCGAGCTGCGACGCATAGTGAATCGAAGACTTGATGACTCTATTCGTGCTCGACTCTACGCTGTTGCACTCTACGACTTGCGTCTTCGGTTGGATGGAAACAAATCGCTGAATCTCAGACCAGAAGTGAAAGCAAAGATTGTACAAGTCCTTCTTGACTCACCGCTCGTTGTTGACCCAGTAGAGGAGATTTCCAGATGGACTCGAATATTCTTGAAGTTTGGTGAAAGAATGAAGGCAATTGCAGCGGATAATGGAGGGTTTGGGGCTTTGTTTGTCATTCCTTCACCATCCCTCCTGTCGATACGCCAGTGAGTCAATTGAGCCCGGAGCTTTGATATATCAAATTTACCCGTTCAAGGTTGGGCGACAGACTTAGCGATACCGACTTTCGCCACACAAGACAACATTTGCACAGTCTCGAGGTCTCAAAAGTAGCTGTGAAAGAGGAAGCGCATGTGGTCGCGAATCAAATCCATAATCTTATCTTGCGGGACTTCACCTACAGGTTCCCAGGGGCTGACCATGATGTACAGATGGTTGATATGGAGGAGGAAGGGGAAGATGTTCAATGTTCGGAGGTCCCAGACGATGATGACACAGAGAATGATGAGATGTTCGATAAGGATGATAGAGTCTCAACCAACAACCGATCGACATGCAGCAATGCTACTTCGATAAGCACAGGTCTAAATATGTTGGATCAAAGTCTCTATCCATGTCAAGAGTACCCATCTTATCGACCTCCAGTGGAATCTGAAATTGGGCAGCAGATGTCCACCAACTGGCCAGTGCATTCTCCTCACTCGGCGTCGACAGTCGTCTATCCTCAGACAAACAGTGTGTCCCCATCGTCACAAACCTCTGAAAATAAAGCTAACGAAGAAGCAGGCGACAGCTTTTCTCCAATGAACTTCCTTTCTCAAGCAGTGGACCTAGCGTCTCAGCGTGAGTAGCCTCCTTTTGACTTTGAGTACTGTGCTTACACCTACAGGAAATGCGCAACAATTTGATGAACTTGATCTTATGCCCGCTCCGGACAGCTTTCAAAGTCTTTCAGCAGCATCTCTCTCCAACAATTATATGGAGCACGAGCCACTGGGTGAGTTAGGTATTGAGAAGTGATTACCAATGCTAACCTACAAAGGGTCTGATCAAAGTGTTATCAATAGTGCACAGATCTCCAACTACGTCGACGCTACACCAGCCAATCTGCCAGGATACAATATCTCTGGATTATCCACCAATCCCAATGAAGCACCAACGAACTCAGTAGGATATGAGGTGTCAAGGGTTTCCACCTACCCCAATGGAGCAGGATACAACTTGTCAACATTCTCCGCCTATCCAAATCAAGTCATAGCAAACCCAACAGGATACAACTTGTCAACATTCTCCACATATCCCAACGGCACACTAGTCAACCCGGCAGGATATAACGTATCAAGGTTCTCATATCATTTTCAGACTGAGCACACTGAACATTTGAGCAAAGATGAGTGACAAAAGTGAAATCTTCAAGTCAGACAATCAATTTTGCAGCTTTAAGCTCAACACAGAGTGCTTCTGAGTCTTTTGCAGCTTCAAGATAACTTCTGCTTGACTTTCTTTTGAGTCTTTTTTCTGTGAAACAGCATTGTATATACACAGCAGTGTTGCTTGACTGCAATTTTGACATGAATGTTGCATTGAACACACCCATCTGTTACGGCCATCGTCCTGATAGGTTCATTGAACGTGGTAAGTCCAGTGAACTACGCCCTGGGGGCGTACAGCTCAGTATAAGCTCACGGTGCTCACGGGTGAGCTGAGCGAGCTGGCTCACGGTGCTCACGAGTGAGCAAGGTGAGCAGCCTAGTATATATACACGAGCCATCTCCCCTATGGAGATGGGCGTGTTCAATGACAAACATTACCTAGCATACTGCTATCTACCGGTTTAACCCAACTCGTGCCTGGATCCCCTCTTATATCACAAGCTCTACTCCGGTCGGGACGTAACATGTAACACTTTGTTGTGTGAAGTTGATCAAAGTATTTGAATGTATTGATAATATTGTTAACTCATTGAATTTCTGTATAAAAATTTGACAAATAATAAGATCTATATATATATAATTATACTGTAAGGCTAGCACGTGACGGGCATGCAGGACATGTTGTGCAGGCACTGCATATAGAGGATCTTAGTGGTAACTTGACTGTGAAAGTGACTAGCGCGGTGTTCGCTATGGTAAGCACTCGCTCTTACATATACTCTGTACTGTCTACTCTAAATCGACATAGTAGGGGTACGGCACCTCATATCAGACGCCAACGCCGCACACATGCACACGTCTCACGCACTGGACGGCTATTTTCATCAGCTGGCCAGCTTGTATTGCTGGCAGCATAATGGATGGGTGAATAAATGGAGATGACACTGGCTCTGGTATGCTACCGAGTCACACCGTCATTGGAAGAGACCCACCAATCTCGCAACCTCAATGCGCTCCCTCTACTCTTCAGAGACAGGAAGTAGCAGCCATGCTGGTGCTGGGAGGTGTCCAGCCTCTTAAGAGGTCGCATTGCTGCCCATTCATCTCTCAGCTCCACATCTGTTCACCTCTCCTACCCGCCATCTGTCGTAGCCGGACAGAGCAGACGCCAATGTGTGGTGCGGAGAAAGGAGTGTATGGGTGTGGGGGGGTGTGTGTGTGTGTGTGAGAGAGAGAGAGAGATGAGCGAGTGAGAGCCCCGTCAGATTAGTTTCGAGCGCCATCCCTCTCGGCTTTACGAGAGGAGGCTGATATGGCTCCTCACCAAGGTCTCGTCCCTGCACAGAGGCTCCTGCGCGTTCCTATCAAACTTCCACTGTTGCATCTCCCCGGGAAAAAAACCTGCATCAGCGCCGGCTTTGTCGGCTAATGGATACTACTAGTTACCAATATTCGTGGCAAGGTAGAAGAGATGACAGCATACGATGTGAAGAGAGCGGCAGTATATACACCGAAGAAGATACAGTCAACCCTGTACATAGACCGAATGATTCGCCCGCCCATTCATCGTTTGGAAAGTAGAGATATTATTGCGAGTTCACCGACTCTTCATGCCACATGCCCCCATCTATGATGGTGACTGCCGATTCCGTAAGTCCTGAGCCCGGGCTAAGCGATGACGCCGCAGTCGGCGTCTTTGTCCCGAGGTCCTCACGTTCCCAAGTGGGAAGGTCAAAGTCGTCCGGGTCGCTTGCGCACCCGATCAGACCATCAGCCACCCTCCTTTTGAACAGGCGACTCTTGAAGCCTTGCGCCAGGCACTTGGTCGCAGACCATCGTGAAGTGACCTTGGTCTCAATCATGCGAACCAGGATCTGGATGGCCGGGTCGTCGTCTTCATCATCCAACTTGTCGAGGAGCAGCCCGACCCATTCGTCAAGCCAAGTGTACCACTGCCTCTCACAAACTTCCTCGTTCTTCTTCCTCGGTGCGGGGGCGTCTGGGGGGTTCGGAAGGGCGTAGATCCATTCGTAGACCATGACGCCTAGCGAAAAGATGTCCACCAAGGGCCCGTGGCCCGAAGTCAGACCAGGAAACACCTCGGGCGCCGTGTACTTGAGCGTGCCACAGAAAGTCTGCAGCAGAGCCGTGTCGGTTACGACCTTGGCCATGCCGAAATCGGCGATGATGACCTTGAAGAGCGGATTCCTCTCGACCAAAATGTTCTCGGGTTTAAGATCACGGTGGACCACCCCTTTTGCGTGGAGGTGCTTGAGACCATCGAGTATCTGTCCCCAAGCAGTGACGTATTCGTCGTAAGCGGTATTGGCGTCGGTAATGTTCCCAAGGGGATAGTAATCCATGATGATGGCGGGCTCCGGGGTCTCCCGAAGCTCAAACACCTGTACCACATTCGGCTATCTGGTGATTAGTTTCTACGTCCTAGGCAACATTAATAAGCGGCGCAGCAAAACTTACATGAGGGTTATCCCTCATGATAGCAAACTCTCTCCGTATCTTCATGAGCCAGTCCGGATCAGGGTCGTTCCGCCGCCTCTTGTTTCTATTTGGTGGAGGATTAAATATCTTGGCGGCCAAGGCCTTCCCATCTCGTGCCTTGATGATCTTCAGGACCTTACCAAATGTTCCCACTCCAACAGTTTTGACCATGTAGTAGACGAGCCTGTCACGCGGAGTTGGAGCCTGGCTAGGTGCTTGAGTCGACGGCCCGCTGTCCAAGCCGAGCGCCTCAACGCCAGGAGGGTCGACCTTACTCCTCTTAGCTGCTCCCTGGCACTTCTTCACAAACGCCCGCAGGTTCTCGACGTAGCGAGGGGTCCCCGCTATGTGGTTGGGGAACTCAATCCTGATGGCGAGGCTGCTGCAGTGGATCGTCGTCTCTTCGAATCCGTCAGGAGCGCCGGGCGGATATGCCAGGAGCCACGTCTCCTTCCTCCGCACTTCCTTTTGGTTCAGGCCGTTTTGGCCGACTGCGGTGCCGTGCGTCGAGTGGTAATCGTGAAGCCAGATGTTCAGAGCCTCGTCCACAGTGATATTGCACTAAACTTTTACTTGAGCAGAGACCAGGCATAAATAACAGCCAGTTGAACTTACCTGCCTGCCGCTGATTCCTTTCGTTCCGCGGTACCCCAGAAGGATATGAGATAAGATCGGGTTTGTGCCCAGCTGTAGGCCGTTCTCCAGGTTGTCCAATGCGAGCAGCTTCGAAAAAGACACAACTAGGCGGTTGACGATGCTGGTTATCTCGTCCTGCTTCTTGTCACCCGACTGTGCGTCTTCGGCGGGCGTGGTCTCACGACTGCCTATGGTGGGCTCCAAGGCCACACCTCCAGTTGCTTTGCGAAACCACCTCGAGTTGTGCTCTAGCTCAAGCGCACTGCCCGCCCTATTCAACTGGTCGTGCGCCGTGATCACGGCCAAGACATCAGGACCGTACATGGTGGCTGGAGGGAACGAGGCCCATCGAGCAGCAGTGTAGAGACAATAATTACCGAGGAGTAGCTGCTACCCGGACCGTCCATGGCTTGATAGGTGGTAAGGACAGGACGGCTATCCTGCCGCATCGCGCCATCGATTGGCTACATTACGGCCATGGGTGGACCTCGCGATGCATCAGGGCCTGTAGGTAAACCCGGAACCGATGTAACCCCACCCCTACCTAGCTATGTAGTACGAAGGCTATTTGCAAGATTCTCTGCCACCTTCAAACTTTGCCGTACCTACAAGAGAACCTCCAACTCATAGTTATTTGATCACATAATGACTATAGATTGCAAATACTCAGTAGAGACGCACATATGTAAGAAGTTTGGAGGTGGCGCAGAATTTTGCAAATAGCCTTAGTACGTTAGGGATTTGTAAGGTCTGATTGGTGTACACTAGACCCACCGTATGTACACTTGTAGGGCGCTGGTCGCTTGGCAAAGTGTGCTCACTCAAGAACAACCTACCTACCTACTCATCGCGGGACCACTGCGTGCATCACCACAACAAGCCTCTCTCCGCACAATGATCTCTCCACCTGACTCTTCTGCCGATGACTTGGCTGCACGCGCTACGGTCGAGACATACGGCGATATCAGGTAACTTGATGCCTCGCGATGGCCTTCCAACCAGAACGCCAGCGGGCCGTGCTAATGCTCTGCGGACAGTATCATCGCCATCCCAGGCATCGAGACACTTTCCAAGTCCCTACGCATTGCAGTTTTCAAGAAAGCAGAGTATGGGGCTGTGACAACGCCAGACATGACCAGTCACACCGCGCTAACTCACGTATCCTCAAGGCAGCGTTTGATACCAGACCATCTAGACGCTGATGCTCTCCAGCTGAGACTGCAGTCCGTCCATATTGTCTCAAACTATTCTCTTCACATACTGACCCAATATCAACGCAGAACCATCACACCGCCTCCGGACGACGAAGAAGACGATGAAGAATGTCGCATGCACGAAACCCAGGCTCGTCAGGACCTGGAAAGTGACGGCTGTCCTCCCTGCTACCCGCCCCACCTCGACGTCCCCCTAAGAAACCCGCCAGAAGAGTACCGGCAGATAGTAGAGTATTGGCAATCATTCTCATCCACAGGTGATGTGGTGCTCTGCGCCCAGAGGTCAGATTGGCGGGGATTCCGAGAGTCCCAGCGAGGTCTACGGTACCCCTATCAAAACAAACCATTCAGCATGTTTGTGGACGATGTTCGCGAGCGTCGACGACGGCACCGATTGGATGACAACGTCGAACTTCTGCCGGACCCGCAACAGCAGAGTCGGGAACAGACCTGGGTTGAGTTTCAGGACTACCATCTCAGACTTCATGAGTCGCAGAGAAAGAAACGAGATGGACTACAGAAAGACTTGGATGACGCTCAGATGGGAACCGGCCTTACGGACAGGGAAGGTGCAGAACGCGCAGCACAGCACGAAAGAGCCACTCAGCAACGCCTGGAATTTGCCGAAAGAACCCTGCGATGGCACGAGGTCATGCTGTGGTGGATTGAACAACGGCGACTTGCGATGGACCCCCGGCCTCCGACACCGGTCGAGAAAGGCAGCGGTAATCAGAACTCCTTATCCATTCGTCAGCGGCGCTCAAAGCGACGGAACACTCCGGCTGTGCTCGGGAAGGTCAGGGTGTCCAAGTCCACGCCACATGGTCAAGACGTACGGACCCGGACGTTCAAGGCTCCAGCGTGCAAGTCTCCCTCCGTGGACTCAGCCGTCACGATACCGAGCAGCATTCAACAGATGCCCGAGTGTTGGGAGTTGAGGCCTCGACGTGCTAAAGAGAAGGCACTTAGCCAACTCCTCTCACAGAAAGTGGCCAAGGCAAGCCGGGGAGCTGAGACTAGAGCGACATCGCAACCAAGGAGGCAATGCAGCGGCACCGGGCAGATTCGACATCGTGCAAGGCCTCAACGCCAGTCGGCCACCCAGCGGCTACAATCTACCCCTAGGATCTTCAGGACCCGAAGTCGGCGGATATCAAGGGAGCCAGTGAGATGGGCACCAGAGTGAAAGGCGGCATCTGCTCTCCAACAATGTGATACTTGCGAGTGACGACTCGGTGTATGGCTCATACAAAGAAAGACATGGGAGAGAGTCGGGCCGCAGCCGTGGAACAAAAACACTAGTGGAGAGAAAGCTACGGTGGCGAGGACGGTGATCGTAATTGCATATCTTGGATCTAGCGTTTGAGCCTGTATCGGGCATAGGTTTCTAGGTTTTGATGTATCCTATCCTTTCTCAACCAGCGTGCGTCTGTATTCCCAGATCTGGGGTAAGGGTAGGAGAATCCTGCCTCGGCCTGACGGGAACGACCACCCACTCACAAGGCTGACCGACCTACCTTGTCCCCTCGTCAATCCATACCCCGGCCTGCTGAGGTGGGCAGGGCCACGCAATACGCTCTTCCCCCACAGCCACCCTCACTTGATGGGCGGCAACCAGCACACCCCATCCTCAGGGGTGCGACTCCTTCCACCACCCTTCTCTTACCCGGTGCACTGTCCATTCCCCCGAGGAGTCGCCTGACCCCAGCACCCCTGCCCAGCGGCCAGGTACTTATCTGGGGGAGTCATCGTTGTCTCCTCGCTATCTCGCCTCTCCTTACATTGATCCTTCGTTCTACCAGTTACATTCACGACATCGTCCCCATCGTTAAAACACAGCGCAATCCGATCACGATGAATGTCCAGACTGCGGGCCAACTCAGAGGTAAGAGGCATTTTATGGGAGGTAACCTAGGCGACAGAGGAACAAAGAGGGCGTTCATCTCCGTCGACGAGACTTTCCTGTTCGAGGAACAGTGACGGCAATAGCGGCGGCGAGGACAATGACACGGCGTCGACCATCGCAGACGACGATCCTGACCAAGAAAACATTCCTCCTTCGACACCAGCTAGCAAGGCAGACTCCGAGGACCGTCCGCTTTGCGATTTCGGCCCAGCGCTGGTCGCGATAACGCCACCCAAGCTGACCATCAAACAGACGAGAGTGGGGGAGAACGACGAGCTCTCCTTCGTCGTCGGGTTCGGGGGCCTCGTGTGGGTGTCGTACAGCCAAGTTAGATGCAACCGGCGCGTGCAGACGTTCATGAAGGCACTCAAGCAATCGCAATGGAAGGAATTCCTTACGGAGCAGGAGGGGCGAAGACTTCAGCCCGCTTCCCTTGATAATGGTCCGTATGGCTCACAGATGGAGGTGAAGGAGGTTCTCCACATAATGTTATGGAATGGTCAGTGGATGTTTGAGATCCGGGCGGCCCACTTGGTGCTGGACTACGAGGGCGTGTGTGGCATGGGGCTTGTGGACAATGCTGCGGACTTTCTGCATGCGAATGGCGGCGACGCCGGTGTTGTCGATTCAAGTTTTGATCTGCTGAGCGCACTGCATCTAGATAGTCCTTCTTCCATATCTCCCTTGTCCATCATGCATCTTCCGCATTGCCTGCCGTCCTATCGAACCCGTGATCAGACACCGCCCATTCGCATACTGCCTCGCGCGTGTCGCGGACAAATAGCCAGTCGTGCTGGTCCGTATCCGCTAGCAGAGCAGGATCAGTCTCAGTCATAGAGAGATACGACTCTGACCACTCCAGCGGGGAATCCGTATCCTGTAACGAGATCGTAGAGAGAGAGAAGCAACTATCACCGTCGGAGCTGTCATGGCCGCAATCACTGCCGGTACTATCGCAGCCGCCTCCGAGGTTAAAATAAGGGCTGTACCCGGTGAGTTCGGACACAGGATGGCAAGAGACTGACGGGATCTCCAGATCGTGCCACATCGCGCCGAGATCATCGTCAAGTTGGACACATGGCGCTTTCGGCAAAGCCCCCCCAGAGAGGTCAAAGTCCAGGATGAGCGGCTCTGTGATCTCGTCGTCTCTTGCTCGCTTGGCGCCAGCTGTCTTGCTCTGTGGTCTACGGCCACGGGCCTCGACTTCCCCCGGACGGTCCGCCTTGGCAAGTGTTGGCGCGTTATTCTTGCCGTGTACGTCTTCGACGTGAGTGCTCCATTCGACTAAGCTGGAAATCATGACAGGTTCTAGCCCGTCGCGGCGGCATTGGGGGCATGGGAATAGTTGCTCGAACCTGTGCTTCCCTCGGGAGTGTGTGGTGAGAGAACTTCGTCGTGTAAAGGATTTCTCGCATATAAGACAAGTTGACTGGGCCGTCCTTGTCGCCCTTGTGGCCTTTGTCGCTTTTGCCTCGCCTCCTTTGGTGGTTGCCGGAGGTTTTGGGAGCGTGCAAGTTAACAGGCTCCGAGGCTTTCCTACGTAATGGAGCAGCTACGTCATGGCTTTCTCGGTACGGCCCTCGGCCCGGTCGTCAAAGACAAGCTCAGAAGAGCTTCCGGAGCGGTTGCCAAAGCCAGATTCGCCAGCCCATAGCTGCATCAGACCGCCCACATCCACGGATTCGTGGTTGCGGCCGCGGCGTAACGGCCGGGAGCGTTCTTGAAGTTCGGTGGTTGCCTGGCCCTGGGCTCGGAGGCTGTTTGCCTCGGCGAAGTATTTCTCCCGCCAATCCATGAGCAACAGTTTGTGTAGAGCCCGTCGTCGCTGATCGAGAGCAGCTTTTGCGCGGGCAATTTCGTCCTTCTGTCCGCCGAGTTTGACCTGATCGAGTGCGGCCTTCCTGGCTGTGATGTCGCGGCGGATTTCGATGGCAGCTTTCTGCTCTGGGGAGGCTCAATCGGGGCAAGGGGTTCGTTCTGCATGGACAAGTCCCGGTAGACCTTGAACAAGGGTTCGTTAGCTGTTCCACCAGCATAGGCTCTGAATCGCTTGCTTGTGAGGTCCTCGCGCACACGTTCCGTCTGATAGTTGTTCTCAAAGATGTCTGTCGTGTGGCTCGCCACGAAGTTACGCACGGCCTGGGTGAGAGATCCGTCGTACTCGACCAGGCACCCGAAATGCGTACACGCGCGCCAACGTCTGGAATCCGGCCATGAGGAGCACTCGGCTCAGGGTGCGCGAGAACGATGTGTAGGACATCGGGAAGAGCTCCTGATGAGCATTTTGTTGTGCCACTTCAGGGGAATGTAGTCGACATGCTTGAGATTGGGCCTGTGGCGAAGCTCGTCGACCGATTGGTGACCCGCCTTGAAGGCGTTTGAAATGGATGCCAATCACGCCGACGAGGTGGGTTATGCAGAACAGCTGGTAGGGTAGAATTGTAGTGGTGAACTGGAACTTCTTGCCCTTTTTGTGCTCTAGTGCGTTGGCCCTGAGCTTGTTCCGCCAAATCGTAAAGGTAGCGACTAGTCGCCGCCGGTTCTGATTGTCCCGTATAACAGCCATGGTGACATCTCGGTACTTCATATTCATGATCATGCCTTGCCGAAAGCCGTAGGTAAAGCAGGACCAGAGTGTGAAAGATGACTCGCTGGATCGGTGCGGTAAAGGTGATGAGGGTTAGGGCACAAAGCCACAAAGTCTTGAGAATAGGGCCGATATTGTTGACGGTAGACTCAACGGTCTGATACTCCGGTGCCGTGCTGAGTCCCATGGCCTCGGCGCCCTCATGGTATATCCAGTGGCTGATCTGGGCGACTGACCCTTCATCCATCGACCCCGGGTGATCCTTTTGGCGCTTTAACGCCATCGAGTGGTTCTCAGGGGTTTGCCTGCGGGGCAACAAGATCTCGGCATCGGCCGCTGCAATAGGGACTTCCAGAAGGCGTTGAGCGACCTGGATGACTTGATAGCCTTCTCCTCCACCTCTTCTTCCGGGCCCAGCACAACGCGCGTGTGTGTTGAGTTGTCAACGTAGAGCTGTAGGAAGGCTTTGCAGTACTGGATGGCAGTTGCGTCACCCCAACATAGATTGACCCAAACACAGTCTGCATTCACCTCTGGATGGTACTCCCGCATGCAGCTGAGAGATAAATCAGCGGGGGAAATGTCTGACAGTCTGAGAGCGAAGAGAAGGGTTCCTGAAGGTAAAAGCAGTATGTTGTGTAAGGCTATGTCAGATCTATGAAGTAAAGATGTTATAATTTAGACTCTTGACTGTGACTGCATGCTTTTTAAACCAATCTGAAATCACGCCAAGAGTCAGTTGCCAGGGTCAATTCCCTGTTTTTTATGGCAACGATGAGATATTTAACATACAGCTGAGCTCATAACATGTGAAAACATCGTGGTCATAGCATGCAGGTGGATAGTAATGTTATTAGTCGTTTAGCAAGAACTCAAGGAATTAATCTACAACTTTTATGTGTGTGATACGCTAGGCCCAGAGCTATCAGAGCTCTAGCGAAGGCAAGGCTCTACCTTTGCAGTTTGATACCTGGACTGGACATTACACAACCGCCTGTTACTGAGCTTGTGTCGGAAATCTCAGATATTATCTGCAGCGTCCCAGTTCTCGCGAGTGAGGATAGGAACGGGCCGTCGCTTCGCAAAAGAGTCGTCGAAGTTCATTGTGGCGATAGTCGGCACGTAGTATAAGAATCGAATAAGTGAAATAACAGTGTGTGCGTAGAAGATAATGTAAGTAAAATAGATAGAAAGCTTTTATGCCTCTCGTCCTGTGAGGCGGTAGTGCTTATTTGTCTCGATGACTCGTACTAAGCTGCCGAAGGACAGTGCTCCCTGAGTGACTGTAGATGCTTGTTTGCCTATTCAACAAGGCGCGTACCAAGCTGCCGAAGGACAGTGCTCCCGTGAGCGACTGTATGTGTGTGCTGATTTTGCTGGGACCGATTCTCCGTGAAAACTCCGAGCCAAACGTACTCAGCTGCCGCAGGATGCTGATTCTGCTAGAGCCGGATTTACAGTGGACCTCAATAGCCAATATGCTAGAGCCGGATTTATCACAGACCTCAAAAGCCGGCGTACTCAGCTGCCGCCTTTGCTTGTTTGCCTATCCAACAAGGCGCGTATCAAGCTGCCGATACACTAGAAGTATGCACTTTCTCTGGGAAGCAACCTGCTAACCCGGGCTCATACCCTATTGAAAGGATGAAGATACTCATGCTATACTATGCCGTCTAGTGGACCCGAACGAAAGTGGGAATAAGGGGCATATATCTAAGGTGGCGGATGTTTACGTACGGTGTTGCTTTGTATGAAGGATAATCAGAATAAGAGTGTACTGTGTGCTAGAACTGCCTGGCTCGTGCAACCCGTTTATACATATCATAGGCCAGAAAGATAGGAAGAATGGGGCGACAGTCGGTCACTGTCTTTTGCTCAACGCTTACCTTTTAATGCCTCTTTTCCCTTTTACAGGTGGTTCCTATTTGGTTCCGTTGGCGTGCAATCAAGCATCTGCAATAATAGCGAGACGCTTTCGATAAATCTTCGGCGACCAACGGGTTCCCAGACGGATGAGGTGCTTCGATGACTCCTTGGCATGGTGGTTGCACCTGTGGCAGGATCTCATCCAGTCTAAACCTATCGGTCAATGACAGGGCAAAAACACGAACTTAGAAGCTTATGACACTCATGATCGAGAATTATGTCATTACGTCCATGAAGCATATCTTCGTAAATAATGCGTGAAATCTCCATATCCATAGGCTAACACTTTCGCTCCGCGATTACCGATCGAGGTCAAAAGCTCCAGGGCAGGAAGTTGTATACATCAGCCTTCACCCACTACCTCCATACTAACCCTGCATCGTGGGCTCGCTCGCTCGGCGGAGATGGCGAGGGCGCTGCTGGTGTGGGTGACACGGCGCTTGGCCTCGTCGAGCTACACAACTGCGCCTTCCGACGCTGGCTGTCTAAGGGCAAGGCTGTGCAGGACGCGGCGGCGCCTGCGCAAGCAGTGTCATTGTCACTTCGTGGACGGCAGCGGTGGCTAAACACGTTCCGGTCTGAACCTCACTCGGGCATACTATAATAACCACTCCCATCTCCTGGTTGATGAGTGAACGAAAACATGTGTTGTCCTGAGGTAGCGCACCTAATATACAATAAAAACACCCATGGGAGTGATCGCATTCTCCCTTTGCCAATGGTTCATCGCGCTAGTCATTCAAGGTCACCCAACCTCTACACAGGCAATCTGGCTTCCAATCTCTGATGTATGTACCACAATTTGATCTCTAAGCGAGGTCGGGATCCAAAGTAGGTTTGCAGAAGGTGTTCTGCTTTCCTATTCAGTTTCTCTTTATGTTCTTCTATTCAATTGACCACATCCCTCAACATTCAAAATGCTGGAGCTAGCCTGCATCTGGAACTCCTAACTGTATTGGCCCCCTTGATGAACCACCTCCGAGCGATACCCAGAGGCTGTTGATAGCCAGCTGAATGTGGAATTGGACCAGGAAGCGGGCAACTCACAACCCCCACAGGACTAGCCTCGCGTGGTGGTGAACTAGAGTGGAGGGTCGACGGCTCGGAATCGCAAGGGGTGGCTTCAAGGATGCCTGAGTTCTCGCATCAATTACATGGATATCAGGATCTAATTATTTTGAGAGTCTTACCTGCAGAGTCTTTGTCTCTGAAACGCATCCACCTAGATGTCTCCCACTCGGACTCAGAGCTTCTGGCTAAAGGACCAGTAAGTTTAGTATACAATTCCCCATCACGTGTTACCCAGCATTTTTGACTCGTGCTCGCATTATCATCCTCAATGCCCATATTGCCCTCTATGTCTGCGTATTCTTGAAGTGGCTTGCGCCATGGACATCGCGCGGCTTTGTTGTAGCGACGGTCAAGAGTGGTTGGGTCAATGTTTTCTTTGTCTGTGGTCGGAGAAAGCAAGTCAGAGTTATTAGGATGTGGTTTGTCGGCCACAGTGGGTAGGTCGTTCACAAGGTCGTCATGAAATGAATTGGATTTGTAGATGGTAATTGGCGACAAATAAGATTGATGAGGATTTTCCGGAAAAGGATGACACTTGGAAAACTTGCGTGGAGGTTCTTCAAGGTCGTCTTGTGCGCGTCGTCTTTTCAATGGTAACTCCATTTCGGTAAAGTAATTTGCTGAGATGATGTTTGAAAAGAAACTCATGTGAATTATATATTCTCCGTACGGTACTTGAGAGGGTACTATAATTAGGTGAGTTGCCCAAAGATACCAAAATTCCTCCGTACCGTAGGCGCTATGTGAAACGACACGTCAAAGCGCCGGATGAGTTACATGACATAAGGTATGTCCCAGCCTTCGAAATTGTTCGCTCATGATATCGCTCGTTATAGCGACACAGAGCTTGACCAGTACCTTGAAGACAACGGAAGGTTAGGGCTCCCCGGAACCTTTCTGTTCTCTAAGTTTGCTAAGCTTCACACACAGACTCGTTGACGTGGAAGACCCAGAGATTCTACCCGAAGATTTCATTCAGAGATTGAGGTAACGATCCTGCTCTGTTGTATCCTCTTTCTCCAATAACGCTGCGGTAGGGTGCGAGCAGGCGCGAGCGGCACGGCCCAGTCCCGTCCGATTGATCTCGACGACCTTACGACACGTCTTAAGGATATATCCGCCGACAGACAGCACAGCCTCAATCACCCTCGCCTCACACTGCTGCCATTGGAATGAACGTATCGGGATACATTCCACCATTGGGACAGAGGGCATCAAGATCTTCGCAGCCGGGAGACGACGGAGCCATTAGACGAGGAGGAAGATTATTGTTGTGACCTGGTGGACGAGACGGAATACTACAATGCACTTATCAGGGAAGGCGGCCAGCCCTCACACCGGTCAGCCTCGGCCGTGATGTTCTAGAGCATCTTGGAGAATACCGCGAGATTCTGTCCTGGAAATTATGTGGACGAATCCCTTAAACGTCAGGCATTAGCTCCGTCGGCGAAATCTCCCACATTGGCTTGAATCACAGCATGAGCTGACTAGTGCATTGCTCGCTGACGGTCAGACAAGGTGGACTGTCACGCTCTTTGAGCATGTAGTCAAAGTCCGTGAAACAACGCTCAACGAAGGCCATCCTGATCGGCTTGCGTCACAGCATGAGCTGGCTTGTGCATTGCTCGCTGACGGTCAGACAAAATGAGCTGTCACGCTCTTTGAGCATGTAGTCACAATCCATGAAACAACGCTTAACGAAGGCCATCCTGATCAGCTTGTGTTTTCTTAAATCACAACAGCGACCTTGCGACCTGCCGGAATTCATGCGCTGCTATCTTGGGTACCGGCGCAATTAGCGATATTTGATCATAATGTTGTCAGATAAACATACAATGGTCGCTGACTCCTCTATGTAGTCAGCTTCGAGAATAGTGTCTTTCTCAGGTTCAACACTCAGTGATGTCACCCGCAGCACATTCAGCTCTGCCTCTATAAACTTATAATGTCCGTCTCATACTTCTTGTCGACATCGTCAGATTTGGTACGGGGTCGTCGAGATAAAGCGTCGGCGGCAGTGTTCTTTCGACCCGGCACATGCTGCACGTGAAACCCCGGAAAACTCCGGTATGACCCTCTTTACGTCTCGCTTAACCACGAAACGGGTCACAGTTAAGCGAGCGGACTCAGGTTTATACAGGTATAGAGAGTCACTCAAGCTCATCATCAAATCCAAACAGCCTTCAACAAGCAAGATGGCGGAGATCCTCGACAAAGCCATTGAGTATCTACAGAAAAACCATTCACCAGCTGCGGTACGGGCACCATTTCTTGTGAAGTGAATCAGCACCGTCTTTTCCCCCTCAAAGGTGGCGCCGCTTCTCCGTTCCCACGCCGTGGCTTTTGATATAATTCTTTGGATACCTTCGATATTAGCCTCTGCTGAGGGGCCTGTGACCCATGCCGTGTAATCGTCAACAAACGCCAAGGCTCCTCCGTTACTATCAATCTTCTTCTCCACTAGGTCGGCGTTGAAAAGCGGAATAGGATAGGGGATAGCGGTGACCCCTGTGGTAAACCCGGTAACCCCTGCTTCTCCGATTCATATCTGTTTACTGATAGTGTTGCCGTCCGATCGGAGCAGAAGGCGTCCACCCATCGGCACAGTGATGGTGGTATGCGCCTCGCACACAACGTTTGCAATAGCCTTTCCTTGTACACCCCGTTGTACGCGCCTTTAACGTCAAAGCTAATCAGGCTAAGTACCTTTCTTTGGCGCCACGCCCTATAGATCCTTTCTTGTAATAGCATCAAGGCTTGTTCAGTGGACCGTTGCTTCGGGGCTTCGAAGTGGTTGGTAGGTAGTAGAGCGTGTGCCTCTACTACGTATGATAGTCTGTCCGCTACAACCGCCTCTAGGGCCTTACCTAGGGTACGTAGTAGTGATATTGGACGCCACGCTTTTGCATGTGCCTCCAGAACCTTTTGTGTACGTCAGCTCATACTATATAATGAGGTCGGCCACTTTCCGGCCGCTCCTTCTTCTCCAACTCAAGGCGTGGCCACTACAT
>JAABVA010001416.1_pt1 | contig 25825 bp, 29 predicted proteins | sample 5560331 | NCBI WGS metagenome assembly JAABVA01 (sample SAMN12812661, study PRJNA571458) | rock metagenome | isolation source: Antarctica rocks | place: Antarctica: Victoria Land, Mt New Zealand sud | collected 2016-01-07
GGAGGGGGTGGTTGTTCTGGTTCTGGTTGTTCTGGTTCTGCTTCTTCTTCTGCTTCTGCTTCTGCTTTTTCTTTTTCTTTTTCTTTTTCTTCTTCTGCTTCATCATCACCACCACCACCACCATCTTCCTCTTCATATCCGATTCCGCAATCACCCCCCATAAGTACACAGATCAGAACCGAGGGGGTTTTGACACACACACGGGGGCGACATGTGAGCGATGTGAGCAAATAAATATGGTCAGCGATGTACATAGTACTGTAGTGGGGGGGTTTCTGGATTGGGGATCGAGGGGTGATGGTGATGGGAGGTTTGGAGGTGAGGGAAAGGGGAAAGGGGGAAAGGGGGTTTGGAGGTGGGGGAAAGGGGGTTTAATGTTGGGAAGACAGATTTAATGTGATCATGGCCGTGGGAGTCGGGTGACAATGAAGTCTCAAGTTCATCGATTTCGTTGCTCGCATACAAACATCCTACCGCCCCCTCCTCCGATCCCAAAGTACCATCCCACAACAGTCCCCCTACCGCCCAAACCACCTCACCTCCAAAGCCCTAAACCCCACATAACTCACCGCCGCAAACGCAAACGCAAGCGGAAACCCAACATCGCCCCCAAACCCTGGCAGCCCAATAAGCCGTCCAACTGGCCCCGTAAACCACTTCTGCGCCATGCCCATGACCGCGCCGAAGACGCCGAAGCAGAAGGCTAGCATTGCGGCGATGCCGGGGGGGAGGAGGGAGGCGGTGGTGTAGATGCTGGGGTCGTAGCCGGAGGTGCCGTGTTTGAAGAGGAAGTGCTCGGGGAGGGCGATGCCTTCGTAGATGGCGAGCCAGTAGCCCTGAAGGGGGGGAGGGAAGGTTAGTTTAGGGAGACTGTTTTTAGAAAGGGGAGGGAAGGACGTACGATTAGTAGCATGAAATTCTCCAGCACGCTTTGAAAGTGCGAGTAGCCTGGGATGGCAATGGCGCAGTAGACCAAAGTGCCGATGAAAGTCCAGATGAAGCGGGGAACGGCTTGCGTCCAACGGCCCATGACTTGCAGGCTGAACGTCAAACTGTAAATATTGGGGCAGTTGTTTGCGATGATGCTCAGGGCCAGGACGACGAGGCAGAACTGGCCAAAGCGGCCGAGCGGCGGAATAAGTACTGCTGCAAGCAGACCGCCAATGTTGGCGCTCTTGTAGCCATCGGCATAGATGTTAGGCGCGTCGGCCACGGTGGCGGTTGCAACCGCCAGACCGAGCATTTCGGTGAAGCAGAGAGGGAGAATTAGGCCACCAAAGGTCCAGGCAAAGACTCGGACACGATTGGCGCTGCGAGGCTGGTATACGGTGTAGTCGGCCGCATAACTCGTCCAGCCTGTACCGAAGCCAAAGACGCTGGCAGCGAAGGAAAGGATAGACCCGGCCTCGGCGTTGCCCGTTTGCATGGGGAGATTAGAGAATTTGCCGGAGTGGGCGAATTCGCCAAGAACGATGAGGAAGATGATGAAGCAAGGGATCCAGGACCAGTATTCGTAGAGGTGCACGATTTTATAGCCGAAGAGCGTGACGATGAAAGTCGCGGCGGCAATGATTATGATACCTGCATATCCTGGCACGTTGGCATTGACAGCGTTGAGGAGTTGCGCGCCGACTATCACATTGACAGCAGACCACCCTACGCAGGCTAGGACATTGAAGATGGCGACTGAAGCGTCCAGTCAGCCCCCGACTCGCGAACTGGGAGCTTCGATATGGAGGCCGGGTCTAAGGGGGAAAACATACTGATCTTCACCCCATGAAAGCCAAAGTAATAGCGGGACAGCACCATTTGGCGCAAGCCAAATCGTGGACCGAAGGTCGAGAAAAAGCAAACGGGAGTGATGGCGAGGACGTTGATAAAGAAGATGGTGAGGAGCGAGTCGATAAAGCCAAGTTGAAACACTGGTATGGCCAGCGCGCCGATAGCAAAAGAAGAGACGACCATGTTGGCCGCAAGCCACTGCTCATCACTCATCAGCACTCCAAGTCTTTCTTCCCTTGTCTCCGCCAGAGAAGCGTACCATTGTCCCGACTTTATGTAAATTCTCATCGGTCCTCTCATCCTCAGGAACTCTTTCAATCCCTCTTGCTTCAATCCTATACCGCGCGGCAAAGCGCTGAATCCTGTGGTAGGTGGAATTGCCAGTCACGAAGCTTTCGCCAGGGACGGCGCCAGTCTCGTCGGCGTACACGGGCAACCGTTTCTCGTCTGAGATGACCGGAGAATGGTCGGCAACGTTATAGTCGGGGAGCCCCATGGTTGTCGGTCTGGAGAAGCTCTTTATCAACGCTGGATATCAGTCTCGTGCGGAACTCGCGGTTCCCAGGATTATTCAGGCAGAATGTTCAAGCTGAATAGAGGAGCAAGCAGCGCCTATGACAACAGTGAGGGTACCTTCAAACAGACTGAAGAGAAGAAAACGTGAGAGCCCATCACAGCCACATGCCAACAAAGAAGAGAAGACGGGCCAGAAGTGAAGATGACCGGCAATGAATAAGTAAAGTACTAGAGACGGAGATGGGCGAACAATGCATGGGCGCTCGTCTTCTAGCAAAGTGGGATACGGAATAGAGATAAGCATTTCCCAACTACCAGTCCACCACCCCTCCCTGCCCCCTCTGGGAAATGCCACGGCATGGTGGATCCATGCCACCCCCCGTTAGGCTGTTGTTAAGGTAGTCTTTCGACACATTCACTCCCCAGTCCCCAAACCATCAGCCTGACGATACGGGTCTCGCCAAGCTCGTGTCATGGACACATGGTCCATGGATGGGATATCAAATCATGTGACTGGAGGGGGAGCCCATCCGCGGAGAGACATTGCCCCTTCTGGTCAAGGGAGATAAGGTACTGAATACTCTACCGTAAGGTAGGTACCTTACTTACTTACCCACTTCTACTTTGGTGCCATGTAATGATCGCGTGCGTTTTTGTGAGGCTGATTAGGCGAAGGGCGATAAGAGGTTTCGGCCTGCTGATTGGCGTACCTTAGTGCTGGCTCTCTAAGTTAGTGTCGTATCATTGGGTGTAATTGGGCCGAGGTTCTAGACGTTCGATGATTTCGTGGAAAGATAATTCACTTTGCTGTGTCACGTGCGAGGGATATAAAATAGGTACCTGGGTAGATCGAGCTGATACTGTATACCTTACCTCGATCCATTCGCTCGTGCGGATTAGTAATAGTTGTCTGAGAGGCCAAAGCAGCTTCCGTACAAGAGTGAATATTAAAATAATTAATAGGAGCATACATAAAGGTAAGGTAGTCGCTGTGTCCAAAGAAACGTCGTTCGCTACCCAATGCCGGCCATGGTGCACGCTCATTCGGAACCCTCCGTAGGTATGCACAAATAAAATATGTAAGATATCACATGTCATGCTGGTCCTCCCGTCCCATGCACACGCAACTCATCGAAAGTCGTCATCGTTGTCTTCATTCTCCACCGGATCAAGCCGCTGCACCAGCTCCTTCGTCTCCCTGGCCACCTCAAATGCCAGCGGAGGCAGCTTCTTAGTAAAGTCTTTCCACGTCGTGGCGTCGCGGATCCCGTCACCCTCAACGCTGGCATCTAATAATTTGGCCCGGCACCCAGCGAGCCTGAGGACGATGGGCTCGGCTCGATCGCGGAGCGAGTGGCTGTCCGTCTCGCTCGTGGTATGCTGCGTCTTCGCAACCACTTGGCCAACGATAGAGGCGATGTCGTTGAGGTGTTCCTTGATGATCGCCGGATTGTCTTCGGCTCGGATGCTGCCGACGAGCGATTGGATCGATCGTACCAATCCTTCTGTTTGATCCTCCAGGAACGTCTGGAATTATCAGCATTGTCCAAGATGATATACGAGGAGATCTTCACCTTCAGCTCCTCGACCTCCCCTTCATGTTCCTGGACTCCGGACCGTTGCTTTAGGACAGACCCAGTATGGTCACCATTTGACATGCCATTTGCGGTGGCTTGCTTTGGCGTAGCACGAGGATTTCGGTTGCTGGGCGGCAGCGATGGTGGAGGGGAGCTCATCGAGCTGTAAATAGATTCACCATAAGCGCTCGTTCTTCCAATGCCATAATAATCTGCCGGAGACTCGGCGATCAGGCTACCTTCGTCATCATCCTCGAGCTCTTCTACGGGGGTTGGGCGGATCTTGACCGAGTGAATAAGCTCGACCACAGCAGCTGTCAAGTGTGACGCTGCGGCGTCAAGCAGTGAAACCGGCGAGAGGCCTTTCGCGAGAGCGAAGTTCTTTGAAGCTGTGATAAGGTTATTTGCAGTAGCAGAAAGCTTGGCGAGGAGCTTCGTTCTTTGCTGCGCCAGGTTATCGTCATTCGCCCGTGCGACTCCAACGTCCTGAGAGAGTTCGCGAACGGTGACGACGACCAACCTGACATAGCCAAGTACAGACGGTGGATCGCTAACCCGAGCTGCTCGGAGTAGCTCATCAATGGAGACTTGGAATTTCGTGACATGGAAATCTCGAATAAGGCCATCTTCCTGGCTGAAGCCGCCTTGTTTGCCAAACTGTCCCATGTCCGGCTGTTGCATCGGTATGTCGTGAGACGAAAATCGTGCCGTCTTGAGCTGTGTTCTCGTTTTCGCATACCGATTCTTCCATTCTTTCACTTGGTCCTCAAGTTTATGAACCTGAGCAACCAGCTCCGTCTCACGCTCGTACGTCTGTTCACTTCGCTTGGAGAGCACCTTCATCTCCTCAAGAAAGCCAGCCGCTTCCTGCTTGACCTCGTTCGTGACCGTCCGCTGCTGCTGGAGCTCTGCCTGAAGCTCCCCATGGGTTTTAACAAGGTCTTCGTAACGGCCCTTCCACTCATTGTTGCCATCGTCTTCCCGGGTCACCTTCTGTCCTATTTCAGACTGCAGCTGGCGCTCTGTATCCGCGTGATCTGCTCTGACCTTGGCTATTTCTGATTCCAGGCTGTTGTTGAGGTTGAGAGCATTCGCCAGCTTGCTTTCGAGATCCGATCGCAACTCTGCCTCCTTTTCGCGGTAGGCTTCATCGAGTTTACTTAGCTCCGAGTCTTTTTCTCGGACTGCGTGTTCTAGCTCGCTTATTTTCCCTTGTAGTTCGCCATTTTGTGGTCTCTCCGCCACCCCTACACTGCTGTAGGTATTCCTCGTATCCCTTCTACTTCGGCTGTCATCAATATCAGTTGGATCATCATCATCCTCGACAAGCGTACTCTTATTCGGTACTATCGTGTTGCTCTGAAACGTCTTGGGTGTTGGCCTGCCATAAGTCCCATCCGGGCCTTCAGGTATGCCCGCTCCTGCAAATACTTGGCTTCCCAGTGACGGATTCCTCGACCCATATCCAGAGCCATGCCCAGGTCCTCCTCTCCCACGTCCACCAGGAGCCGGCCTCATACCATTAGGCGTACCCGGCCTGCTCCCAGGGCCCCGCATACTAGGAGCAGGGCTTCCATTCCGATAGATATCTGTCCCTGGAAACTTCGGAAATCTCCGTTCGAGTTCGTAAAAAACATCAGTTGCTAGGTCCCGAAATCTTGGAGGAGGGAGGGTAGCTAGCTTTTGACGCGCCTGGTTGCGCTTAGGGTGGAAATTTTCCTTGGGCGTCAGGAACGCAGGCACCTGGCCAGGCCCATTTTGTTGCTGTCCCGCTGCACTTGCACTTTGCCTTCGTATCAACTCATCGTAGACATCGGTGCTCAGCTCTTGAAACTGCACAGCTGACAACCGCAGTAGTTTGTCCCTGGCCTTGTTCGGCTTTGGATTCCCTTTTTCATCACGTAGGGATTGCGCCAGGTATCTCTTGAGCACGGTATAATGTTGTGAGAGGCTCTCTTCCATCATCAAAGTCTTCCGCTTCTGTCCGTCTGAAAGGGTCGTGCCATAGCTTGAGCGACCCACTGAGTTGGGGGGTGACGGGTTACCTGGGTTGTCGCTGGGTCTGCGATTCATCCCATTCGACATGCGACCTGGAAGACCATTGGAAGATCCGGAGATTGGGGGCGTTGCGAGGTTTCCTCGCGGAAGTGTGGGTGAGTAAGGTGCTGGCTCGCTGGATTGGTATTTGGAGATGCCCGACCATTCACTGCCATCAGCGGATGCTGGCGAAAATGTTCCCGAACGACCATTCATAATACGTGGGCTACGAAGGATGAAGGAGCCACGTTGGCCACTGGTAAAAAAGACTTCGAAACGAGCTCTGTGATGAAGTAGTGGTCAGTGGTAAGAGGCTGCGACCTCAGGACCTGTTGGAAACGCTTAAGGTATTATGAGTCCCAGTGAGCAAAGCGTATGACTCTAGCATACAGAAGCAGAGGAACAACGAAACAACAAGATGGCAGCGAGTGAAAACTATTATACAGATGGGTCTGCCGTTAGGGTCGAACCGCGCACTCCTATTGAATGTTATTCAATGGAGCGCTTTTCTGGACTACGCTGATGACTGGCGAAATTGGGGGGAATCGCGTAGCCAATCGGGACGGCATCCAACGGACAGGGTTCCATTGGCCGATAGGGCAACTTCTAGCGCAGTCTGGATTATCTTTATTGACGAAAAGAACAATGGAATGCATATTACCAGTAGAGATGCTTGTATTCTATTACTTGTCGCGCGATGCATTACATTACTGGACTGGGACCTGCTACACGTATTCAAGTCCTGGTTGTGGAAATACCTGTCTAGGTACCGCTTTACGGCGGCTCTCCCCAAGACCTAAGGTATACAATTGACTTGGTGGGTTGACACGAGAGATACTGGCATTTACGCCAGTATCTATCCTCCTTGTACTATCATATGCCGTTGATGATATCGTCTCGATATCTTTGAGGTCTTGGCAATTCGCATCTCGTATAAGAGCCTTGGAACGCTCGAGGACGAACCTAAGCTCCGCAGGATCAATTCGAAATGTGAAGCAAGGAGTGTCGTTGCTCGACAAGAGCTCGCTACTTCTCAAGATGCAGGCGCATGGCCGTTGCTCAGGTTTTGCCTTGGATGGCAATGCGCAGATCACGCATTGAGCGGCTCGCCCGCAGCAGGCGTCAGGCGATGTTCCCCTTCCGCCGCCAGCTTCTCCCTCCTGATACGATAGAATTTCTCTAGGCAATTCCTTCGCTGTGCTTGTGTCCAGCTTTCAACCACCAACGCAAACTCAACCGCGTCTGCAAACCCAAAGGTCTTGGCCATCGTGCACAGTTGTCTTTTCATCACTTCTTGCGGTGGATGATATCTCCACTGTATTGCTCCTTCCTCGTTGCTGCCATCCTCCATCTGCCGTTTCTCACTACGTTCTTGGGTGTCTGCGAAAACATGCTGATCACCAATGTCTATGTCATTACCAGCTTCTTGCGCTCTGCGACTCAAACTTGCCTCGACTGTCGAGGAGCCGACTACCTCGCTATTCTCATGTGTGTATTCTACACCGGCGCTTGCGAGAATGGCCTGGACCGGGTCGCTTTTCTTTGAACCCGTGCTGACTTTCCGTCTTGTTGTTCTCTGTTCTTCTTCACCCTCGCCGACGACAAGAGCAGCGAGTTGGCTCATTGCGCTGTCTTCTTTGTCTCCACCAGCCAGCAGGGGGTCATCCTCTGTTGCCGCGGGGTCTTCGATATCCAGGCCGACGACAGATACGCCGGCTTTGGATTCCGCGACATTGGTTTTGTTGACAATATCTCTCAGGACTATGTTGTCGCCTCTAAAGGCAAACAGGTTGGCTAGGCCGAAGATCTCGCCCTTCTGTTCCGTTTTCTCTTGTATGCCTTTGAAGTATCTCCGTTCGGTGCTAGCTGTGTATGCTATGTTTGCTTGTTGTTGCTTATAGATTTGTCGGGCATAAACAATTTCTTCGATCGTGCCAGCAGAAACTAATCGGAAGACTTCAACATCTCGAACTTGTCCGATACGGTACGCACGGTCTTGAGCTTGCAGGTCGTAAGAAGGATTCCAATTTGGGTCCACCACGACAACCTTATTCGCAGAAGTTATATTGAGACCCACTCCACCGGCCTTGGTGGATATAAGAAACACAAACTGAGCAGGGTCACTATTGAAATCATCGACTGTCTTAGCACGATCTTCATAAGACATTGCACCGTCAAGGTAAGCCACATTGTACGAAGTGTGGTTGAAGAGCATTTGTAACATTTTGAGCAGGCGTACGCTGTGTGAGAAGACAAGGACTTTGTCGCCATTGCCATGCCAGAAGCGAAGCAGTTTTTTCAATATCTTCCATTTCCCACAGAAATCAGGATTTGAGTAATTCAAGATAGAGTCACGGTTGCGATAGAGAGGGCGCCATTCCGATGGGACGGCAATCTGTAGCATTTCAAGATCTTTATCTTGTTTCTCTTTTGGGTCAGTGCTTTGTGGGATAAGTATTGCGAGATGATTGCTAAGCTTTTGTAGGTTTGCAATAGCTGGGAAGACATAGGATTGCCACTTCACACCATTCGGTAGTAATGCGTAGCAACACCAACCTTTCTTCTTACCAGATCCACAATCACAAAACTCCGAGGCTGTTTTAATGTATTCCATCACTTCGCTATCAATAATGTTTTCATATGCATCGGACTGAGTGTCGGTAAGGGGACAAAAGACAACACGGTCACTTTTCTTTGGCAGCTGATGAGCGATTATGCTCTTCATGCGGCGAAGGAAAAATTGCGGAAGAAGATTTTCCACAAGAGCCTTGGCAGTCTTCCGAGCTTTGCTGAGCTGGTGGATTGTAGCATCATGAGATTGTCCCATCTTAAGAGGCTCACTAATACTAGCTTTCCATGTTGAAATGGGTCCAAACTTCCCCGGGTTGGTCCAATTGAGAAGTGTCCAGAGCTCATCATAGGAATTCTGTATAGCGGTACCGGTGAGACCTATCCTACACAACGCATTGACCTCATTCATGGCTTGTGTAACCTCGGTGTTTCGACCCTTAATTTGGTGGCATTCGTCTGCAATGACACAGTCCCATTCGACCATGTTGATAGCACTTTTATTCGTCCTGTACGTTGTGTAAGTAGTAATCATAACCTCGAGCTGTCCAGCCAGCGCGGCTTGAATTGCCGTCTCCTTTGTGCTGCTGTGATAAACGTCGATGTGCCACCAACCCCACCGGTTGAATTCAGCCTTCCAGTTCTCAATCAGTGTCCCGGGGCAGACTACAAGAACCTTTGGATACCACTCTGCTCTTGCCCTTCGCATCTTTCGCATACGCTTTCCATCTCGCTCATCTGCAGTCTTCCCAAACGCTGCAGTTAGAAATGCAATTACCTGCACTGTTTTCCCTAAGCCCATGTCGTCACCAAGAATCCCACCTTTCTGGTAGACGAAGAGCCTATGGAGGAAGGCAGTGCCTTCTACTTGGTAGTCTCGAAGCCATTGAGCAGTTGGTGCCGGAATCAGTCCAAGAGAAAGGGCCAACTGTATATCTTTGTACTTCGCAGATTGCTTCGTCAGAGGGAAGTCAGGCCTCTCTCTCAGATGCTCCAGCCTTTCGTCATCTGAGAAGTCAATGTCCTCGTAACTTGGAGGTAACCTCAACCCTGAACTTTTCAGCATCTCCATGCGCTCATCGAATCTGGCTCGTCTGATCTGCAAGTAATCTGGTAAAGTGTATTCCATCATGTTGTCGTCCTCATCGGAGTCCCAGTCTCGCCGCGTCTTTGTCGAACCATTGACATTTTCGTCTCCATTTCTCTTCCTAGGCCTCTTTCCGCCAACACTCTCTTTTTCAACAGCTTTCTCCTTCCTGATGCTTGCAGCGGCTCTCTTCCTTTTCAAAGTTTTGCGGTTTTTGAAATTCTTGTAGGCTTTATCCCCATCGCTGTCTGACCAGTCTACTCTCTCTCCTTCTACATGGGCCTTCTTCCTTGGCGATCTTCTGACACCATCATCAGATGTCTTGCTCGAACTCTCAGCGTCCGAGTCAAGACTGGCTACTTCTGCGACAGTTGGTCAGCTCGGCAAAACCAGGGTGCTGGACTCCATGACTACAAGATGAGACTCACTATCTCTGCGTCCTTCCGTGGCTAAATCCTTTGCGACGGAGTCCGTAATATTCAAATCGTCATCACTGCCACTTGTTTCCATTGTGAGGTCTCTATTGCCCTCCCAGTCAAACTCGTTCGAGTCTCCCCAATCATCAGAACAATAGCGGGGGTAAGGTGGGGCAATTCCGACTCGCGTCGAGCGCGTTTTCAGCTCTCAAGTATTGTTCATTACTGAAACACGTATCATCACGCTAGTACGGTAATTATATTAGGGAAATAGCAAAAAGCGAGGGATTATTTCCGACCATGTATTTCCTTGCATTGGTGACATGTTGGGCCTTGTGTCAAGATGCTCAGAATCTGAACCTCAGGGTACCTTTGGTTTACGACATGAAGACGAACATGAAGGAGCAGACTGGAGTTTACCCTCCGGAAGCTTAATGCTCAGTTGCAGTACGAGGGGTAGACTTCGCCAGCATCATACCAAGTGTCTACCTCAAATTTCAGAATCACCAAATTTCACATCAACCGCAAAGACAATCTTTCCCTCATAGGGTGAGAACTAAGATTGACACTTTTGGAGGCTTCAGTCACGCTACAAATTGGACGCTCCGACAAATACTGCATTAGCATCTGGTCTGCACCTTGGACCAAGGAGTCCCTTTACCACAATATCTGGCTCTGCTTCGAGAACGTACATCAAAGAAATCGCTGCATGTACAGACTTTATATTTCTTTTCGTGACATGCGCAATTTGATAATACAATTGAGATAGCACCGCTGCCTAAAGCTTATTGATCCTACTGATTTTATTGTGGTCCCTCGGGTACTTTTCACGCTTCTCTGGGTCTACTTCTAGCTCTTTCGAAAAGGCCCAGAACAAGCTTGGCACGACCTGGATACTCTCAGCAGCGGATAGATTTAATAGGATATCTTACCCGGTTGATATAATGCTGCGGCTTTCATCTAAATCCACCACTTTTTTTCAATTCTGTTCGATCGTCATGTATTTCGCTCTCATCAGTTCGCTCCTCGTCTGGATACGTTCCACTCACAAATCCCCCACGGATCAGCTGACGCAGCCTCGGGAATCAGACTGCTCCCAAGTCCATGTCTTCGCTGCTAGAGGCTCAGGAGAACCCGCTGGGCCTGGCACAATTGGTCGACTAGCAAAGCTTATTCAGCGTGACAATCCGAGAACGGATACAGTAGAAGCCATCGACTATCCCGCTTTGTTGGACCCCAATGATCCTACTCGATATGCGTTCTCGACCCATATAGGGGTTAGTGCAGTGATGTGGCAAGTCACAAATTACTATAACCGCTGCCCTAATTCGAAGGTTGTGCTACTGGGTTACTCACAGGTAAGAAGCATCCAATTTCATAGGAGAATTCTTTAATATAAGAAAGGGAGCACATATCATCGGCGATGCCCTTTGCGGCGGCGGTGGTTGGGAAACCTACCAAGAACAGAATGTTCTTGGACCATCGAATTGCCCTATGAATCGGACCGTGGGAGCCCAGGGTTCGTATCCATTTGGTAGCCCGTCTAGATATAACACTGTCTGATAAAATTTGTACAGTGACCGCAATCATCCATATGGGCGACCCTCGCCACTTGGCCGGACAATCTTATGACGTGGGAACGTCTTCGCGTGATGGAGTAATTTCCCCTTTCCCCTTTCCCCTTTCCTTCTCTTTCCAACTCTGTCGATTCATTTGAGGTTTCTGGGCTAAATAGCTTATTTAAACAGATCATACCTCGGTTCCTGCTTCCCAAAACTGTGATACCTACGCATCACGGATCGAGAGTTATTGTGACTTTGATGACTTTTTCTGTGACAGTGGGACCAGCCTCCCGGTTCATGAGAGTTATGCGAAGTACTTGGAAGATGCCCGCATATTTGTAAACGATCTTTTACAATCCGGCCAATAGAGAAAGTATTACATTTCTCCTAACAGTAAAGTATAGAATCTTCGAGGAAATAAATGTATTATATTAATTTTCTGTAAACAAATACACTAGCTTCAACTTCATAACACGTACTCACGTGAGTCCAATTCTTTGAAGCTTCGATCCTCAACCGCACAATCCCCTTTTACGACTCTATTTTCGCGCTCTCCTCCCCGGCAGCCTTCTGCTCTCTTTCTTTCGCAATTGGTTTCCCTTCGTTAACTCCCCACCATCATCCCTATTTCGGCTTCCTTTTTATTCTCACAATGCCACTCGACACCTCCACCTATTCCCTTGCGCTGCTCCGCCTCGATGGCCGGCGTTGGAATGAGCTACGCCGCATTCATGCGCAAATCTCCACTCAGGCTGCTGCCGATGGCTCTTCGTACCTAGAAATGGGCAACACGAAAGTTATCTGCACAATTTCCGGACCGGCTGAGGGACGGAGAGGTGGCGGAGGTGGGGGCCGGGACGATGGCGCGGAGATAAAGGTGGAGATTGCCGTAGCGGGGTTTAGCGGAGTTGAGAGGAAGAAGAGGGGGAGGGCGGATAAGTGAGTTTCTGTGGTTTGTGTCGGTTCGCTTTCGTGCCATAGAACAAGCCGCAAATATGCGGAAGAGCTAGGACATGGAGCGTTGATATTTTCCCCGCGACAGGCGAACCCAAGAAATGCAGTCGACCATCTCCTCCGCTTTCGCCTCCACCCTCCTCACACACCTCTACCCTCACTCCACCATTACCCTAACCCTACACGTGCTGTCTCAGGACGGATCCCTGCTCGCTGCCTGCCTTAATGCTTCTACACTTGCTCTCATTGACGCTGGTGTGCCCATGACGGATTACATTGTTGCGTGCACGAGTGGTTGTCTGTCTTCGGCGCCGTCCTTGCATAACAGCAGCGGTGGGGAGGATCAAAATGCCGATCCGCTGCTCGATCTAAACGGGCAAGAAGAGCAGGAACTGCCATTCTTGACGGTGGGTACAGTGGGAGCTGGGGAGAATGTGGTGGTATGTGTCATGGAGAGTAGAGTCCAGGTGGGGCGGTTGGAGGGCATGCTAGCGGTGGGCGTTGATGGGTGTAAGCAGGTAAGGGAGATTCTAGATGGGGTGGTGAGGAGGCAGGGAAGGAGAGTACTGGAGAGTGTTGCCGGTTGAGATGGGGACTCTTGAGTTGGAGATCGTTGAAAAAGTGATACTGCACATGATTCTTACAACCACGCATTAATGATCACACGAGGAACCGCATTTGACGTGGGTAAGATGCTTTATCAGAGAGAAGGAGAATCCTGACAAGCCCATCAGGATCACGGAGGTCAATATCGGCTCACTCCTTCGGAACTCCAATAGCTAAAGCGGTGCTTGGATATGTGGCAAGCGAGCTATCTACGAGTCAAGTACTCAGTCGAAGCGATTACGGCTTTTGATATCGATATAAGCATGCAGCTTTTCGTCAGGCCAATCTCGATATAAAACGACATCAATATTTTCATGCATTTACGTCGGGATGGCTTCCCTCGATGCGCCTCCTTCTAGATATTTAGGGACCACAGCAAGCCGTCCGAGGGATAGTAATAGAGAGTTCGACAAGTCCTATCTTGGATTATGAGTCAGGAAGTTTCTCGGATAACAATTATAATATTCGGTCGTGCGAATCTTGACTTGCAGGGGACTCGAAAGCGACCATGAATTTCATGGCATGGGACTTCAAACTGTCGAGGTGGAAGTTCCGTTTAGTGGAGAAATGAGATTGAACATGAATCCAAAAAAAAGAAGGAAAAATAGAAGAGCGGTATTCGACTTTGCACTTCCTGCGTCAAGGTAGCCAATCAAGTGGAGGAAGGCGAACTCAGCTCGCTAAGGTAGGTACTGTAAAGTTTAGGTTGTTCTTATCGATAAGATATTCTAGCGTGTATTCCAGATGTTTTTGAATTCACCAACACTTCACCTACCTCTTGACTGCGCCGCCTTACATGCATCCGAAGTTTCCCCCACGACGGAATGTCTGATGCCTCGAGCTCCCACATTACTCATTGGCTGTCTACCGTCCCATCGCCAGAGACCATCACGAGTGTAGGGCAACCGCCCTGTAAACAGTCAAGGTCGCAGAAGCGAAAGGCTACTTCACTTGAGGACGATAACCTAGAGGAAATGGCATCAAGTGATATGAGACCACCGGTGACCCCTGAACGTAAGAAGAGAAGACTTGAGGTACTTGCTCACGCTGCCTGCCAGTGTCGAGCATTCGCTGATCTGACCATAGCATGGCGCGTCGCAATCATCTGCAGCATCCGAAGCTGGCGGCTCGAATATTACTTCTCGTCGCACCGAGTCCGTCTCTCACAGTTCCACACCAACCGGCAATATAAGAAACGTCCGAGATGCTCTCGCGCGTGAGAAAATGCATTTCGAGAATGATGCTGCGTTCGATCGCTACCCGGCATTCAAAGAGATGACTTTTGACGTCGTGTCTAGAGAGAGGAATTCAATAATGGCCCCAAGATCTGCGAAGAAAATTCAGGAGTACCAGAAAGAGAATGCGTTAGCGAATGAAAAGGAGTATTTCAGTGGCATACATCGGATGGTCATCAAAGACGAGCGTCTCGTTCCAGGCCAGAAACCGAAACCTTCAAAAGCTGCGCAAGACGAAGATAAAGATGACGGTGAACAAATTGACGCCGAATTTAGTCAAGAGCGCGATGATACACTGCAGACAGACGTCGAGCCAGCGTGCTTGGCTTTCAAGCATTCTGGCATGGACAAGACGCAAGATCAGGTGTTTATCGAAGGCCTCCTACCCATCTTGGAAAAGAATTTTGGCCTGTTGACACCCAAGCCTGACTTTGTCTTCGGTTTCAAGATAGACATGTTTCCCTCAGAGTTAACACCTAGGCTCTCAAACGGCGTCCTTCAATTAATCAGAGTAGCTCCTGGGATCGAACACCCTTTCTTCGTCATAGAAGGCAAGGGAAGCAGTGGCCCCATTGAGGAGGCCGAGAACCAAGCAATCCGCTCAGGAGCCGCACTAGTCAATGCACGCAGACTTCTTCAGCAAAAGGTTCTCGGCGTTTCGCAAACTGAAACTCGAGCTCCGGACTTGGCAAGCTGGGTGTTTTCGTGCGCCTGGGTGCCGCGCATGGCAGAGATATTTGTGAACTGGCTGGGATTTAATCCCAACGGCGAGCCCTACTACCATATGAACTTAATTGAGACCTACGTGATGAACAGGGAGGGGGAAATCCAGGCCTTCCGCAGGGCGATCCATAACATCCTGGATTGGGGTCTTCAACCGGCCAGAAAGCAAGCCTTGGATGAATTGCTCGTTGGGATTGCGGCAGCGGAGGAGGCAGCCAAGGAGGAGAAAAGGGCGGCGGAGGAGGATAAGAAGGCGGAGGCGAAGAGACAAAAGGCAGCGAAGAAGGCCGGAAAGGAGGCTTGAGACAGATAGGCCCGGAACCTACCAGCTGCAATAAAGGATTATTGCGACAACAGCCCTGGTGGAATTGTATAAACACAGACTTCGTCACATAGCGGAGAGGAAGAAGGAGGTATTGAAGCCATGTAGAAAACCAGAGACGAAGTAAGATGGTGACATTGTCGACATGGAAAAAATCCCTCTATTCTCAACTCCAGTTATCGAGCGAGAAATCAATCTCATCCACGACAAGGCCTCGTTTCATCGTGAGACGTTTCATCATATTTTCGTAACGGAAGAGCCGACAAAATGGTTTGAAATCAAGACACCCTACGTGCCTACCTACCTTTGAAGGCCCTTATTCCTAGCATCGTCGTTGTCAGTACGACACGTGATATTAACCTGTTATCAAAATATGGACCGTATCTTAGTACCATGGTGTATTATGACACGATGACAACATGCAGTTCGAAAGCCTACCAAGGTCCTCCAAGATAGTGAACTGTTCTGTTCCAAGGTCAAAGCACAGCGCCGTCAGCATTGGAAGCTTATATTTACCTATGTCAATCTCAATCATTCATCTAGGTACACAATTCCACCCTTCCCATTGCCAACAGTTCGGAGAGGAGAACAGATAAGACATCAAGCGCCCTCCTCCCAAGCCTCCCTGGGCAAAACCCTCTGATTCCGTTCGCCTTATCCATAAAGTGTACGCCAAGAGAAATGAGAGCAGGAATTCGAAAGCAAGATCCGGCCGTGTTAACTCCACCAGCCCACCGCTTTGCCAAAAGAAACAATTTATTCGCGGATGAAGCAGGAAGAGGCATTACCTCAGGAAATCGTTGCGCACGTTGATGAACGCCCCTGCGCCGCCTTCTTCGCTGATATCGCTGACAAGCACTTCGGTTTGCTGGTACAGACGCTCGATGGCGGCGGAGGAGGATTTGCCTAGTGAAACTGCTCTCCGCTTAGTACACATACCATCGCACCCAGTAGGAAAGATTCGGAAGAGGCCTACCTAGAATGGCAGAATTTAATTCCTCCGCCACTGGTACCCGCCCAGCCTGATCCAACAAATGCGCCGTAGGACTCTTCCTCGGATCCTCGTAAGCAAACATTGAGAATATGTCTCGAAACGCATTCTCAACATGTCTCCTGTGATCGTTTCTGAACTCGTATTTGAGCTCTCGACCGTAATTTAACGTCATATCGAGAAGTCCTTGATATTTCAGGCCGCTGTCGACTTCTTCGGTTTCCATTTTATCCCAATCATCGGCGCTGTTTGTTTGCTCGTCGAGGTCCATCTCAGGCTCAAAATCGTCGTCGGAAACGGCGGTCGAGTGGCCGTTTACCGATTTGCTTTGCTTGGAGGTTGAGCCGTGGAGGAGTTCTGTGCTTTGGCGGATCATTTCTACGAATTTGCGGCAACGGAGGCGGAAGTAAATTTGGCGGTTGTCATCGAGTACATGCGGGTAATATGCATTGATAAGCTTCAGTGCTTTGTCAATATCTCCATCCAAAATAGCAGCACGTATTCCTGGTTAAAGATCAGCAATTCCGAGTTTCCTCAAGAGTAATGTTTGGTGCGTACGTTGGCGATTCACCGCATCGACGTCTTCTTCAACAGCGAAGCCATCAAACGATGTATTTGGAGTACTTCTTAACGCGTTTGCTTCGGATTGCACTTCTGCCCTGAATGCCTTTGCTGTCTCGACATAGCCATCGTGTGCAAGGAATTGTTCCACAAGCTCCTTCACCAAAGACTTTTCATCGAGACGTGGATATATATTGGACACGTTTGCTGAACTGATTTCGTCTCCAATACTCGACTTCTCTCGCTAGTATGATTTAGTAAATCCATGTCAAAGCAAAAGATAACTACACGTACTGCTACCATGCCATCTATGTCAAAAACAAACGGTTTTTGGCCAAAATTGACGCTCAAATGAGCTTGAGGCCGCTTCATACCGACTGAAGGATAGAGGCTAACATCTTTAAGGTCGCGAAAAGCGTTACCTACTTATAGTCAGAAAAGGGTATAGAGCTTAGATGGATGTGTCTAACCTTGGAAAACACCGTTCTTCGTAAAGAAAGCACAGCCTGTCATGAAGTTGACGCCACAGCCTACGACGTCACCAGTAGTAAAGGTAGGTCCGTAACTTTTCCCAGTACTTTGACAGCAGAACGACTTCCCATCATCTCCGTGATACGCCCAGCTCTCTGATTCCCAGCCCGGAAACTTTTCCAACGAAGCTTTGAGACCCGAGAAGCCAACTCCAATCATGCTGCTGAAATTTAGTAACTCCATACAGCGAAGAGAATTATATCGTTTCCTACCCTTCTTTGCCCTTCGAGATAATGGTGACTTCGAAATAATAGATACCACACTGTGGCGGCATCGGATGGTCTGCTCGAGCAGCAGCGGCTTCATGGTCATGTAATTTTGATAGTCCAATATATTTGACATCAAGGCCATCTGCAGCGATCTCTAAACCACCGTATTTGTCCACTTCTGCCCATTTGGACGGCAGTTGTGCTAGGCCATCATCCTCCACAGCAGGTTGATGTTCTATTATCTCATATGTCATACCACGGTGGGAAGGTGTCATTTTGTGTAGGCTCACACTGCTCGAGCTTGTAGACAATGAACCGGGATTCGAAGAGTGGGCGGACGACGCTTCACGATGTGCCGCAACTTTTGCCTTATAAGCAGCCTCTAGTCTCTCCATGTATTTGGACTCTCGTAGATAAGTTGGTTTGAAGAATCCAATTGAATCCGTCCCTCCACCACCAGCCCAACCATACCTCTGGCCGAGAGCGTATGGAGTCGAATACATGGGTGTATCGCGTCCTCTTCCCCAAGATCCTGGAATATTGATGCCCCCTTCGGCTTGCGACTCGGGATCTCCCGTCAGCTGAGGTATTCTTGAAAGTGGATCGATGGAGGAGTTCTGAGTGGAGAAAGCGGCGTTTGGATTTATCAGGTGCGAAAATGCTCCCGAACGACCAGAAGCAAGCTGATTATGAGTGCCAGCAGCTACTGAAGCGTAAGAAGTTCGACGCGGCATTGTTCCAGTGCTGGGACTTGAATATGATATCTGCGGAGCTCCGGGAGAGCCTTGGGGAACAGCGTTGGTCATGGCACTCCCTGGTGGCTTCAGGATAATCCCAAGTGCCTATGTTTCTGGGCAGCGATGGACTCTTCTCGCCCGTTCCCTGATAACAAATGTGGAATGTTTACAAATCCCAAGCCAAAGCAGTTCTTGAATCCGGTCAGAAGTTCAGTCGTGTGTTCTGACGGCTACCCAGATACGAAGGTGCCGACATGCTATGAAATTGACATCTAGCCAATCGTTTTCTGGGAGTTGCCTAACAGGATATTAGGGTATAATGGAGGACTGTCATGTCCTGGCGGTGTTCAGTCTAGAGTTCAGAGGTTGGGTAGATTGCTGGGTCTATCTAACCAAGCATGTCTTGTGGTAGAGCGTGATGGGACTCGCCTCGCTACGGCCGCCCCGCATTTAGAGCGTATCATAGGATTGCATAAATGGCCTTCTACGAATGATTTCAAGCTGCCAGCAAGGATTTGCTCAGGGTACTGCATCTGCTCCATGGTTGGAATTGGGAACTTTGCACATTTGCTTGTGATAGAAACAGTCTGAAGGAGATGAATCACGTGACCTATCGGACGAGATACCTAAACCCTTTTTTTAGTACACCAAACTCTATCCAGAGACTCTATGAGTATGTCCCAGTACAATGCATTATGGCTGGAAGCAAGTAAGACATGTTTCGAGTACATATGATCGTACACCCCTTACCCCATCTGCAAAGGACATCCCCCAAATAACAACAGAAGCTGAAGGCGGTCAGAAGAGAAAATGACAATCGTGAAAGATAAACACCGCGCTAAACCTCAAGGAACGCCATAAAGTGACATGATGATAGAGCGAGAACAGATAAGTAGTGATTATGCTGGGACGGCGATAGCAGGAATAGGGGAATTGGCCGCGACTGGGAGGTCAACTTCGCCGCTGCGGCTCTTCTCACTGCCGATGTTGCTGCTGCTATTGTTGTTTTCCTTGCCTTGGCTGGTAGATTCAGGCAAGCTGGGCTGATCTGCTCCAGGTTCCAAGTCAATTTTCTTTGTCTTCGGAGCTCGCCACGAAGCTACCTGCCAGGTAATACCGGTGAAGGTCTTGACGGAAAAGCCGGCTTTCTGCCATTTCTTGCAGGGTTTGCCAGATCTGTCGAGGGCACGGAGTCCAGCATTGATTGCGCCTTGATTGGCTTTCGGGCCAAGCTTGTGGGTGGGTGCTGGTGCAGCACCTGGAGTGCCTTTGCTGGCAGCGTCGCCATTGTTGTCGGTACCATTTTCCCTGGTTTGTATATAAGTAACCAGTTATAAGCACGACATTATTCTCCAAACACTTACAATTTGGCTTTCTTCTTCGGCCCTGGCCTAGCTCTAGACTTGGTGGCTCCCTCAACTCCAGCACCCAGCTCTCTTTTTATCCCCGTCTTTGGGCCAGGTAGTCCTTTCTGGGAGCTGTCTTCGGCCGGCGATGGTTTGATGGTGGGTACTGTCGACACCGGTGTAGGGGTGGGTTTAGCCTTAGGCTCTGGTTTGATCACTGCTTTTGTCTCAGCCGGAGTGGCTGGCTCGAGAGGAGCGATAGTTTTTGGTGTCGAGGGCGAGGCTTTTGTTGGGGCGGCCTTGTGTGTAATTTGTTCATGAGGGAATCGTGATAGGATAGGCGACGGTAGTTTCAGTCGTACGATTCTACTTGGCTTTGACGGTTTGCTGGTTCGAGCGGTAGAGGTTGGAGTGGAAACCTTTGACAAAGAGCTTGACGCTCGACGCGGCGGATTTGCTGACTTTGGGGGACCTGCCATGATCTGATCTGAATTAATTACCTATGGTGCTGAGGGATTCAATATAATAACTTACCTTGACTTCCTTCGCGGATCGATCGATCTTGTTCTTTCGAAGTTCAACCAGACTGCATTGGTGGTGATGAAGCTGGCTTGTGGTGTTGCCGAGATTGTGCGACCGTGGGATTGTAAGGTGCTTTCAGGTCGGAAGGTTGAATTACTGGCAGGCACCTGTTGATCTCGTGTTTGAAGCGTCGTGTTGTTATCTTTGGTTGATTATTTTACGAATATGAGTAGGAAGTTGGGTGGTTATAGGAAGTGGTGATGATGAGTGAGGTGGTGAAGAGTACTGGAGAGTATAAAGTAGTGTGAAGACATTGTGCCAAAATAAAGAAGCTTGGTCTGGATCTACCTTATCCGTATGGAGTTGGCATGCGCCCACGGCGCCCAAGATTTGAGGGTTTGAGATGCCGTGGGTGGATCAAATCATTCACATACGGACGCTTAGTCATTAGCCTCCTTTAGCAACCAACTTCCTCGACCTTCAAACATCAATAACGTCGAGTGCTCGATGAAACTTACTGCTTGTTTATCTATATAAGTAGAAAGAAAGCAACGACTACGGTATCGCCGAGGTCCATGTCCACTTACATATACGAAGAGCCTCTGGTGCGCCAGCCCAAAACGGTATACCGTGAGCTCAAGCATGCCCTGCTGGTCATGAAAGGGAAGAATTCTACCAGCTATTTTGAGCTTTTTCGAATTTGCACATTCTTGATCATTGGTTGTCAGCTTACTCTCTGCCAGCGTTTTTGTTTTTCAAAATGGTACCACACTATCTCAATTGCATCAAGGCCCCCCATTCGTACTAATTTCATCCGCTTGAAGTCTCGAAACCGGCCGCAGCAGTCTCGACTCTCGAGACCTCTTGATTACATGTCACACAAGGGGAAGCCATTGGCAATCTTCCAACCTCTGTTTGAGTTATACCATCAGCACCTGAAGAGAATGAGGTTCTCACCATCTCCCAACATGCCTCATTCCAGGATTTGCCCACCAGCTACCGGATTGATCTTCCCCCTTGGTCTTGGACTGACGATCCTACGTGGCAAAGCACGCACTTGGCAAAAGGTGTGCATTCTTTCATATCGGCATCCAACACCAGAATGGTTTTCAATGGTCCTCAATCTGCAATTACTGGAAACGATGGGATCATTACGGACACGGTCCTTCCCTTAACCCATGTTTTGGATCCTTTCAATGATCGGGACCTAACAGCTGTAGCTTTTGGAAAGAGACGCTTAATCGTAACATGGTCCATAATTCGACGTCAAAGTCCAAGAACATGATGTTCGATGTCTCTTGTGCTTCCAACGTCTTCTTTCATATACCATTGGTCGATCTTACTGGGAGTGCGGTTGTGAACCGGTCAGAGCATCTCAGAAGCGGTTAAATCAGAGAAGAGGCGGCAAACCGGATTAGTCTACATGTGCGGGGTTCAAGTTTCCTTGATTCCGCCCTGAACAGGTTCCAACTCCGAGAAACTTTCAGGCCAGACGACAGCTCCTCATCGCCTTGTCGCACAATTTCACCAATGAAAATGCAATGGTGGGATGGTGTGTTCGGCTGAAGTTCGGGTTGTGCGCCGGCTGTGATGAATATGACGGGGGACACTCATGGCTGGTTCTCGAGGCGCGGGGATCCACTAAGAAACCCCTGCAGCGGAACACTAACCATCTGGTGGTACCTGAAACCATGTGACGATACACCCTATCACAGCTCGTCAGCCTGCATTCATCCATCACCTCCTCTTACTTCATTTCGTAGTACGTAGGTAGTAAGGTAAACTACCATAGCACTCGGAAGCCGTGCTCAGCGCCCCAATGGATCAGGTATGCGTGAAGCACAATTGTGGCACCAAAAGGGGCCTCTACACATGTAGTATAAGAGCCATATGCACCCCCCCCCCCCAAATTGGAATAAGGACATCATTCGAGGTCTTCCAGTCTTCACAGCGAGTTCTGATTCTTATTGCATTTCGTTCAGTCATTCCTTGTCAAGAAAGCATCCTTATAAATAACATTCTTTTTGATCAAGCATCCTTATCGTAAAAGCCTCCTTTTTGGGAGAATATCCTCTGTAAGAAACCATCATCTTCGAGAAAGCAGGCTTTCCGACCACACCGACCAAAATGTTATTCCAGTCATCTTCCTTGCTTGCCCTCAGTGCAATTACATTCCTTTCGCTAACATCGACATCGCTTGCCGGCCATGCACGTCTCCATCACCCAGTGCAAGTGCGTCATGCTAAGATCTCCCACCAAGAGGCTGCTCAGCGTGCGGCCATCAGCCGGAGACAAACTGCAGGAACTGTGGAGGTACCCTTGAACGAGATACAGTTGCTTCAGCAGGAGACTGCCGCATTCAGAGGATGGATGCAGGCCTGGCTCAACACGACCAGCCCGACGGACACTCCAGCCTCTATCACGGAGCTGAAGCAAGAATACCAAGCCTATGATCTTTGGTTATCTTCGTGGTTTGACTCTGCAGTCAAAAAAAGCGTACCATCTGCTTCCCCACTTCCAACAACTGTCGCCATAAGCGTCCCGATCGGTACAGGTAGTAGCTTGCCCGTATCTGTTACGCCGCTCTCCTCCCCATTATCACCAGTATCAGCGCCACCAGTTCCAACCTCGAGCGCGGCAGGACCCTCCGATAGCCCCTCTGCTCCATCGAGCTCTTCTACGACCAAGGGAGGCGTATTTATCCCACTTTCAACTGGCGGAGTACCCTCTTCAAGTGTACCAACAACTAGCACAACTGTACCCACATCCGTAGTACCCACTTCAGTCGTACCTACAACCTCTGTCGGACCCACAACATCGGCTGTGCCCAGCACCCAGCCGAGCTCTCCTTCAGGTGGCAAATTCGACCCAAACGCAAAGAACAATGTAGCCGTTTACTACGGTCAGTCCCCGGCCACCTCTCAATCCACCCTCGGAGGGTTGTGCAAAGACTCCAATGTCGACATTGTCATACTGTCCTTCCTCACTACGTTCGACGGACCCGGAGGGTACCCGACCGTCAACTTTGGCGCAGCATGTAGTGGCGGCCCTACTGCAGACATGACGGCTGCGGGTGCTACCGGACTTATTTCTTGCCCAAACCTCGCGGCAGACATCACCGCCTGCCAAGGCCTTGGCAAGAAGGTCATGCTTAGCCTTGGTGGAGCTGAAGCTTCATCAGCATTTACCAACGACGCAGATGCGACGAAATTCGCGACCACACTCTGGGATCTCTTCGGGGCTGGCACCGGCGCAAAGGCCGGTCTACGACCTTTCGGTACCGTCAGTGTCGATGGATTCGACGTTGGTAAGCTCATCCGTTCTTCCCCCTGGTTGCAAATCCAGAAACCTAACCATATCCTCCAGACAATGAAAACAAAGAATCCGGCAGCTACACCACCTTCGTCAACTCCCTCCGCACCACCATGAACGCCGACAGCTCCAAACAGTACTTCATCTCCGGCGCTCCCCAATGTGTCCGCCCCGATGCCTCCATCCCTCTTGACGCCATGCTCGCCATGGACTTTGTCTTTGTCCAGTTCTACAACAACCCAGGGTGCAACATTGGCGGCCCCGGTTTCGCCGACTCCCTCGGCGCCTGGTCCCAGGATCTTGCATCCAAGGGCAGCAAAGCGAAACTGTTCGTCGGTGCTCCTGCTTGCACGGTATGTGCGGGGTCGGGCTATCTGGCTCCGGATGCGATGACGGCGGCGGTCAAGGGCGCCGTAGGTAAGGGGTTGGCCAACTTTGGTGGTATTTCTCTATGGGATGGGGCCGAGGCTGTGGCGAACGGGGGGTATTCGGGCGTGGTGAAGAGCGCGTTGGGTTGAGGAATTGTCAAATAGCCCATTGGATGGAGGGAGTTTTGCGGCACATTTGGATGGGGAACATACCTATATGGGGCACCATGTTTTGGAATATGCCTTTCTTCTGGTGCTGGTGCAGCTTTCGATTCTTACACTCATTTCTGACACCCTATGTTTGTTCACGATAAAACTGTTTTAGATACCCGTATATGAATGCTGTTTGGACCATAGAAGATCTCTCCAAGTTGCATCCATCACACATCAATCTCTCCTCCATCCTCCTCCAAACCCCCCTACCTACCTATCTAAGCGCTATCCTAGCGCACCGCCCGGCAAAACCCGAAACATGCACGTCATCTTCCTCCTCGGCACACAAGGGCTCGCCTAAGGTATCGCCCGCAGCGGGACCGAAACTTTGCGAGAATTCCGAAACTTGGCCGAACGACTCGTTGCGATGCGAGAGTGAGGGTGGGGGAGGGGGGCGCCGTTCGTGATGAAAAGGATGGAGGAAAAAGAAACAAGGGGGGGAGTCTGATCTCTGCGGCACAGTACACAGCCCCACCCCCTCGCTCTGTTTTTTGGGGTCTTCAGCCTGTTCGTTTTCGCAGCACTTACGGCATATGTACCTCGTGTTAGAATGCAGCATTTGAGGCCTTGGAAGGAAGGGTGAAGGGTGTGGCTGGCATTCTGCACGAGTTTGTTTCATCACAAGCGCATTTTGATGGTTCGGTAAAGTAGGTTTGATTTGTGTGGGGTTGACGGTGGGTAAACTGAGAGGATGTGGGAAAGGGGGCACGGGGTTTCATCGCTCTGCACAGCGAAGTTTGGGAAGGGGGGGGGGGAAGCCTGAGGTGAGGATGGAGTTTCAGCCAGATTGTTGTTTCTTGGGCCACTGCCATTTCCACCCAGTTCCTCTCAGGGTTTAGATATGTTTCATCCCCTCATCAGGCTGCCATCCACCTCGGCTCGCTTGTCTCCCCGCGCATTTGGTGGGGAGCGGATGAGGCTGAGGCTGCCGTCTTTGGATTCTCAGGTGTCTGTGTATTGTGTGAATGCATTTTTCACTACCTTATGCTTGCGTTGATTTGGGGGTGGTGGAGGGCATGTAGGAAGATGACTGTCAAGGTCGAAATCAGGGGGGTTTAAAGATGGAGCGTGACTGGATCAGGGTTGCTGCCATTGGCGTGTTGCGTATGAGTGAATAGTCGCGGCCCACTGGAGACTGAATACTCCCCCACACCGACCCCCCTCCCGCCCCCCCCCCCCCGCACCCCTAGTGGCGGAGCAAGCTGCAGATGCTGTCGTACCCGCATAAGCTGTGCAACCTGCCTGTCATCCAGGAAACGTGCAGGTGCGGGTGCGTTGGTGATACCGTGAGGGAGAGAAGCGAAAGGAGTCTGCGGGAAATGAAGTGTGGGGGGGAGGGGGGAAGTGGGACGATACCTCAACACGAAAAAGGGAAACAAAACACACCCACTCCCCGTCACTCGCCGAAATACATTACCCTCCGGTTTCCCAAAACCCCCATCTCCCCGTCTTTCGAAAAAGCAGAAAAAAATGCGTACAAAAGGGGGAAGTATCGAATCCCTACCATCACACCCACCCACCCATCCACCACCCCTCCCCCCGCCCTTCCCGCCCAACAGCATCCCGTCCCCCCCCTACAGCTTCCGTAACAGCCCTCCCTTTCCCCAACACCATATCCCCACTCCCCCATCTCCTATGTACTTCTACATC
>JAABVA010001418.1_pt1 | contig 25814 bp, 26 predicted proteins | sample 5560331 | NCBI WGS metagenome assembly JAABVA01 (sample SAMN12812661, study PRJNA571458) | rock metagenome | isolation source: Antarctica rocks | place: Antarctica: Victoria Land, Mt New Zealand sud | collected 2016-01-07
TACAGGGCGGACGGGGCGGACTATGGAGATTATGTGGACGGTTGAGTGCCGTGTCTTCGTGGCCCGGCTCAATCGGGAGGGTCGGGGCCGGACGGCGCCTCGGGGTCGAGCAGCGCGCGCAGGTGGGTGAGCAGCGCGTCGAGGTCGGCGAACCGCCGGTGCTGGCCATCCTGCAAGCCTTCCAGCCGGGCCGACCACTGCCAGCCATTGGGCCGGCTACTGCGCCAGACCCGCAACATGAAGGACTGGTACCGGGCCACGTTAGATCCGTTGCCCGACCGCCGGGCCGGCGGCGTAGCGCTCCGCCATGTTTCCAATGACGGGCAGCTTCGGGCTCTTGCCCTGGTAGGCCATGACCATGAGCGCGACCCAGAGCGCCAGGCCGCCCAGGCCCAGCGCGACGCTCAAGAGCAACCCAAAGATCAAGGCGAGCCAGCCGAGCAGGGGGATCTGGCCCAGGATGATCGACACGATATCGAAGGCGACCCAGAACGCGATCCATGTCCCCGAGAGCAGAATGGACTGGAAGGCGTGGAAGCGCACGAATCGGTCGTTCTTGTCCAGTAGCACGAAGATCACGCCCGTGATCGGCCCGAGAAAGTAGCTGAGCGCGCCCGCGACGTTCGGCGCCAGTCCGGCGCCGGTCGGCACGCCCACATTGAGTCCCTGGACGCCAGCCGGTATTCCCGCCGGGCCGGCCTGGACGGCGGGCCCGTCCGTTTGTGGTGAGCCGGCCTGTACGGACGGATCGACGATAGACGGTCTGGTGCTGTCCTGTTGCATCTGATGGCCTCCCTTTCTTTCTGATCCTGTTGACGTTGACACAATCACCGACCTACCACCACTGTAGGCCACGCTTCTTCCGTTCGACATATCTCTCTCGCCGGCGCTCCACGCCCCCGTCCCGGGGCGGTCGCGGCGCCTGACCTTGTGCAACACGAGACATTTTCTTTTGCAACAAGCGCGTTACAGGTGTGATACGCTGGGGGAAACGCGCGCACGCCGCCGAGGAGGCGCCCATGCCCAGCGCGATGCCGCCCATGCCGCCCCCCGACGTCCATGTCACCTACAGCCGGCAATACCGGCGCTGCGGTAAGCCGGCGTGCCCGCGCTGCGCGGCCGGCGGGACGGGTCATGGGCCGTATTGGTTCGCCTACTGGCGCGAGGGCGGCCGGCTGCGCTCGCGCTACCTGGGCAAACAGGCGCCCATAGGCGCGTCCCCGCCGCCGGGCCAGACGGATGTCTCCCCGCCCTCGAGACAGGTGGAGGAGCGACACCGGGATATCGCCCCTCCATCGCCCGCGCCCGCTCCGCCGGGCGCGCGGCCGGCGCTGCGCGTGCGGACGCTGGGCGGCTTCATGGTGTGGCAGGGCGACCGGCCGATCCCGGCGTCGCAGTGGACGCGGCGCGCCGCAACGGCCCTCTTCACCAGCCTGTTGAGCGTGTCGGGCTACCGGCTGCACCGCGAACAGGTCGGTGAATTCCTCTGGCCGGACGCCGAGCCGGCGGCGGCCGCGCGGACCCTGCACGCCACCCTGCACCTGCTGCGCGGCGTGCTGGACGGACCGGGCGCGGCGGGCGCGGCGGGCGCGACCACCAGCGCGCTGCGCCTGGCCGGCGAGATGATCGTGCTGGAGCCCGGCGGCGGGGCGCCGCCCGCGGCGGACTGGCTGGACGCGGCGGCTTTCGAGCGGGCGGCGCGCGCGGCCCTGGCCGGCGTCGACCGGCCTGCCTGCCGGGCCGCGCTCGCGCTCTACGGCGGGGACTATCTGCCGGATGAACCCTATGCCGAGTGGGTGGCGCCCCGGCGGGACGAGTTGCGCGCGCACTACCAGGCGTTGCTGCTCCACCTCGCGCAGCTGAGCGCCGCCGCGGACGATCTCGCGGACGCGGAGCACTGCCTGCGCGCGGTGCTGGCCGTCGATGCCTGCCACGAGGAGACGGCCGCGGAGTTGATGGGCGTGCTCTCTGCCCAGGGGCGGCGCACCGCGGCGCTGCGGGTGTATCAGGCTCTGGCCACGGCGCTGGAGGCCGATCTCGATCTGGCGCCGAACGGCGCGATCGAGGCGTTGCGCGCGCGGCTGGTGGCGCAAGAGGCGGCCCCCCACGCGGCCGACCGGCCGCCGCACACCCCGTCTACGACGGCCACGACGGCCACGCCGGCCACGCCCACCAACCTGCCGGTGCCGCTCTCGGGCTTCGTGGGGCGCGCCTGGGAGAGGAGCGAAATCGCGGGCATGGTGGCGGACACGCGGCTGCTCACGCTGACCGGACCGGGCGGCTGCGGCAAGACACGCCTGGCGTTGGAGGTGGCGGGCGCGCTGGCCGGCTCCTACCCCGACGGCGTGTGGCACGTCGAATTGGCCGCGCTGAGGGACGCGACCCTCCTGGCCGGGGTAGTCGCGGTCGCGCTGGGGGTCCGGGAGCGGGCGGATCGTCCCGTGCGCGACACCGTACGCGACTTCCTGCGGCCGCGCGAGACGCTGCTGCTGCTGGACAACTGCGAGCACCTGATCGACGGGTGCGCCACGCTGGCCACGGACCTGCTGCACGCGTGCCCCGGCGTGCGCATCCTGGCGACCAGCCGCGAGGCGCTGCGGATCGCCGGGGAGACGATCTGGCGCGTGCCGGGGCTGGCCGTGCCTCCGGCGGACGTGCGCCCCGAGCCCGCGCTCCTGCTGCGGTTCGAGGCGGTGCAACTGTTATGCGCCCGCGCGCGAGCAAGCCGGCCGGACTTCGCCCTGACGACGGCCAATGCCTCCGCGGTGATGCAGATATGCCGGCGCCTGGACGGCTTGCCGCTGGCCATCGAGTTGGCGGCGGCGCGGCTGGCCACGCTGGCGGTGGACGCGGTGGCGGCGCGGCTGGACGATTGTTTCGGGCTGCTCACGGGGGGAAGCCGCACCGCGCTGCCGCGGCAGCAGACGTTGCGCGCGACGATGGAGTGGAGCTATGGGCTGTTGAGCGCCGGGGAGCAACGCCTGTTGCGCCGGCTGTCCGTGTACGCCGGCGGATGCGCGGTGGAGGCGGTGGCGGCCGTGTGCGCCGCGGAGGGGACACTCGCCGGGGCGGCGCCCGACCTGCTGGACGGCCTGGTCGGTAAGTCTCTGGTGGGACTGGAGGACGCGGACGGCGCCGGGCGCTACCGGCTGCTCGAGACCGTGCGGCAGTACGGATGGGAACGGCTGGAGGAGGCCGGGGAGGCCGCGGCGGCAGGCCGGACACACGCAGCCTACTACCTGGCCCTGGCCGAGGAGGCGGAGCCCGCGCTGACCGGGCCGGACCAGGGGCGCTGGTTGCAGCGGCTGGACCGGGAGTATGACAACCTGCGGGCGGCGCTACGCAGATCCCGTGACGGCGGGGAGTGGGAGATCGGGCTGCGCCTGGCCGCGGCGCTGTGGCGGTTCTGGTACGTGCGCGGCCGAGGGAGCGAAGGGCAACAGTGGTTGGAGGACCTGCTGGCCGTGCGTGGTGGCGGCGATAGCGCCCGCGCGCCCACACCCGCGCGGGCGCGGGCATTGTACGGGGCCAGCGTCCTCGCGGCCGAACAGGGCGATTACCGGCGCGCCGAGGCCCTGTCCGCGGAGAACTTGACGCTGTTCGCACAGCTCGACGACACGCTGGGCCGGGCGCGCGCCCTCAACCTGCGCGCCACCGTGGCGCGCTACCAGGGCGACCATGCGCGCGCCGCCGCGCTGTACGAGGAGAGCCTGGCCCTTTTCCGCGCACTTGGGCATGCACAGGCGACAGCCGTCGCGCTCAATAACCTGGGTGCCATGGCGGTCGATCAGGGCGCCTACGCGCGCGCCGTGACCCTCAACGAGGAAAGCCTGGCGATCAAACGCGGCCTGCGTGATGTACGGGGCATCGCCCGCTCGCTCCTCAACCTCGGCGAAGTCGCGCGCTATCAGGGTGACCACGACCGCGCCGGGCTGCTCTTCGAGGAAAGCCTGGCGCTCTCGCGGGAGCTGGAGGACAGACCCGGCGTCGCCCTGGCCCTCAACAACCTGGGCGATGTCGCACGGACCCGGGGCGACGACGAGCGCGCGACAGAGCTGTATACGGAGAGCGTCCAGCTGTTCCGGGACGCGGGCGACCGGCACTTTACCGCGCTCGCGCTCAGCAACCTGGGCCAGGTGGCGCACGATCGCGGCGACGACGGGCGCGCGGCGGCGCTGTACCGCGAAAGCCTCACCCTCTACCGCGACGTGGGGGAGAAGTTGGGTCTGGCGGGGTGTCTCGAGGGTGTGGCGATGGTCGCTCAGGCGCAGGGGCGCGCCGAGCGCGCCGCGCTGCTGCACGGAGCGTCCGCCGGACTGCGCGCGGCGCTCGGCGCGCCCCTCCCACCGAGCGACCGGGCCGCGCACGACCGCGTCGCCACGGCGCTCCGAGAGACGCTCGGGGAGCGGGCGTTCGCGACAGCGTGGGCGGCGGGACGCGCCTTATCGCTAGAGCAGGCCATCGCCGCGGCGCTCACGCCCCCGACGATAGCAGCGGCGTGCGGCGCGCAGGTCGAGCCTCCTGTCCATCGCGCCGCACAGGCCGGCCTGTCCCTCCCATCAGTCGCCTGGGACGAGCGCGGCAGGTCTCCGTCGGGCTAAGGCGTCTGAGATGATCGGGTGGAGCGCGTCGCTTGTGCGCCTGCATAGACGATACCGCGATACCGCGATACCGCGATACCGCGATACCGCGCCGTCAACGCAAGGCATGCGCGAAACGTGGTATATTGCGCATATCGAGTGTGCAGATACGTGATGTTCGCGGGGCATTGTGCTCCGGCCCGATCACGGAGAGGCCTGGCATGTTCTATCGACATGCCGGGCCTTTTTTCATGCCGCGCGGCTCGATGAGGAGGCTTCTATGTCAAATGGCACCATCAAAACAATGACCGATCGCGGGTTCGGGTTCATCCGGCCGGAGAACGAGGGCGAGGATGTCTTCTTCCATCGCTCCGGGCTTGCCGGGGGGACGGACTTCGACCAGCTGCAGCAGGGCGACCGCGTGACGTTCACCGCCGAGAACGATCCGCACGGCAAGGGTCCGCGCGCGGCCGACGTGCAGCTCGTCACCGCCTAGCACGGACGCGACGGCGCCGCATCGTGCGGCGCCGGAGCTCGGGCCACGAAGGGGACGCCCCCACGCGAAACGTTTCGCGTGGGGGCGTCCCCTTGTCTGGCTCGTGCGATCGATCAGCCGATGGCGAAGCTAGCCCGGCCATAGAGCATGGCGGGAACCCCGGGCAGCGCGTCACCGCCGCGACGCATGTGCCGCAGCATGAACGGCCCCTCGAAGTCATGGCGCCGCAGCAGGCGCGCGGCCTCCTCGTTCTGGGACGGCACGACGGCGCGCGCCACCTCGTCGAAGGGGAGCGCGAGGGCGCGCGACAGTAGCGCCTCGGCGTCCCCCGGCGTGCGCGCCGCCCACGGTCCCACTGTCTGCGCCTGCGCGAACAGGTAGCCGGCGACCTCGCCCCCCTCGTCGCGCGCTATGTAGGCGCGCGCGGGGTCGTCCGCATGGTAGCCGGCGAGCACGGACGGGCGCGACGCCCCGAAGATCGGCGCGTCGAAGCGGACGAGCGCCGGCAAGTCGTCCGCGCGCAACGGGGACACGCGCGGGGCCATGGGCGGCGGCTCGGGCGGCGGCAAAGTGGCGGTGCGGCGGAACACCAGAGTCGCGCCGTCCTCCACGAAGCCCAGCGCCTGGTAGAGCGGCGCGCCGGCGTCGGTGGCGACGAGGACCACCACCTGGCAATCGGCCGCTTCGAGCCACGCCAGCAGCCGCTCCATCAAGGCGCGCGCCACGCCGCGCCGTTGCGCCTCGGGGCGCACGCCGACCGAGCCGATCGAGGCGAATGGGCCGTAGTTGACGGCGCCGCCGATCCCGACCGCGCGGCCGTCGAGGGTCGCGAGCAGCCAGCCGTCCGGCTGCATGGACAGGTAGCGACGCAGTGACGCCGAGCGGCTGGAGGCGGGGTTGTCGTAGGCCGCCGCGAGGATGTCGGCGGCGACATCGAGGTCAGCCTCGGTCAGTCGCCGGATGGAAAGATGGTCGCGCATGGGGCTACTCGGTCGCCTCCGGCCCCCGGCCCCTGGCCGCCTCCTTGACGTAGTCGGTCAGGCCGAGCGCGTTGCCCCGGGGATCGGCGGTGTTGTTTACGCCGAACGCCTCGATCGCGCTCATCCCTTTTTGTCATCCTCAGCGAGGCCGGCGCCGACCCGCCGGACCTCGTCGACGAGGGCGGCGACGTCGGCCTCGGTCGTGGCGTAGCCGACGATGCAGGCGCGCAGGGCAAAGGCGCCGCGCAAGACGGTCCCGGTCAGGAACGCTGCGCCCCCTTCCTGCACCTCTTCCATGATAGCCTTGTTGAGACTGTCCAGGCGGGCCACGTCCCCTTTCAGGCTGGCCGGGGTGTAGCGGAAGAGCGCGATGGAAAGCTCGGGCGCGGCCACGAGCTCCAGGTCCGGCGCGCCCTCGACGAGGGCGGCGAGGTGGCGGGCCAGCCGATTGTGTCCGGCGATCATCCGGGAGAGGCCGGCGCGACCGGCGTGCCGCAGGGTCATCCACAGCTTGAGGGCGCGGAAGCCGCGCGTCTGTTGGAAGCCGTACTCGCTGTACCACGGGGGCACGCCGGCGCCTTTGCCCTCCTCCTTTTCGGCCCCAGTCTGGATACGGATGTAGGGGGGCACGAGGCTGAAGGTCTCGCGCAGCAGCGCGCCGTCGCGCAGCAGCGCGCAGCCGCACTCGACGGGGACGCACAGCCACTTGTGCGGGTCGAGGGCCAGCGAGTCGGCCCGCCCCATGCCCCGGTAGCGCGGCGCGACCGCGGGGTCAAGGACCCCGACCGCGCCGTAGGCCCCGTCGACGTGGAACCACAGCCCCTCCTCGGCGCACAGGTCGGCGATCGCGTCCAGCGGATCGATCGTCCCGCTGTTGACGGTACCGGCGCTGGCCACGACGCAGAACGGTCGCCGGCCCTCGGCGCGATCCGCCTTGATCGCCCCGCGCAGCGCCGTCACGTCCATGCGCAGGTCGTCGTCGACGGGGACCGTGCGCAGCGACCGCGCGCCGAGACCCAGCAGCTCGGCCGCCTTGCGGATGCACGAGTGGCCCTCCCCCGAGAGATAGAGCGTCAGATCCGCGCCGTCGCGCAGACCATCGCGGCGCACGTCCCAGCCGTCCTGGAGGGCGGCGCGGTGGCGGGCCGCGGCGAGAGCGGTGAGCGAGGCCATCGAGCCGCCGCTGACGAGCAGGCCCATGGCGCCCTCGGCGTCGGTGGGGAAGCCGACGAGCTCCATCAGCCAGCGTACGGCGCAGCGCTCCAGATAGATCGCGGCGTGGTCGCCCCCGGCGCAGCTGGGGTCCATGGCGGCGGCCAGCAGTTCGGCCAGGATGCCCATGGGCGCGGGGGGCGAGTTGACCCAGCCGAAGAAGCGCGGGTGGCCGTTGCCCATGGGGTGCGGCAGGATCTCCCGCGCGAAGGTGTCCAGGATAGCCTCCGGAGACAGGCCAGCCTCGGGGAGGGGTTGCTGCAGCACGGCGCGCCGCTCATCGGGCGTCATGGGGCCGAAGACGGGTTTTGCGGGGATGCCAGCCAGGTGCGCGGCGGCGAGGTCGACGGCCCGGTAGCCCAGCCGGCGGAACTCCTCGGCGTCGAGCGCCAGGGCCATCCCCATCCCCCTGTCCGACGGCTCATAGCCGCCTTTTTCTGTTGTATCGAGCATGCTCACGGATAGCCTCCTTATTTGCTTCTGGGACGCTGCTTTCTGATCTCTCGCTATGCGCTTTTGCCGCTAGCCCAGCATCTTGACCCTTCTAGCCCTACCGAATTCATCAGCCCGATTATACAAGGGCGCGTTACGCACCCGTGTATAATGACGCGTAGCTGCTTCAATAATCGGAGGAAACTCAAACCTTGGGTGGTCGTCGCGCCCCAGATGTTCGCGCGGCCGTTCTGTACACCGACCGACCCATCACCGCCGCTGAGTTCGCCGCCATGCTCGCGCATGAACGCTACGAGTTCGTGCTGGGTAGGTTAGTCCCGGTGGCTCCCGCTTCGACGGAGCACGGCGAATTGGGCGCGAATCTGACGCGCCTCGTCATGAACCATGTGTACGATAACAAACTCGGACGCGCCTATATTGCTGAAACGGGGTTCGATATCACCCGCCCCGGCGATGAAGCTCCACAGACGCTGAGCCAGGACGACGAACTCGACGACGAGAGTGTCTTGCCAGGTTTCCGGTGTCCCGTTGCCGCTCTAGCTAGCACGGCGCGGCGCTCGACGGCCCGGTAGCCAAGGCGGCGCCGGCGGCGAGCGTCAGGGCCGGATTCTCTCCGCTCGCCGCCGGCGCCGCCTCGTTGCCACTCCCGCGCGACGTGTCGATAATCCTCATGGAAAATCCCCTTTTGGCACGCTATGGAAGGGCAGCTAGCTGTTGGCGTATCTGCCGCGCGATCGCCTCTTTGGCGGCATGGTCGTGCTGCTCCACGGCGAAGCACCCGTTCAAGCCCTTGTCTCTCCACCGCGGGTACACATGCAGGTGGAAGTGGAACACGTCTTGCCCTGCGGCGGGCTCGTTGGCCTGGGCGAGGAACACGCCTTCGCACTCCAAACCGGCCTTGACCGCGCGCGCGACCCTGATAGTCTCGCGCATGACCGCCGCCCCGAGCGCCTCGTCTAGCGCGTAGATGTCCGCCACGTGTCTCTTGGTGACGATCAGGGGGTGATTTTCTAACGAGAGGAAGACGATGACGCGCTCGTTTTCTTCTATAACAAATGCAGGTAACTTTCCGGCGACAATGGCGCAGAATACGCAATTGCTCAATTCGAATCCCCCTAAACGCGAGTATACCAAAGGGCCTAACGGGGGAGCCCCTACCGCTATCCGTCGGTCTGGACCGTCCAGCACTAAAGGCGTGGTAGGCCAGCTAAAGCTGCGGCCGAAACTCTAGGCGCAACTCGTCCATGATCTGCCGGGCGGCGTTGCGGCCGGGGATGCCGCTCACCGCGCCGCCGCGCTGGGCCGACGAGCCGCAACGGTAGACCCGCTCGTACGGCGTGTCCACCCCCCACGTCCCCGCTCGCTCCGCGTCGTCGGCGAAGAACCAGGAGAGGGCGCCGTGGAAGATGTTGCCCTGGTTGAGGGCGAGTTCCCGCTCCAGGTCTTGCGGCGTCTTGAGCTCGATGCACGGGGCGCCGTCCCCGTCCACGGCGAGGCAGTCCTCGATGGGGTCGGCCAGGATGCGGTCGAGCCCCTCGATGTAGCGGCGCAGGAACTCCGCCTTGCGCGCGTCGTGATCCGCCTCGAACAGGCGGTACGGGGCGTCCAGCCCGAACAGGGTCAGCGTGTGATAGCCCGCGTCACGCAGCTCGGGGCCGAGGATCGAGTCGTCGGTGAGGGTGTGGCAGTAGATCTCGGCGGGCACGCGCTCCGGGATGTCGCCCGCGGCGGCCTGGCGGTAGCTCACCCGCATCCCCTCGTACGACTCATCGATGTGGAAGGTGCCGCCAAAGGCGTCGCGCGGGTCGACGCCGGCCCGGAGCCGGGGTAGCCGGCGCAGCAGCATGTTGACTTTGCAGACCGAGCCCTCGTCGGCCGGCCTATCCTCGTGGGGGCGGCCGAGCAGTTGGTCGAACACCTGCGGGCCGGCGTTCACGAGCACGCGCGTGGCCTCGACGGAGAGTTCGCGGCCGTCGTGGCGGAAGGTCACGGTGTGGCGCGGCGCGCCGGTGTGTATGCGCGCGACGGGCGCGCCGGCAACGAGCTCGGCGCCTCCCTCGCGGGCGCTCGTTGAGAGCGCGTCCACGAGCGCGCCCATCCCGCCGACCGGGACCTGCCATTCGCCGGTCCCATGCCCGATCACGTGGGCGATGAAGCAGCGGTTCTGCAGCAGCGTCTCGTCGTGCGGGTGCGTGAAGATCCCGATCTTGCCGTCGGTGAAGATGAGGCCGCGCAGGAGATCGTCCCGCACGTGACGCTCGATGGTTTCGCCGAGGGGTCGCTCGACGAAGGCCTCCCACGCGTCGCGCTCGAGAGAGGTGTCGAGCGAGCCCTCCCACTCAGCGCGGGAGCGCAGCGGCCGGAGCAGGCTCGGCCAGACGCGCGCGGCGAAGGCGTGTTCCAACTCCAGCAGCCGCCCGTAGCCGCGCCAGTCATCGTCGCCGGCGAGCGCCGCGAACGACGCGCGCGAGCGCTCCTGGTCGACGTTGGAGAGGAGCAGCGCCCGCGGCCGGCCATCCCGCTCGTACGGGGTGCAGGAGGCGATGGCGCGGCGGCGCGTCGTGAAGCGGAGGCCCAGGTCGTCGACGATCTCCCGCGGCAGCAGGCTCACTAGGTAGGAGTAGCGCGACAGGCGCGCGTCCATGCCGGGAAAGATCCGTCGCGAGGCGGTGGCCCCGCCCAGCTCTCCGTTGCGCTCCAACAGCAGGACGGATTGGCCTGCGCGCGCGAGGTATCCCGCGGCGACCAGGCCGTTGTGTCCCCCGCCGACGACGACGGCGTCGTAGCGCGTCTGAAACTGTGCCATGTCCATGGCGCTCCTTCGGCTGACTATCGGTCAATTACCTTTCGAGCGCGTCCAGGACCCAGTCGTTGAAGCGGCGGATGTGGCGCTCGGCCGGCGCGTAGAGGCCGCCCTCGTCGTACGCGCGCGACGTGACGCCCTGCTGCGCCAGCTCGCAGACCTCCCAGTCCTGGCGGTTGACCAGGTCCCAGAACTCGACCGCGTCGGAGGCGTCGAAGCCCGGCGCGGCGACGACCGCGGGGTCGAACAACCAGTCGCAGGCGATGCGCGTCCGGTCGGGCGCCACCGGGTGCAGCACGTGGACCACGGTGTAGTCGGGGTGCAGGTTGAGGAAGACGTTGGGCTTGAGCGTATCCCCGTAGTAGGAGCGCAGGTCCTGCGCGGTCAGGCCCGGCAAGGGCGGCCGCGCCGTCTTGCCGGTCATGGTTAGGGATTCAACGCCGGCGCCGAGGAGGGAGGCGCCCCCATCCTCCCCGGTGACGCGGCCGGCCTTGAAGTCCGGCACGTGCGCGCTCAACTCGGGATGGACTAGCGCGCAGTGGTAGCACTCGTTGAAGTTCTCGACCACCAGTTTCCAGTTCGCCCGCACGTCGTAAGTGATCGTCGCGCCGACGGCCAGTTCGCCCACGTGGTAGCGCGCGAAGCGCGCGTACAGGGAGCCGAGCTGGTCGGACAGGGGGGGAGGATTGTCGTCGAGATTGAGCCAGATGAGCCCTTCCCACTCATGCAGGGCGACGGGTACGAGCCCGTGGGCCGCGGGGTCGAAAGCCGGGTCGTCCTTCATGTTCGGCGCGCCGACCAGGCGTCCGTCGAGGGCGTAGGTCCAGGCGTGGTAGCGGCACTGCACGGTCGCGTTGAGCTTGCCTTGCTGCGCCGTGCACAGGCGCGCGCCGCGGTGGCGGCACACGTTGAGGAAAGCGCGCGCCTGCCCCTGCCGGTCGCGCAGCACGAGCACGCTCTCGCGCCCGAGGTCGCGCAGGGCGTAGTCGCTGGGGGCGGGAATCGCGTCGGCGCGGCCGGCGCAGACCCACGAGCGGGAGAAGATGCGCTCCTGCTCCAGCGCGTAGAGCGCCGGGTCGTAATAGTAGCGGCCGGGGAGCGTGCGCGTGTCCGTGCCGGCGGCCGCTTTTGTCGCCATGGCGCGTTCGGTTGTGCCCATCGAGTCCCTCCACGCGGGGTCGTCTTAACCTGTGTAGTGTAGCATGGGCCTGGCCCCCGCCCGCGTCACGGCAGTTCGAGGCGGTGCAGCCGCACGGTGGTGAGGGCCAGACTGCCCAGCACGATGAGCGCGAGGACCACGAGGCTGGTCGCGCCGGACACGCTGGAGGGCTGCGCGCTTGCCAGCGGCGACGAGCCCAGGCCGGCGTGCAGCGCGCCCTGCACGTAGCGGCGCACCGAGAGCGTGGCCAGCGCCGTGGACACGCCCGCCGCGACGCCCTCCCACACCAGGACGTACAGGAAGCCCACGATCAGCGCGCGGCGCGGAGCCAGCAGCCCTACCAGCAGGAACAGGCTCGCGTAGGCCAGCGCGCCGGCCGCGCCGCCGAGCAGGATGGCCCCCAGCGCGCGCCCGTCGCCGACGCCGCGCGCCGCGATCAGATAGGTGACGGCGAGCGATACCTCCACGAGCGCCAGGGTCAGCAGGGCCACCGCGCACAGCTTGGAGACGACGATGGCGAGGCGCGAGACCGGCCGCAAGGTCAGGTAGATGAGCGTGCGGTCCTCGACCTCGCCGCCCAGCGCGCTCGTGGCGAAGATCAGGGCGGTGAGCGGCAGCAGGATCGGCAGCGCGAGCTGCCCGAACAGGTCGACGGCGAAGCGCGCGCCGTCCCCGCGCCCGGACCCCTGGCTCGCGCTGTAGGCGACCGCCAGCAGGGCCGGCACGGCCAGCAGGGCGCCCACGGCGAGCAGGCGACGTCCGCGCCCCAGCGCGCGCAGGGTCAGCAGGAAAATCGGCCGCATCTTACCCTTCTAGTCGATAGTCGATAGTCGTCATTTCACGAGGTAGCGGAACACGCTCTCGAGGTCTTCGTCCAGGCCCTCGATGCCGTAGAGGCGCGCGCCGGCCTCCTGGGCCACGCGCGGCACGCTGCGGTGGAACTCCAGCGGGGCCGCCGTTTCCACGACGATGGACCCGTCCTCGACCTGCAGGCTGCGCGTGCCGGGGAGCGAGACCAGGTGGGCGGCCAGCGCGCGGGGACTGTCGCAACTGACGCGCACGCGGCGCGGCCGGTCGTCCATCAGGGCGCGGATGGCGTGGAAGTCGCCCTCCGCGGCAAGCTTGCCGTTGACCATCACCAGCACGTCCGAGCCCATGCGCTCCACCTCGTAGAGGATGTGTGACGAGATGAGCACGGTCTTGCCCGCGGCGCCCAGGCGCGCGAACACGTCCATCAGAGCCAGGCGCTGGCGCGGGTCGGCTCCGGTCAAGGGCTCGTCCAGGAAGAGTACCGCGGGGTCGTGCACGAGCGCCTGCGCGACCTTGACGCGCTGGCGCATGCCCTTGGAGAAGCCGCCCACCTTGCGCTCCTGCGCGTCGAGCAGGTCGACCGTGCGCAGCGCCTCGCGCGCCGCCTCGCGCGGGCGCGGCACGCGGTGCAGCCGCGCCGCCAGCTCCACGAACTCGCGCGCGCTCAGGAACGGGTAGACGCCCTCCTGCTCAGGCACGAGGCCGATGCGCCGGTACAGCGCCGGGTTGTCCATCACCTTCTGGCCGAGCACGCGCACCGTGCCGCGGCTGGGACGCAGCAGCCCGGTCAGCATTTTGAGCGTGGTCGACTTACCCGCGCCGTTCGGTCCCAGCAGCGCGGTCACGCCCGGTCCCAGCGCGAACGAGAGGTCGGACACGGCCACCTTGTCACCGTACCACTTGCTGACCTCCGCGACCTCGATCGTAGCCGTCCCCGTCCCCGTCCCCGGCGTGGCACCGAGCGCCCCTCGCGGCGGCTCAGTCGAAGCGGGCATCGTCGCGGGCGTTGGCGTTGTCTGCAGGTCCATCAGTCGCGCACCCTTTGGTAGCGCCAGGAGGTCAGGGCCAGGCTCACGACGATGACGCCCAGGGTGGCCGCCAGCGTGACCGCGTCGTTGCCCAGGCGCGGATAGAGCAGGTTCGAGCCGCCGAACAGCGCGTACACGAGGCGCAGGGGCAGGTAGACGAGGTCGAGCAGGGCGAACCACTCGTGCCCGGCCGTGCGCATCACGCGCGTGAGCACGCTCGCCACCACGCCGCTGACTAGCATGAGGCCCAGGAAGGCCCCCGTGGCGTAGGCCCTCCTGTCCGTGAAGGAGGCGACGGCCATGGCCACGGCGCTGTAGTAGAGGGCCAGTAGACCGCCGCTCAAGGTGATGTGCCACAGGTCGCCCAGGTGGTCGCGCACGTAGGCGCCCGCCGCGTCGGCCAGCAACGCGTTGCCCGCGAACAGGAGCAACATGGGCAGGAGCGTCAGCAGCAGCAGCAGAATGGTCAGGGCGGCGACCTGCGCCCCGACGTATGAGAGCCGCGTGATCGGCGACGCGAAGAGGAGCGAGAGAACGCGCTCGCGGCGATCGGCGCACAGGAGGTCGGGTGCGGCGAGCCCCGCGAACAGGACGAACAGGATCACGGTGTTGGAGAGGAGCACGTTGTAGCCCGGCAGCGGCAGGCGCCCCGAGATCGGGAGCAGGAAGCGCAGCCCGAGCAGGATGAGCGTGGGGGCGTAGGCGACGACCGTGAGGCCCCACGGCGCGATCTTGGCGCGCCCGGAGCGGCGGATGCCCATGGCGCGGCGCAGCGCGGCGCGCACCATTACCCCCCACGCATGCGAGGGGGCGAGCCGCTTGCCCGTGTAGTGCTGGTAGCCGCGGTCGACGATGCGCGCGCCCACGGCGCCGCCGGCCCCGGTCCCGGTCCCGGCCCCCGTCCCGGACCCCGCGCCGATCGCGTCGCTCATGCCGTCACCCGCGCGTCCCGTGCGTCCTGCCGGACCTCGGCCCCTTGCGCCTGATGCTCCTCGCCCCCCTCGGCGAGGTAGATGTCCTCGAGCGAGAGGACGCGTCGCTTGAGGTGCGTGAGGGCGGTATCGGTCTCCACGGCGGCGTCGCGGATGGCGTCGTAGACCAGGTCGGAGTCGTAGGCCACGCGCAGCTCGCGCCCCGACGGCTCGCGCCCCGACGACTCGGACCCGGCGGACCCGGCGGACCCGCCGGCGTCGACGCTATAGCCGCGCCCGCGCAGCGCGGCGGCCAGCGGGGCGGCTGCGCCCTGCGTGCGCACGGTCACGGCGGGCGTCGCGGTCATCAGCTCGTGCAGGGCGCCCTGCGCCACCACGCGGCCGTTGCTCAGGATCACCACGTTGTCGGCGACCCGTTCGATGTCGACCAGCAGGTGCGAGGAGAGGATCACGTCGATGCCCATCTCGTGGGTGATGCGCCCGATCAAGGCCAGCATCTCGTCGCGCCCCTCGGGGTCGAGCCCGTTGGTCGGCTCGTCGAGCAGCATCACGCGTGGGTCGTGTACCAGGGCCTGCGCCAGCTTGACGCGCTGCTTCATGCCGGTGGAGAAGCCGCCGATGGCGCGGTAACGCTCCTCGCCCAGGCCCACGTGGTAGAGGGTGTCGCTGGCCCTGCCGATGGCCACGCGCGCGGGCAGACCGTGCAGCTCCGCCGTGTAGCGCACGAAGTCCTGCGCCAGCCAGTCGGTGGGGAGGCAGTCGTGCTCGGGCATGTAGCCGACGATGGCGCGCAGGGCCAGCGGCAGGCGGGCGGCGTCGTAGCCGCCTACGTGGGCCTCGCCGCGGTCGGGCGTGAGCAGGCCGAGCAACAGCTTGATCAGGGTGCTCTTGCCGGCGCCGTTCGGGCCCAGCAGGCCGGTACAGCCGGGCGGCACGGACAGCGAGGCGCCGTCGAGCGCCTGAAGGCGGCCGAAGCGCTTGCTGAGGTCGCTCGTGCGCACCACCGGGTCCGCCGTCGCCGGCGCGGGCGTCAGGTGGGGCATAGTCGTCACATCCATGGTCCTAGTGTGGACTACATGGTAGCGATGGGTCAAGTATGGAAGTATGGAGGCGCCGTCTGTATCGCCGGCCTCTGTCGTCGTGAGCAGACGCTGTTCGTCGACATCTTGCAGGGCCGCTTTGAGCGTCCGCACCGTTTCCGAAACATTGCCCTAACGCGAGACGTATACTGGACGAGGGTACGGGAACGAAGGGGGAGCCATGGTAGCGCAACGTGCGATCGGTCAGGAGTGGACGGTCCAGCAGTATTTGGAGATGGAGCGCGGGTCGTCGGTCCGGCACGAGCTCATCGGCGGGCGTGTCTACGCGATGTCCGGCGGCGACCAGCGTCACAGCCGTATTGGGCTGAATGTAGGCGCCGCACTGGCGGACCGGCTCGGCGACCGGCTGTGTCAGGTCTTCAACACTGATATGAAGGTGCGCCTGGCCAACGATCGGGATCACGTCTGCCCGGACGCCAGCGTGACGTGCGATCTGCGCGACCTCGCCGATGACCAGGCCGACTTCATCCGATACCCATGCCTGGTGGTCGAGGTATTGTCGGAGTCGACCGCGCGGTACGATCGGGGCGCCAAGTTCGAGCTTTATCGCGAGCGCGCCGCCTTGCGCGAGTATGCCCTAGTGTCGACAGAGCGTGCAGAGGTCGAAACGCGTAGTCGCGGCGACGACGACTCGTGGACGACAACGGTCTATGGTCTCGGCGACGACGTGATCTTGCGCGGTGTCGATATGGTCATCCCCATCGCAGCTTTCTACCGCGGGATCGCGCTCTAAAAAGTCATATCCTGCAGCTCGCCGGCTTGCTCTACAAGGGGATAGCGGTCCAGCGTGGGTAGTAGGGCCTCGGAGACCCACATGTGCTCTAAATGGGCCGTGTCCGACACACGCACGACGCGCGCCTCCGCCGGCTCGAACGGGTACAGGGCCAGCGCGACGGCCTCGCGCGCCGTCGGGCAGGCAATGGGCAGCTTGACGCCACTCAGGAAATCGGCCGTGAGCGCGTTGGTGTAGGTGGCGTGCCAATCGATCCCGTCGCGCAGGCGCGCCGTGATGATGTCGGCCATGCCCACGCCGTTGGCGTTGCCGTGGCTCGCCTCCGAGAGGTCGAGCGCCACGATGCGCCGGATCTCGCGCTCGGGCGCGCCGCCGATGCGCCGGTGCATGCCGATCACGTTGGGGTCCAGGCCCGTCCCCGAGATGTCCTTGCCGATGCGGTCGACGATCAGCGCGTCGATGGGGTCGAAGGGGATGTTGGGCAGCAGGGCGCGCGCCTCGGCCAGCAGGCGCGCGTCGGCCGCCGGGATGGCGCCCTTGGGGACGACCTCGATCTTCCAGGTCTGGTCTAAAGAGTTCTCCACGATCGCGACGCCCAGCGCCACGGGCGCGCGCGCCAGCACAAGGCGCGCGGCGGGGAGCAGGTGCTCCGCCACGCCCTTGCGGTGGATCGAGTCGGCGCCCGCGCGCTTGCCGAGCCCGATGCCGGCCATCTTCATCAAGCCGCTGCCCTTGTCGCCGGTCAGGATCGAGTGCGGCTTGACCCGGTTGAGCAGGATGATCGCGTCCGACTCGTGGGCGGCCCGGTCCAGGTAGACCGTGAAGCCGGTCTCGGTCTGGCCCAGGGCGATCGTCTCCATCGAGGAGACGATGGGACAGCCCACGGCCCCCTCGGTGATGCCGTACCCGGCCAACACGTCGCGCTGCCCCTCGGCGGTGGCCCCGCCATGGCTGCCCATCGCGGCTACCACGAACGGCTCCGCGCCCAGCGCGCGCGTCTCGGCCACGACCGCCGCCGTGATCGCGGCGATATGTGCGATGCCGCGGCTACCGGCCGTGACGGCCACGCGCATACCCGGTCCGATCGCCCCGCGGGCGTGCGCCGCGAAGCCGCGCGCCACCGCGCCTCCGATGTCCTCTATGTGCGTGGTGTCGAATCGCTGGCGCACGCGCGCCATGCGTGGGATCACGGCGCCCGGCACGGGCCTGTGGAGGGGGGAATAGTGTTTTTGCTCCGCCATTTGTCTCTAGAGCTCCGCCGGCCACTTCTGAGCGCCGTGGTGAAGGGTTTTGATGCGCACGACGCCGCGCTCCACAACATAAATCGCGACGAATGGCGTGCGCGAAATTGCCAACTCTCGCGTTCCGGGAATGCGCCCCGGACGTCCCATGGCCGGATGGTTACGTAGGTGTGCCGTCGCTTGGTCGATGCGGGCATACATTGCCGCCGCGCGCTTGGCGTCGTCCTCGGCGATGCGCGCCAGCGCCGCGTCGAACTCCCGGCGCGCCCGGGGTGACCAACGGAGGGCATGCATTACGGTTCGACAAGGTTCGCCTGGGCAGCGCGCGCCTTCTCGATGATCTTCCGCGCATCCCGCATGACGTCCTCGTGCGGGATGTCTTCCTCCCCCGCAGATTCGTGCAGCGCCTCCAGGATGTCCCTGAGTTGCCATTCCTCTTCATCGAGATAGCGTTGCAGCGCCTCCACGAAGACGTAGTTGCGCGGGCGGTCCATCACCTTTGCCATCCAGTCGAAGCGTTCCTTCATCGATATCGGCACGCGAATTGTCACCAGGGTCGTGGTGTTCGGTGCAGATGCTGTCGCTGCCATGGACACCTCCTCAATTGCCCCACTATATCACCCCGTTACACGGTGTGCAACAACGTGTAACAACCTTACCTCGCGACGTGACCTCTCGACGTGTCTGTCTTACCTCTCGACGTGACCGTGCTTTAGTTTGCGTGGCATGCCTCGTGCACATGACAAGGCGCTGGCGCATTTCGAGGTCGCGCCACCCTTTTATCATCGGACGGTCCTGCGACTGTCGTATGCTGACGGTATGAGCCAGCGGGACGCCACGCGCCCCCGTTATAGATGGAGACGTGTATAACCATGGCATTTTCGCCCCCAACGGGCCGCGAGGGTGAGCAGCCCTCCGACGCGGACGGGCCGGGGGGGGAAGCCCTCCGCGGTTTCGCTACCGTGGGGCGCGGCCGCCGCCGGCTCGGCCGGCGCCGCGCCGGGGCAACTGGGCGCCGGGTCGGCAAAGCGGTCGGCCGCGCCATCGTCGACAGCGCGGTGACCCGCTCCGGCGTCAAGCTGCTCGGGCGCGTGCTGCCGCCCGCGCGGGTGCAGCTCACGCGCTACGACATCGCCTTGCCGCGCCTGCCGCGCCACCTCGACGGGCTGCGCGTGCTACACCTGAGCGACCTGCACCTCCACCCCGGCTCGGAGCTGGCGCTGCAGGTACCCGCGCTCGTCGCGGGCGTGCCGCACGATCTCGTCTGCTACACGGGCGACTTCATCAACATCGACCGGGACATCCCCGCGGTGGCCGCGCTCCTCGCGCGTATGCCGCGCGCCGCCGAGACCTACGCGGTGCTGGGCAACCATGACTACATCCCGTTCGGGCGCGACCACGGGGCCAACGACGTGGCGCGGCTGCGCGAGGTCCTGTCCGGCGCCGGCCTCACGGTCCTGACCAACGAGGCGCGTCCGGTGCGTGGAGGCGGCCTCTACGTCGTCGGCGTGGACGACCCCGCCACGCGGCGCGACGATCTCGCGCACGCTATGGCCGGCGTGCCCCCCGACGCCTGCGCGCTGGCGCTGGCGCACAGCCCCGACGTGGCCCTGCGCCTGGGCGCGCGCCGCCCCGACTTGATCCTGGCGGGTCACACGCACGGCGGTCAGATCCGCCTGCCGCGCCTGGGCGCGCTGATGACGCTCAGCGCCCTGCCTAAGACCCTGGCGATGGGCCTGGGGCGCTACGAGGACGTGCCGCTCTTCGTCAGTCGCGGCATCGGCTACAGCACGCTCAACCTGCGCCTGGGCACGCCTCCCGAGGTGGCCCTGCTCACCCTGCGCTCGGGGGCCTGAGATGGGGGGACGAGAGGGTAGCTCCGTGCGGGCGCGCAACGTGGCCCGCATCCGCGAGATCGCCGCGCGCGCGCCGACCGACCTGGAGGCGCTGGCCCTGCTCTTCGAGGACGACACTATCCTGGACGACGGTACGGTCGCGGGGCGCGCGCGCGCCCTGCTGGAGGCGACCGGGCGCAAGAGCATCCCTGGATTGCAGACGGCCCTGCCGTTCGGCGACACGGGGTTCGCGGGCGACCGCCGGCCCGGCGGCGCGGGCTTCCGCGACCCCTGGCCGTCGAGTCGCAATCAGCCCGGCCACTTCCTGACCGCCGTCTGCCTGCGCTTCGACCCGGGGCTCGTGTCCCGGCACATCCCGCTCCTGGGCTCGGTCCGCGCTATCGTCGGCGCTCCCGCGTCGATGCCCGACGAGGAGGTGGCGTTGCGCCTCTCCATCGGCCACGAGAAGATGGCCGACCCGCCCAACGCCACCGAGGCGCTCCTGGAGATAGTGGCCGCCACGGCCCTCGCGGCGCGGCGCATCGTCGGCGCGGACATGACGCCGGGGGAGCGCGCCCGGCGTATCGCCACGGTGTTCCTGACGGAGGCGTGGGGACAGGTCCGCGGCAGCCTCGACACCTTCAAGAGTCAGTTCCGGGCCACGACCGACCGCGACGTCGCGGCCTGGCGGAAGGCCCTGCGCAAGAGCGGGGACGCCAGGGCCTTCGACCGGCGCGTCGTCGAGGGTCGGCGCGGCCCGCTCGAGACCATCGCGATCGCCGGCGGCGAGGGCAACAGCATCCAGGACCTGCGCCTGACCCTGGTTGGCTGGCGGCTCGGGGACCTGATCGCCGAGGGCGCGTTCAAAGACCGTCGCGCCGTCGGCCCCTGGCTGCGCCGGGCGCTGGGCTAACCAGGTCTACTGGTCGCGCGGCGTGACGTGGACGTGCAGGCCATCGGGGAGCGAGGCGACGACGCTGTAGTAGGCGTGGACGATCGGCCTGTCCTCGACCGGTGCGAGGGTGTAGGCGCGCAGGATGCGCATGGCCATGGCTTTGATCTCGAGCTGAGCGAAGCTCATGCCGATGCACACGCGCGGCCCGCCGCCGAAGGTGACGAGACCGTAGGGCGTACGTTTGTCCTCCTCGCGCGGGGGCGCGAAGCGGTCGGGATCGAAGCGGTCAGGGTCGGCGAAGACGCGCGGCAGCCTGTGGCCGGCCGCCAGCGCGAGCCGCACGGCCGTGCCGGCCGGTATCCTGTAGCCGCCGAACACGACGTCCTCGACCGTGCCGCGCGGCGCGTAACCGACCGGCGAGCGCAGACGCCCCGCCTCGTCGATCGCGTGGCCGAGCGCCCGCGTCGCCCGCAGCGCCTTGAGCGTGACCTCGCCGTCCGCCTCGGCCAGCGCCCCATCCAGCTCCTCGCGCACACGCCCGAGGTAGCCGGGGTGCGTGGCCAGCAGGTAGAGCAGCCACGCGCTCAACGTGGTGGTCGTCTCGTGGCCGGCCACGAGCAGGATGTGCAGTTGGCCGAGCAGGTCCGTGTCGCTGAAGGGCTTGTCCTCCTCGTCGCGGGCCTGCGCTAACAGGCCCAGGATGTCGCCGGTCGGGGCGGCCCGCCGCCGCGCGATCAGTCCCAGTAGCATGCCGTCGAGCTCGCGCCGCACCGCGGCCAGGCGCGTGTAGAACTCCTCGATCGACGCGGCGGCGTCGAAATCGGCGTAGAGCAACTGGTAGAACAGGTCGCGCAGCCGGTCGACCTCGGGGCCGGCGCGGATGCCCACGAGGGCCTCGGCCGCCACGTCGAAGGTGATTTTGCGCGTCTCCTCGTAGAGGTCGACCGTCCCGCGCGCGGCCCAGTCGCGCGTGCGCCCCGCGATCACGCGGTCCATGATCGGCAGGTAGGTGTTCATATAGGCCACCGCGAAGGCCGGGTTCATCATCTTACGGTCGTGGTCGTGCGCGGCGCCGTCGGTGTTCAGGATGCCCTGCTCGAAGACGCCGGCCAGGATGGGCGTCCAGCCGCGCTCGTGGCTGAAGGCGTGACGGTGTGACTGCAGCACGAAGCGGTTCGCCTCCGGCCCGACCATGAGGACGACCCAGGGGCCCAGGACCGCCTGCAGGTCCGGCGGCGTGGGCCGCCTGAACACGGGGCCGTGCTCCATGGCCATGCGCGCCAGGAACGACGGCATCTCGACGGCGTAATCCGCGGGAACGCCGCCGACGGTGGGCATGCGGTCGAAGTCCTCGACCGTGCCCGTTCCTGTGCCTGTGCCCGTGCCCGTGTCGCTCGTAGTGTCTAGCATCTCCGTGATCTCCGTGATCTCCGTGAGTCCCTCGCGCGGCGCGAGGGCGTTTGGGTTAGGTATTGAGCAGGCCCCCCAGGTTGATGCCGCTGGAGCGCTGGCCGGCGTCGGCGTTGATGGGCTCGTGATAGGTCATGCTCTGGATGCCGAGGCGGCCGGGGCCAGTGAAGCGGTTGAGCGTGAACGACGTGCCGCCGAAGAAGCCGGTGGAGAGGTTCGTGACGTTCGTGTTGAGCTGCACGCTGGCGTCCTTCCACAGGAACGCGCCGGGCTCCACGTCGATGCTCTCGCCGGGCGCGAGCGTCTTGGTGAAGACGTTGCCGTAGCCGTGCATCAGCAGCAGGCCCGCGCCGCCCTGGCTGACGAAGCGGTCGATGAAGAAGCCCGTCCCACCGAAGAGGATGTTGGCGACGCCCTTGATGCGGAAGAAGTCGTAGGCCACGCCGTCGGTCGCGAGCAGGAACTGGTGCTCGCGCACGTGGATCTCCTCGCCTGGCTGCAGTTGCAGGGCCACGATCTGGCCCGGCGCGTCGCGCGAGAACGAGATGTTGCCGGGGCCGGCGGCCTGGGTCACGAAGATCTGCAGGCCGGCGAAGATGCGCTTGACGGCGCCCTTGAGCGGCTTCAGGCCGATGTTGACCTGCGGCTGCTTCCACAGGAGCACGTGGTGCTCGAAGTACACGTTCTCGCGCCCGCTCAGCTCCACATCCACGACCGGGACCAGTTCACCCTCGATGCGCACGGCCACGTCGCCCGAGCGCAGCACGCCCTGCGGGTCGCCCTGCTGCGGGACCGGCTCGTTGTATCCGCCGCCGTTGCCTCCGCCGCGTCCCCCGTAGCCAGCCTGGGCCTGATTGTATCCGCCGCCGTTGCCGCCGCCGTTGCCCCCGCCCGCGCCGGGGGTGTTCGCCAGGCGCTGGCCGCAGTTGCCGCAAAACTCCGCGCCGCGCGCCACCGACGCGCCGCAGTTAGGACAGGTCATGGGTTCACCCTCCTCCTCCGCGTTCTTTTTGCATGATTGCGCCCATGATACCACGGACCAGTCGATACACGTGGCCGCGCCGCTTCTCCGGCACGGATTTACAAAACCTTATCGATTTGATGCTGGTAAACGGCGTAGGAGAGGGGGCCGGTCTGGCCGAAGGCGACGCGGCCGGCGCGGTCGATGAGGTAGGTCGTGGGGGTGCCGGTCCCGTGGTACATGCTGGCGACCCCGGTCGAGGGATCGACCAGCAGCGTGGCCGGCAGGTGGTGGCCGTCCTGCCAGTCCTGCACGAGAGGTAGTGTTTCGCCCCACGCGTCGACGGCGAGCACATCGAGTCCCCTGGGACGGTACGCCGCGACGACGCGCGAGAAGTCGGGGTACTCGGCCTTACACGTGCTGCAGCCGGCGGCCCAAAAGTGCAGCAGCACGGGGTGGCCGCGGAAAGAGGCCAGGCTGACCCTCTTGCCCCTCAGGTCGGATAGCGTGAAGTCCGGCGCGCACTGTCCGACATCGAGCCCCGTTTTGGCGTCGGCGCCGGAGCACGCCAGCGCCCGCGTCGTCGCCGTGCGCGGCAGCAACGCCGTCACCGCGAGGACCACAAGCGCGGCCGCGCCGACGGCCATCAGCAATCGAAAATTTGGCGACCACCCATTCCTGAATGTTCGAGTCCTTTGCCCCCTCAGTCGGCTCAGTTGCTGTTTGGTTGCCACTAGCACACCTCCACTACCATTGAGCTATCTACCTCTATGGTAGTGGAGAATGCTTACAACACGATAACCGTGCACCGCCGTTTGGCGTAACGGGATTACTCTACCAGGTGCACTGGAGAGCCCTCCACGGATATTTCCCACGTGGTCGTGTCGTTTCCATAGCTGTTAGGGCCGATGTCATAGAGCATTTTCCAATAGCCACCGAACACGCCGACCATGGCGTCATATCCGCTTCCGCTACTGTTACTGGCGGGTATTGGGACATCAATGTCTAGCCAGCTGCCGTTGTACTTGCCTGATGTGTTTCCAAGCTCTCCTACTGGCGCAGCATCTGACACCCATAGTGGCGTGGGAACATTGCCAGAGGTGACGTTGGCAGTTGTATAGTGCGAGGCGCTGTCCGTCGGCGCGACGTACCAGTAGTACGGGAGGGTGGACGAGAAGGCGATTGAACTGCCTACGGGAGAATTCGTGGGACTGCCTACGCCCGGTATGGTGTTGTGCATGAGGTCACCGGCAGGTGTCAACACCTCTACGCTATTGTTCGAGGGGCCACTGATATCGCCGACATCGTAAAGGCGCACACGCAAGGTCTTACCGGCGTACGCGGGTGGGACATATCCCAGTGGGACGAGCGCCGACGCATGGCTTGCGCCACCGGCTTGTAGATTGTTGTAGACACACATTCTATTGACGGCGTAGATATGTACGCATGTATCAGCCGGTGCGGCGCCTGGATGAGCGCAGGCTGTCGGTGCGCCTGCAAAGGTGTTGGGATTGGGACAACTATTCGGATCCCAGGTAGAGCTACCGCTGCCGCCCGAGAGACCTGGCGCGGGATCGGACGTTGCCGGATAGCCAGCAGTTGCGGCCCCACCGGGACTGGCCTGAGTACCCAGCAACGGCACGGAATCGGCGCACGCGGCGAGGCCAAAAGCATTACCACCGTTGCCATATTTGTTTATATATCCTATTGTGTTGAGCCCCGTCGTTACATGGATGTGATACAGGCCCTGATGGGTAATGATGGCGTAGTTAAGGAACTTATACGCATAGGGGCTAGCTGTCGCGCCACACGGCCCGCTTGCTTTACACGCGACATGTATTGGGTCGTCGCCGCTGGTAAAAGAACCGTCGGAGTTGTTAGAAAGCACACAGTCATCGCCACAGGTAACCGTCCCCGATGCATTTACGCTATTGGTAGGAGCAACCGTAACGGGCTTGGGAGTGGTATCGTACGTCGTCTGATATGGACCTGACAGCGTAAAGTTTAATGCGACGGGGTAGGGAGACGAGCTGTCGCAGATACTCGTATTGCCGACAGTACAACTGTATTGATCAGGCAAGCCGTTGTTAAATGGAGACGGTGGGAGGTGGTGGCTAGGTTTATTCGTCGACGTTATAGCGTCGGTATCGAGTGGACCTTCGTCGAACGGATCGAAGATTTTGACGACGAGCGTGTGAGTAAAAGGATTGTCGACGACAAAATCGTAGCCATTGAAGCCAATGTTTTTTCGGTCTGGATTGACGGTGAGTCCGCCGCAATCGAAGATTGGATTGGTACGACACGGATCGGTGTAATTTGCGCTGTTAAAGCCTAATGGATTGAGGCCGCCGCCGTTATATGACTCGAAGTATTGCGAGTAGGCATCGCCGTTCTCTTGCTGTCCATACGGACCGCGAGCCATGAGGTAAAAACCTTGGGTTGGCGTCATAGTAGCCGTCGGCGTCACGATGCTGGTCGGAAACGGGGCATAGCCGAGGACGTAGTCCGACGCGCCCATCTCTAGCGGCTCGGCAAACTCCGCGATAGAGGACCTGCTGATTGTTCGGGGACCCAGACCGAAGATTTTGCCGAACACGAGAGAGACCGGCTCGGTGACGATCACCTTGAGCCGGTTGCTATACCCATTCTCGATCGTGGGCGAAATGACGGTCCCGTTCGTCGGGGTGCTCACAAAACCGTTCTTCCTGGCCTCGGCGATAGCGCGCGCGTAGGCGCTGTTCGGGAAGTTTGGTAGAAAAACGACGCCCGCGAGCGCTGCCGCGTTGGCCGTGCGCTGCGCGTTTTCGGTCTCCGCGCGCAAGCGGCTGAGGTCGATGCCTAGCATCATGGCGCCAATAAATACGGTCAGGGTGAGGGCGAAGACAACCATCATCTGGCCCGGTTGGCCTCGCTGCGGCACGTTCTGGTGTCCTTGACCCATCATAGTTATATTTTGTCCCTGAACTATTGCACAACGATGTCATCGATCGCGGCAAAGTATCCGCAACCGGTAGGCGAAATGGAATCTATGCAGCTTGAATCTTTTACACCGGCGACCTTGGGGTATAGCCACACGTAACCGTGGTCATGCGGCTGACCGCTCTGGTGGTGCTGCTACTGGGTGCGGGAAGGGAACAAGGCGTCCGCGTGCGGAGGGCCGTCCGCGACGGGGCGCACGGGGCGCGG
>JAABVA010001419.1_pt1 | contig 25809 bp, 30 predicted proteins | sample 5560331 | NCBI WGS metagenome assembly JAABVA01 (sample SAMN12812661, study PRJNA571458) | rock metagenome | isolation source: Antarctica rocks | place: Antarctica: Victoria Land, Mt New Zealand sud | collected 2016-01-07
AACGTGGAGCACGCGCAACGCAGCGAGCATGCACGACGTTGACACCGACAAGCACCGGGAGACCATCGCCATCGAGGAACGGCCTCCTAACGTGATCACCGCCGCTTGACATCCATAGGAGCATCCCCAGCAGATGGAATTCGCAGGGCGAGCTTCGCGGGTGCCTGCGGGGTAGGCCTGCTGGCGTTGCTGACCTACCTGGCGGTGGAGATCTTGATTCCGCTACAGGTTGCCGAGCTCAACGGGGACGGCGAGCTGGCGACCGGCCTTGTTCTTCTTCCCGGTGCGCTGATCACCGGAAGATCGGAGAATTATTGCCCGAACAAAAGTTCGAGTTGTTCGACGGCGAGTGTGTCGTCCCCTTCCTTGGCATAGTCCTTGGCCTTGCAAGCGCGGGTGACGGCTCGGGCCAATTTGGAGATTGCGTCCGCCTTGTTTGTGTCCGAGGAGTAAGCATTAAATCGCGACCCCAAGCCAGTGGGGTCATTCATTGAAGCCAATTCATTGCTGTACAGGTTGTTCAGCAAGTAATAGACGTCCTGTACGAGGTCGATGAAGGACTCCCCGTCGACGTACTTGGCGGCGCGCATCTCCAAGTAGCAGGATGACACTGGTACGGAGCGCTTGTACTTCCAGGTTTTGGTGAGCCGGGCGAGTTTCTTAGCGGCTCCGGCGTGCTTCTTGTTGACCTAGGTGCACGTCAGCAACACGGCGGACCGGTTCAGCACCCGCTCGGGCGGCCGACGACCCGGATGGGGACCAGTCGTCTGTGTGTGTAGGTCAAATGGGGTACCTACTGTCTGGCCCTGCTGGCCAGCTTGTGGTGCGCGCATCCCTTTGATCCAGTCATCAGGGATGTCCTCGGGTGACATCAGCGGCCCGGCAACGCGAATCTCCTGCCCCGGTAGAGGGGACTCCTGAGCCTGGTTCCACCGTCTGGCTGGGTGCTTCGGTGGGTGTCGTAACGAACAAATGACCTCCTGGGCTGCGATGATGGGGCTGTCGAACACTCCATCATGGCTGGCACAGGAAGGGCATCTGCTGAGTGCAACTGTTTCACGCCCCACGCACGATTCCCATCAGGTTCGATGAGGACAACTTGGTCTCCGCCGCCGGCCTGGTTCCGGTGATGGCCTGGCTGATCGGGCGGGGTTGCCGACCTGGTCGGCGAGCGCATGTCCCTGGCCGAGTCCGGCGGGTGCAAACCGGCGGTGAAGGTCAGCGCGCGGGTCGCGGGGATGACCGCCGGGGCCGACAGCATCGATGACATGGACCTGCTGCTCCACGGGGGCATGGGCCGCATTCTTCGGGGGATCCGTGCCCTGAACCGCCCTCACCACCGCGCAGACTGAGGAACTTCGACGAGCAGCACCGGGGAAGTTCAGCGAGCGCCATCATCGCGTCTCGGTGGCAGCCAACAACTGTCCTCGACTGTTTGGACCGGATGCCATTTCCGATGTGTTTTCGCCGGAATCGCCGCTTCGCGCATATCCCAGACAGATGGTCGGCGCCGGCGCAGACTCCCTCATCGCCGCTGTCAGCTGCCTCAACAGCCAGTCACATCTTCGTCTGCCGGACGCGTCGCGACGTCTCGGCGAAACGAGCGAGGAGCCGGGCGAGGGCGGCGATGTCCTCGTCTGCCCAGTCAGACAGATGGGCCGCCAGAGTGACGCGCGATGATTCCGCAGCGCCGTCTAGTGTCGCTGCGCCCGCAGGGGTGAGTTCAAGGGCGTGCCCGCGGCGCCCAGGCTGCTCGGCAGTCCGGGCGATGAGACCGGCTGCCTCCAGAGCGACGATCTGCCGGGACACCGTGGACTTGTCGAGTCCATAGGCCATGGCCACGTCGACCGCTCGACTGCCCGGTTCGGCACCGATGAACGCTAGAAGGCTGTGGGCTACCAGCGGGAGTTCTGGGTGTAGTTGTTCGCCCAGCTCGCGGGACTGACGAGAGACGAAGGACAAGCCTTCGTACAGCAGCGAGATGTCGGTGTCTCGATCAGCCATCCACCACCCCCTGGAGTTGCAGGACGCAACTCTAGAGGTTACGGTTGAGTTCTGCGAGTCCACGCCGGACGAGCCGGTGGACGGACTCCACTGCTGAGGAGGACGCGATGTCGACATTTCTGGATCCAAGCACGTTGAGCGATCGTGAAGCGGTTGCCGACGCGGTTCTTCGGTTTGCCGAAGGTTTGGACGATGGTGACGCTGACTTGCTGGGATCGGCGTTGCTCACCGAGGCCGTCGTCGACATGAGCCGGGTCAGCGAGACTGTGGGCGTCATGCACGGCCGTGCCGTGGTCGCCGAGAAACTGATCGGCAATCTGGGCAAGTTGGACACGACTCATCATGTAAGCAACTTCCGTATTGTGGTCAGCGGCTCAACGGCCGAGCTGACGTGCTATGCACTGGCTCAACACTTTCGACCCGGCGAGGGCCGCGCGCAGGATCAAGAGAAGGCCTATATGTTGCGGGGTAACCGCTACCGGGCGCAGCTCGAGCGCGCAGAAGACTGGTGGCGTATACGGACCCTCACGATCGACGGCGTGTGGGTACTAGGTGACAGCAACCTCGTCACGGGTCCTTCTTGAGGAACCGCCCCGGACTTCATCAGTCGCTCGCCGTCCACAGGCCCGCGCACCCGGCCCCCGCTCGATCGCCGCGTGCAACTTCAGGCGTGGTGAGCGTCCCCTGTCGTGTGTGCGGTGAATGTTCCAGGTGGTGCCGCAGTGCAGGAGCACAGGTTACGCCCTACCGGCCCATCGTTTTACGAGCGCGTCGACGAAGCTGTCGGGGCGCCCGCCGAAGAGCTGGTCGTTGATGCCTTCCCGGACGATCTCGACCTTGAGCCCGGGCCCGAGGCGCAGGATCGTGGCCGAGCCGGCTCGCAGGCCCTGGTCGCGCCAAGCGTCGCCGTCGAGCGCCAGGGCTGAGCCACCGAAGCCCCGGTCGGCGTCGAAGACATTCGTCGCTACCCGGCCACCCGTGAGGTTGGCGCTGCTCACGAAAAGATGTCCCCCATCGCCCAGAACGTCCCGTAGCTGCGGCAGCCACGCAAGGGTGACGGCCAGCAAACCGCCGGAAGTTGCGGCCCGGACCCACGACGGTATGGCGCCCGCCACCGGCAGCATGACATTGCAGAGCTGGTCCGCCGACACCCACCGTGCGAAGTCGAGGGTCTCGTCGTCGAGCCCGACGAAGTCGCTGACGATGCTGATGTCGGCGAGGGCAACCCCGACTGGTTGCAGCGGAGGCCTTCCCTTCAGCTCGTTCACCGTCCGCGGGGACCGGGCTGCCACCGCGTAGGGCAGCGGCGCGGGGAAGGGGAGGAGGACGGCCGAACCCGCTTCTAGCGCAGCCGAGATTGATGGCAGACCCTCGCGGTCGTGCCCTACGACGGTCACGCCCCACCTCGGCTGCCGGGCGTCCACGCGCCTCGCCGCCCATTGTGTGTCCGGCTCCCGGCTCGGCGCGAGTCCCGGTCCGTCCCGCATACAGTTAGGTCAAATGGGGCCGAAGCAGCTTCCCGTGGACGCGCCGCCTTCGCGGCCTGCCACCGCGTCCTCACGGCTCGAAACCCCAGGGAAGTTCCAAACCCCAGAGCTGTGCGCGCGTCGCAGCACACGGCCGCTGGCGTCACGTCCGTGCCGTGGTCACTCGCCGTCCGTCGATGGCAGGCGGCGGCGACGACGCCAGCCCTGGCCACCTGGGCTATGGGCCGCGACGACTCGATCACCAACTTAACCGCATCGACGCCGAACTCCGGGCTGAACGACTTCTTCGGACGGGGCATTCACTTACCTTTCAGATCAGTGGCCAAATTTTATCCACTAATGTTGCTATGAGCTGAGCAGCGAAAGGCAGACAACGATAAGGAGTTGCCAGCAAATCGTTCCTAATACGATGTACCCGTCATAGTGTTCGACTACCTCCAATATCTTATTGTGGGTCCATCACGGTCGACTGATTACGGCAACGGTGAGGAGGAAGCTTCCTATTAAGGCCCCGTGGCTATTCAGCACCGCTCCTACCGGTTGCCGGCCGCTGAGTTAATCAGCAACAGCGACGAGTGGCAGGATCAGTAATGTCAGCGAGATAGCGACAACCGCGTCCGCGAACGCCACCGGGCGGGCAGCACTATTATGGACATTGCTCGTCGAATATTCTTCGGTGCGCGACGCATTTCCTTTGGTGCTCGGCTATCGGCGGCGGAAATGCTTGCGGCACGGATTAGGGTCGACTTTCTGTCGGTGGTTGTTGACCCGCCTCCTTTAGATGCGGGTCACCGTCATTGAGAAGTCGAAGCTGCCCGTGGGCGAGGAGTTTTCCGTCGACGGAGCTTATATTGACCTGCCAGACCTGTTGCTGACGGCCTCGGTGAACGGGTGTGGCAACCGCTGTGACGGTGCCAGCGCTAATTGAACGGTACAAATCAGTCTGATTGCTGATTCCTGCTGCCGATCTAGGTGGGCCCAGCCAATTATTCGCCGCGATACTCGCAGCGGATTCGACAAGTGTCGCGTACAGCCCGCCGTGAACTATTCCGAACGGTTGTAGATGCTGGGGCCCGAGCTCGCACCGGACAATCACCAGATCGGGTAACACTTCGGTTACTTTTAGACCCAAGGTCGTGTCGAGGCCGGTTGTCATCGCAGGCGCTATCCAGTAGGGTGTCTCGCCGTTCAAAGGACCTCCGAATCTTATCCATCTTTAGTGGTCTACGCAGCCAAGCGTGGTGCTCGGGCTCGGAGTGGCGTCGTGCGGTGAGTGTGCCAGGTGACGCCGCAGTGCAGTAGGCGGCGTAGTCGGTAGTTCTGGAGGTTGTGGAAGCCGTGCCCAACGCGCTGGAAGCTCCTAGGTCAAGGCGGGGTGGCCGCGGTGTCTCGGAGCATGGTTCGGTAGAGGGCGTCGGAGAGGTGCCGCGTGAGGACGCGCATGGCCTCGCGGCGGTGTGCCCCCGCTTTCGGGCAATGTCGTGCAGAGCTCGAGCTCGTGGTTCGCAGCGGAGCTGGATCATCGACATGCGGTGCAGGACGGCGCTCAGACGCCGGTTGCCGCCGCGGTTGAGGCGGAGACGCACCGGGTGGCAACCGCCCTCTCCTGATGTGGCGGGAATGGGTCCGGTGCCGGTGAAGCGGCGGACGTCGCCGGTCTCCACGAGTATCTCAGCGGCGGCGCGGGCTGCGACCTCGACCAGGTCGAGGAGGGTGGTGCTGGCCTGCGCCACCAGCACGGTCAGGGCGGTCTCAACAATCTTGTCCTGGACCAGTGTCTCGGTCAGCATCGCTACCAGGTGCTCGATGAGCTGAAGGCGCCAGACCACCCCGTCTCGTCGACCCCCTCACCCAGATCCAACGCATCCGCGAGATCAACGTCCGAACCATCATCACCCCCGACACCGCCCGCGAAGCCCTGCTCATCGGCATCTGACCCGCCGGGCAGGCCATATAGCGTCACCAGAACCCGGCCGGACCCTACGTGTCAGAGTGTGACTGTCATCGACGAACCGAGCGCAGAATCGTATGACTGGATCGTCGTCGGAGGTGGTTCGGCTGGCAGCGTGCTCGCCAACCGCCTGTCCACCGACCCCGCCGCCCGGGTGCTGCTGATCGAAGCCGGCCCCGTAGAGCAGCCGGAGTTGGTCGCGGTACCCCAGGCGTGGCCGGGGCTGTTCGGCTCGTCGGTCGACTGGGGCACCACCACCGTGCCCCAGGCCTTCACGGGCGCACCCGCCCCGTGGGTCCGTGGCCGGGGCCTCGGCGGGTCCTCCGCGATCAACGCGATGGGGCACATTCGCGGGCACCACACGAGCCACCGGACGTGGGAGCACGCCGGTGGGAGATCTTCGTTCAGGTCTCGACGATCGCTCGCTGCGCATTTTCGTGCCGGAGGCGGGGGCGGAAGCCAGAGGCTCAGCGAACCTTGAGGTCGACGAGTTGTCGCGGCGGTGGCGCAACGGCGATGCCCGACACGACTCGGGGGAGTACGTCAGTCCGTGTGCTCGGCCGCCGCGATCGCCGTGACCGTCGGGGTGTCGAATCCCCCGACGCCGAGGACATGGTGAGGGTCCCAAGGGATGACCTCGTAGGTACGGCGGCCCGCCCGGGTGAAGGGCTCCGTACTGAAGGGCGAATCCACTTCGCCCCTCCGACATGTGGTGCAGCACCATGATCCCGAGCTCCCCGTCCGACGACGGACCGGTGCGCCAGGGCCGCGAGCACGGGCTTGCACCGGGAGGGGACGATCAGTCGCCACCGCCTCATCGACCGCCGCACCTCACGATTACCCGGAGGCCCCGCCCGCCGAGACGAAGCCCGGGTACGAGGCCATCGGCAGGACCCGGTACTGGTAGTAGTCCAACTTCACGAACGGGAACGTCACGATCGCGGCTTCGAGACTCTCGCGGTCCCCGGCCTCGAACAAAACGACCGCGCCGTGCTGGTCCGGCCCGCCCAGCGCCCAGGTCTGGCGCAGGCGGCCGGCGGCGTACAGCACCCGCGCCTGCGCCTGCTCCTCGAGTTCGACGTCCCAGAAGTCCGGGGGCAAGCCTTCGGTCGCGAACCGCGCCGCGGGGGTGAAGATCACCATGTATTGCATCTCGTCGACCTCCGTCATGTGCCCTCAGGCGTGTCTCTTTCGCTGTCTGCCGTGCTCCGGCGCGGACTGCAAACACTGGCGCGAAGCGCAAGCAGTCAGGGCAGGAGAACGACTTTGCCTCGAGCCGAGTGGTCCTCGATGGCCTGCTGTGCCCGATCGGCCTCAGCGAGAGGGAAGGTGCGCCAGACGCGCACGACAAGCTCGCCCCGCGCGGCGGCCTCGAGCAGTTCCGGGAGGTGCCCCGGTGAGGTGTCGGCAGGGTCGCCGGCGCTGAATCGCACCCCGAGGGAGGGGCCCCGCTCGTCGGCGATGGTGACGATCTGGTCTGTCGCCCCACCCATGAGCGAGATCGACTCCGGGAGCACCCCGGCACCGGCGGTGTCGAGGACTGCGTCGACGCCCTGCGGAGACGCGACGCGGACGCGCTCGACCCAGTTATCGACGTAGGTCACCGGCGTCGCCCCGAGACCCCGTACGTACTCCTCGTCGTCAGCCCGCGCCGTGCCCACGACGGTGATCCCCCGTGACCGCGCCAATTGCGCGACCACGCCGCCCACGCTGCCGGCGACGCCATGCACGAGCAGCGTGGCTCCGGCGGCGACGTCCAGCTCCGACAGGCACCGGGCGGCGGTGCCGGCCACGGTCGGGAACGCCGCTGCTTCGGTCCAGCTCAACGCGTCCGGCTTGGGCAGGGCCAAAGTGGCGAGCGCCTCGTCGGTGTAGGCCCCGCCGACGGTCATCGCCACGACCGGATCCCCCACCTGGACGTCCGTCACGCCGGCGCCGACCTCGTCGACCACCCCGGCGACCTCGGCCCCCGGGATGACAGGGAAGTCCGCCGGCATCACCGTCCGGAGATCTCCTCGTCGAATCTTCACGTCCATGGGGTTGACACCGATCGCCCGGACGGCCACCCGCACCTGGCCCTCGCCGGGCTTCGGAGCCTCGACATTCTCCAGGGTCAGCACGTCCGCGCCGCCGTACTCGCGGAAGATAATCGCTCGTGCCATGACAGGCACCTCCTTCGTTGGCTGCCCCGGCTCGGGGCCCTCGCCTCACCATAATCATGCAACATGTATGGTTGCAAGGGTGGTCGACGATAGATATCCCGAAAGACAAGGGATGAGGAGGCTTCGATGACCGCGGCCTGGCAGCGGAGCCCGGACCTCACCAAACCCCGGGCGCAGCGCACACACGACCACGTCCTGGCCGTGGCCCGGTCGCTCCTGCACGAGGCCGGGCCCGACGCCTTGACCTTCAGCGCGCTGGGCGAGCGCGCTCAGGTGACGCGCCAGACCCTCTACCGGCACTGGCCCACACGCGAACTGTTGCTGACCGAGATCGTCACCACCGGGCCCGACGTCGGCTACCCCACCCGCGGCGACGACGCCCGCGAGGTCCTTGGCGCGTTCCTGCGCACGCTGCGCGCCGGCCTCGACGACCCCCCGTCGGCGGCGTCCCTGCTTGCGATCACCGCCCGGGCCGGCAGCGATCCCACCTGCGCGAACACGCTCGCCACGATCAGCGAAGACCGCCGTGCCGCCCTCAACGCCCTCCTCGAACCGTCGGGGACCCACCTCGAAGCCGACGACTTCGCCCAGATCGTGGGGCCGGTCATCTACTCCGTGCTCCACGCCCGGCACCCGGTCTCCGACGAGCTCATCACACGGATCGTCGACACCTGGCTCGCCGACCCGGACCCGAGTCGGTGCCGCTCGCGTAGACGGGACGTCCGTGGACACGTGAGCGCGGCTGGAGAGGGTCACGAGAACCCCGACGCCGCCTCACCCGATGTCGTAAAGCGATTGACTCCCGACTTCTACGGGCAGAAGTGATACGCACTGCGTCGGCCTGGACGAGCACTGCTGGCGTCACCCCCGCACCGGATCCGGCGCGGTCGAACGGTTCGCCCGCCGTGATCATCGACCTCACCCCGGTGCGCGAGGGCCGTGGGCCGGCACGGTTGGCAGGACATGGTCTCTGGGTAATCCCAGCAGGTGTTCACCGACCGGCTCTCCCGGCAGAGCCCGGTGTTCCGTGACGGGACCCGGGTCGTCGCGATGGACGGGTTCACCGGCTACACGACCGCCACCACCGAGGCGCTGCCCGACGCGGTCGCGGTGATGGACCCCTTCCACGTCGTCGCGCCGGCCGGTGACGCCCTGGACCGCTGCCGCCAACGCGTCCAGCAGGCCACCGGCGGACACCGCGGTCGCTCCGGGGACCCCCTCTACGGCATCCGGCGGGTGCTGCGCACCGGCGCGGACCTGCTCACCGACCGACAGCGCCAGCGCCTCACAGCTGTGTTCGCCAGTGAGGAGCACGTCGAGGTCGAGGCCACCTGGGGCATCTACCAGCGCATCGTGGCCGCCTACCGCAACCCCGACCGGGCCGCCGCGAAGACCAAGCTCGCACCGATCATCAAGACCATTGGCGCGGGCATCCCGGCCCCGCTGACCGCGCTGATCACCCTCGGCCGAACGCTCCACCCGCAGCGCCGCCCACGTCCTGCCCTACTTGGACCGCCCCGGCACGTCCAACGGCCCCACCGAGACGATCAACGGCCGCCTCGAACACCTCCGCGGCACCGCCCTCGGCTTCGCCCAACCTGACCAACTACATCACCCGGGCACTGCTCGACACCGGCGGCTTCCGACCCCCACCACACCCTCTTCTGCGATCAGCCACATTAGGGGGAGTGCGGGGCAGGTCAAGCGGCCGGGGTGCTCACCCGTCGACAAGGGTGAGCCGCTCAGTGATCTCACCTGCCGCACGCTGCACCTGGGTGGCGATGCCGCGCTCGGCCTTCTTCGGGACCCGGCTGGCCAGCGCTGCCACGCTGACCGCGGCCCGCACCTGACCCCGCTCATCCCAGATGGGGGCGCCGATTCCCAGGATGTCCTGGTCGAGCTCGGAGCGGCTGATCGCGTAGCCGTCCCGGTGGATGCGCTCCAGCCTAGTCATCAGCGCGTCAACGTCGACGACGGTCTGCGGGGTGAACCGGTGCAGCTCGGTACCACCGAGCAGTGTCCTGACCTGCTCGGTGGGGGTCCACGCCAGCAGCACCTGCGCGGCAGCGCCCGCGTTGATGGCGAGGGTGCTGCCGCGTTCGTAGGAGATGCGGACCGGGCCGGTGTGCACCTCGGCGCGGTCCACGCACACCACGAGGTTGCCCGTCCGCCTGGTCAGCAGCACGGTCTCGTCCACTCGACGTGCAAGATCCTGCATGATCGGCAGCGCCACCTCAGACAGGCCGTAGTTGCGGCGCGCGACCCAGGCGAGCTCCAGCACCCGCAGCCCCAGGCGAAACCCACCGTTAGGTGCTTCCTCGAGGAAGTGGCTGCCCACCAGGCTCTGCAGATAGCGGTAGGCGGTTGAGCGCGCCACACCGAGCCGCTCCGCCAGCTCGGACCCACTGAGCACGGGCTGGTCCTCGGTGAACGAGTTGAGGATGTCCAGCGCGCGGTCCGCGGTCGAGTTCCGCTCACGATAACCGGCAGAAGGCAACTGAGGTCCTGACATACAAGACATACTACAGCGGCCGTTGGGTGTTCCCTAGGGGGTGGACACGAACCCCGATGGAGTCCTATGATACAGGAGTACGTAACAATCATGCAGGACACGGCCGGAGCCGCGAGTCCGGGGGCTAGGGAAGGATCCCGTCATGGAGTTCGTCCACGAGGTGGTTGACGCATTCCCGTTCACCGAGCCGGCTCACACGGTTCGCCGACGTGAGAGTCTCCTGCTCGCTTCGCCGATCCCAGGGTTCCTCTCGACGTGGCGGGACCCTTCTCCCATCGAGCTGGTGCACTTCGACTCCACCTACGTGCCGCAGGAGTTCTCCCCCCCGAAGGGGGTTTACGAGAGCGAGTACGTCCGGGTCGAGCGGCAGACGATGAACAACCGGCAGTCGTTCTACCACCGCAACATGGACTGCGACGAGATGTCCTACCAGGTGTGGGGTGGGCGCACGTTGATGACCGAGCTGGGAACAGTCGAGCTGGCCGAGGGCGACTTCTCGCAGATCCCGGTCGGCGTCGCCCACGACAACTGGGGCCGGGAGGAGGTCCACCTCCTGTTCTACATCCCCGCGGGTGTTGAACCCCAGCTGGCGCCCGCGAAGTCGTCAGAGCTGCTGATCCCGCCGTTCGAGGGCTGGGAGCCCACGGAGCAGAATGAAGTCTTCGGTGAGGGACTGGGCAATCCGGACGGTGTCATGGGAGCGTTCCCGATCGACGAGACGCTGCTCCTGCAAGAAGCTCAGAACCAGCCGCGACGTATCGCGGTCCTGCGGCCTGACGACGGCGACGAGACAAGCTGGCTGTACAAGTCCGACCACGTGTGGATCGGTCGCACTCGTCTCGACGCGTCGGACGGCAGCACCTACCGTCGCCACCGCAACTGCGACGAGGTGCAGTACCAGGTGACGGGGCGACGTACGGTCGTCAGTCAGCTCGGGACGCTGCATCTCGAGCCGGGTGACTTCGTGCGAATCCCGATGGGAGTGGCCTTTACCAGCATCGCTACCGAGCGCAGCGAGCACATCGTCCTCGTCTCGGGTTCACCACTTCCTCAGGTCAGCCCGCCGAGCGCCAAGGGGCAGACCGTGGGGGTCGACGAGCTCGACGAGCTCCGCCCACAGGCACTGACCAGCTGACCTCACCCCCCAGAGACAGAGAGCGACAGTGACGTCGATGCTTGCACTACGAGCCCACCACGCGGGTGCAGACGTGGTCCTGGAAGAGGTCGAGACGCCCGAGCCAGGGCCGCAGGACGTTCTTGTCAAGGTAGCCGCCGCCGGGCTGGCGCCGGGAATGATGACGATGCTGGCGTGGGGGGCGTTCAAGCACCTGCCCACCACCCTGGGCCACGAGATCGCCGGGACGGTGGTCTCGATCGGGGACGACGTCGACCCCACCCTCGTGGGGTCCCGCGTGCGGGTGCACCCTAACCTCACGTGCCGGGCGTGCAGCTACTGCCTCAGCGATCGGGAGCAGATGTGCTCCGAGCAGGCCATGATCGGGCACGCCGGATTCGGCGACGGCGCCATGAGCCTCTACGAGCGCTACCACGACGGTGGCCTAGCGGCCTACGTCCGCGTGCCCGGCTGGCTCGTCGACACGCTGCCCGACAACGTCAGCTTTGAGGTCGGCGCCAAGGTCCACGACCTCGCCAATGCCGCTCGAGCACTTCGTCTCGCGGTGCAACGGCCCGCGTCGTCCTTGCTGGTCACTGCCGCGACCGGCACCATGGGCACCGCGACCATCAAGCTCGCCCCCCACTTCGGGGTGGACCAACTCATCCTCGTCGGCAGGGACGCGGCTCGTCTCGCCGCGGTGAGCAAGCTGGCCGACGTAGCGGTCGAGACAATCGCGCTCAACGAGCTCCCCCCGAGCTGGGAGACCGAGGCAGGCCTGACGGCCGCGGTGCGACGACACTTCCCCCACGGGGTGGACGCAGCGATCGATTACCTGCCCTCCGGAGCCGGGACAAGCCAGGCCGTGGCGGCCCTCGCGAAGGGCGCCAACCTGGTTCACATCGGGGGTAACCCAGCGCCGCTCGCCCTCCCCATGGGGGCCCTGCTCGCCAACTGCTGGCGTGTCATAGGCAGCCACTCCTGCACCCGCAGCGACGCCACCACTGTCCTCGAGCTGCTTGCCTCGGGCGCCCTGGAGGTGAACGAGCTCATCACACACCGGTTCCCGCTGGAGTCCGTCCAGGACGCGCTGACCCTGATGGCGGATCGACACGAGCCGATGTGGATGGGTGTGATTCACCCCTGACCGGACGGCGTCGACCGTCTTCCACGGCCCGGTGCGGGCGGGTCCGCGGACGAGCTCGGTCTTGTAGTAGCCGTTGACGGTCTCGGCGAGGGCGTTGAGGCCCCTATATCAAGCGGCGGCAGGGACAGGCGCCGTGGAGCGGGTGAGGGCGTCTCGAATGAGAGTGAAGTCTCGCGCGCGACGTAGGAACCGCAGGTGCAGGTCGGTCGCGCTCGGGGTGACGATGATCGTCGTCACCGGGTGAGAACCCCCGCTTGACCCGTCCAGCCTTCCCGCCTAGTGTCCTGTTTTAAAGGAACACTATCCCGCATAGGAGGACACGATGGCGATCGCAGGTCTCGGCCACACCGGCTTTTGGGTCACCGACCTGCCCACCATGCGCGACTTCTACGAACGCGTCCTCGGCCTCACCGTCACCGACGAGGACGCCGAGCTCGGCATCGTGTTCCTCTCCTCCCACCCCGACCTCGAGCACCACGAGCTCGTCCTGCAGCAGGGGCGCACCGCACCACCCGGTTCCAAGCTCACCCACCAGGTGTCCTGGCGCGTCGACTCCCTCGAGACCGTGCTGGGGTTTCACCGCCGCTTCCAACAGGAAGGGGTCGAGGTCCAGCAGGAGATCACCCACGGCAACGCCATCGGCATCTACTTCTTCGACCCCGAAGGCAACCGCAACGAGGTCTACCTGCGCCTCGAGCGCGACGTCGCGCAACCCTTCCGCAAGACCCTCGACCTCGACCAGGACCCCGACAAGATCTGGGCCGACGTCGACCGCCTGCTCAACGACGGCGGCCCCGCCTACCAACCCGTCCAGTAGATGAGGACGCGATCGTAGCGGTCGGTGCCGACGACGTGTCCGAAGAAGAGGTGGCCACAGTGGTATCGACCTGTACTGCGCAGCGCGTCCCGTCCCAGGACGTAGACGTCCTGATCGTCGGCGGGGGTCCCACCGGCCTGACGGCGGCCAACCTGCTCGGCTCCATGGGAATCCGGGTCCTGCTGGTCGAGCGCAACCCGTCGACCAGCGACGACGCGAAGGCCATCAGCCTCGACGAGGAGTCGCTGCGATCCCTGCAGCTGGTCGGTCTGGACGAGGCGGTGTACCCGATCATTCTGCCGGGTACCGGGACCCGGTACTTCGGCGCGGATGGTCGTGCGCTGACCCACGCGCGGGGAGACGGGCTGCGTCGGTTCGGGCACCCCTTCAAGAACTCCTTCCCGCAACCCGCCCTCGAGCGAGTGCTGCGTCAGGGGCTGGACCGCTACCCCGGTGTCGAGCAACGCTTCGGGGTGAGCGTCGAGGACCTCACACCCACTGCGAGCGGTGTCCGAGCCAGCCTCCGCCCCGCCGCGGGCACGGCGACCGAGCCGGTGGACGCGACCTACGTCCTGGGGTGTGACGGTGGCCGCAGCACTGTCCGCGACCATGCCGGCGTCTCGATGGTCGGGCGCAGCTTCGATGAGGTGTGGCTGGTCGTTGACGCCCTGTACGACCCCCACGACCAGCGCTTCGGGATGCACCACGGGGACCCCGACCGCCCCCACGTCATCGTCCCTGGCCGCGACGGCCGGTGCCGCTACGAGTTCCTGCTCCGACCCGGTGAAGGCGGCGCGGAACAGGAACCGCCCTTCGCACTCGTGCAGAAGCTGCTCGGGCCCTACCGCGACGTGACACCAGGAGAGGTCGAGCGGGCGGTGGCCTACCGGTTCCACGCCCTGCTCGCCGAGCAGTTCCGCAACGGCCGCAACTTCCTGCTCGGCGACGCCGCCCACATGATGCCCCCGTTCGCCGGTCAAGGGCTGAACTCAGGGGTCCGCGACGCCACCAACCTGTGCTGGAAGATCGCCGAGGTGCTCCACGGTCGAGCGCGCGACGAGCTCCTCGACAGCTACGACGTCGAGCGCCGCCCCCACGCGAAAGCCGTGATCGACCTGTCGGTGCTGCTGGGCAGGGTGGTCATGACCACCAACCACAGAACCGCCACGCTGCGCGACGCCGCGGTCCGGACGGTAATGAGGACCCCGCGTGGTCGTCAGTACCTCACCCAGATGAGGTACCGGCCCTCCGCCACGATCACCGCCGGCGTCGTCGTGACCACGAAGCGCGGGCCGCTTCGTCGCTTGGTCGGCAGCTCGTTGCCACAACCTCAGGTCCTCCGCGGACGCGCGCACGAGCTGGTACGGCTCGACGACGTCCTCGGTCAAGGGTGGGCGCTGTTGGGGGTCGACGTGCCCGAGGCGCAGTGGGACGGCGTGTCCGCCGCCGCGCTGCCCGCCGCGACCAGGGTTGCCGTCGTCCTCGGCGACCGCCTGGCCCGGGACACACCGGGCCGCGAGACCGTCGCCGACGCCGACGGGAAGCTGGAGACGCTGCTCGGCGGTCGACCGGGAACTTTCGTCCTGGTCCGTCCCGATCGTGTCGTCGCCGCCTGCTTCACGGTCGGCAGTGCGAGCCACGTCGCCGCGCGGCTGCAGGCGGCCGGCGTGACCGATCGCGCTGACGGTGTCCGACCCGACAGCTCAGCGGACAGGTCGCCGGTGGCGCCCCACGACGAGGCCGAACTCCAGCAGAGGAGCGCATGACATGCGAGTCAGCACCCTTCGGCTACCCGGCGGTGGCACTGCCGCCGGGTACCACGACCGCGACGACATCGTCGTTTTGCCGCACACCGACGTCGTCGACCTCCTCAGCAGCGGCGACGACTGGCCCACCCGAGCCATGGAGCACGACGGTGAACGGATCCCGGCGGCGACGGTCGAGCTCGCCACCCTGGTCCCGCGACCAGACAAGATCGTCTGCCTCGGGCTCAACTACGCCACCCACATCGCCGAGATGGGCCGACCCACCCCGCAGCACCCCACCCTGTTCGCCAAGTACAGCGGGTCACTCATCGGCGCCCGCGACCCTATCCACCGACCAACGGTCAGCACCGAGCTGGACTGGGAGGCCGAGCTCGGCGTCGTCATCGGACGCGCCGGACGCAACGTGAGCCCCGACAACGCCCTCGACCATGTCGCCGGCTACACCGTCATCAACGACATCACGGTGCGCGACTGGCAGCATCGCACCCGGGAGTTTCTCTCCGGCAAAACGTTCGAATCCACCACCCCTGTCGGCCCGGTACTCGTGACTCCCGACGAGCTGCCCGAGGGTGGTGGTGGACTCGACATCGGGTGCAGCGTCGACGGCACCACGATGCAGCAGTCGAACACCGGGGACCTGTTGTTCGACGTGGCCCACATCGTGGCCTACCTCAGCACCATCATCACCCTGACCCCCGGAGACCTCATCGCTACCGGAACACCCGGAGGAGTCGGCGCCGGCCGCGACCCCAAGGTGTTCCTCACCCCTGGCCAGCAGCTCACCACCTGGGTCGAGGGCGTCGGCCAGCTGTCCAACACCATCATCCAAGACACCTTTGCGCAGGAGACGCCCCGATGACCGACACCACCGACGACCGGACCGCCACGACCCCTGCCGGGGTCTGGGACTGGGTGATCCAAGAAGACGGCGACCGCTTCGGCCGCGACATCTTCGACCTCGACACCCGCCGACGCTGGTGCGCCGCGCTGTTCACCGGAGGCCTGCCCTACCTGTGGCAGCAAGTCGCCACCGTGCCCCGCGACCTCACCCTCGACCAGCTCGAGCTGCGCCCTGGTGACCGGGTGCTCATCGTCGGCGAAGCTGTCGAGGCAATCGGTTTCGACAGCCTCGTGCGGGAGCGGATCGGCCCCGACGGTGAGCTCACCGTCCGCGACGTCCGTGACCGTGTCCTGACCATGCTCATGGCCGGCGAGCTGCCGCGGTTCAGCTACGACGAACTCACCGCCGACTTCGCCGACGAACAGTTCGACGTCGTGTTAGTCGCCCAGGCCAACGCCCACGCCTCGGACTGGCGTGCTTCAGGCGCCGAGCTGCTGCGGGTCATGACCAGCGGCCGGCAGCTGGTCATCGCCGAAATCTCCTTCTCCTCAACCTTCCTGCGCCGCGCTCAGACCGACGTGCACCTCGAGTACTGGCTGCAGAAAATGATCGAAGGCATGGGGCAGTCCTGGGAGCTCCTCGTGCACTGGGACCTCCCCGACCTCGAAGCCGCGCTCGCACCGCTCCTCGACGACACCACCACCTTCGAGTGGCGAGGCGTCGAGCTGCTCTGGGGCCGCAAACCCTGACACGGAATCTCGGAGCACCTCCAGAGCCTCACCCCCGCACACTCGACAACACGACCCCCGGAGACAGCATGCAGTTCATCGTGACGTTCACACCCCACCCCCGGTTTGCCGACACCGGCCCGCCGGACGACTTCATGGACAAGGAGATGGAGGAGCGGCACCAAGCCAAGGTCCTCTACAACCAGGGAAGCATCCGCCAGCTTTGGGCCCTCTCGGGAGGCGAGGAAGGTGCCGTGGTCCTTTTCGAGGCGGAGTCACGTGAGCACTTGCAGCCGGTCATCGACACCTTCCCTTTCGTGGAGCTCGACTACTGCCAGTACGTGGTCCGTCAGCTCGCGCCGTACCCGTTCTTCAGCGACCTTTCGTCATGACCTAGTTGTCCGTTACCCCGACGTACGTGGAGGCAGTCCGTGTTCAACTTGACAATTCACAAGTGGATCGGTGACCGCGAGGAAGCGATGACGCTTCTCGACACCCACCTTGCGTGGATGCGTGCCCAGCAGCGGAGCGGCACCATCATCGCTGCGGGCCCGACGGTCGACCGTGAGCTGGGCATCATTCTGCTACGGCACATGTCCAGGGACGAGGTCGATGCAATCTTCAACACGGATCCCTTCGTCGTCGGCGGGTACCGGAGCTACGAGGTCATCGCCTGGGACGCACACCACGTCCTCGGAATCGGGGGATTCGACACCAAGTCCGTCACGGCGATGGTCGAAGCGGACGAGGCGGCCGATTCTTAGGTGCGCTATCGGCTGCTCGGGAACCCGTTCCACGCGGCGAATACTCGGCGAGCCTGAGTCGGCTGGTCTCAATGACGGTTCGGTGGGTCTCGCACAGTGGGATGGTCCCGTGCGGCAACTCTCTGTGGTCATCGCTTGCCGGCGACTACCGTGCCTGATCGGTCGAGGACAACGATCCCTTGCGCTTGGGCGTACCGTCCAGCAGGACGGTGACGGTGACGGCGGGTACTGCGCCGTGGTTGCCTATGGCGTGGTTTGTGCCGCGCTGCACGAACACATCTCCCGGCTGCAGGACGACGGTGTTGTCGTCGAGGTAGATCGTGGTCTCGCCGGACACGGCGACGATGTAGTCGAGCGTGTCGTTGCGGTGCGGTGCGGTCCGCTTCTCACCCGGCGCCAGCGTGAAATGGACTACGCGCGACCCCCCGGCCGGCGGCGCGGTGCCCAGCACCCACTCGGCTGGATCGTCGTCCCCCGTGAAAGCAGCGGGTGAGCCCTGCGTGGCCCAGATGAGTACTGATCGGATCTCGTCTGTCGGGGTCTTCACATTCGTGGGTTCGCCGTCGAGCCACACCCGTGACCGCCCTTCCGCGCTTTCTTCGGTCACTACTCGGCGAACGGGTCCCACGACATCGGAAAGTGGCATGAGTGGTGTTCCTTTCGGTTGTGCTCCGCGGAGGGGTTGCTGTCTTGGCAGGACCAGTGTTGGGGGCGACGGGCGAAAGTGCGACTCGCTGACACCTTGCCCGTGCGGGCTGAGAAGCGGCTCGTCCTCTGGTCAGGCGATCCGCTGTGGATCGATCATTGAAACAGGAACGGTTTCCTTTGCGGGCCAGGACGTCCGCGATCGCCCCGGGGAACCGGGTCAGGTCCCAGCGATGGCTGACGTGTCGTCGACGCCGATCGTGCCGCCCTGGAGCAGGTCGAGCACCAGCGTCGTCGCTCGGTCGCCCCCACGGAGAAGCATCGGGACCCATGGGGGGCGACCTCGGCGGCCCGGACCCTCACCATCGCTTTCCCCGGCGCCGGGCGCGGGGTATGCACCGTGCCGAGCCTGGAGTCGGACGGGTCCCGGGTGGGGGCGTGCGCAGCGAACACGGTCATGTCTCCTGCAACCGAGCTGGATGTGTGTCCTAACATGCAAGCGACCGTAGACGAATAGCAGGACATCTGCCAGGGTGGGTTCCGCAGGCCCCTCGCCTGCTCAGGAGGTGTGCTGATGTCCGCGACGGAGGACGTCCTCGTCCACGAGTGCCTCGACGCGATCCCCATCCTCTGCCCCGCGGACAGAGCGCCGAGGTGAGGAGCGAGTGCTCGAGCGGACGGTGCTCAGGGCTCACGCGGGCCCGACCTGACGTGGTCGGTCCCGAATCGCACCGAGTGCGCTCTGTCCGAAGGTCACCGTCGTACACGTCGGAGGAGAACCATGGCGCGGCTGAGTGATCTCAACGCCGACAACTTCACCGCAGAGCAACGAGTCGCTCGGGCGGAGATTGCCGGGTCCCGCGGCGGAGTGGCCCGAGGGCCGTTCAGCGTGTGGTTGCGCACCCCCCGGATCGCTGTGGCCGCGAGTAGGTTCGGTGACGCGCTGCGCGTGGACGGGCAGCTGGACCGCCGGCTCTTCGAGCTGGCTACCCTCGTCGCAGCGGCGCACTGGAAGGCTGCGTACCCGTGGGCCGCTCACGAACAGGCAGCGGTCGATCAGGGGATCGACCCGCAAGCGGTCGAGGCGATCCGGACCGGCGGGTCACCCGTCTTCGCGCGTGAGGACGAGCAGCTGGTCTACGACGTAGGTTTCGAGCTGATGACCACCGGAACTCTCAGCGAGGAGTCGTACCGACGCGCTCTGAGCGTTCTGGGCACCGACCTGCTGATCGAGGTGGTCACGACGGTCGCGTTCTACGGGGTTGCGGCAGCGGTCAGCAACGCTTTCGACGTCGACGTTCCCGACGGAAAAACACCATTCTCGTCCTGACAGTGACCGCGAAAGCGACAGTCGCGCCTCGCGGGCCCGGACAACGAGCACATACGTCCTCTCTGGAGGCAATTCATGCTGATCGGCATCATCGGCGCGGGAAAACATCGGCAGGGCGCTGGCCTCTACATCGGGATTAAAGTTGCAGGCCACCTCAAGGTCGGTTGCGCGGTGGGCGAGCAATGCGTCGATGAGAATCGACGGTATTCCGCCAGCCCGAATCCGCCGACGGTGACGCTTGCACCGTCACCGTCACCGTCACCGACGTCGGCGAGCGCGTCGGAGATGCGAGCAACGATTTTGTCCACTCATGAGTAGCCGTTCGTAGTAGTGGCGCGTGGGAGGCGTCCGGTTGGGCAGGTGAGAAGCCAGGGCCATCCATACCGCGCCGGCGGTACTCGCCGTATAGCTGTGCGGTCTGGTCAGAGAGCGCTCTTGCTCAGTAGTCCAGCGTCGCTGAGCACCGTCCGGACGTCCTGCCTGAAACCGACGGTGTCGTTGAGTTCGAAGGCCGTGCGTTGCAGCACGAAGCCGTGCAGCAACGCCATCACCACGCGGGCACCCCGGTCGGGGTCGAGGTCGGCGGGCACGCTGCCGGCCTGTTGCCCGTGGCGGAGCACTTCGGCGATGCGCCCGCGGACGCGTTCGAAGCCGACGTTTGCCCGTTGCCGCAGACCGTCGTGGCGCAGTAGTTCGCCCCATGCCTGGACCGCGCAGCGCAGCAGCTCGTCGACTGGGACGACATGGCCCGCCCGATCGACGGTGAGTACGCCGCTGACCGGGTCTACCGCGGCCGTTACCAGGTCTGCGACTGTCAGGTCGTCGGTGTCGATGAGCCGTTCCACCGGGTCGAAGATCACCCTGAACGCATCGCCGGCGATCTCGAGGATAATTTCTTCCTTGCTGGCGAAGTAGCGGTAGGACGCACCCACCGCCACGCCCGCCTCGGCTGCGATGTCCGGCATCGATGTCTGGTGGAAGCCGTCCCGGGAGAAACATCGCCGGGCCGCCGCCACGATTTCGGCCTTTTTCGCTTCTCGACGCTCCGCACTGATGCGTGGCATAGCTCACACCCAACCTTCTTACAATGAATGATCGTTCGCCTTGACTTCGAAGGCCTCTGCGACGAGTATAACCGTGAAAGGTCGTTCACGGAAGCGGCCTACGAGGAGAGAAGGAGCCATGCTATGACTGACTTGCAGCTGAAAGTGGGCGTCTATCGGTACGAGCACACCGAGGCGCTGTTCGACGGCCGCGTGGCGATCGAGGGCGTGGACGCCACCCTGGAGACCTCGCCGCTGATCTCCGACGTGTTCGATAAGGCGGCCAAGGGCGAACTCGACATCTCTGAGTACGGGCTCACCTACTTCCTGCGCACGTTCGAGGCTGACGACTCGCCGTTCCTGGCGTTGCCGATCTTCCCGAACCGCAACTTCCGCCACTCGGCGTTGTTCGTGAACACCGACAGCGGCATCGAGAAGCCCGAGGACCTCGCGGGCAAGACTGTGGGCGAGTTCGCGTTGTGGGGCCACGACCCGGGTGTGTGGATGAAGGGCGTCCTGGCTGAGGAGTACGGCGTCACGCCCGATCAGATGAGCTGGGTCATCGGCGGTACCGACCACCCGATCCCGGCGTTCGACTGGATTCCCCAGCCCGTTCCGGACGGCATCCAGGTTCGCCACACCGAGGGCGGCGAAACCCTCGCCGCCATGCTGGAGGCCGGGGAGATCGACGCCCTGCTGTCCGTGGACGTCCCCCAGTCCCTCATCGACGGCTCGACGAAGAAGATCCGGCGGCTGTTCCCCGACTCCAAGTCGGTCGAGCGCGACTACTACGCACGCACCGGCATCTTCCCGATGATGCACATCGTCGCGATCCGCCGCGAACTCGCCGAGGAACCGGGTCTCGTGCAGTCGGTCTACCGCGCCTTCGGCGAGGCCAAGCAGATTGTGCAGGACCAGTACCGCGCTGGCGCGTCCAAGCAGCACATGTCCGTGATCACGCCCTGGTTCAGCGAGTTGTTCGCCGAGAACCGCGCAGTGTTCGGTGAGGACTGGTGGCCCTACGGGCTGGACGCCAACCGCAAGGCGGTCGACACCTTCCTGCGTTACGGCCACGAGCAGGGCCTGTCGAAGCGGCTGCTGACCTCGGACGACATCTTCGTCCCCGCCCTGCTCGACACCTGAGTCGAACCGGCGCGCGGCATCGAGCCGGGCCCCGGTCTCGATGCCGCGCCCGCCCGCAGGCGGCAGAACAGAAAGAGATGACAGCCATGCCCTACCTCCGCATAGCCCTCGTCGGCCTGCTCGTCGGAGCCCTCTACGCCGTGGCGCGCGTCAAGTCACCGGCGCCGCCGCTGATCGCCATCGTCGGCCTCACCGGCATGCTCGTCGCCGCCACCATTCTGGGGATGCCATGACCGCCACCCCGACAGGCGACACGAACCTGGCCCTAGCAACCCGGTACGTGGTCTCTTTTGCCGCCGGTGTCCTCGCCGGCGTCGTGTTCTGGCTCCTGTGCACGCCGACGCCGGTCCCTCCACTGATCGGCCTGGTCGGTCTCCTCGGAATCGCGTTCGGCGAGATCCTCACCGGCCGCGCGATCGCCCTCATCCTGACGCGCCGCGACCCGACCGCTCGCCGGATGCGCCCCGGACGACGACCGACCGCCACCAACCAGGCGCCCAAGGGCGACGCACCAGCTCGGCAGGACGACTCAAGGAGGACAACAACGGAGTCACCTGAGCGTTTCACGCGTGCACCGGCACGCCGAGCAGAGCACATATCGACGGCTGCGCCGCCGGTCGCGGCATCAACCCTGTCGTGGCGTCCATGTCTTGGACCTATGACGACCTATGACCCAGTGGATGCAACGGCTCGATCTGGTCGGCGTTGTCACCGCACCTAAACTCGGAAGGCAAATTCGTGAAGCTCATCGGCTTAGAAGAACATTTCGTCACCACCGACGTGCTGGACGCGTGGCGTGCCCTGGACCCGCGATGGCAGGACTTGTCGTTGACGCCGTCGACGCAGGGTGATTCGGCGCGCCGGCTGGCCGACCTGGGCGAGGAACGTCTGGCCGACATGCAGAACTGCGGGCTCGATGTCCAGGTCTTGTCGTTGAGCACTCCCGGTGTCCAGAACCTCGCCCCCGCCGAGGCCGTCGCCTTGCAGGTCGCCGCCAATGACGTGCTCGCCGACGCGGTGCGTAGCCAGCCTGATCATTTCCAGGGCCTGGCTACGTTGGCCACGCCAGAACCGGCCGAGGCAGCGGCCGAGCTGGAGCGTGCGGTGACCAAGCTGGGACTCAACGGCGCGATGGTGTTCGGTCGCACGAGGGACCGCAACATGGACGAGCCCGAGTTCTGGCCGATCTATGAGGCGGCCGCCGCGCTGAAGGCGCCCCTGCACCTGCACCCTCAATCACCGTGCCCAGCGGTGCGCGAGGCCTACTACAGCGGCTACGGCGCCCCGTTCGATGCCGCGTTCGCCACCCACGGCATCGGCTGGCATTACGAGAGCGGCGTGCAGATCCTGCGCCTGATCCTCTGCGGCGTGTTCGACCGCTTCCCCGATCTGCAGGTGATCGTCGGGCATTGGGGTGAGATGGTCGCGTTCTATCTCGAGCGCATCGATTCGATGAGCGCGGTCGCCAAGCTGCAGCGACCGGTGTCTGACTACTTCCGCACCAACATCTATCTCGCACCCAGCGGCGTCCTGAGCCAGCGGTATCTGCGGTGGGCGAGCGAGGTGGTCGGCATCGACCGCATCCTGTTTTCCAGCGATTACCCCTTCGTCATCGCCGCCGACGGGGGGGGTGCGTGACTTCCTGGACCAGGCGCCGGTCATCGAAGCCGACAAGCTGAAGATCGCGTCCGGCAACTGGGAGCGGCTGTGCGCCTCCATCCACCGCTAGCCCCCACAGACCCGTAGGTCCGTGGTCGGTTTGCCGTCGGACCTGATTTACGACACGAGAACGGAGACACGATATGAGCGATCCGGAGATTCGGGTGGGCACTATGCCCTACGACACGACTCAGGCGCTTCTAGACGGCAGCGTCACCTTCGAGGGCGTCGAGGCGACGGTCGAGACCGCCGGGATCGCTTCGGAGATCTTTCGCCGCATGGTCCGCGACCGGGACTTCGACGCCGCCGAGCTTGGCCTGACCGTCTATGCCCGCACACTCGACTTCGATGACCCACCATTTGGCTAGGGAAGGATCCCGTCATGGAGTTCGTCCACGAGGTGGTTGACGCATTCCCGTTCACCGAGCCGGCTCACACGGTTCGCCGACGTGAGAGTCTCCTGCTCGCTTCGCCGATCCCAGGGTTCCTCTCGACGTGGCGGGACCCTTCTCCCATCGAGCTGGTGCACATCGCCTGGGTCGGCGACACACGCCACGACGAATCCGACGTCAAACGCGAAATCAGCCGGTGGCTGGAACATGCCACCTGAACCAGCGACATCGGCGTCGACACACGCCCGAACCGCGACACGAGAGGTCGAGACCCCATGAGACTCCGCCACCGCGACGTCATCGCATCTGACACCCGACCGGTGGGTGAGCATGATGGTGCTCTGCACCACTCCCGGCGCTGGTGGATCCTCGGCGTCGTCGCCCTCGCCCAGCTCATGGTGGTCCTCGACGCGACCATCGTGAACATTGCGCTGCCCTCGGCGCAGCGGGCGCTGGGCTTCGCCGACACCGACCGGCAGTGGGTGGTCACCGCCTATGCGCTGGCCTTCGGCAGCCTGCTCCTGCTCGGCGGCAAGCTGGGTGATCTGTTCGGCCGCAAGAACACCTTCATCGTCGGCCTCATCGGGTTCGCACTGGCCTCTGCCCTCGGGGGCGCGGCCGAGTCCTTCGGGGTGCTCGTCGGTGCCCGGGCCCTGCAAGGCGTCTTCGGTGCACTGCTCGCCCCCGCAGCCCTCGCCACGCTGACCACCACGTTCACCGACCCGAAGGAGCGCTCCAAGGCGTTCGGGGTGTTCGGTGCGGTGGCCGGCGGTGGCAGCGCCGTCGGACTGGTGCTCGGCGGGTTCCTCACCGAGTGGCTGTCGTGGCGTTGGTGCCTTTACGTGAACCTGCTCTTCGCCACCGTCTCCGTCCTCGGCGCTGTCCTGCTGCTGCAGAACTCCCGCGGCCAGCAGCGCCCGAAGCTGGACATCCCCGGCACCCTGCTCGCCTCCGCGGCCCTGTTCTCCCTGGTATTCGGCTTCTCCCGCGCCTCGACCAGCGGCTGGAGCGACCCGCTGACGATCGGCGTGCTCATTCTGGGGGCTGCCCTGCTCGTCGGCTTCGTGCTGGCCCAGCAACGCGTCGCGGCACCGCTGCTGCCGCTGCGCATCGTGCTCGACCGCGTCCGGGGCCTGTCCTACCTGGCCGTCGGCATGTCCGCCATCGCCGTGTTCGCCGTCTTCCTGTTCTTGACCTACTACCTGCAGCTGGTCAAAGGGTTCAGCCCCATCCTCACCGGCGTCAGCTTCCTCCCGTTGACCGCCGGCATCGTCACCGCGTCCACCTCCGCGAACATCGTGTTGCTCCCCCGCACCGGACCCCGCCCGCTGGTGGCCACCGGGATGACGTTCGGCGCGATCGGCATGTTCCTGCTCGCCCGGCTCACCCCCGCCTCGGGCTACGCCGCAGGCGTGTTGCCCTCGCTGCTCATCCTCGGACTGGGCTTCGGCCTGATCTTCGCGCCCGCGATCAGCAGCGCCACCTACGGGGTGGCCGGTCAGGACGCCGGGGTGGCCTCAGCAATGGTGAACACGATGCAGCAGGTCGGCGGCTCCGTCGGTACCGCCCTGCTGTCCACGGTCGCCGCGAGCGCCACCCTCAGCTTCGCTCGGACGCACACCGGCGCCGGGGTACAGGTCCTCGCCGCCGTGCACGGCTACACCACCGCGTTCATCGTGTCCGGGTCCATCTTCGTCGTCGGCGCTGTCCTCACCGGGGTGCTGCTGCCCTCCGGAGTGCTCCACCAACCGGACAGCCAACACCAAAGCGCCCCGCCCAAGACGCCATAACAAGAATCAGCGCCGACACCGTCGCACCAGCGATCCAGCAGGGGGGTGGACTCTCCGACAGGGACGGTGAACGCGTTGATCAGCGCGACGAGGTGGTCGCATGAGGTCATCGCTGGGCGTCCTTTTCACGGGGTGGTGTTCGCGACGTCGCGGGCGTGCGGCGGGGCGAAGGGATCGGTGTTCAAATCCCAGGCCAGGACACGGGCGGGTGATGCGAATGAGATGAGGTCAGCAGTGAACCCACCCAGTCTCCCGGCGAGGGCCCCGTACGCGGCGATGAAAGTTGGGAACGAGCTGGTGTGGTCTTGGGGTACACCCCAACCGACATCAGGCATGAGTGGTTAGCGCTGTCAGACTAGGGCCAGCATCGTAGTTGATTGACACATTGCTACGGAGTTTTTAGAGTCCAACCTGACACATTCGGCAGGGGAGTGAGCCATCAGCGGGCAACGCGTCGCCTACACCCGGGTGAGCACCCTGGATCAGAACACCGCACGGCAACTCGACCCGGCTG